>Ga0209543_1000416_pt1 | contig 55930 bp, 57 predicted proteins | sample MesohylFT_FD_187296 | JGI IMG/M metagenome (GOLD analysis project Ga0209543, IMG submission 187296) | Host-associated microbial community of the marine sponge Aplysina aerophoba from Gulf of Piran - sponge mesohyl, lysed by freeze-thaw... | ecosystem: Host-associated > Porifera > Sponge >...
TGTTGTTCCCGCTAACCTCGATTCGCGGGCTAAAAATTGTCAATATAAGAAATCGCTAAAAAAGTAAAGCCCGCAGGGTGTTAACCCCACAGGATTTACAGTTTCTGCAATAGGCTCTTTAGAACGGGATCTCGTCGTCCAGGTCGGCGCCGCCCTGGGCCGGGCCCGGGCCGGGGCGCGGGCCGGGGCGCTCGATCTCGCCGCCCGGCGCGTCGTACCCGCCGCCGCCCTCGCCGCGGCTGTCGAGCATGGTGAGCTCGCCGCGGAAGCGTTGCAGCACGACCTCGGTGCTGTAGCGCTCCTGGCCGTCCTGGCCGGTCCATTTGCGGGTCTGGAGCTGGCCCTCCAGATACACCTTCGATCCCTTGTGCAGGTACTTCTGCGCCACCTCGCCGAGCTTCTCGTTGAAGATCGCCACGCGATGCCATTCGGTGCGTTCGCGCCGTTCGCCGGAATTGCGGTCGCGCCAGCGCTCGGACGTGGCGACACGCAGGTTGACGATCGGATTGCCGTCATTGGTGTGACGGACCTCCGGGTCGGCTCCGAGATTGCCGACGAGTATGACCTTGTTGACGCTTCCCGACACCGAATTCCTCCTATTCCCGGTTTGTTCCCCATCATAGCGAATCGGGCCGCCGACGGCACGGCCAAAGGCGGTTTTCCCACAGGAGATTCGTCCTTCGATACGCCCCGCCTCACAACGCCAGCACCCGCACCGGCGCGCCGGCGAGCCAGGCGCTTATGTCTTCGACCATGGCGGGGAAGTAGCAGCGGTAGTTCTCGGCCGAGACGTAGCCGAGATGCGGGGTGATCACGGTGTTGTCGAGCCGCCGCAAGGGGTGGCCGGCCGGCAGCGGCTCGATGTCGAACACGTCGAGCCCGGCGCCCGCGATGGCGCGGCGTTCGAGCGCGTCGACCAGCGCCGCCTCGTCGACGATCGGCCCGCGCGAGGTGTTGACCAGGAACGCCCCCGGCTTGAGCAGCGCGAGCTCGGCGGCGCCGAGCAGCCCGCGCGTCCGCCCGCTCAGCAGCAGATGGATCGTCACCACGTCGGCGGTCCGGAGCAGGGCCTGCTTGTCGGCGAGGGTGACGCCGATCTCGCGGCAGCGCTCTTCCGTGAGGTTCTGGCTCCAGGCGATCGCCTCCATGCCGAACGCCTTGCCGATCCTGGCCACCCGGGCGCCGAGCCGCCCGAGCCCGATGACGCCGAGCGTCTTGCCCTCCAGTGCGACCCCCAGCGTGTGCTGCCAGCCGCCTTCCCTCGTCGCCCGGTCCTCGGCCGGGATCCTGCGCGCGAGCGCGAGGATGAGCCCCCAGGCGAGCTCGGCCGTAGGCGTGCCCACCGACGGCGTGCCGCACACCGTCACCCCGTGGTCGCGCGCCGCCGCCAGGTCGATCGAGAGGTTGCGCATGCCGCTGGTCAGCAGGAGCTCGAGCTTCGGCAGCTTCTCGAACAGCGAGCGCGGGAACGGCGTGCGCTCGCGCATCGCGCAGACGATCTCGAAGCCCGCGAGGCGCCGGGCGAGCGCGTCCTCGTCGGCGAGGTGGTCGCGGAACGCCTCGACCGCGATGTCGGGGGCGAGCGCGCCCCAGTCGGCCATGCCGAGCGCGCAGCCCTGGAAATCGTCGATGATCGCGCAGCGTCTCATCCGCCCCTCCCCGGTTCGCCGCATGCTATCATTGCGGGGCGGCCCGGGCGGATGTAGTTATGGCCGGGCGGCCCGGCCCCGGACACGAATCGGCATGCAATCCAGGATCGTCGTTCGCGGCGCCCGCGAGCACAATCTCAAGAACGTCGACGTGGAGATTCCGCGCAACGCCCTCGTCGTGCTCACCGGGCTGTCGGGATCGGGCAAGTCGACGCTCGCCTTCGACACGATCTACGCCGAGGGCCAGCGGCGCTATGTCGAGAGCCTGTCGGCCTATGCCAGGCAGTTCCTCGAGCTGATGCAGAAGCCGGACGTCGATTCGATCGACGGGCTGTCGCCGGCGATCTCGATCGAGCAGAAGACGACCTCGCGCAACCCGCGCTCGACCGTCGGCACGGTGACCGAGATCTACGACTACATGCGGCTCCTGTTCGCCCGCGTCGGCGTGCCCTACTCGCCCGCCACCGGGCTGCCGATCGAGAGCCAGACGGTCTCCCAGATGGTCGACCGCATGCAGGCGATGGCCGACGGCACGCGGATCTACCTGCTCGCCCCCATCGTGCGCGGGCGCAAGGGGGAGTACCGCAAGGAGTTCCGCGACCTGCGGAAGCAGGGCTTCGCGCGGGTCAAGGTCGACGGCGCGCTGCACGACATCGACGCCGTGCCGGCGCTCGACAAGAAGCTCAAGCACGATATCGAGGTGGTGGTCGACCGGCTGGTGGTGCGCCCCGATCTCGGCAACCGGGTGGCCGATTCGCTGGAGACCGCGCTCGCTTTGACCGACGGAATCGCGGTGGCGGAGGACGCGGATTCCGGCGAGCGAACGATCTTTTCCGCCAGATTCGCCTGCCCGGTCTCGGGCTTCACCATCGACGAGATCGAGCCCCGGCTGTTCTCCTTCAACAACCCGTTCGGCGCGTGCGCGGCCTGCGACGGGCTCGGCACGCGGATGTTCTTCGATCCCGATCTGGTGGTGCCGGACCAGTCGAAATCGCTGCGCGCCGGCGCCATCGCGCCCTGGGCCGGCTCCTCGTCGAGCTATTACGAGCAGACGCTCGAATCGCTCGCCCGCCATTTCGCGGCCTCGATGACCGCCCCGTTCGGCGAGCTCGGAAGCGACATCCGCGACGGCATCCTCCTAGGCACCGGCCGGGCGTCGGTCGAGATGTCCTACAACGACGGCAAGCGCAGCTACACCATCGACCGGCCCTTCGAGGGGGTGCTGCCCAACATGGAGCGGCGCTTCCGCGAGACCGATTCGTCCTGGGTGCGCGAAGAGCTCGGGCGCTACCAGAACGTGCAGGATTGCGACACCTGCCACGGCATGCGGCTCAAGCCGGAGGCGCTGGCGGTCAGGCTGGCCGGGCTGCATATCAGCCAGGTCGCCGACATGTCGATCGCCGAGGCGGTCGGCTGGTTCGGCGGGCTTTCCGCCACCCTGGCGCCGCAGAGCCGGGAGATCGCGCGCTCGATCCTCAAGGAGATCAACGAGCGGCTTGGCTTCCTCGCCAATGTCGGGCTCGAATACCTCACGCTCTCGCGCGGCTCGGCGACGCTGTCGGGCGGCGAGAGCCAGCGCATCCGGCTCGCCTCGCAGATCGGCTCGGGGCTGACCGGCGTGCTCTACGTGCTCGACGAGCCGTCGATCGGGCTGCACCAGCGCGACAACATGCGCCTGCTCGGGACGCTCAAGCGGCTGCGCGACCTCGGCAACACGGTGATCGTCGTCGAGCACGACGAGGAGGCGATCCGCGCCGCCGACCACCTGATCGATCTCGGCCCCGGCGCCGGCGTGCATGGCGGCGAGGTGATCGCGTCCGGCAAGCCGCAGGCGGTGATCCGCTCGCGCAGGAGCCTGACCGCCCAGTATCTCCGCGGCGACCGCATGATCGAGGTGCCCCGGGAGCGCCGCCCGATCCGCCCCGACCGGCGCATCCGGATCGACGGGGCGCGCGCCAACAACCTCGATTCGGTCTCGGCCGAGATCCCGCTCGGCGCCTTCGTCTGCGTCACCGGGGTGTCGGGCAGCGGCAAGTCGACGCTGATCGTCGAGACCCTCTACAAGGCGGTCGCGCGCCGCATCCACGGCGCCCGCGCCCATCCCGGCGCGCATGACGGGATCGACGGGCTGGAGCTGATCGACAAGATCGTCGACATCGACCAGTCGCCGATCGGGCGCACGCCGCGCTCCAACCCGGCGACCTATACCGGCGCCTTCACCCCGATCCGCGACTGGTTCGCCAACCTGCCCGAGTCGCGGGCGCGCGGCTACAAGCCGGGCCGGTTCTCGTTCAACGTCAAGGGCGGGCGCTGCGAGGCCTGCCAGGGCGACGGCGAGATCAAGATCGAGATGCACTTCCTGCCCGACGTCTATGTCCGCTGCGACGTCTGCAAGGGCGCGCGCTACAACCGCGAGACCCTGGAGATCGGCTTCCGCGGCAAGTCGATCGCCGCGGTGCTCGACATGACGGTCGACGAGGGCTGCGCCTTCTTCGGCGCGGTGCCGGCGATCCGCGACAAGCTGCTCATGCTCCAGAAGGTCGGGCTCGGCTATATCAAGATCGGCCAGCAGGCGACGACGCTGTCGGGCGGCGAGGCCCAGCGGGTCAAGCTCTCCAAGGAGCTGTCGCGGCGCTCGACCGGCAGGACCGTCTACATCCTCGACGAGCCCACCACGGGGCTCCATTTCGAGGACGTGCGCAACTTGCTCGCCGTGCTCCACGCGCTGGTCGACCAGGGCAACACGGTGATCGTGATCGAGCACAATCTGGAGGTCGTCAAGACCGCCGACTGGATCCTCGACCTCGGACCCGAGGGCGGCGACAAGGGCGGGCAGATCGTCGCCGCCGGACGCCCGGAGGAGGTGGCGCGGGTGGCGGCGAGCTTCACCGGCCGGTATCTCACCCGGGTGCTCGACGGCGCCGCCGCCCGGCCGGACGCCGCGGCGGGGGAATGAGCCCGGTCCACATCGTCGGCGGCGGGCTCGCCGGCTGCGAGGCGGCCTGGCAGATCGCCCGCGCCGGCGTCGCGGCGGTCCTGCACGAGATGCGGCCTCACCGCGCGACCGAGGTGCACAAGACCGCCGGGCTCGCCGAGCTGGTCTGCTCCAACTCGTTCCGCTCGGACGATGCGGAGGCCTCGGCGATCGGCCTGCTGCACGAGGAGATGCGGCGCCTCGATTCGCTGGTGCTCGCCGCCGCCGATTCCAGCAAGGTGCCGGCCGGCGGCGCGCTCGCGGTCGACCGCGACGGCTTCTCGCGGGCGGTCGAGGCGGCGATCGCGGCGCAACCGCTGATCACCGTCGAGCGCGGGGAAATCGCCGGCCTGCCGCCCGCCGGGTGGGGCAACGCCATCGTCGCCACCGGGCCGCTCACCTCGCCGCCGCTGGCCGAGGCGATCCGGGCGCTGACCGGCGAGGACTCGCTCGCCTTCTTCGACGCCATCGCGCCGATCGTCTACCGCGAGACCATCGATTTCGACATTGCCTGGTTCCAGAGCCGCTACGACAAGACCGGCCCCGCCGGCACCGGGTCGGACTACATCAACTGCCCGATGGACGAGGCGCAATACGAAGCCTTCATCGACGCGCTGCTGGCGGCGGACAAGACGGAGTTCCAGGACTGGGAGCGCGACACCCCCTATTTCGAGGGCTGCCTGCCGATCGAGGTGATGGCCGGGCGCGGGCGCGAGACCCTGCGCTTCGGCCCGATGAAGCCGGTCGGGCTGACCGACCCGCGCAGCGGACGGCGCGCGCACGCGGTGGTCCAGCTGCGCCAGGACAACGCGCTCGGCACGCTCTACAACCTGGTCGGGTTCCAGACCAAGCTGCGCCACGGCGAGCAGGCCCGCGTATTCCGCGCCATTCCCGGGCTGGAGCGCGCCGAGTTCGCCCGGCTCGGCGGGCTCCACCGCAACACCTTCATCAACGCGCCCAGGCTGCTCGATCCCGCGCTCCGGCTGCGCGCGGCGCCGAGGCTCCGCTTCGCCGGGCAGATCACCGGGGTCGAGGGCTATGTCGAGAGCGCCGCCATCGGCCTGCTCGCGGGCCGCTTCGCCGCCGCCGACGGGCTGGGGCGGAGCTTCGCGCCGCCGCCGCCGACCACCGCGCTGGGGGCGCTGCTGGGCCACATCACCGGCGGCGCCGAGGAAGCGGTGTTCCAGCCGATGAACGTCAATTTCGGGCTGCTGCCGCCGCTCGCCGAGCGCCGGCGCGGGCGCGACCGCAAGCGGGCCTATTGCGCCCGCGCGCTGGACGATCTCGAGCGCTGGTCGGGCGGCGCGGCGGACGCCGCCGAATAGCGCCCGCCCAGCGCCGCCACGGCGATGCGGAGCTGGGCCGCGAGCGGCGAGACCGCGATGCGCGGATCGAACGCGTCGTGCCCGTTGCGCGCGAGACGGACGAGACAGGCCTCGGCGACAGCCAGGGGAAGCAACGCCGCCCGCGCCGCGCGCGGTACCTCGCGCCGCGCCTGGCGGACGGCGGCGATATGGGCGCGCGCCCGCCGGGCGACCGGCGCCACCGCATCGGCGAAGGCGGCCGGCGGCCCCCGGTCGAACAGCGTGGCGGCGGAAATCCCGGCATCGTCCAGCAGCGACCGCGGGACATAGAGCCGGCGCTGCCGGGCGTGGAACGGAACCGCCCGCAACACGCCGGCGAGGCCGAGCCCCAGCCCCGCCGCCCGGGCGGCCGCCATCGCCTTCCCCTCCCCGGCCCCGAGGACCTGGCAGGCGAGCTCGACCAGCGGCACGGCGGTGGCGCCGGCATAGGCTTCGAGCGCGTCCATGTCGGCCGGCGGTGCGGGGTCGAGATCGGCGGCGCGGCCGTCGACGATCGCCTCGAACCGGGCGCGGTCGAGGTCGTGCGCCTCGACCGCCGCCGCCAGCGCGGCGACCACCGGGTGCTCGCGCACCGAGCCGGCAAAGATCCCGTCGAGCGTCTCGCGCCACCATTGCAGCCGGATCTCGCCCAGCATCGGCTCCGAGACCATTTCGGCGGTCTTCGCGACCTCCAGGTTGAAGGCGTAGAGCGCGAACAGCGCCTCGCGCCGCTCCGCCGGGGCGAACAGCGCCGCCAGATAGCGCTCGCGGTCGAGCCGCCGCACCTCCGCCGCGCAGTAGGATCGGGGTCTTGTGGTCATCGCGCCGTCGCCAATCCCGCGTATATTGGGCGCATGCGCCCGATGACGCCATTGGATACGCGCCGCCTCGATGCCTGGCCGGAGATCGCCGCCTGCGCCGCGGCGCTGGAAGACGCGCGCGCTTTGGCCGACGACGCGGCGAGGCCGGTGGACGAGCGCCGCGACGCGCTCGCGGGCCTCGCCGGGGCCACCGAAGACACGGCGATGAAACGCGCCTACCAGGCGCATGAGAAAGCCCTTGTCGCGCGGCGCTTCCGCAGCTGGAGCGAGCTGGTCGCCTATGCCGGCTTCGCGGTCGCCCCGTTCGCCGAAAGATTCGCCGCCGCGTCCGGGCTGGACGAGGCCGGGCGGCAGAAGCTCGGGGGCTACTGCGTGGCGGCCCATCTGCTCGACCTCGCGCTGCATTGCGGCGACGAGTTCCGCGCCCATGACCGGATCTACCTGCCGGGCGACTGGCTGCGCTCGGCCGAGGTCGCGCCGGAAGACTTCGCCGGGCGCAAGGCGGGGCGCGGGCTGCGCTCGGTGCTCGACCGGCTGCTCGACCGCATCGAGCCGACGATGGCCGACGCCTTCGCCGCCGCGGGCGCGATCGCCGATCCACCCCTGCGCGAGGCGGCGACGACCGAAATCGCGGAGCGCAGCCGGCTCGCGCGCCGGCTCCGGCGGCGCGACCCGCTGGCCGGCCCGGTCGCGCTCACCACGCTCGACCGCTGGGCGGTCCGATTCCGGCTCCGCCGCCAGCGAAAGCAGGGCGGGTGAGCGGTGACCCGATACGGAAGCCGGGCGCGGGCGGTGACTGTGGCCCTGGGCCCCGGATCGAGTCCGGGGTGACGGTTGGGGGGGCGGCGACGACCGCCGCCTGCCGTCCGCCATTGGCGGGACATGCCGGCTAGGGTCCATGTCGTCGGCGCCGGGCTTGCCGGGCTCGCCTGCGCGCTCCGGCTGGCGCGGGCGGGCAAGCGGGTGGCGCTGTACGAGGCGGCGGGCCATGCGGGCGGGCGCTGCCGGTCGTTCTTCGACGAGACGCTCGGCTGCGTCATCGACAACGGCAGCCACATGGTGCTCGGCGCCAACCGGGCGACGCTGGACTATCTCGCCGAAGCCGGCGCGGCGGATGCGATGGCGGAGATCGCCCCCGCCGCCTTTCCCTTCGTCGATGCCGCGAACGGCGAGCGCTGGCGGGTCGCGCCCGGCGGGGGGCCGATCCCGTTCTGGCTGCTCGACCGGCGCCGCCGGGTGGCGGGTTCGGGGCTGGCGGAGCATGTCGGCATCGCCCGGCTCGCCTTCGCCGGGCCGGGAGACACGGTGCGGGACTGCGTCGGCGAGGCGGGATTCCTCTACCCGCGGTTCTGGCAGCCGCTATGCCGGGCGGTGCTCAACACCGACGCAAGCGAGGGTTCGGCGCGCCTGCTGTGGTCCGTCCTGCGGGCGAGCTTCCTGCGCGGCGAGAAGGCGAGCCGCCCGTTCTTCTTCCCCGACGGGCTGTCGGCGGCCCTGGTCGACCCGGCGCTGAACCGGCTCGCCGAAGCGGGCGCCGCCGTTCGATTCCATGCGCGGCTGCGCTCCATCGCCCTCGACGGCGGGCGCGCCACGGCGCTCGGTTTCGCGGACGGCGGCGTCTCCGTCGCGGACGACGAGGCGGTGGTGCTGGCGGTCCCGCCGGATGCCTGCGCCGCCCTGCTGCCTGACATCCGCGCGCCGGAGCGCTCGAATCCCATCCTGAACGCGCATTACCGCAGCGACCGGGAAATGGAGCTGCCCGGCGGCATGCCGTTTCTCGGGCTGGTGGGCAGCGAGTCGCAATGGCTGTTCGCGCGCGGCAGCGCGGTCTCGGTCACGGTGAGCGCCGCCGACCGGCTGATCGACCGGCCGGGCGCGGAGCTTGCCGCGCTGCTGTGGCGGGAGATCGCGCCGGTGCTGGGCCGTCCCGCGGACACGCCGCCACCGTGGCGGATCATCAAGGAGCACCGGGCGACCATCGCCCAGACCCCGGCCGCAGTCGCCCGCCGACCGGGGACCCGGACCGCCTTCCGCAACGTCCTGCTGGCCGGCGACTGGACCGCGACCGGTCTGCCGGCGACCATCGAGGGCAGCATCCTGTCGGGATTTCGCGCCGCCGGGATCGCCGGGCGCATCGCGGATGAGGCGCGCGCCGCTTGACGCGACTCGGGTTCGCGCCGAAACTCAGCCGGAACGCAAATGTTTGGAGTCGGGCCGCCACCGCCGCGGCCTCGCAAACTCGGGGGACAAGATGGCGAAGATCCTGGAGAACCTCAACAATACGATCATCGCGGGTTTCGTGCTCGCGGTCGTATTGGTCGTTGTCATGCTGTGGTGGTACGGCGAAGGCCTGGCGCTCGACATGGCCTGGTGGTCGTTCCTGTTCCGCTGGCTGCACGTGCTGGGCGGAATCATGTGGATCGGCATCCTCTACTACTTCAACTTCGTCCAGATCCCGAACATGCCCAAGATCGACGCAGACAAGCGGCCGGCTATCACCGGCGTGATCGCGCCCGCGGCGCTGTTCTGGTTCCGCTGGGGGGCGATGTGGACGATCGTCACCGGGCTGATCCTGGCGCTGCTGAACGGCTATTTCGTCGAGGCGGTCCTGATCGGGCTGACCGACGGCGTCGCCAAGCACACCCAGATCGGCATCGGCATGTGGCTCGGCACGATCATGTGGTTCAACGTCTGGTTCATCATCTGGCCGGCGCAGAAGATCGCGCTGGGGCTCGTCGAGGCGGCGGACGACGCGAAGCCCGCGGCCGGACGGCGGGCGATGCTGTTCTCGCGGACCAACACGATGCTGTCGATCCCGATGCTGTATGCGATGACATCGGCCCAGAACATCTTCTAGGCCGTTCGCAAGCCGGAACGGGGGCCTGAGCGGCCCCCGTTTCGATTCCGGGTCAGCCGGTCGCGGTCAGCGCGGCGGCGACCCGGCGGTCCTCGCCGGCGAGCACGTTGAAGGTGCGGCAGGCGGCGCCGGTATCCATCGCATCGGCGACAATGCCGCTTCTCCCGAGGGCCGCCTTCAGGTCGCGGTCGAGCGGCCGCATGGCGTCCCCGGTGCCGACCAGCAGGATCTCCACCGCGGGATCGGCATCGACCACCGGGGCGAGCCCCTCCAGCGAGACATTGCCGGCATCGCCGTCGGGCCAGGCGAGGACGGCATCGGCGAGGACGATGACCGATCCCGCAAAGACCGTCCCGGATATCCGGAACCGGCCCTCGCCGTAGGACTGGATGACGCTGCGGTCCCCCGGTTCGACCGATGCGATTTCGGTCATGCGGTCAGCCCGCTTCGCTCACGAAGCACTTGTCGCCCCGAACAGGTCCGGGGTGACAGCGCCGGTGTCCGCGGGAACGGGGGCTTTCCGGCCACCATCGGCGAGCCATGCCGGTCAGCCGGCGGCGCCCTCGTCGTCGACCTCGCCGACGATGAGGCCGCCGCGCTTGAGCTTCATGTAGACCAGCAGCGGCACCGCGACCCAGATCGAGGAATAGGTGCCGACGATGACCCCCCAGATCATCGCGAAGCTGAACCCCTTGATCACCTGGCCGCCGAAGAAGAACAGGCAGAACAGCGCCAGCAGGGTGGTCACGCTGGTCAGGATGGTCCGCGACAGGGTGTCGTTGACGCTGAGGTTCAGCAGGTCGTCGATGGCGAGGGTCTTGTACTTGCGCAGATTCTCGCGCACCCGGTCGTAGATCACCACCGTGTCGTTGATCGAGTAGCCGGCGATGGTCAGCACCGCGGCCACGGTCGACAGGTTGAATTCGAGCCCGAGCAGCGAGAAGATGCCGATGGTCAGGATCACGTCATGCGCCAGCGCGATCACCGCGCCGACGCCGAACTGCCATTCGAAGCGGAACCAGATATAGACCAGCATGGCCGCCAGGGCGAGGAGCACCGCGGTGATCCCGGCCTCGATCAGCTCCGCCCCCACCTTGGGGCCGACGAACTCCACCCGTCGATAGTCGACCCCGGGGCCGAGCGCCTCCTTGACCACCTCGACCGCCTTGAGCTGCTCGCGCTCCGCGCCGGTCTGGCGCTCGATGCGGATCAGCACGTCGGTCGGCTCGCCGAACTCCTGGAGCTCGACCTCGCCGAGGTCGAGGGTCGAGAGCTGCGAGCGCAGCGCGCCGATATCCGCCGGCCCCTCGGTGCGGATCTCGACCAGGATTCCGCCGCGGAAATCGATGCCGTAGTTGAGCCCGACGGCGAGGAACAGCGCCGCCGACAGCACCGTGAGCGCGATCGACGCCATGCCGGCGATACGGCGCCAGCGCATGAAGTCGATCCTGGTTCCGGTCGGGATGAAGCTGACGAGGCGCATTGCGGTCTTCCGCCGTTCAGAGAGGCAGGACCTGCGGCCGTCGGCGCCGCAGCCAGGTGACGACCATCAGCCTGGTGACCATGATCGCGGTGAACATCGAGGTCATCAGCCCGATCGCCAGCGTCACCGCGAACCCCTTGATCGGCCCCGAGCCGAACTGGAACAGCAGCACGGCGGCGATGAAGGTGGTCAGATTGGCGTCGATGATCGTGGTCAGCGCGCGCTGATAGCCCGCATCGACCGCCGAGATCGGAGTTCGCCCGTTGCGCTGCTCCTCGCGTATTCGCTCGAAGATCAGCACATTGGCATCGACCGCCATGCCGATGGTGAGCACGATCCCGGCGATCCCGGGCAGCGTCAGCGTCGCTTGCAGCAGCGACAGCGCGGCGCCGATCAGGATCATGTTGAGGGTCAGCGCGATATCGGCCATCAGGCCGAACGTGCCGTAGGTCGCGGCCATGAAGACGATCACGATGACGATGGCGAGCACGCTCGCGATCTTGCCGGCGCGGATCGAATCGGCGCCCATGCCGGGGCCGACGGTGCGCTCCTCCAGCACGGTGAGCGGCGCGGGCAGCGCGCCCGCGCGCAGCAGCAGCGCGAGGTCGCGCGCCGACTGGACGGTGAAGTTGCCGGAGATGATCCCGCTGCCGCCGAGGATCGGCTCGCGGATCACCGGCGCCGAGATCACCTTGCCGTCCAGCACGATGGCGAAGGGCCGCCCGACATTGCGCCGCGTGGTGTCGCCGAAGCGCCGGGCGCCGACCGCGTCGAAGCGGAAGCTGACGACCGGCTGGGCGTCCTGCACCGTGGGCTGGGCGTCGACCAGGGTGTCGCCGCCCACCATCACCCGCTTGCGCACCAGATACTGCACCGGCTCGCCGTCGGGGCCGATTTCGTTGTCGGCGGGCAGCAGCTGCGAGCCCGGCGGCGGGCGGCCGCGGCGCGCCTGCTCGGCCGACATCGACTGGTCGACGAGGCGGAAATTCATCTTGGCCGTCTTGCCGAGCAGGCGCTTGATGCGCTCGGGGTCCTTGACGCCCGGCAGCTGGACCAGGATCCGGTCGGCGCCCTGGCGCTGGATCGCCGGCTCGCGCACCCCGGTCTCGTCGATCCGGCGGCGCACGATCTCGATCGACTGGTTGACCGCCGAGGTCTTGACGTCGCGCACCGCCTGGTCGGTGAGGGCGATGGTGAAGCGCCCGCCGCTCACCGCGGTCTCGGTGCCGGTCTCGAGGCGCCTTGCGATGCGGCGCGCCTCGTCGACCTGGCCGGGGTCGCGCACCGTGAACGAGATGCCCTGGCCCTGGACGCCGAGCCCGCGATAGCCGATCCGGGCCCGCCTGAGCTCGGTTCGCGCGGCATCGACCAGCGCGACCAGACGCTCGCGGATCACCGCGTTGACCTCGACTTCGAGCAGCAGATGGGAGCCGCCCTGGAGATCGAGGCCGAGGCTGATCTGCTTGTTCGGAAGCCCGTCCGGGATGCCTTCCAGCACGCTGCGGTCGACCAGGTTGGGCGCGGCGTAGAAGATGCCGAGCGCGCAGACGATCGCGACGAGTACGATCTTCCACTTGGCGAAATAGATCATCGGGCGGGCCGGTCCACGCTACGCCTGTCCCGGCCGGAGGCGGCCGGTACGCGGCGGCTAGCGCCCATCCTCATCCGGGTGGTCGTCCGCCTCGTCATCGCCGTCATCGCGGGCGCGCTCCTGCCGCCGCCGGCGCGACCGGCTTCGCTTCGCCCGGCGCTCCTCTTCCTCGTCGTCGTCTTCATAATCGTCATCGTCGTCGTCGTCGTCCCGCGCCCGGCTCGGCGCCGGCTTGGCGACCAGCTCGGCGATCATCGCGCGCATCACCCGGACCCGGACGTTCTCGGCGATCTCGACGCTGAGCTCGCTGTCGCCGATCACCCGCTGGACCTGGCCGACGATCCCGCCCGACGTGACCACCCGGTCGCCGCGCCTGAGCCCGGCGATCATCTCGCGATGCGCCTTGGCCTTCTTCTGCTGCGGGCGGATGAGCAGGAAGTAAAAGACCACGAAAATCAGAACCAGCGGTATCAGCGGTTCGAGACCACCCATGCCCCCTCCTCCATCCTGGGCGAACGCCGGCGCTATCAACATCTGGTGATCCTCCGTCCGGTTCGCTGGGTTGCGCGCGGAGGCCGCCTGGACAAGCCACGGGCACCGGGCGTCGCGACCGCACGGACTATAGCGACCGCCCTCGCACATGCAACCGGTTCCCCGGCCCCGCCCTTGACTGCGAGACGGGGTGGTTTAGGGTCGCGCGCCGGCCGGGAAACGGGGAAGCGGGAAATGGCGCGGGACGGAAACGGCGAGGCGGACGGCGCGGAGCTCCGGGCGCTCTTGGCGCGGATCGCCGATGCGCTGGAGCGCGCCGCGCCGGCGGGCGCGGAGCCGGCCGATCTGCACGCGAACGAGGCCTTCGTCTGGCACCCCGAGGAGAGCCGCCTGGTCGCGGTCGAGGACGTCAACCGGCTCGATCTCGAGCTGCTGGTCGGAATCGACCGCCCGGCGGCGACGCTGATCGAGAACACGCGGCGCTTCGCGCGGGGCCTGCCGGCCAACAACGCCCTGCTGTGGGGCGCGAGGGGCATGGGCAAGAGCTCGCTGGTCAAGGCGGTGCACGGGGCGGTCAGCGCCGAGACCGGCGGCGGGCTCGGGCTGGTCGAGGTGCATCGCGAGGATCTCGGCAGCCTGCCGGTGCTGCTGGCGACGCTGCGCCGGGTCGCGCGCCGCTTCATCCTGTTCTGCGACGACCTCTCCTTCGAGGCCGAGGACACCACCTTCAAGTCGCTCAAGGCGCTGCTCGAAGGCGGCATCGAGGGCAGGCCCGCCAACGTGATCTTCTATGCGACCTCGAACCGGCGCCACCTGATGCCGCGCGAGATGATCGAGAACGAGCAATCCACCGCCATCGTCCCGGCCGAGGCGGTGGACGAGAAGGTCTCGCTGTCGGACCGGTTCGGCCTCTGGCTGGGCTTCCACAACTGCGACCAGGAGACCTATTTCCGCATCGTCGAGGGCTATGCGGAGCGCTACGGCCTGCGGCTGCCGCGCGAGAAACTGCGCGCCGAGGCGAAGGAATGGTCGGTCACCCGGGGCGCCCGGTCGGGCCGGGTCGCCTGGCAGTTCATCCAGGACCTGGCCGGGCGGGCCGGGGTGACGCTGGACCGGGCGGAAGGGCGCTGATCGACCGGCTGGGCGGCCCCAGATAGCGCAGCGGGTCGACCGCGCGGCGCCCCCGCCTGAGCTCGAAATGGAGCTGCGGCCGGCCCACGCTGCCGGTCGAGCCGACCCGCGAGATGGTCTCGCCGCGGCGCACCTTCTGCCCGGTGCGGACCAGCAGCACGTAGTTATGGGCATAGGCGCTCATCCAGCCGCCGGCGTGCTTGATCAGCACCAGATTGCCGAAGCCGCGCACCGCGTTGCCGGAATAGGCGACCACCCCGTTCTCGGCCGCCCGCACCCCGGCGCCGCGCCGCGCCAGGATGTTGATCCCGTCATTGCGCACCCCCTTGCCGCGGTTGCCGAAGCCGACCGCGACCGGCCCCTGGACCGGCCACAGGAAGCGCTTGCCGGCGCGCGGCGGCGGCCGGGCGAGCGCGACCCTGCGCGGCGGTCTGGCCTGGGCCCGCCGGGGCGCCGGCGCGGGGCGCTTCGCGACCCGGGGCTCCGCCGCCCGCCCGGCCCCGGGCAGGCGCAGCGCCTGGCCCGGATAGATCCGGTAGGGCGGCTCGATGCGGTTGATCGCGGCCAGGCGCCCGGCGGACACGCCGTGGCGCCGGGCGATGCGCTGCACGGTGTCGCCGCGCCGCACCACGTGCTGCCTCTCGCCGGGCAGGAGCAGCTTCTGGCCGGGATGGATGCGGTAGGGCGGGCCGAGCCGGTTGAGGGTGATGAGCCCGCGCAGCGGCACCCCGTGGCGGCGGGCGATGCGGTAGAGCGTATCGCCGCGCCGGACCACCGCGACGCCCGCCTCGGGGCCGGCCGCGCCCGCCGCCGGGGCGGGGCTCCGCGCCGGGCCGGCGCTGTAGTAGTCGCGGCCGCCGCCGCAGGCGGAGACGGCAAGCAACGCCACCATCAGGACGACGGTTCTGAGCACGTTGGAAAGAGTCCGTTAAATCAACTCTTTCCCAGCCTAACCTCACCCGATTCGGAACGCAATGCGGGCAAGCGAATCGGGGGTCAGGGCGGGGACCCGTCCACCGCGTCGGGCAGCAGCGGGACGAAACGCACCGGCCACAGGGTCTCGTAATCCACCGAATCGCCGCGCCGGCGGCACTTCAGGAGCTGCTGATCCTCCTCCTCGCCGCCCACCGGCAGGATCATGATTCCGTCCGGCGCCAGCTGGTCGAGCAGCACCGGCGGGACGTCGACCGCCGCGGCGGTCACGATGATCCGCTCGAACGGCGCCACCTCGGGCCAGCCCCGCGAGCCGTCGTCCCACCTGGTGGTGATGTTGGCGAGGCGGAGCCGCTCGAAGCGCCCCTCGGCCTCGCGCAGCAGGGGGCGCAGGCGCTCGACGGTGTAGACCCGGCGGCACAGCCCGGACAGCACCGCCGTCTGGTAGCCCGATCCGGTGCCGATCTCCAGCACCTTCAGGCGCTTGTCCAGCTCGAGCTCGCGCGTCATGTAGCCGACCACCGCGGGCTGGGAGATGGTCTGGCCGTGGCCGATCGGCAGCGCCGCGTTGTCGTGCGCCCGGGCGCGGAAGGCCGGCGGCACGAACATCTCGCGCGGCACCCGCTCGATCGCCGACAGCACGTCGCGATCGGTGATGCCGTGGTCGCGGAGCTCCGTGATCAGCCGGATCCTCGACTCGTACTCGATCACGGAACACCTCCGGCGCAATTCGGCATGGGCGCGGCGTCTACCCCCGGCGCGCCGGGCGGATCGCGTCGAGACCGCCCATATAGGGGCGCAGCGCCGCCGGCAGGGCGACCGACCCGTCTTCCCGCTGGCCGTTCTCCAGCACCGCGATCAGCAGCCGGCCGACCGCGACGCCCGACCCGTTGAGGGTGTGCACGAAGGCGGTCCCCCTGCGGTCTTCCGGGCGGTAGCGCGCGCGCATCCGCCGCGCCTGGAAGGCGCCGCAATTGGAACAGCTGGAAATCTCGCGATAGGCGTCCTGGCCGGGCAGCCAGACCTCGATGTCGTAGGTCTTCTCGGCCGCGAACCCCATGTCGCCGGTCGACAGCACGACCACCCGGTAGGCCAGGTCGAGGCGCTTGAGCACCTCCTCGGCCGCGCCGGTCATGCGCTCGTGCTCGCCGGGCGAGTCCTCCGGCATCGTCACGCTGACCAGCTCGACCTTGTGGAACTGGTGCTGGCGCAGCATGCCGCGGGTGTCGCGCCCGGCGGCGCCCGCCTCCGAGCGGAAGCAGGGGGTGAGGGCGACGAAGCGGAGCGGGAGCTCGGCGGGGTCGAGAATCTCCTCCGCCACCAGATTGGTCAGCGGCACCTCGGCGGTCGGGATCAGCCAGTGGCCGGTGTCGGTCCTGAACAGATCCTCGGCGAACTTGGGAAGCTGCCCGGTGCCGAAGAGCGCCGCATCGCGCACCAGCAAGGGGGTGCTGGTCTCGGTGTAGCCGAACCCGGCGGTGTGCAGGTCGAGCATGAAGGCGGCCAGCGCGCGCTCGAGCCGGGCGAGCGCGTCGTTGAGCACCACGAAGCGCGCGCCGGAGAGCTTCGAGGCGGCGGCGAAATCCATCATGCCCAGCGCTTCGCCGATGGCGACGTGGTCGCGCGCCTCGAAGGCGAATTCGGGCGGCGCGCCGACGCGGCGCAGCTCGACATTGGCGTTCTCGTCGGGACCGTCGGGAACGTCCCCGGCCGGCAGGTTGGGGAGGTCCGCCAGCAGGGCGTCGATCTCGGCGTCGATTCCGGCGCACTCGTCCTCCAGCGCCTGCATGCGGGTCTTGATCCGGGCGACCTCGTGGATCAGGGCGGCGGCGTCCCCGCCCTCCTTCTTCGCCGCGCCGATCTCGCGCGATGCCTCGTTGCGCCGGGTCCGGTGGGTCTGGAGCTCGGTCTGGCGCGCGCGGCGGCGGGAGTCGAGCGCGAGGATGCCCGCGCTCACCGGCTCGAGCCCGCGGCGCCGCAGCCCGCGGTCGAGGTCTTCAGGGTTGTCCCTGATCCAGCGCAGATCGAGCATCGTCTACTCCGCCGTCGCGGCAGGCCCGGCTATGCGGACGCATCCTCGGCGGCTTCGCGCTCGGCGCGCTTGCGCTCCATGATGCGGGCCCCGATGATCGAGGCTTCGTACAGCAGGATGATCGGCAATGCGAGCCCGATCTGGCTGAACACGTCCGGCGGGGTCAGGATCGCCGCGGCGACGAACACCGCGACGATGGCGTAGCGCCGCTTGGCGGCGAGCCCGTCGGCGGTGACGATCCCGACGCGCGCCAGCAGCATCAGGAAGACCGGCAACTCGAAGCCGATGCCGAAGGCGAAGATCAGCCGCATCACCAGCGACAGATACTGGTCGACCTTGGGCTCGACCTCGATCGCCAGATCGCCGGGGTCGGCGGGTTTCTGGAAGTCGAGGAAGAACTCCCACGCCACCGGCATCACGCCGTAATAGACCAGCGAAGCGCCCATGCAGAACAGGACGGGGGTGGCCATCAGGAAGGGCAGGAACGCCCGGCGCTCGTTCCTGTAGAGGCCGGGGGCGACGAACAGCCAGACCTGCATCGAGATCAGCGGGAAGGCGATCAGCGCGGCGGTCCAGAACGCCACCTTGACATAGGTGAAGAACGCCTCGTGCAGGGCGGTGAAGATCATCCGGCTGCCCTCGCGCTCGTCGAGCGCGGCGGCCAGCGGCCGGACCAGGAAGCCGAAAATCTCCTCGGCCACGAAGAAACAGGCGAAGAAGGTCACGAGGAAGCCGATGGCGCAGTAGATCAGCCGGGTGCGCAGTTCGATCAGGTGATCGAGCAGCGGCATCGCCTTGTCGGGCGGGGTCTCGTCGACCGCTTCGTTCACGTGCCCGACCCCGCCCTGGCGGCGACCGCCTCTTCCTCATCGCCCGCTTCGGGCGGGGCGTCGCCGTCTTCCGCGGCCTCGACGGGTTCCGCGGCCTCGACGGGTTCCTCGGCCTCGACGGATTCCTCGGCCTCGACGGGCTCCGCGGCCTCGACGGCTGGCGCGGTTTCCGGTGCGGCCCCGCCGTCGGACGCCTCGGCCCTGGCCGGTTCCTCGTCGAGGTAGTCGAGCGCCGTCGCCTCTTCGGGCCACTCGTCCTCGATCTCGGTCTCGATCTCGTCCTCGATTTCGCGCTTGATCGTGTTGACCATGCCGTCGGGGTCGATCTCGGCGGTCAGCGAGTCCTTGACCTTGTCGAGCTCGACCTCGCGCGCCATGTCCTCGAGCCCGCCCTGGAACTCGCGCGCCAGCTCGCGCGCGCGGCGCACCCAGTAGCTCACCGTGCGGACCAGCGCGGGCAGGTCCTTGGGACCGATCACGATCAACGCGATCACGATAACGATCAGGAATTCCCAACTGCCGATGTCAAGCATCGGCGGGCCGATCCATCATGGGGTTGCCGCTCAAGCGGGGCGTCCGGCCTGCGCTCGCGCGCGCCGGCGCACTCTCGGTCCTGGCTCTCAGCTCTTGGCGGTCTCGTCCCGTTCCCGGGCTTCCGCCGGGATTTCCTTGGCCGGGTCCTGCGCCTCCGCCGACACCGTGCCCGCCGGATCGGAGTCCTTCAGGCCCTTCTTGAAGGCGTTGATGCCGCGCGCCGCGTCGCCCATGAGACGCGACAGCTTCCCGCCGCCTCCGAACAGGACCAGAACCACTACCAGGACGACGAGCCAGTGCCAGATGCTAAACGATCCCATCGCGGGTGCTCCTGCCTTCCGTTCCGCCATTTCCGTCGCCGACGGCGATGGCAGACCGCGTATATACAAGAAACCGCGAGGTCGTGCACTCGCCTTCGCGGCCTGCCGGGCGCCCTGCCCTACTCGGCGGCGGCGGCGGGGGCGAATTCCGGCATGTCGCCGGGCTCGTCCGCCGCATCGAAGGCAAGGGTCACGACGCCCTCGTCGGGCCGGTCTTCCGCCTCCCCGTCGTCGGGCGCCAGCCCGGCGCCGATGACGGTGCTCGCCGGGCGGACATCGAGCAGCCCGGTCGCCTTGAGCTCGTCGGTGCCGGGCAGGTCGTCGAGGCTCGACAGCCCGAAATGGACCAGGAAACCGTCCGTCGTTCCCCAGGTCATCGGGCGGCCCGGGGTACGGCGCTTGCCGACGGGGCGGATCCAGCCGGCCTCGAGCAGGAAGTCGAAGGTGCCGCGGCTCGCCGCGACGCCGCGGATGTGCTCGACCTCGCTGCGGGTCACCGGCTGGTGGTAGGCGATGACGGCGAGCGTCTCCACCGCCGCGCGCGAGGGCTTGCGGGTCACCTTGCGCTCCACCCGCATGTGCCCGGCGAGATCCTCGGCGGTGCGGAAGCACCAGCCGCCGCCGACGCGCACCAGGTTGACGCCGCGCGGCGCATAATCGGCCGCGACCGCGTCGATCAGGGCCGCGACATCGGTCCCCTCGGCGAAGCGCTCGGCGAGCGCGGCCTCGTCCACCGGTTCGGATGCGGCGAACAGGATCGCTTCCATCAGGCGCAGATCATGCTTCATTTCCGGCCTCCCGGAGGTCTGCGGTGCGGTTCCGTCCACGTATGTATATAGGGCCGAACGGGTTCAATTGCCGGAACTCGATTCGACCCATGCGTGCAAGCTCCAGCCCGGCCACGAAGGTGGCGGCGACGGCCGAGCGCAGCCGGATCCCGCCCCCGGCCTCCGGCGGCAGGAATTCGAACAGCGTCTGCCAGTCGACGGTGCCGATCCCGAGCCCGCTCAGCCGCTCGATCGCGTCGGCGACCGAGTAGAGCGCGCTCGGCTCGATCTCCAGCACCGCGTCCACGCTCCGCCTGCGGCTCTCGCCATAGGCGGACAGGAGGTGGAACAGCGAGACCTCGTATACCGGGCGGCGAACCACCTCGGTTTCCTGCGGGTCGCCGCGGGCGAACACGTCGCGGCCGAGCAGCGGCCGGGCCATCATCTGCCGGCCGCGCTCCTGCATCGCCTCGAGACGGCGGAGCTGGAAGGCGAGCGCCTCGGCGAGCTCCGGGCCGCTCGGCGCCTCGTCGTCCTCGTCCTCGGGCAGCAGCAGCCGCGACTTGAGATAGACCAGCCACGCCGCCATCACCAGGTAGTCGGCGGCGATCTCCAGGTCGAGCCGGCGCGCGGCGACGATGAAGGCGAGATACTGCTCGGCGAGATCGAGGATCGATATCCGGGCGAGGTCCACCTTCTGCTGGCGCGCCAGCGCCAGCAGCACGTCGATCGGCCCTTCATACCCGTCGAGATCGAGCACCAGGGTTTCGCCGCGCCCGACCGGCTCGAACCGCTCTTCCGCCCGATATCCGTCGTTCTCAGTCAGGGTGCGAGCCCCGTGAACCCCGCGATCACGTCCATCAGGAACCGAACCGGCGTCCCGACCAGCCAGGGGAAGACGTTGAGGTCGACCCCGATCTCCCGCCCCACGTAAGGCAGGATGAACAGCACGCCTATTATCACGAACAGCCCGAATCGCTCCATCCGCGCGAGCGGCCGGGCTAGCCCGAGCGGCAACAGCCCGACCGCGATGCGCCCGCCGTCGAGCGGCGGCAGCGGCAGCAGGTTGAACACCGCGAGCACCAGGTTGATCAGGATCGAGTGCTGCAGATTCTCCAGCACCCAGAGCTGAACCGCATCGGGCAGCAGCGGGACGATGTGCAGCAGCGCGGCCGAAACCGTGGCCAGCGCGATGTTGACCGCCGGCCCGGCCGCGGCGACCCAGACCATGTCCCGCCGCGGGCTCTCCAGCCGGCTGAAATCGACCGGCACCGGCTTCGCCCAGCCGAAGACGAAATTGCTGAGCGACAGCAGCAGCCCCGGCACCACGATCGTGCCCCAGGGATCGACATGGCGCAGCGGGTTGAAGGTCACCCGCCCCAGCCGCTTCGCGGTGTCGTCGCCGAGCTTCCAGGCGACATAGCCGTGCGCGGCCTCGTGCAGGGTGATCGCGATCAGCACCGGAAGGATCCAGGTCGACGCGGTGTATACAAGCTCCGTCATGCGCCCGCGCCCGCCGCCGCCTGCGGCATTTTGTCGCGGGCCATGGCGCGGCCGCGCCGAAAGCGCGCCATGGCGCGGCCGGTCATCGCGTCCACCCCCTCGATCGCCGCGCGCATCCCGGCAAGCTCGCCGTTGCAGTGGAGCACCGCGTCGCAGCCCGCATCGAGCGCCGCCCGGGCCCGGGAAGCCGGGCCGCCCGACAGGGCATCCATGCAGAGGTCGTCCGAGATCAGCAGGCCGTCGAAGCCGATCAAGCCGCGTATCGCCCGCGCCACCGCGGCGCGCGACAGGGTCGCCGGCGCGGTCGCGTCGAAGGCGGTGTAGACGACATGGGCGGTCATCGCCCAGGGCATGTCGCGGAGCGCCCGGAACGGGGCGAAGTCGGCCGCCAGCGCGTGCACCGGCACATCGACCACGGGAAGCGCGCGGTGGCTGTCGACCGCCGCCCGCCCGTGCCCCGGTATGTGCTTGACCACCGGGACGACGCCCCCCGCGAGCAGGCCCTCGCAGACCGCGCGGCCGAGCGCGGCGACCGTCCCCGGGTCGTCGGAGAACGCGCGGTCGCCGATCACCCCATGCCCGCCCGGCGCCGGCACGTCCAGCAAGGGCAGGCAGTTGACGTCGATTCCGAGCTCGGCGAGTTCGCCGGCGATCTCCCGCGCGGCGGCGCCGGCGGCCTCGACCGCGCGGTCGAGGCCCTCTTTCGCCGCCATGTCGCCGAAGCTCCGCCAGGGCGGCCGGCGCCGCCAGTGCGGGGGCGCGAGGCGCTGCACCCTGCCGCCCTCCTGGTCGATCAGGACCGGCGCGTCCTGCCGCCCCACGCTGTCGCGCAGCGCCGCGACCAGGTCGCGCACCTGCCCCGGCTCGCGGCAATTGCGCGCGAACAGGATGAAGCCCAGAGGATTCGCATCGGCGAACAGGGCGCGTTCGTCGCGCCCCAGCGCCTCGCCGGCACAGCCGAACACGATCGCCGCGGGGGGCGCCCGCTCAGCGCTGCACGACAAGGCAGCCGACCTTGCGCTTGGCGAGGGCCGCGCAAAGCCGCCGCGCCGTCTCACGGTCCGTCGCCGGTCCCACGAGAAGCCTGTAATAGACGCCCTTGGGTGGGCCGAGGTCCTTCCGTTCGATCTCCAGCTCGTGCTTCCCGAGGAGCTTGCGGTTCTGGCCGCGCAGCCGGTTCCACGCCTTGCTGGCCGCCTCCCGGGAGCGCAGCGCCGCGAGCTGGAGCCGGTACGTGCGCTCGACCGCCGGCCCGGGCGGCGGCTCGGCGGAGCCGGCCTTTGGCTTGACCGGCGTCGCGCTCGCCTCCGCCCGCGGGGCCGGCGCCGGTGCGGAAGGCGTCTCCACCGGCGGAGGGGGATCCCGGGTCGCCGCCAGGATCCTCTCCGGCGGCAGCGGCGCCTCGGGTTCCGGCAGCAGGCGTTCGACGGGCTCGCCCGCGGGCGCCGCCTGGATGCGGTCGTAGATCTTCTTGTCCCGGTCGGGGATGGTGCGCCCGCCGGGCGATTCGGGCTTGACCTTGTACGGCCCGGGGTCGGCCTTGATGATCGCGCCGGCCCTCGCGGCCGCCGAGGATCGCGCCTCGCTGTAGGCGTGCAGCAGCAAGCCGGCCGAGGCGGCGAGGGCCGCGATCCCGACCGCGCCGGAGAGCAGCCCGCGGAGCCACCGCCGCCTGCCCACGCCGTCCGGTTTTTCGCGGCCCTGCGCGGCGGGGCTCTTCGCCATCACCGCATCTCCTCGACCGGCGCGACCCCCATGATGTCGAGGCCGGATGCGATGACCAGCGCGGTGGCGCGGACCAAAGCGAGGCGCGCGCGGCTGAGCGCCGGATCGCCGGCGACCACGAAGCGGCGGGCCTCGTCGACATTGCCCAAATTCCACAGCCCGTGGAACGCCGCCGCGATTTCCGACAGCGCGTAGGCGATGCGGTGGGGCTCGGCGGCCTCGGCGGCGGCCTCGACCGTGCGCGGCCATCCCGCCAGCCGGCGGATCAGCGCGAGCTCCTCCTCCCCGTCGAGCGGGTCGAGCGCGGCCCGGCCGAGCGCGGCGTCGGAAAAATCCTCGCCGGGGAAGGCATCGGCCGCGTTCCTCAGCGCCGAACAGGCCCGGGCGTGGGCGTATTGCACATAGAAGACCGGGTTGTCCCTCGATTGCTCGACCGCCCGGGCGAGGTCGAAATCGAGCGCCGCCTCGTTGCCCCGGGTCAGCATCATGAAGCGCACCGCGTCTTTGCCGACGCGGTCGACCACCTCGCGCAGCGTCACATAGGTCCCCGCGCGCTTGGACATCTTTACCGGCCGGCCCGCCTCCGACAAATTGACCAAATTGCAGACCAGCACCGAGAACCGGGCCCCGCCCGCGCTCAGCGCCTCGACCGCCGCCTCCATGCGCTTGACGTATCCCTTGTGGTCGGCGCCCCACACGTCGATCAGCACCGGGAAGCCGCGTTCGAACTTGTCCCGATGATAGGCCATGTCGGTAGCGAAATAAGTCCAGCTGCCGTCGGATTTGCGAATCGCCCGATCCGCGTCGTCGCCGAACGCGGTCGAGCGGAACAGGGTCTGCGGCCGGGGCTCCCAGTCCTCGTCCGCCTTGCCCTTGGGCGGATCGAGCACGCCGACATGCAGCAGCCCGCGCTCTTCCAGCTCGGACAGCGTGCGTTCCACCGCGCCGGAGGAAGCGAGCTCGCGTTCGGAGGCGAACACGTCGTGCGCGACGCCGAGCGCCGCGAGGTCGTCGCGGATGAGGTCCATCATCGCCTCGATCGCGAAGTCGCGGACCGGCTCCAGCCAGACCTCTTCCGCGGCGCCCAGCCACTTCGTTCCGTCGCGCGCCAGCAGGGCGCTTGCCGTCCCGGCGAGGTAGTCGCCGGGATAGAAATCCTCCCTCATGTCGCCCGGCGCCTCGCCGGCGGCCTCGCGGTAGCGGTGGTAGAGCGACCGCGCGAGCAGGTCGACCTGCACCCCGGCGTCGTTGACGTAGTACTCGCGGGTCACCGCGTAGCCCGCCTTGGCCAGCAGCGCGGCCAGCGCGTCGCCCACCACCGCGCCGCGTCCGTGGCCGACATGCATCGGCCCGGTCGGGTTCACCGAGACGTATTCGACATTGACCCTTTGCCCGGCGCCGAGCTGCGAATCGCCATACCCGATGCCTTGCCCGAGGATGTGGCGCAGCTGGTCGCGCCACCGGCCGGGTTCGAGCACCAGGTTGACGAAGCCCGGCCCCGCCACCGAAATCTCCGCCACCGCGTCGCTGGCTTCGAGGCGCGCGACCAGGCGGTCGGCGAGATCGCGCGGCTTCATGCCGAACGCGCCCGCGAAGACCAGGGCGGCATTGCTCGATATCTCGCCGTGGCGCGCATCCCGCGGCGGCTCGACCGAGAAATCGGCGTCGGGCGCGGAGACGCCGCGCTCCCCGGCGACGTGCCCGACGGCGTCCCTGAAAAGCGTCCTGATGTCGCCGTATACGTTCATGTCCACCCCGGAGCCGGTGTCCTGTTACAGGATTTCGCGCGATTTCGCACCCCGTCCCCGCCGCCCCCCTCGTCATTTCGACCGGAGCCCCGCCAGGGGCGGAGCAGGGAAATCTCGCCCCCATGGGCAGGGAGGTTTCTCCACTTCGCCACGCTCCGCGCGGCTCCGGTCGAAATGACGAGGGGGGCGGCGCCGTGCCTGGGGCGCTCCGGCCGAAAGAAGGACGGCCCGCCTCCCTCGTCATTTCGACCGGAGCGCCGCAGGCGCGAAGTGGAGAAACCTCCCTGCCGCTTCCTCCCTCGTCATTTCGACCGGAGCGCCGAAGGCGCGTAGTGGAGAAACCTCACAGCCGCTTCCCCCCTCGTCATTTCGACCGGAGCGCCGCAAGGCGCGGAGTGGAGAAACCTCCCTGCCCATGGGGACGAGGTTTCTCCACTTCGCCGTGCTGACGCACGGCTCCGGTCGAAATGACGAGGTGGGGCCGCCACGCCCCGCGCGGCTACGCCCCGGATCAAGTCCGGGCTCCGGTCGAAATGACGAGGGGGGCGGTGCCGTGTTTGCGCGACGAAGGGCGCGATATCAAGTGCTTGTTCTCCGCCTCCGCTTGACCGGCGCGGCCCCCCTGCCTAGATACTCAGCCATGTCGGAGGGTGTGGAAACGGTCGCGGCGGCGGTCACGATCAGCGATTCGGCGGTGCGCCGGATCCGCGAGCTCGAAGCGGAAGGCGACGCCGCCGGGCAGATGCTCCGGGTCGCGGTGGACGGCGGCGGCTGCTCCGGCTTCCAGTACAGCTTCGACTTCGACGATTCCCGCAACGGCGACGACACCGTGTTCGCGCGCGACGGCGTGCGGGTGGTGATCGACGACATGTCGCTCGAATTCCTCGCCGGTTCCGAGATCGACTATGTCGAGGAGCTGGTCGGCGCCTATTTCACCGTGCGCAACCCGAACGCGGCGTCGACCTGCGGCTGCGGGGTCTCGTTCACGGTCGGATGACCCGGATCGCGACCTGGAACGTCAACTCGATCCGCGCCCGGCTGCCGCGCGTGCTCGAATGGCTGGCCGCGTTCTCGCCCGACATCGTGCTCGCCCAGGAGCTCAAGGCGACCGACGAGACCTTCCCGCGCGAGGCGATCGAGGACGCGGGCTACAACGTCGCCATCTGCGGCCAGAAGAATTTCAACGGCGTCGGCATCTTCGCCAAACAGCCGATCGAGGATGTCCGGACCGGCCTCCCGGGCGACGCGCAAGACGACCAGGCGCGCTATATCGAGGCCTTCGTGGGCGACCTCAGGGTGGCCTCGATCTACCTGCCCAACGGCAACCCCGCGCCGGGCGAGAAATTCGACTACAAGCTGCGCTGGATGGACCGGCTCAGCGCGCATGTCCGCGACCTGCTGCGCCAGGAGGAGGCGCTGGTGCTGGGCGGCGACTACAACGTGGTGCCGACCGACGGCGATTGCTACGACCCCGAGGGCTGGGCCGGCGACGCGCTGTGCCGGCCGGAATCGCGCGCGCGCTACCGCGCGATGGTCCATCTCGGCCTGACCGACGCCTACCGCGCCTACAACCGCGCGCCGCACGCCTACAGCTTCTGGGACTACCAGGGCGGCGTCTGGCAGAAGGATTTCGGCCTGCTGATCGACCATTTGCTGCTGTCGCCGCAGGCCGCCGACCGGCTGTCGGCGTCGGGCATCGACCGGGGCCCGCGCGGCAAGGCCAAGGCGTCCGACCACACCCCCGTCTGGTGCGAGATCGACCCGCCGGGCTAGGTGCGCGACATGGTGTAGGCGGCCAGGCGATCCCTCGCCTCGTCGACCAGAGCCAGCCCGGCCCTCGCATGATCCGAGCTCCGGTCGGCGGTGTGCCCCTCATATTCGTCGAGCCCGAGAACGCTCGGACGAGTCCCCAGCGCCTGCCACCATCGAGCGACGTTCGGCCTGACTTCGAACCAGATATCCAGCCACTTGATCATGTCGAGCACCTTGATCAGCGGCGCATAACAACATTCCACGAGCGTAAACCCCTCGCCCATGATCCAGGGTCGGCCGTCGGACAGGGTCGCTTCCATTTTCGCGAATATCCGGTCCCACCCGACGAGTCCGCGCAACACCCACTCCGAGTCCATGCCGTCCCTGATGACCGATTGTTGCCGCAGCGTCTTCTCGAGATCGGGTTGCTTCTTCCATCGGCTCTCCAGCTTCCCGGTGTCGACCGCGGAGCGGAATCGCGTGACGAAATTCAGGGCGGCGACCCCCGGAAACCCGATTTCATCCGAATCCTTGATCCACTCGCGCATATAGGTCCGCTGGAGCAGGCCGGCCGGCTTGAGGGCCGGGTCGGCCTTCAACTCGTCGATGTAGTCGCAGATGATCGAGGATTCGCGGATCGGGTTGCCGTCGTGAACCAGCGTCGGCACCACGGCTTTGGGATTGATCGCAAGGTAGCTTTCATCGAAGTGGTCTTCGTCGAGCAGATGGATATAACGCGGTGTCCAGTCCTCGATCCCTTTCTCGGCGAGCGTGACAACCGCCCGGTTCGAGCATACGGAGTCCGCTTCCTTGAGGTAGTAGAGTTCGAGCATCCCGATATCCTCCCGCCGCCGCCAACGCCATCGCCGGCATTCTACCGCCGGGGCCATCCTTGACAAGGCCGCGCCGCTCCGTCCTAATGAGATGCGTAGAAATCGGCTGAATTCCGCGCTCGTCCGGACTCGTGAAAGAGGATAGCGAATTATGGTTGTTGTCGTTCCAACCGACTCCTCGGTTCTCGAATTGACGGGTATCCACCTCTATCACGCCAATCGCTCCAACTGTTCGGCGCGTGTCCGGTTGCTGCTGGAAGAGAAGGAGCTCGACTGGACGAGCCATCACATCGATCTCGGCAGGAAGGAAAATATCTCGGAAGCGTATTTCGGGATCAATCCGAAAGGCGTGGTTCCCGCGCTGGTGCATGACGGCACGGTAATTACCGAATCGAACGACATTCTGCTCTATCTTGAGGAGACATTTCTGGAGCCGGGATTTCGAGCGGTATCGTCGGATTGTCAATCCGAAATCGACTACTGGCTGAAGATGTCGGGCGACCTCCACATACCGGGCATCAAGACCTTTCAATACTACAAGCTGAACGCGGCGCTCCTGGAGAAGACCGACGAAGAGCTCGCGCTCTACAGGAAGCTGCAGACCGACCCCGACCTCCTGGCGTTTCACGGTAAACACAGCGAGGGCAGGCGCTTTTCCGCCGCCGACGCCGATGCGGCGGCCGCCCTGCTCGACGAGTACTTCGCGAGACAGGAGCAGGAGATCGCGGACGGCGGCTGGCTGGTCGGCGGCTCGTACACCCTGGCCGACATCTCCTGGTCGCCGACCGTAACCACCCTGCTGGCCGGCGGATTCGACTTCGGCAAATACCCCAACATCGAGGAATGGTACGCGCGCATATCGCGGCGGCCGCAATTCGAAAAGGCCGTCTTCGAATGGCGCAACCAGGCGCGTTATGCGGTGACCGATCCAACGATCGCGGGCGCGGCGGGTACCGCGTGATTGTCGGGCAGCCGCACGGGAGACCCAGGAAAATGACCTTTTACGCTGATTCGCAATACCCGGTACGGGAAGATCTCGACGCGGTTCATGCCGGACAGCTCGATCAGCTGGCCGACCCCGGCACCTGGGGCACCGGCGCGCAACGCCTGGCGATCGCCAGAGAAGTTCGCCAGGCGTGTTATGACGCGGGCACGCAGGAAGAACCGGAAGACACCGGCCCGTTGAGCGCCGTCGAACTGCCGGAGGCGATCTGCGCGACGATCCGCAAATTGGCCGTCGCGCCCAAGGATTTTTTGGAGGACTCCTACGAAGAGGCCAGGAAGGGCGGTCTGAGCGACGAGGAATATGTCGAGGTTCTCGGCATCGTGTCGCGCCTGACCGACATGGACGTGTTTGCCCGCGGCATCGGCGTTCCCCTGCGCCCCCTGCCGGCCGCGCGCGACGGCCGGCCGTCCCGGGTCCGCCCCCGGGTCGCCAGGAAGGAAATGGCCTGGGTGGCGACGGTTCCGAATCTCCCCGAGGGCGGCGACGAGGCCGCCGAGATGTACGGCGAGGACTACCGGCCCTACATCATCCGCTCGCTCAGCCTGGTGCCGGATGAAATGCGGCGGCATCTCGAGCTGGAAGAAGTTCAATACCTGCCGATGAAGAGCATCCTGATCAAGGATTATCAGCACCATGAGGGCTTCACCCGCGCCCAGGTCGAGCTGATCGCGGGCCGGGTATCGGCCCTCAACGAGTGCTTCTACTGAACGGCGGGCCATGCCTGGTTCCTCCGTGAGAGTGGACGCGAGACCGGCCTGACCATCGACCTGGCGGCGCTGCTCGACCCGGCGCGGGACAGCGGGGTCCCCGGCGGCAGGGAGATCCTGGCCTTTGCCGATGCCGTCATAGGGCCCGACCGGGCCGCGCTCGACCGGGCGCGGCGGGCTCTCGCCGACGCGCTCGGGCCGGCGGCGGTATCGGCGGCGGCGGCCATCGCCGCGACCTTCACCAAGAACGATCGCATCGCCAACGGCAGCGGCATTCCGTCCGAGCTGAGGATGCTGCGGAATTCCCGGGAGATCCGGGCGGAGCTCGGGTTGAACGACTTCGGGACGTCGGTGAACACGCTCAGGCACTACCCCGACGAGCGATAGCCGGCCCCAGCGCAAGGCCGGCGGCGGTTGCTACCGGTCGATATAGCCGAGCGTGATCGGGTGCCCCTTGCGCTGTTCTTCCGCCGCCCCGGTGTGCTTTCCGGAGCTCCAGCCGACCGGGCGCAGCACGCGCTCGGCGAAGTCGATCGATTCCTGGTCGGTGACCGTTGCGATGGTGTCGTTCCAGCGGTTCAGGAAGCCGCCGACAGCGATCACCGCCAGTATCTCGATGATCTGGTCGTTCGAATAGTGCTTGCGCAGTTCGACGTAGTTCTCCGGTTCGACGACGTTCGGCGAGACCCCCGCCGCGAACGCCAGATCGAGGGCCGCCCGCTCGGCATCCGAGAATTCGGGAGAGGTCCGGTAGCTCCAGAGCGCCTGGATTCTCTCATCCGCGACCCCGAGCTTGTGGAGGTGGTAGGAGCCATGGGACTGGCAATGCAGGCATCCGCTCGCCAGGCTCGCGGCCGTGAAGACCAGCTGCTTGAGATCCCCGTCGATACCGCGGCCCGGAAAGACCAGTTTCAGGAGATCGTTCACCTTCTCCCGCAGCTCGGGCCAATGGTGCATCTCGAGGTCTTGCCGGCTCTCGTATCCTGTCGCTGCCACAAATTTCCTCCCCTGGCCAGTCGTCGGCGGCGGGTCCAGTGTGCCGATCGGGAAGCCCATTGCAATGCGCTCACCGGTTGCATGGCAGGGACGACCGGCGCGGTCCCCCGGGGGACGCGAAGGCGTATTCGGGCCGGGCTGCCGTTATTCGCGCGTTTCGTAAGGCTTCCGGCAATTTCTTCACGTGAAACATCAGGCCCTACTCGCCGCGCGGCAGCTTGAGGTCCTCGAGCGGCGGCAGGCCGTAGCTCTCCCAGTCCGCCGCGACCTCGCGCAGCTTCTCCAGCGGCGGCAGCGAGATCCCCGGATAGTCCCATTTGCGGGTGGCGTCGATGACCACCTTGGCGGCCGGCGCCTGCCCGCCCTCGGGCGCGTCGGGGCCGAAGGAGGACGGGTCGAGCTCGACCGCCGCCGGGGTCTCGATGACCCGCACGTCGCGCTCCGGGCGGACCCGCCAGGCGAGGATCCAGTCGCGCATGAACGGGTCCTCGATGTCGATGTCGTCGTCGGTGACCACGATCCACTTGAAATAGCTCATCCCCATATGGCCGAAGCTGCCGAACACCGCCTGGTCGACATGGCCGGCATACATCTTCCTGAGCGAGATCCACAGCGTCGCCGTGCAGCCGCCGGCTTCCAGCGCGTGCACGTCGGCGATGCCCGGGATGCGCAGATCCTCGCTCAGATGCTTCTTCAGCCCGGCCTCCAGCAGCGAGCGCTTGATCATGCTGCTCTCCGAGGGCGGCAGCTGGCTGATGATGCCGAGCAGGATCGGGTCCCTGCGGTGGGTGATGCAGTTGACCTTGAACACCGGCGCGTGGCGCCCGCCCGCCATGTAGCCGGTGAACTCGCCGAACGGGCCCTCGGGTTCGAGCGAATCGGTCAGCACCTCGCCCTCGATGACGATCTCGGCATGCGCCGGCACTTCGAGGTCGACGGTCTCGCAGCGCACCAGCGGGATCGCCTCGCCGCGGATGCCGCCGGCAACCGCGAGCTCGTCGGCGCCGTAGCGCGCCGGCGCCGTGACGTACTGCACCGGGTCGCCGCCGATGAAGATCGCCGCCGGCATGTTCCTGCCGCGCGCCTTCCACTTCTCCCAGTGGATGGCGCCGCCGCGGTCGGGCGCGCCGAACAATATGCCGGTCTTGTCCCTGCCCTTTATCTGGCAGCGGCGGATGCCGATATTGCGCCGCCCGTCATCGGGGTCCTTGGTCACCCAGAGCGGCGTGAGATACGGCCCGGCGTCCTTCTCCGGCGTCCATACCGGGATCGGGAACGCGTTGAGGTCCACGTCCTCGCCGGAAACGATGACTTCCTTGCACGGCCCGTCGTCGACGATCACCGGGTCGATGGGGTTGGCGATGCCGTCGATCACCTTGCGGTGGATGGCGGCGAAGTCGGGCTCGCAGCCGATCGCGGTGGCGATCATCTCGCGCGAGGCCGCCACCACCCCGGCGACGACGCGCCCGCCGGGATAGCCCTTGATGTTGCGGAAGCCGATGCCGTAGCGGTTGCCCTCCGACATCGCGCGGAAGATCATCCTGAGCACCGCCGAGATCTCCCAGTCCTTGTCGACCTCCTTGTCGACCCAGCGCATCATGCCGCGCTGCTCCAGGACCTGGAGATAGGGCCTGAGCCCGTCATAGCTCATCGCCTGTCCGCCTCCCTCGCTGTCGATGCGCGCCGGTCGCCCATATCGCGGCCGCCCGCCTCAGCTGCCCTCGGCCGTCTTCGGCGCGGCGCCGGGGTTCCACTGCCCCCGGCGCATGCGGTTGATCTCGACCCGCTCGAACAGCCCCGCCTTGCGGAAGGGCTCGTCGCGCGAGAACGCCTCGGCCTCCTCCCGCGAGGGGACGTTGACGATCAGCACGCTCCCGGTGCGGGTCCCGCCGTCCTCGCCGAGCAGCGCGCCGCCGAGCACCAGGATGTCCTCATGCGCGTCGAGATAGGCGAAGTGGTCCTCCCGGGCGCGCGCGCGGATCTCTTCCGCACCGGGCTTGTCGATCTGGTAGATGATGTAGAGCATGGCCCCGCCCTTCCGTTGCGCCGGTGGCAGGATCACAGGCGGGGCGGCCGCCATCAAGCGTCGAACGCCGGAGGACAGCAATGACGGTCGGGATCGGTGTCGTTTTCGACGGGTTCGACGACGCGCGCGAGATGCTGCGCCTCGCCCGGGGCGCGGAGGCGGCGGGGGCCGCGAGCGTCTGGGTCGCCGAGCATATGGGCTATCGCGAGGCGGTCACCGCCTGCGCGGCGATCGCCGGGGCGACCGAGACAGTGCGGCTGGTGCCGACCGCGATCAGCCCCTATCTCTGGCACCCCACCCCGACGGCGATGGCGCTGGCCACCCTCGCCGAGCTGGCGCCCGGGCGCGTCGCCGCGGCGGTGTCGGTCGGCAATTTGCTCAATCTCAGGGAATCGGGCCACGAGCCGCTGCGCCCGGTGGCCGCGATCGGCGGCATGGTGGCGGATCTCCGCGCGCTGTGGACCGGGGATGCGGTCACCAGCGACGCCCCCAGCTACCGCCTCGACGGCGCCTACATGAACTTCGCCCCGCCGGCGCCGCTGCCGATCTACGTCGCCTCGACCGGCCCGCAGGTGCTCCGCCTCTCGGGCCGGATCGCCGACGGGGTGCTGCTGTCGGGCGGGCTCACCCTCGAATCGACCCGGCGCTGCCTCGCCTTCGCCGAGGAGGGCGCGGCGGCGGCGGGGCGCGACCCGAAATCGTTCCGCCGGGCGAGCCTGATCTACTTCTCGGTCTCGCCCGACGGCGCGGCGGCGGTGGACGACCTGAAGACCAAGCTCGCCTTCCTGTTCCGCAGCCCGCGCCACGCCGACAACATCGCCACCGCGGGGCTCGCCATCGACCACGCCGCGATCATGGACGCGGTCGGGCGCCGCGACCTCGCCGGCGCGGCGGCGCTGATCCCCGACGAGGCGATCGAGGCGTTCTGCGTCGGCGGCACCCCTTCCGACTGCCGCAGGCTGCTCGCCGGCTATCTCGAAGCGGGGATCGAGGAGCCCATCCTGCAGATCAGCGGCACGCAGGAGAACAAGGCCCTGGCGCTCGACCTGGTGCGCGAATTCGCGGCCTCATGAAACCAACAATATCTATATATTATAACTTCTTACATAGCTTACCGAAGCTGTTTTCTTAAATTCGAAAGCGGCGAAGGGATCGCCGTCCCTTCGGGCCGGTTCCGGCCGACATCGCGAGGGGAAGACACCGCGCCGGCCGAGGCCGGACCTCCGACGGCGGCGTGAGCCCTTCCCACCCGGACCGGACTCGCTCTAGGGATCCCGCCTGGCGCCAAACGCGCCGACATAGGCGCTGGTGTCGAAGATGCCGTAGGTTTCGCCGTGGTCCGGACCGTAGAAGTCTCCCTGGATACGGTCGGTGCCGGCGGTTCCCGATGCGTAACCGCCGTCGGCGAGCGCCATGCCCGACCAGGCGGGCGTGGCGATGGAAGACCCGCCAACTCGAAACCGACATCCTTGCCGCCGTCAAGCGCTTCTGCCTCTGCGTCGACCGGAACTCATGTAGCGAACTTATATTCAGGTGACTAGCGCCTGGCTCCAAAGGCACCGATCAGCTGATTGCGCTCGAACACGCCGCCCGCTTCCTCGGCGCGCGGACCGTAGAATTCTCCCTCGATGTAATGCGTTGACGAAGTCCGCTGCGAAAACCCTCCGCTGCGCACCGGTAAATTCGCCCACATCATCACGGGGCGTGCGTCGGGCGCCAGCCGGACATCGACGGAGGGGTTGTTGAAGTCCTCGATGGTGAGAGAAGCATCGCCACGAACCAGGCGGTTGTTCGCATCCAGAGCCACCATCTCGCCATTCCAGGTGGCCGAACCGGACAGGAGGCTGTTGGGATGGGTCACGCCCGCGACGAATGCAAAGCGTCCCTGGAAGCCCTCGCTGGAGGGACGGAAGGCGGCCGCCCGCATGTGGTTCCACGTTCCCAAGCTGGTGAATGCAGTCACCTCGTCGTCGGTGTCGTCGTCGGTGTCGTCGTCGGTGTCGTCGTCGTCGCCGAACGCGAATGGCTCACCCCTGAAGGTTCCTTGACATCGCGAGACATCGGGAGTGCAGGAGAGACCTGTCACCCGCTCCCCGGCAAAACCCTGGCCGCTGAAGATCATGTCGCTGAAGAGCATGGAGTTGACATTGAGCGGTGGCTGCTGGGAGCCGACTGTACGGGTATTAGTGGAGCCGCCACCGCCGCACGCCGACAGGAACAACAAGCCGAGAACGGCGGCCGAAGCCGCGATGCATGTGTTCGAACGCATGAACTTTCTCCCATTTCCGTTGCCGGACCGGCCAGCGTCGCGCGGCGGCACCCTGGCGCTCGCAAGTGATCGGGAATGATATAGCGAAGTTGGCATGATATAAAATGAATGATCCATGTCTGATCCGTGGCCTGTGCCTCGTCCGTGGAGCGATGCCGTGGCATCCCGCGGATTCGGAGCGGATGGATCGTCCCCGTCGCGTCGACGCGTCTTGTGGCGCGGGGGACTCAGCCTCCCGTCATGGGCGGACCTGTTCCACTGCTGTCCGGTCAAGTTGGGCTGGACCGGGTGCAAGGCGTTGGTGCAGAAGGGTTGCCGGCCCATCCGCCGGATCGGGGCACGCTCTCGCCTGCCATCCTTGTCCCCGTTCGCCTGTGTTCCGGTTGGCATGCCGGAGGTGTAGTCATGCGCGCTGTTGTTGTGATGCCGCCCACCAAACAGGGGCCGAACAGGACGTATGCGGGCTGCACATGCAGCATGTCGGTCAGCGAAGCGCTCGAGATCGACCTGCCGGCAGCCCGGTCTGCCTCTGACGCCGGGGGGAGGTCTTTCCCTGCGGCCTGTCGTCCTGCACGAACGTGCTCGCGCCATGGATGAATGTCGTGCTGCCGGCGTCCTTGAGCATCCTTGCGATCACCGCGCGCTCGGAAGGGGTTGCGGCGTCAACCATCCAGGCGCGCACCCGTTCCACCGCAGAGAGTCGCGTCGCCGCTCCGTCGCCGAGCGCGTCGACAAACCACGGGTACCCTGTGTTATCGACACAACCTCCGCATCGCCTTGACCAGGTAAGGAATATTCCTTACCGTCATGCACAACACAGGAGGAGCGCCGGTCATGTCGATCATCCACGAAGTCGCCACGATGACCGCGAAGGGCCAGATCACCCTGCCCAGGTCAATCCGTCAGGCGCTCGGGGTCGATGTCGGCGCCAAGGTGGCATTCGAACTCCACGAGGACGGACAGATCGTCGTCAGCCGCGCCGACACCGAGCATGAAGATCCGGCCATCGCTGCGTTTCTCGACCTGCTCGCCGGCGATATCCGGGCCGGGCGGCATGTCCGGGCGATCCCGGACGATCTGGCACGGGACATGCTCGTACATGCCGAGTGTGAAGCGGGACCGGACGAGGACATCGACGGCGACGTCGACCTCTGATGCAGCGCCACGGATGGACACTGCTGTTCCATGATTGCCTCATTGAGCAGCTGCGCAGGCTCCACCACGCGGTCCAGCGCGCGCAACGAAGCGATCCGGCGGAGTTCGCGTCCAATGCGAACGTCAAGCTGTTCCACGCGCTGAGCCGGTTGATGCTGGAGGTCATCCCGCAGGATCCATCCCGGGACGAGTACCGCCAGGGCAGCACGCTCGGCCCGCGCTACCGCCATTGGCGGCGCGCCAGGATCGGCAGACGGTTCCGATTGTTCTTCCGGTACGATGCCAGGGCGAAGGTGATCGTCTACGCGTGGGTCAATGACCAATCCACGCTACGCTCCTCGGGGAGCAGAAACGATCCGTTCACGGTCTTCGCCAGGATGCTCGCGCGGGGACATCCGCCCGACGACTGGGCCTCGTTGATGACCGCGTCGAGGCAGGACTGGCAGGAAGGGAAATAACCGCCTTAGGGCTATGTCGGCCTGCGGAGGGGGGGAAACACTCCAGCGAATACTCTGCGAATGCGCCGCCGGGCAGCCGCGACAATTCTGACCGGGGCAGGTCGAGAATGCGCCTGGTGATCGCCGTGGAAGCGGCCGCTTGACTAGCGATTGTTGTCAGGCCCGCAGATTGGATGGCGATCGGCGCGGCACTGTGATGATTTGCTTCTGTTCAAAGGGATCAAACGGCCAAACCGAACAACAGACTGGATGACGCCGGCGTGGCGGACCGCGCACTGGCCGGCCGCGCCGTCGCGTTGTCGGTCACGCGTCACAAGGCGATATTCTTTCCGGAGAAGGACGCCGAGGGCGACCGGATCGACTACGAGGCAGCCGTTTCAGGCGGACTGCGACTGGTCCCGACAGGATCGGCGCTCGAAGTGCTGGCCGACGACTGCGCCAGGATGGTCGCCGACGGCATGCAACATGGGAGGCCGTCGGCTGCCCGTCGACGGTGTCCGGCCGCCATGTCGGTCCAACCCTCCCGGTCCGAGAGGCAATCGATAAGGCCGGGTCGTGGGACGCCGGATGTCAAACGACGCCATCACCATGATTTGTCGCTGACAATCAGGGCCGAGCGACGCCAAACGGCCCCGGCTTATTGAATTCAGGATGCCCTGTCAGAGGCTTCGACGCCCGACAGGAGATGACAGTAGTTACCTTGGGCAGGCACTGGAACCGACACAAATGCGATTTGTTGTGTCCCCGGAACAAGTCCGGGGTCCGTCGAAATGACGTTGTGGGGGGCGCCTCTGCTTCGATGCGCCCTGGAACCGCTATGTCGCGCGGAAGGCGACGGCGTGCTCCGGCGGGGTGCCGCGCCTGCTCGACCTCGATCCACAGGCTCTCGACACCGCGCGCGGTCCGGCGGATCGATGTCCAGCATGGTGGTCGGCCCGGCATCGTGGAAGCGGCGGTCCTCGGCGCCGAAGCGTTCGCGGTCCCGCAGCATGGAATCCGCGTCCTCGTACCGGGTCAGGACCCAGGCATCGACCAGCCGCGTGCGGTGGACCGGGTCCCTGTCCCTCAGCCGGCGATAGACCGCGTAGGGGTCTCGCGCGCGAGCAGCACCCACATGGCGACCGGGCTGACGAGATTGGCGACTGCCTCCAGCGGATCGATCATCGGGGCGGAGCCGTGCGCAGGCGCGGCACCCCCCATCGTCATTTCGACCGGAGCGCGTAGCGCGAAGTGGAGAAACCTCCCTGCCACTTCCTCCATCGTCATTTCGACCGGAGCGCCGGAGGCGCGCAGTGGAGAAACCTCCCAGCCCCATGGGGACGAGGTTTCTCCACTACGCCGTGCTGACGCACGGCTACGCCCCGGATCAAGTCCGGGGTCCGTCGAAATGACGTTGTGGGGGCGCCGTGCTACGCACGGCTACGCCCCGGATCACAGTCCGGGGTGACAAAAGGGAGAGCGGCGACGGTCTCGTCCATCGGGGCGGAGCCCGAGGCGAAGGCTAAACCGGACAGCAGCGGGCTTGTTCCGGGCATGACGACAGGGGGCAGGCGCCGGGGCGGCCATGACGGGCGGCGAGATGAGCGGGTATTGGGCTAGAGTAAGCGCATTCGGAACCGGATCGGGAGACCGCCGTGAGCGAACCAACGGATGCCGCGGGACGGGCGATGCGGAACAGCCCGGATGGCGGCGAGGCGGTGGTCGAGGCGATCCGCAATCTCGGCATCGAGCATGTCATCATGGCCCCGGGCTCGGAGTGGTCGCCGGTCTGGGAGGCGCTCACCCGCCAGCGCGTCGAAAACCTCCCCGGCCCCGGCTACATGCAGATCTGGCACGAGACCCTCGCGGTCAACATCGCCACCGGCTACACCTTCATGACCGGCCTGCCCCAGGCGGTGCTGCTGCATGCCGGCGTGGGTCCGATGCAGGCGATGATGGCGATCAACGCCGCCTTGCAGTCGGAGATCCCGATGCTGGTGCTCGCCGGCGAATCGGTCACGCTCGGCGCCGACCCCGGCCTCAGGATGGAGGCGCAGTGGTATGGCGGGGTGAGCCCGGGCGGGATCGACAGGCTGATCGCGCCGTCGGTCAAGTGGTCGGGGCTGGTGCCGAGCGCGCCCACCCTCTACCGCAGCTTGGTGCGCGCCGGCGAGATGGCGCAGCGCGCCCCGCGCGGGCCGGTGTTCCTCGACGTGCCGCTCGAATACATGCTGGAGGGTTGGAGCCCGGAGGACGATCTCCGAAGCGTGCCGCCGGCCTCCACCACCCTGCCGGTGGCGGCCGAGCTGGACGGCCTCGTCGAAGAGATCGCGGCGGCGAGGAACCCGGTCATCGTCACCGAGTTTTCCGGCCGCGAGCCCGGCGGCTTCGAGGCGCTGGTCGCGTTCGCCGAGGCCGGCGCGATCCCGGTGATCGGCGGCCGCACGGCGTTTTACGGCAACTTCCCGACCGACCACGATCTGTGGCAGGGGGTGGAGACCTACGGCCATCTGGAGGACGCCGACCTGGTGCTCCTGGTGGGCGCCCGGACGCCCTGGTACCCGCCGACCGACCGGCCGACCGGCGCCCGCATCGTCTCCATCGGCGACCACCCGCACAAGGAATGGCTGGTCTACCAGGTGATGCACGCGGACGCCTATCTGGAGGGGGATATCGCCGCGACCCTCGCGGCGCTCGCCGCGCGGTTGCGAGAACGAGGGCCGGCGGAAGCGGTCAGGCGGGCGCGGCGGGACAGATGGGCCGGCCGGCACGCCGCGCTGATGTCCGGGCTGCGGGCCGAGCGCGAAGCGTCCGCCGGCGGCGCGCTCGACACGCTTTCGGTCTGCCGCGCCCTCGAACGGGCGATGCCGGCGGACACCGTCTATGTCGACGAGACCATCACCCATTTCCTGACCATGCGGCACCATCTGCCGCTGACCCGGGCGAAGTCGCTCTACAAGCTGACGGTGAGCGGCCTCGGCCAGGGGCTCGGGCTCGCGCTCGGCATGAAGCTGGGCGCGCCCGGGCGCCCGGTGGTGCTGGTCGTCGGCGACGGCAGCTTTCTCTACAACCCGATCCCCCAGGCGTTCGGCGCCTCGCGGGATTACGGCCTGCCGATCGTCGTGCTGATCATGAACAACCGGGGCTACCAGGCGATGCTGAACGGACAGCGCCTCTACTACGCCGACGGCATGGCGCGGCGGACCGAGCTGACCCTCGGCTTCCGCATCGACCCGCCGGTCTATGAGGAGATGGGGGCGCCGTTCGGCATCGGCGGCGCCCGCGCGGAGACCGGGGACGAGCTCGCGGCGGCGCTCGAACGGGCCTTGGCGGAAACCGCGTCGGGCCGCAGCTACATCGTCAACGCGGTCCTGCCCGGCTAGGCGATCAGCCCGACCGCGCGATAGGCCGCCGCGGCGCCGGGGTGGAGCGGCACCCCGTCGATCGCGAGCCCGGCCTCGCCCGCCCCGCGCAGCGGGTCGAACAGCGAGCCCAGCCCGTCGAACAGCGGGTTCAGCGCGGCGAGCCGCGCGTGCCGCGTCGCCATCAGCCGGGCGAGCCGGCCCACCGCGTCGTCGGAGATGCGGGCATGGGTGGCGATCACGTTCAGCACCCCGATCTGCGGGCTGTCGCGGTGGTGGCCGCGGAGCGCGCCCGCCTTCACCTGCGCCGGGCGGTAGAACCCCACCCGGTCGAGCAGGGCGGCGATCTGGCCGGGTCCGTAGTCGAGCACCCTGATGTCGGCGCGTTCGGCGAGCCCGGTCATCACCCGGTTGGGGATCGGGCACTGGAACTGGGCGTCGATCTCGCCGGCCGCCAGCGCGTTGGCGCCGTCGAGGAAGTTGAGATGCACCGGCTCGAAGGTCTCGAAGCCGATGCCGAGCACGCCGAACATCGTCGCCACGTGCTGCGCCATGCCGCTCCCGACGGGGCCGATGGAGACCCGCCTGCCGCGCAGATCGTCGACCGTCGCGATCCCCGAGCCGGCGCGCGCGATGAAGAACATCGGCCCGGAATTCGCGGGTGCGGCCATGCGGATGTCGAGCGCGCGCCCGAACGGCGCCTCGCCGCGCGCCGCCCGGCCGATCCAGTTGGCGGCGAGAAAGCCGAACGCGAGTTCGCCCGTCTCCAGCCGCTCGGCGTTGCCCACGCTGGCGGTCGGCGTGGCGAAGATGTCGACCCTCCCGAACGCCCCCTGCTCCCGCGCGACCGCCGCGATGGCCTCGGCCTGGGTGTAGAAGGTGCTCCCCGACTCCGATGTCCCGATGACGATGTCCATGGCGTACCCGCGATGCTGCTATCCGCGCCCGGCGTCGGGCATCAGGCGGAGCGCGATGAGGCCGAGCGCCGACAGGATAACCGCGCCGAAGACAAAAAACGCGACCTGGAGGCCAAATCCCTCGACCGCCGCCCCGACGGCGACGGGAACGACGAACCCGGCGAACCGGTTGACCGTGGACCTGATGCCGACGCTGATCCCCTGGCGTTCGACGTTCACCGAGCGGGCCAGCACGTAGAGCATCAGGGGGAAGGCGATGCCGGACGCCACGCCCCACCCCATGGCAATGCCGAGCAGGTGCCAGAAATCGCGGAACAGCACGACGCTGGACAGGAGCGCCGCGGCGGTGCCGATGGTCGCGACCAGCAGGATGTTGGGGCGCACCCGGCGCGAAACCGGCCCCGCCGAGAGGCCCGACAGGCCCGAGACCACCGAGCCCACGGCGACCAGCACGCCGATGGTGGCCCCGCCGAAATCGAGCGATTCCAGATAGACCGGGTAGAACGAGTGCCTCAGCGCATGCACGCAGGTCATCAGGAAGGAGCAGGCGACGACGAAGGCGACCGCCGGCGCCGCGATAATCCGGAACGCGTCGCGGTAGTCGCCGAGCCAGGACCGGCGCGTCCCGCCCGGCGTGTCGTCCCGCCGCACGTCGCGCGGCAGGAAGGCGGTCACGACCAGGGTGGCGACGCCCCAGGCGCCGATCAGGGAGAACGCGCCGACCGGGCCGAAACTGTCCCAGGCCATCCCGCAGAGCACCGGCGCGACCAGGTTTCCCGAGGTCGAGACGAAGCTGAACCGCCCCATCAGCCCAGGATCGTCCCGGTTGATCCGCCCGACATGGGCCTGCGCCGCCATCCACACCAGCGCCTGGGCGAAGCCGGTCAGGAGCTGGAGCACGATCAGCACCGCGACCGACGGCAGCGCCGGGTAGAGCGGGAACAGCACGGCCGTGGCGATCGCCGCGGCGGCGGCGATGCGGTTGATGCCGAGCCGGTCCATCAGCGCGCCGCCGGGGATCGAGAGCACCACCGACAGCGCCGCCCGCGCGCCCAGCACCAGCCCGATCAGCAACGGCGTCGCCCCGATGTCGAGCGCCCAGAGCGGCACCGCGACGGTCATCATCGGCACGAAGCCGAGGCCGAAGAAACCCACCGCGAAAATCGCGGCATGGGACCGGGGAATCCGCAAACCGGCGCTCAGCCCGGCTTGTCGTCCGCCGCCCGCACCAGACGCCGCTGCACCGGGAACAGGGCGATGTCGAAGCGCTGCGAGAACAGCCCCCACAGCCCCTTGGGCGCCTTCAGCATGACCACCACCGCGGTCAGGCCGAGCAGGATCAGGTACCAGGTGCCGTAGGGGGCGAGCGGCTCGCGCAGCAGGAAGAAGACCAGCGTGCCGACGATCGGCCCCTCGATCGACCCGATGCCGCCGATCACCACGATGAAGATGATGGTGACGGTCCAGTTGATGTCGAAGGCGGCGCTCGGGGTGATGCGGATCTTGGTGATGTAGATCAGGGCGCCGATCGCCGAGGTCCCGAACGCGGCGAGGATGTAGACCAGCAGCTTGGCCCGGAAATTGTCGACGCCGAGGCTGCGCGAGGCCTCTTCGGAATCGCGGATCGCGGTGAGCGCGAGCCCGTAGCGCGAGCGCAGCAGCAGATAGATGCCGACGATCACCGCGACCGCGAGCGCCAGCGCGAGCCAGTAGATCGTGGCGTCGCGGTCCGCCCGGGACGCGGCGATGGACTTGATCGCGGCGATCGGCAGGCTCATCCCGGAGCCGCCGCCGAGCCCCTTCACCTGGGCGAATCCGAGCAGGAACACCTCGGCGACCACCCAGGTGCCGATGGCGAAGTAATGGCCCCGCAGCCGGAACACGATGAAGGCGATCGGCAGCGAGATCAGCGCCCCGATCGCGCCCGCCATCGGCACCGTCCAGATCGCCCCGATATCGAGGAAGATGACCAGGATGAACAGCAGGTAGCCGCCGAGCCCGACAAAGGCCTGCTGGCCCACCGAGACCAGCCCGCCATAGCCGGCGAGCAGGTTCCAGAGCTGCGCTAGCGCCAGGATGTAGAAGATCTCGACCAGCAGGCGCATCGACGCCCGGTCGCCCCACCAGGGCACGGTGAGCAGCACCAGGATCAGCGCCGCGCCCACCGCCATGCCGATCCGGCTCGCCCGGGTCGAGCGGATCACCCGGCTACTCATCGCGGGTCCTCGGGAACAGGCCGTTCGGCCTCAGCACCAGGATGACCAGGAAGGCGATATGGCCGGCGAGGATCTGCCAGCCGGGGTCGATCTTGGCGCCGATATTCTGCGCCACGCCGAGGATGACGCCGCCAGCGAGCGTGCCCCACATCGAGCCGAGACCGCCGATGATCACCGCCTCGAAGGCGAACAGCAGGCGCGACGGCCCGAGCGCGGGATCGAAATTGGTCCGGATGCCGATGAAGATGCCGGCGATCGCCACCAGCACCATCGAGACTCCCATGGCGAGGCCGAAGACGTGCCTCTGCCTGATCCCCATCAGCCGGGCGGTGGACGGATCGTCCGAGGTGGCGCGGAACGCCCGGCCGAGCCGGGTGCGGCTGAAGCCGATCTGGAGCGCCGCGATCAGCGCCACCGCGACGACGAAGACGATCAGCGGCAGGGTGCCGATCTCGATGCCCTCGGCGAGCTTGATGCTGGCGGTCTCGATGGCGCCGGCGTTGAGGCGCTGCGAATCGGCGGAAAATATTTCCAGCAGCAGGTTCTGGATGACGATCGAGATGCCGAAGGTCACCAGAAGCGGCGGCAGGAGGTCGTCGCCGAGGGTGTAGTTGAGCACGCCGCGCTGCAGCACGTAGCCGAAGAAGAACATGAACGGCAGCACGGCGATCATGCTGACGAAGGGATCGACCCCGGCGGTCTCGATCACCACCATGGCGACGAAGGCGGCGAGCACGATCAGATCGCCATGCGCGATGTTCACCAGCCGCATCACGCCGAAGATGATCGCAAGCCCCGCCGCGAACAGCGCATAGAGCCCGCCCGTCAGCACCCCCTGGACGATGCTGTTGATCCACTCGATCATGGGCGGAGCATAGCGGGAGAGGCCCGGCCGCGCGCCCCCTTCGAGTTCGGGGGCTTGCGTCCTGGATGGACTTGCGGGCGGGAGCGGGCCGGTGGCCGTTACGCCGGCGACGCGCGCCCGCCCTCCCGGTCGACCGGCAACCCGGTCAGCAGATCGGCCGCGCCTTCCAGCCGCGCCGGACGTCCGGCGAAGTCGCCAACCCTGTCCCCAAGCCGGTCCATGCGCTTGCCCGGCAAGGCGAAGACCCGCCAGATGAACGGCGCCAGGGCCACGCCCACACCCGGCATGGTGAGGGTCCGGGCGCTCCCGATCATTCCGCCGCGGGTTGCGTGTCGAAGCGACCGCGGAACTCGCCGCGCAACTCCGAGACCTCGCGGGACAGGCCGGCCAGGTCGCCGCGCATTTGAGCGATCTCGCGGGTCATGTCGCCACGCAGCTCCGCGACCTCGCGGGTCATATCGCCACGCAGATTCGTGACCTCGCCGGCCAGGACATCCACCCTGGCCTCCAACCTGACGAACAGCCGGAACATGAACATGGCGAATGTTCCGCCCGAGGCCAGCAGCGTGGCGAACCCGCCCAGCATGGTGATGATCTCGGCGCTCACGATCATTCCGCCGCGGGTTGCGTGTCGAAGCGGCCGCGGAACTCGCCGCGCAGCTCCGAGACCTCGCGGGACAGGCCGGCCACGTCGCCGCGCATTTGGGCGATCTCGCGGGTCATGTCGCCACGCAGCTCCGCGATCTCGCGGGTCATGTCGGCACGCAGTTTCGCGATCTCGCGGGTCATGTCGCCACGCAACTCCGTGAACTCGCGGGTCATGTCGCCACGCAGATTCGCGCCCTCCCGGGCCAGGGCATCCACCCTGGCCTCCAGCCTGACGAACAGCCGGAACATGAACATGGCGAATGTTCCGCCCGAGGCCAGCAGCGTGGCGAAGCCGCCCAGCATGGTGATGATCTCGGCGCTCACCCAACCAGTATAAGGCGTGCGCCCTCGAAGTCATTCCACTTTTGATGAGTCAGGTCCCGAAATACGCCGCCGCGATGCGGTCGCGGGTGAGGCTCGCCGGCGCGCCGGTGAGCGCGAGGCGGCCTTCCTGGAGGCAGTAGACCCGGTCGGCCACCTCGAGCGCCCGGTTGATGTCCTGCTCGACCACCACCATGGCGGTGCCCTCGGCCTTGATCGCCGGCAGGACCTCGTAGATCTCGCCCACCACCACGGGGGCGAGGCCGAGCGAGAGCTCGTCGAACAGGATCAGCTCCGGGTTGGACATCAGCGCCCGGCCGATCGCGGTCATCTGCTGCTCGCCGCCGCTGAGCGCGGTTCCGGGAACCGAGCGCCGGTTGCGCAGCGCCGGGAACAGCTCGTAGACGCGGTCCAGCGACCAGCCTCCCGGCCGGCCGGAATAGCCGCCGATGACCAGGTTCTCCTCGACGCTCAGGCTGGGGAAGAGCCGGCGCCCCTCGGGCACCATGGCGATCCCCAGCGCCACGATATCGGCGGCCTCGCGGGACTGGATGCTGTCGCCGCGATAGTCGAGCGCGTCGCTGGTCGCCTCGACCATGCCGGTGATCGCCCGCAGGAGCGTCGTCTTGCCGGCGCCGTTGGCGCCGATCGCGGCCACGGTCTCGTGCTCGTCGAGGTCGAAATCGAGACCGAACAGCGCCTGGAAATCGCCGTAGAACGCATCCAGGTTGCGGATCTCCAGCAGGCTCATTCGACGGCGATCCCGAGATAGACCTCGCGCACGACGGGGTTGTCGATCACCGCCTGCGGGTCGCCCTCGTCCAGCTTGCGGCCGAAATCGATCACCACCAGCCGGTCGACCACCGACATCAGCGCATGCACGATGTGCTCGACCCAGACGATGGAGACGCCCTGGCCGCGGATCTCGCCGATGGTGGCGACGAGCTCGCGGATCTCGTGCTCGGTCAGCCCGCCGGCGATCTCGTCGAGCAACAGCACGCGCGGGCGGGTGGCCAGCGCCCGGGCGAGTTCGAGCCGCTTGCGCTCCAGCAGGGTCAGCGAGCCGGCCAGCGCGTTCGCCTTGGCCGCGAGCCCGGTGCGTTCCAGCACCTCGACGCAGTGGCCGTAGGAGGCGGCCTCCGACTGCCCGGCGCCGAACGCGCCGCCGACCAGCAGGTTCTCGAACACCGTCATCCCGCCGAACGGGTGCGGGATCTGGTAGGAGCGCCCGATCCCGGCGCGGCAGCGGAGATGGGCCGGCAGGCGGGTGATGTCCTCGCCGGCGAACACGATCCTGCCGTCATCCGGCGGCAGGCTGCCGGTGATCAGGTTGAACAGCGTGCTCTTGCCCGCCCCGTTGGGGCCGATGATGCCGAGCGCCTCGCCGTCGGCGACCGCCATGTCGAACGAATCGACCACCAGGAGCGATCCGAAGCTCCTGGACAGGTTCTCGACCGAGAGGATCGCGCTCATCGCGGACCCGTCCTTCGATACGCCCCCTGCGGGGCCTGCTCGGGATGAGGGAACAGGAGTGTTTTCATCCCGAGCAGGCCCGGAGGGCCGTATCGAGAAACCGGTTGGCCTCAGCTCAGCGGCTCGAGCTTGCCGGTCAGCGGGATTTCCGGCGCCCGCGCGTTATGCACCAGGTCGAGCTCGTACTTGAACGTCTTGCCGCGCTTCCACTGGCCGCCGACCAGCGGCGTGCGGCAGGCGTTCTTGACCGGGTTGCGCGCGTCGCCGAACTTCCACGAGACCGGGCCGACGATCGATTCGTAGTCGGTGTTCTCGATCGCGTTCAGGATCGCATTCGGATCGCCGGGATCGCCGCAGCGCTTCAGGACGTCGATCGCCACCTCGATATTGGCGTGCTTGAAGCCGAGGGGCTGGGTCCATTGCCGCTTGGTCTTGGCGGTATAGGCATCGGCGAACTCGCGCGACGACTTGCCGGTCAGGTTCGACTTGAACGGGTGCGAGGACGACCACCACACCTCGGTGGTCAGCCCGTGGCCGCGATCGCCGAGCGCCGCCACCGCCGGCGGGAACAGCAGCGCCTTGGCCATGGTCCCCGCCTTGAGCTGCTTGATCAGCCCCTGCTGCGCCGCCTGGGTCCAGAAAGTGGTGAAGTCGGGCGGCGTCGCGATGCCGGTCAGGATCTCCACGCCTTCCTTCTTGAACGCCGCGATCTGGGCGGTGAAGTCGGGGCTTCCCATGGTGAACAGCGGCGGCTGGACGTACTCGAACCCGCGGGCTTCCATGGGCGGCCGGAAACCGCGCTTGGGGTCGCCCCCGTTCACCCCGTCCTCGCTGTTCTCGATCAGGCTGCCGATCTTCTTGTTGGTGCCGAGCGCATCCCACATGTCCATGAAGATGCTGAACATGTCCTCGAAGCCCCAGAAGAAGTGGTAGGTCCACTTGAAGGGCTTGTCGGGCGTGGCGCCGCGGCCGAAATAGACGATCTGCCAGGGCGTGTCGGCGGTCACGCAGGGCACCTCGTTGGCCTCGGCCTGGTCGGAGATCGGGTTGACCGTGGTGCCGCTCGACGAGCCGATCATCAGATTGATCTCGTCCTTGAGGATCAGCTCGGCGGCGACCTCGGCGGCGCGGTTGGGGTTGGATTGCGAATCGCGCGAGATGATCTCGACCGGGTATTTCTTCTTGCCGATCGTGATCCCGTCGCCGATCGCCGCGCGCGCGTCGGCGAGCACGAACCGGTCGGCCTCGCCGAACGCCGCGAGCGGTCCCGATTGCGGGCTGACGAAGCCGATCTTCACCGTCCGCGCGGCGTGGATGGCGGGCGCCGGAAAGCTCGACGCCGCGGCCGCGGCGAGCACGCCGCCGCCGTATTTGAGGGCGCGCCTGCGCGACACCGTTCCCCTGTTGCTCTTGGTCATTGCGTCCTCCTCTTGATGTCCGTTGGAAGCGTCGGAAAATAATCCCCTGATTTTCATCAGATAATAGGCGTATTGGGCTCCAGTCCGAGCAGCACCCTGCCGTACAGCTCGGCGCTCGCCTCGGGCAGCAGCAGGCCGTGCATGTTGATCGCGTGCAGGTCGCGCGAGGCCTGTTGCAGCGGGCTCCCGAGCGCGAGGCTGGAGCCGCCGGCCATGAGGAACAGCTTCTCCGCGCCGTCGAGCGCGAATCGCACCCCCTGCGAGCAGTCCATGCGGATGCGGGCGCGCATCTCCATCGACATCGGCGTGCCGGAGCGGGCGTGGGAATCGATGTCGTCGGCGACCCGGTAGAGCATGAGATGCGCCGCGTCGATCAGCGAGGCCGCCTCGCCGAGCCTGATATGGGTGGCCGACCATTCGGAGTGGATATGCGGGGTGTAGGCGACCGGCTTGGCCTGCACCGTGCGGCGGAACTCGGCGAGCGCCGCGCGGCCGAGCCCGAGCGCTCCGCCGCACAGGCAGAGCGCGAGGACCGGCACCGCCTCGGCCTTGTGGAGCCAGCCGTCATAGCCCTCCGCCATGCCCGGCGTCGCGCCCTCGATCAGCGCCGGGATCGAGAGCCTCCGGTGTGCCGGCACGGTGAGCCCGTCCACCCTGATCGAGCAGCTTCCGGTGCCCGACAGACCGGCGACGAACCAGTCGTCCTGGATGGCGACATCGCCCGCCGGCACCAGGAAATCCGCCTCGTCGACCATCTCGCCCGCCGCGTCGTACACCCCGGCGCCGAGCAGCAGCCAGGCGGCATGCTCGCAGCCCGAGCCGAACGGCCAGAAGCCGCTGAGCGTCGCCGACCCGTCGCCGTTCAGCACCGCCCTGCCGCGCGGCCCGATCACCGCCGAGATCATGGTGTCGGGATCGGCGCCGTAGACGTCGTCGCGCGCCGCGCCCGGGAAATGAGCCATCATCCAGCTATGGGCGTGCATCACCCCGAGCACCCAGGCGGTCGCCGAACACCCCTCGCCGATCGCCGAGATGACGTCGAGATGGGCGCGCATCGACAGCTCGTGGCCGCCGCAGCTGCGCGCCTGGATCACCCGGAGCAGCCCCGTTTCGCGGATCCGGGCCATGTTCTCGGCCGGAACGCGGCGGTCCCGCTCGGCGTCGGCGACCCGGGTCCTGAAATCCCCGGCGGCAGCCTCGGCGCGCCTCCGGAGCTCGTCGACCGCAGCCGACGAATCCCCGCCCAGCGCCTCGTCGGTGACCGCGGCCATCGCCCCGTCTCCCATCCCTGCCCCGCCCATTTTGCATAGCACGGCACGGCATGGCCACCAAGAGCCGGGGCGGCCGTACCCGGTCGCTACGGGCGGGTTGATTTTACTGCGGCATTGCCGCAGTTTGTCGGAAGCGCTGTCACGCCTGGTCGCCGCGATCAAGAAGGAGACGACAGGAGCATGACGACCGAACGCAGCGAGCTCGGACGCGAAATCGAAACCGCGCTGGGTGACGTTCTCGCCCATGTTCGCGGCGAGACGGAGCTGTCCTGTCGAATCGTCGACGATCCCGCGGCCGAACGGATTGTCGCGCTGCGGAAGCGGCTGCGTCTGAGCCGGCAGAAATTCGCGGACTGCTTCGGTCTGGATGTGCGCGCTCTGCAGGAATGGGAACAGGGGCGCCGGGTCCCCGACCGCGCGGCCCGCGTATTGCTGACGGTCATCGATCGGGAACCGGAAGCCGTGATCCGGGCGCTCCACCGAGACAGCGACAGCTGAGTCCGGGCCACCAAGAGCCGGGGCGGCCCGGTTCAGCGGACGCTCGCCGCCGCCGCGCCGACCGCGGCGCCCTTGGTCTCCCATTCCTCGGCGCCGGCGTCGCGGCGGAACTGGCGCCGGGCGGCGTGCTGGGCCGGTTTCGCCGCCTCGCGCAGCTCCTCGATCGCCTGGCGGTCGCGCGCGAACTGGCGGAAGGCGGCGAACTTGGCGGACAAATACTGGTCGGGCCAGGGCACCGGGTCCCAGCCGTAATGGGCCGCCGCCTGCTGGGTGAAGTTGGGGTTGTAGAGATGGGTGCGGGCGAGCGCGACCAGGTCGGCGCGCCCCGCCGCGACGATGGTGTTGACCTGGTCCCAGGTGAAGATGTTGCCGGCGACCAGGGTCGGCACGCCGGCCTCGATGCGGACCTGCTCGGAGAACGGGGTCTGGAACATGCGGCCGTAGACCGGCTTTTCCTCGGATGCGGTCTGGCCGGTGGAAACGTTGATCAAATCGACCCCGCGTGCGGCAAACGCCTTCGAGATCGCCACCGCGTCGTCGCCCTGGTTGCCGCCGGGCACCCAGTCATGCGCCGAGATGCGGATCGAGACCGGCCGGTCGGCGGGCCACGCCTGCCTGACCGCGTCGAACACTTCCAGCGGGTAGCGCAGCCGGTTCTCCAGGCTGCCGCCGTACTCGTCGGTCCTCTCGTTGGTGGCGGGCGACAGGAACCCGCCCAGCAGGTAGCCGTGCGCGCAGTGCAGCTCCGCCATGTCGAGACCCGCGCGTGCCGCCCGTTCGAAGGCGGCGACGAACTCCGCCTTCACCCGGTCCATGTCGGCGCGGTCCATCTCCCGGGGGACGGCGGAATTGGGCAGATAGGGGAGCGGCGACGGGGCGATGATCTCCCACGCGCCGTCTTCCAGCGGCTGGTCGATCCCCTCCCAGGCGAGCCTGGTCGCGCCCTTGCGACCGGCATGGCCGATCTGCATGCAGAGCTTCGCCGGCGTGTATCGGTGGACGAAGTCGGCGATGCGTTTCCACCCCGCCTCCTGGCCGTCGTTCCAGATGCCGGCGCAGCCCGGCGTGATCCGCGCATCGGGGGCGATGCAGGCCATCTCGGTATAGACCAGCCCGGCCCCGCCCAGCGCCCGGCTGGTCAGGTGGACGTAGTGCCAGTCCCCCGGCACCCCGTCCTCGGCGCAGTACTGGCACATCGGGGCGACGACGACCCGGTTCTCCAGCCGCATGCCGCCGATGGTGAAGGGGGTGAACATCGGCGGCGGCGCGGCCTCGGCGATTTCGGGAATGCCCTCGCGCGCGGCCACCCCGGCGGCGAAATCGTGGTCGATGGCGGCGATGAACGCGGCGTCGCGGGTGCGCAGATTGTCGTAGGTGATCGCCTTGGAGCGCGACAGCAGGCTGAACGCGAACTGGCTCGGCTCCATCCCCCAGTAGCGCTCGACCTGCTCGAACCAGGCGAGCGAGACGTCGGCGGCGTGCTGCAGCCGGCCGACCTCGTCGCGCCGGTTGACGTCGTAGGCGGCGAGCGCCGCGCCCACGTCGTCATGCACGCCGAACTCCTCGTAGAGCGCGATCGCGTCCTCCATCGCCAGCTTGGTGCCCGAGCCGATGGAGAAATGCGCGGTATGCGCCGCATCGCCCATGATCACCAGGTTGTCGCGCACCCAGGTCTCGCAGCGGATGGTCGGGAAGTTGCGCCAGAACGAGCGGTTGGTGATCGCCGGGTGGCCGTCGAGCAAATCCTCGTAGAGCGCCGCCACATAGGCGACGGTGCCGTCTTCGTCCTCGTCCTCCAGCCCGGCGCGGGCGAAGGTCTCGGCGGTGGTCTCGACGATCCAGGTGCTCATGCCCGCGTCGTACTGGTAGGCGTGCAGGTTCCAGATTCCGGCGTCGTTCTCGCGGAAGTCGAAGGTGAAGGCGGGCAGCGGCCGCGTGCTGCCGAGCCAGACGAACTTGTTGGGCCGCCAGTCGTAGCTCGGGCGGAAATGATCGGCGTAGTCCTCGCGGACCCAGGAGTTGATGCCGTTGCAGGCGATCACCAGATCGGCCTCGGGGAGGTCGTCGAGCGCGCGGATCTCGCGCAGGAACTCCATCGCGATGCCGAGCTCGCGGCAGCGGCTCTGGAGGAGCAGCAGCAGCGCCTTGCGCGACATGCCGCAGAACCCGTGCCCGCCCGAGGTGATCTTCTGCCCGCGGTAGAAGATGTCGATGTCGTCCCAATAGGCGAATTCGTCGCGGATCGCGTCGTAGCTCGCCGCGTCGTAGTCGCGGAAATGCCCCAGGGTCTCGGCCGAGAACACCACGCCGAAGCCGAACGTGTCGTCGTACCGGTTCTGCTCGTAGACGGTGATCTCGTGGCCCGGATCGCGCGCCTTCATCAACAGCGCGAAGTAGAGCCCGGCCGGGCCGCCGCCAATCACCTCGATCTTCATCGTCCCGTCCCCCGCTGCGGCCGCTCCGGCAATTGTTTTATGCTTAAACCAATTGCCGGCGGGGCGCAATTTGTTTTAGGCTTAAACCATATTTGTCCATCCAGCCGTCATTTCGACGGACCCCGGACTTGATCCGGGGCGTAGCCGTGCGCAGCACGGCGGCCCCCCGTCATTTCGACGGACCCCGGACTTGATCCGGGGCGTAGCCGTGCGCGGCACGGCGGCCCCCCGTCATTTCGACGGACCCCGGACTTGATCCGGGGCGGAGCCGTGCGCAGCACGGCGGAGTGGAGAAACCTCGTCCCCGTGGGGCAGGGAGGTTTCTCCACTTCGCGCTGCGCGCTCCGGTCGAAATGACGAGGGGGAGCGCCCGCGGGCTGGGAGGTTTCTCCACTCCGCGCCTCCGGCGCTCCGGTCGAAATGACGGGACGGGGTCGCGGTGCCGTTGATCGCCGCGGTGGAATCGCTACCCTGCCCGGGCGTCGATTGCGGCGCCGTCACGCACGCCATTCCGAGGCCGTCCGCCGGTGACTTCCGACTCCCTGTTCCCGACCGGCGGTCCGTCTTCGCCGTCCGGCACCGGGATTTTTCCCTCGCAGACCATCGAGGCGCTGATCCGCGACCGGACGATCGCCTCGACCAGCGAAATTTCCAGGGACATGATCCAGCCGGCGAGCCTCGACCTGCGGCTGGGCCCGGTGGCCTACCGGGTGCGCGCGAGCTTCCTGCCCGGGCCGGAGGCTTCGGTGGAAGAGAAGGTCGAGGCGCTCGGGATGCACGCGATCGACCTCGCAGGCGGCGCGGTGCTGGAGCGCGGCTGCGTCTATATCGTTCCCCTGCTCGAACACCTGGCGCTCGACAACCGGATCGCGGCCTTCGCCAATCCGCGAAGCTCGACCGGCCGGCTCGACGTCTTCACCCGGCTGATCACCGACCGGGCCAGCCGCTTCGATGCCGTCGCGCGCGGCTATCATGGCCGCCTCTACGCCGAGGTCTCGCCGCGCACCTTCTCCATCCTGGTGCGCCAGGGAAGCCGGTTGAGCCAGCTCCGCCTGCATCGGGGCACGCCCGCCATCCCGGCCACCCGGCTGCGGCAGTTGCAGCAGGAAATCGGGCTCGTCGATCCCGAGATGCCGGACGCCGGGTCCCGCGAAGGCGGGTTGCCGCTGCGCCTCGACCTCGAAGGGGATGGCGGCGACTCCCTGATCGGTTTCCGCGCCAAGCACCATTCCGGCATCGTCGATTTCGACGTTGTCGGCGGCTACGACGCGAGCGATTACTGGGAGCCCATCCATGCCCGCCCCGGGCGCGGGATCATCCTGAACCCGGACGATTTCTACGTCCTGTCGACCCGCGAGGCGATCACCGTGCCGCCCGACCATGCCGCCGAGATGATCGCCTACGACACCGAGGTCGGCGAGTTCCGCGTCCACTACGCCGGCTTCTTCGACCCCGGGTTCGGCTGGGACGGGGCCGGCGGGGCGGGCAGCCGCGCGGTGCTCGAAGTGCGCAGCCACGACGTGCCCTTCCTCCTCGAACACGAGCAGGTGATCGGCGGGCTGCGCTATCTCCGGCTGACCGACATTTCGGACCGGTTATACGGAAGCGGCATCGGCTCGGCCTATCAGGGCCAGCGGCTGCAACTCTCCAAGCATTTCAGGACATGACCATCCTCACCCGGCGGCGGTAGGGCGAAACAGCAAGCGCGTCCCGAGCGCCGAGACGGCGAAGCAGACGACGAGCAGCGGCCCCGCCGGGAGGTCGGCCGCGGTCGAGATCAGCACCCCCGCCACCACCGCGGCGGCGCCGCTCGCGAATGCCCGCCTGAGGGCGTAGCCGGCGCCGGAGCGCGCCGCCAGCGCGGGCAGGATGAGGCTCGCGAACACCACATAGACGCCCACGAGCTGGACCGAGGCGGTGATCGCAAGCGCGAACAGCACGAAGAAGCCGGTGCCGCTTCGCGCCCGCGGGACGCCGGCCCAGACCAGCGCCACCAGGCCGTATACCGGCAGGAAGGCGGCGATGTCGCCCCACGAGACGAACAGGATCTGGCCCGAGAGCAAATGCCGCAGGGCCTCGCCGCCATGCGGGTCGTCGGCGAGCGCCAGCAGGGCTACGGAGGCCGCGAGAATGAAGGCGCTGCCGATCACCGCCTCCTGTTCCTCCGGCATCCCGCGCTCGATCCAGCGGAAGAACAGGGCGACGCATATCCCCGTGCCGAAGGACGCGGATTGGCGGAGCAGCCAGGACGGCTCGTCGAAGAACAGGCCGAGCAGGACGAGCGCGAGGCCCACGATCTGGGCCGTCGCCAGGTCGATGAACACGATCCCCCGCTTGAGCACCTCGATCCCGAGCGGGGCGTGGACCGCCGTGACGACCAGCCCGACCACGAAGGCCGGGCCGACGATATAGAGCAGGTCAGGATCGATCGCGGGCTCGCTCCAGCAGCGCGAACGTCACGTCGAACAGGGCGAAGAGATCGCGGGCCTCCTCCTGCCCGCCCACGGTATAGGGGAGCGCGAGGACCGGAACGCCCGTCCTCTCCGACAGCCAGTCCGCCGCGTCCCTCTGCTCGTGCGGTGCATGCAGGATCGCCGTCGCGCCGGCCGCCCGCACCCGTTCGACCAGACTTTGCAGGTGGGATGCCGTCGGCGGAACGCCCGGGATGCGCTCCAGCGTCGCGATCCGTTCCAGCCCCGTCCAATGGACCAGATAGGCCCAGGCGGTGTGGTGGACGACGACCTTCATGCCGCGCAGCCTGGCCGCGCGTGCGCGCCAGCGTTCCGCCGCGGCGCTCCATCGCGCCCGGAAGTCGGCGAGCCGGGCGCGGTAGGCCGCTGCGTTCCCGGGGTCGACGCGCGCCAGCCGCCGGGCCAGCTCGCCCGCCAGAAGCGCGATGTTGCGCGGGTCGAGATGGACATGCGGGTTGCCGCTCGGGTGGATGTCGCCGAGGCTGCGGTCGACCCGTTCGGGCCGCTCCAGGATCTCGACATGGTCGGCGGCCATGAGGTGCCCCGGCTGGCCGGGCTGCACCCCGCGCCGGGCGCCGCGCTCCATCAGCACCGGGAGCCAGCCGATTTCAAGCTCCGCGCCGGAGCAGAACACGATGTCGGCGCGGCGCATCTGGGCGATCAGGCTGGGCCGCGCGCGGATGTAGTGCGGGTCCTGGCGTCCGTGGGTGGCCGAGTACACGACGACGTCGGCGCCGCCGATCTCGCCGGCCAGCGCCGCCCATTCCGGCTCGCAGGCGAACACCCTGGCATCGGCCGCCGCCGTCGACGGCGCGAGCGCCGCGAGCCCGGCAACCAGCACCGGCGCCAGCCGCTTCAACATCGCCGCCATGGCTCAGAAGCTGTGCGCGGCGTGGGCGCCGAGGCTCATCACGTATTGCAGGATGATCTGGTTGTCCTTCTCCCGGCCGTCGAGATTTTCGTGATTGTATTGCAGCCGGATGCGCCCGAACTCGCTGTTGGTCCAGTCGACCATCATCCCGTAGGCATAGGACTCGTGATCGATCCCGGAGCCGCCGGGTGCGGACAGCCTGGCGTAGCGGCCGCCGATTCGCCAGCTCGGCGCGGGCTTGTAGACCCCCTGGACGTACCAGCCATGCGCGATGGAGTCGGTCCTCAGCTCCTCGAGATGCTCCTCCTCCTCGCCCTCTTCGGCCAGCGCATAGGTTCCGTCTTCCCGGCGCCAGAAATACTCGCCCTGGATGATCAGCTCGCTGTCCCGCGCGTTGCCGGTCGGGGCGAGGGTGAAGCGGAAGTCGATGCCGTAGAGCCGCGTGTCGCCGGTGAACGCGCCCTCGGAGAAGAACGCGGCCCGCTCTTCGCCGTGTTCGTCCCCGTGCTCGTCTTCATGGTCTTCGTGCGCGTGCTCGTCCTCGTGCTCGTCCTCGTGCTCGTCTTCGTGGTCTGCCTCGCCGGCATGCTCGTCCTCGTGGCCGTGACCCCCGCCGCCGCGGCCGCTCGACTCGCCGTCGAGGAGATACGCGCCGACGCGCACCGCGGCGTCGCGGCCCATGTCCCAGCCGACGCGCGCGTAGAGCGACCGCGCCCTGAGCCCGTTGTCGGAGCCGCCGAACGGCGTGTCGTCGCCGCGGAACAGCCCGCCGCCAAATTCGGCGTAGACCTCGGCGGGCAGCACGAGGGACGCCTCGACGCCGTCGTCGTTGAACGCGTTGTCGAGAAAGGCGCGGTAGGGAAGCGGCCGGTCCGCGAAATCGTCGCCATGCGGGTGCAGCTCGTTGAGATAGCCGAACGTCCACAGCGCCCGTCCCGCCTTGACCCGCATGCCTTCGAGCAGCCCGGCTCCGGGCAGGGTCTGCACATAGGCCTCCTCGAGCTCGACTTCCGTCGCCTCGCCCGGGTGGGCGCCGAGACCGAGCGTGAGGTTGCCGCGGAACTTGTCGTCGATATTGCCCGAAAGCGTCACTTCGCTGTGGCCGAGCGAAAGGCCTTCCGGGGCGCGCTCCGATTCGTGGCCCGTCGGGAACCCCGGAATCGCCGACTCGTCGGCCGTGAAGCTGGCATACCGGCCGTCGAAGATGACGCCGATCGCGGGGTTGAACGCGCGGTCGGGCGCCGGTTTGG
>Ga0209543_1000420_pt1 | contig 55572 bp, 44 predicted proteins | sample MesohylFT_FD_187296 | JGI IMG/M metagenome (GOLD analysis project Ga0209543, IMG submission 187296) | Host-associated microbial community of the marine sponge Aplysina aerophoba from Gulf of Piran - sponge mesohyl, lysed by freeze-thaw... | ecosystem: Host-associated > Porifera > Sponge >...
GGGGAGCCAGTTCGAGCAGTATGTAAAGCTCAACAAGAAGGTGCCGCCAGAAGTCCTGGTCTCGGTGAACCAGATCGAGGAGCCGGGCAAGCTCGCGGACACCATCGCCTCCCACCTCTCGATCAAGCTGGAAGAGAAGCAGGAGCTGCTGGAAATCGGCTCGGTCGGCGGCCGGCTGGAGCGCGTGATCTCGCTGATGGAGGGCGAGATCGGGGTGCTTCAGGTGGAGAAGCGCATTCGCTCGCGCGTCAAGCGGCAGATGGAGAAGACGCAGCGCGAGTACTACCTGAACGAGCAGATGAAGGCGATCCAGAAGGAGCTGGGCGAGGGCGAAGACGGGCGTGACGAGGCAGCGGAGTTCGAGGCACGCATCAAGGCCACGAAGCTCACCAAGGAGGCGCGTGAGAAGGCGCTGGCCGAGGTCAAGAAGCTGCGCTCGATGAGCCCGATGTCGGCCGAGGCCACGGTGGTCCGCAACTACCTCGACTGGATTCTCTCGATCCCGTGGAAGAAGCGCACCCGGATCAAGAAGGATATCAAGAACGCCGAGAAGATCCTGAACGACGACCACTACGGGCTGGAGAAGGTCAAGGAGCGGATCCTGGAGTATCTCGCGGTCCAGCAGCGGGCGCGCAAGATGAAGGGGCCGATTCTCTGCCTCGTCGGCCCGCCCGGAGTCGGCAAGACGTCACTCGGCAAGTCCGTGGCGCGCGCGACGGGGCGCAACTTCGTGCGCTTCTCCCTTGGCGGCGTGCGCGACGAGGCCGAGATTCGCGGCCACCGCCGCACCTATATCGGCTCGCTGCCGGGCAAGATCATTCAGTCCATGAAGAAGGCGAAGTCGTCCAACCCGCTCTTCCTCCTCGACGAGGTCGACAAGATGGGCGCCGACTTCAGGGGCGATCCCGCCTCCGCCCTGCTGGAGGTGCTGGACCCCGAGCAGAACAACTCATTCAACGACCACTATCTGGAGGTCGACTACGACCTCTCGGACGTGATGTTCATTACTACGGCCAACACCCTCAGGATGGCGCCGGCCCTGCTCGACCGGATGGAGACCATTCGCATCCCCGGCTACACCGAGCATGAAAAGATCCAGATCGCCAAGCGCCACCTGATCCCGAAGCAGGCCAAGGCACATGCGCTCAAGAAGGGCGAGTGGTCGATCTCCGACGAGGCGCTGACCGACCTGATCCGTTACTACACCCGCGAGGCGGGCGTCAGAAACCTGGAGCGCGAGCTCGCGAACCTGGCCCGCAAGGCGACGAGGGAGATCGTGGCGGAAGGTCGCGAGAAGGTTCGCGTCACCCGGCGCAACCTCAAGAAGTTCGCCGGCATCCGCAAGTACCGCTATGGCGAGGCCGAGCACGAGGACATGGTGGGCGTCACCACCGGCCTCGCCTGGACCGAGGTCGGCGGCGAGCTGCTCTCCATCGAGTCGGTGACGCTACCCGGCAAGGGCCGGGTGATTTCCACCGGCAAGCTCGGCGACGTGATGCGAGAGTCGGTTCAGGCGGCCGAGAGCTACGTGAAATCGCGTGCGGTGGAGTTCGGCATCAGGCCGACAATCCTCAGCAAGCGCGACATTCACGTTCACGTGCCGGAGGGTGCTACACCCAAGGACGGCCCCTCCGCTGGCGTCGCCATGGTGACCTCCATCGTCTCGGTGCTCACGGGCATCCCGGTCAGGAAGTCGATCGCCATGACCGGCGAGATCACGTTGCGTGGGCGGGTGCTGCCGATCGGCGGCCTCAAGGAGAAGATGCTTGCAGCCCTGCGCGGCGGGCTCACGACGGTCCTGATCCCGCAGGAGAACGAGAAAGACCTGGACGACATTCCGGACAATGTTAAGAAAGACATCACCATCGTCTCGGTCGACTCGGTGGACGACATCCTGAAGCACGCGCTGGTCAAGCCGCTCGTGCCCATCGAGTGGACCGATGAGGACGAAGCGGCGCTCGACCGGCTTGCCACCTCGGACGACGACGCGGACGTGAGAATGCTGCCTCCCTTGGGCGGCCACGAGACACCGGTCCCTCCCCCCGTTTCCTGAGTACACTCCGCCTGTCCCGCCCGCGCAGGCCGTGGTAGAAGCGGCCGCGCCCGTCGCCCACGACCCGTGGGTCGATGGGCTTCTCCTGTTTCCAACTCCTCACACAGCCGGGAGGCGCCGCGCATGACCATCGAGAACCGCTGCAAGAGAAAGATGCTCGCGGGCGAGCCCGCACTGGGGGCCTGGCTCGCGATGGGCAGCCCCATCGCTGCCGAAGTCGTCGCCAACGCCGGCTACGACACCGTCATCATGGATCACGAGCACGGGCCCGGCGACCTCCTCAACGCGATCAGCCTGATGCAGGCAGCGGCCGCGTCTGGCGCGACTCCGATGATGCGCGTGCCGTGGAACGACATGGTCTACATCAAGCGCGCCCTCGACATCGGCGTGATGGGCGTCGTCGTGCCATACGTGCAGAACGCGGCTGAGGCCGAGGCGGCGGTCGCCGCCTGCCGTTTTCCCACGGTGGGTGTGCGCGGGGTGGCGCCGCATGCCGCGCGTTGCTCCGGCTGGGGTTCGCGGATCGCGGACTATCGCGCGGCAATGCCGCAGGAGTTGCTTGTCGCCCTCCAAATCGAGACCGAGGAGGCGATCGACAATATCGAAGAGATCGCGGCCGTCGACGGCGTCGACATGCTCTTCCTGGGGCCGAGCGATGTCTCGGCGAGCATCGGTCACATGCTGGACATGACGGAACCGGCGGTAATCCGCTTGATCCAGAAGGCGGAGCGCAAGATGCGGGCGACGGGTAAGCTGCTGGCCACGGTCACGCGCCCCGGCAAGTCGGTCAAGTGGACGTTCGAGCGCGGCTACGATCTGGTCGTCTGTGGTCAGGACGTGAAGCTGCTCCAGGGTGCTGCGCGCGCTCAGGTCAAGGAGTTCCGCGATTCGCCGCCCAAGAGGCGTGCCAGCTAAGGAGCGGCCTTCCCGCTACGCGACCGCGCGGTAGCGCGCGTCTTCATCCGCTTCGCCGGGGCAGGCGACGCGCCCGCTCTCGACCAGATGGATCAGGTGGGCGAGAACGGTGCGGGCAGCGGCGGGGCGGAGACGCGGATCGAGCCCCCGGTAGCGCAGCGCCACGATCTCCGGAATGGTCGCCGCGCCGCCTGCGACGGCGGACAGGATTTCCGCCTCGCGCTGGCGCCGGTGACTGAGAAGCTTGCCGACAAAGCGTTGCGGTTTCGGGATCGGCGGCCCATGCGTCGGCCAGTAGGTCGCCTCCTTGCGCGCCTTCAGCTTCTCCAGCGAGGCCATGTAAGCACCCATGTCGCCATCCGGCGGCGAGACCACCGTGGTCGACCAGCCCATCACGTGATCGCCGGAGAAGAGCGCCTGCTCCTCCGCTAGAGCGAAACAGAGATGGTTGGAGGTGTGGCCAGGGGTGTGCACGGCCTCCAGCGTCCAGCCGTCGCCTTCGATCGCCGCACCGTCCTCGACCCGATGATCCGGCACGAAGTCGCGGTCCGCACCCTCCTCGACCGCCGGCCCCTCCCCGCCTCCATGCGGGCCGAAGCCGTAGCTCGGCGCCCCGGTCGCGGCCTTGATGTGGCGGGTTGCCGGCGAATGATCGATATGGGTGTGAGTCACGACGAGGTGCGTCACGGTCTCGCCGCGCACGGCAGCCAGCACGGCATCGACGTGCTCGGAGAGGTCCGGCCCGGCGTCGATGATTGCCACATTTCCGCGGCCTACGATGTAGGTGCCGGTGCCGTGGAAGGTAAAGACGCTCGGGTTGTGCGCGATGACGCGGCGTATGAACGGCGAGACCTGTGCCACCTCGCCATACGTGAATTCGAGGTCGCGGACGTAAGGGACCGCCCTGCTCATGGTGCGTGCCTGTCGTGGGCGTGTGTCTGGTTCAGGACGATGCCCTTCAGGCTCGGCTCTCCACGGCGCGGAAGGCTGCGCTGTAGATGGCGGCGGTACGAATGGTGGCGCCGCAGACGGCGGCGCCCGGTTGAACGGCGGCGGGCAATGGGTATCATCGCCTCGCCGCCGGGGTCAAATGCCGGTGCGGATCAAACAGAGACGATGAGGAACAGCCCGTGACCATCGACCCGCCCGAGATCATCGAGGTCGACGATACGGTCGTCGCGTGCAACGGCGGGGGCGGAGCACTCGGCCATCCGCGCGTGTTCCTCAACCTGGCAACAGAGGGGGCCATCGACTGCCCCTACTGCGACCGCCGCTTCGTCCTGAAGGAGGACGCGGCCGGCAGCGCCGGCCACTGATCCGATCCGGTGCCTATCGGGCGCTGGTCCGCATCGCCAGCACCGTGATGAAGCCCAAGCCCGAGACCGCGGCACACACCCAGTAAGCATTGGCGCCCCAGGCGGCGTAGAGCAGGCCTGCGAGCAGGAGCCCCGCGCCCAAGCCCAGGCCGTTGGTCGTGGCGGCGAAGAGCGCCTGTGCCGTGTTCGACGATCCAGCGGGCACAGTACGGGCGATGAATACCATCGCGCCCAAGTGCATGGCACCGAAGGTGAACGCGTGCAGGCACTGGGCAAGCGCCAGCGCCCAGACCTCCGTCGTCAGCGCCAACACCGTCCAACGCACGACACCGGCCACCGCTGCAGTGCCGAGCAGACCAACCGCCCCGATGCGGCGCACGAGCGGCGCGTTCCACGCGAAGAGGATCACCTCGGCGACCACTCCACCCGCCCACAAGAGGCCGATCACCCACTCCGAGAGTCCGGCCGCGAGCCAGTGCAGGGTGGAGAACCCGTAGAACACCGCGTGCGCGCCGTGAATCGCAGTGGTCGCCAGCACCATGAGGCGGAACTGGCGATCGCCCAGCACGCTCAGGATCGGCGCCGCCGGCGGTGCGCTGCCGCCGCGCTTGTCCGGCATGGCGAAGGAGCCTGCGATCATCACCACGATGGTCACAAGGATCATGGTGAGGATCAGGTCGGCGGACGGCACCTTGTCGATCTCCAGTACCGCGCCGCCGACTGCCGCGGCAATTAGGTAGGAGACCGAGCCCCACAATCGCACGCGGCCGTAGCCGGACTCGGCCGAGACGGTGCGGAGCGCGATGGTCTCCCCCAGCGGCAGGACGCCGGCGTAGACCAGGGTGAAGACCGTGCTGACCACGAAGATCGGCCAGAAGCCCCAGGTCCAGTAGAAGGCAGCGGCAACCAGCAGCACGGTCAGCGCACAGGCGACGAGCGGCCCACGCGTGCTGTCGCGGCGGTCAGCGAAGCGGCCGATGAAGGGACCGGCGGCGGCGCGAAGCATCAGGGTGAGACCGAGCATCAGCCCGATTTCCGTCACCGAGAGCCCGCGCGCCTGCAAGTAGAGCGGCCAGAAAGGCAGCGCCACCCCCGCCACCAGGAAGTAGGCCGCGTAGAAGGCAGAGACACGCGGTGCCGCATAGGGGACAGAGGCGCTCGGAGCGGACACGGGTGGGTTCTCAGTTGCCGGCGGTTGGTGACGGGAGGCCGCCGGCCTGCTGTGCCGGGGCCGGCCCGCGTGGCATAGTGGCGCGCACCGCCCACCGCAAGGGCACCCGTGACCATCCGGGAGCCGGAGCTCTGACCGTGAACGATGTCGCCCCCGCCGAAGCGAGCGAACTGCGCCACCTCTACCTGATTGACGGCTCGGGCTTCATCTTCCGCGCCTTCCACGCACTGCCGCCGCTCACCCGCTCCGACGGCACGCCGGTGAACGCGGTGCTCGGCTTCAGCAACATGCTCTGGAAGATTCTGCGCGAGACAGACGCGGACCACGCTGCGGTCATCTTCGATACGGCGCGACTTACTTTTCGCAACGAGATCTACGAGCCCTACAAGGCCAACAGGGGCGAGACGCCGGAAGAGCTGATTCCGCAGTTCCCGCTGGTGCGCGAGGCCGCCGCCGCCTTCAACCTGGCGTCGATTGAGCTCGAGGGTTTCGAGGCGGACGACCTCATCGCCGCCTATGCGAGCGCTGCGCGGGCGCAGGGCGCGCGGGTCACCATCGTCTCCGCCGACAAGGACCTGATGCAACTCGTCGAGACCGATTCCGTGGTCATGTACGACTACTTCAAGAACCGGGAGATCGGCCCGGACCAGGTGCGGGAGCGCTTCGGCGTGGGGCCTGAGCGGGTAATCGACGTCCAGGCGCTCGCCGGGGACAGCACCGACAATGTGCCGGGCGTGCCTGGCATCGGGGTCAAGACGGCGGCACAGCTCATCAACGACTATGGCGACCTCGATCAACTGTTGGCCCGCGCCGAAGAGATCAAGCAGCCCAAGCGGCGCCAGAACCTGATCGAACATGCCGAGATGGCGCGCGTCTCGCGCGAACTCGTGACACTGCGCCGGGATGCGCCTCTGCCAATGCCGCTGGAGGCGCTGGTGCGCCGGCAACCCGAGCCAGGCTCGCTCCGCGCGTTCTTCCAGGAGAACGGCTTCCGGTCGATCGCCGCGCGGCTCGACCCGGAAGACGGAGAGGCGACGCTGGCCGAAGAGGAGGCGGAGCCGGAGGAGACGGCCCCCCTGCCCTTTTCCTACCCGCTGGTGACCGATTCCGATGCGCTCGCGGACTGGGTGAATAATGCGCGCGAGAGCGGCGTGCTGGCGCTGGAGCCCTTCACGATTGCGCGCGCGCCGGAAGGCGCCGGCCTCGTTGGCCTCGCGCTTGCCACCGCACCTGGCGAGGCGTGCTACGTGCCCGTCGGCCACGCGGGCCCCGATCTGATCGGGGCGGAGCAGGCGGTCCCGCAATTGAGTCCTGACGCGGCGCTCGCCATCCTCGCGCCGGTGCTGGCCGAGCCTGGTGTCCTCAAGGTCGGCCTCGACATCAAGCGCTCCCTGCGCTTGCTGACGCATGAGATTGGAGCGCTCAGCCCGATCGACGACCCGGTGCTCGCCTCTTGGGTGCTGGACGGCAGCCTGCACAACCACGCGCTCGAGGACCTTACGCGCATCCACCTCGACCGCGCGGCACCAGCGCTCGCCGACGTGCTCGGCAGCGGGCGTAGCAAGGTTTCCGTCGACGCGGTCTCACCCGAGGCGCTGCGGGACACGGCTGCGGCGCACGCCGACCTCGCCCTCCGCCTCCATCGGGTTATTCGGCCTCGGCTGGTCGCCGACCGGCTCGCGACGGTCTTTGAGCGGATCGAGCGTCCGCTGATCGCGGTGCTCGCGCACATGGAGGCAGCCGGCATCCTGGTCGACCAGGGCGAGCTTGTCGCGCTGTCCACGGACTTTGCCGGCAGGATCGAGACGCTGGAGAGCGAGATTCACGCCCTTGCCGGCCATCCCTTCACCATCGGCTCACCCAAGCAACTCGGCGAGGTGCTCTTCGAGGAGATGGGGTTCAAGGGCGGGCGCAAGGGCAAGTCGGGCGCCTACAGCACGGGCGCCGACATTCTCGAGGAGCTTGCGGCCCAGGGTCACGACCTGCCGGCGCGGGTGCTCGACTGGCGTCAGTTGACCAAGCTCAAGAGCACCTACACGGATGCGCTGATCGAGCACATCAATCCCCGGACCCGGCGCGTGCACACCACCTACGCGATGACCGCCGCCAACACGGGGCGGCTCTCCTCCAACGATCCCAACCTGCAGAACATCCCGATTCGCACCGAGGAAGGCCGGCGCATCCGCCGTGCTTTCGTGGCCGCTCCCGGCCATGCGCTGATGTCCGCGGACTACTCGCAGATCGAGCTTCGTATTCTCGCCCACGTTGCGGATGTCGAGTCGCTCAAGCAGGCCTTTCGCGATGGGATCGATATCCACGCGCTGACTGCAAGCCAGGTATTCGGCATGCCGCTGGAGGGCATGGATCCCATGGTCCGCCGCTCGGCCAAGGCCATCAACTTCGGGATCATCTACGGCATCAGCCCCTTCGGGCTGGCACGCCAGATCGGGGTCCCCCAAGGCGAGGCCAAGAGCCTTATCGAGGCCTATTTCACCCAGTATCCCGGCATCAAGGACTACATGGAGCGCACCAAGAAGGCGGCCCACACAGAGGGCTTCGTGACCACTCTCTTCGGCCGCAAGTGCCGCCTGCCGGGGATCAACGACCGCAACCCGGCACGCCGGGCGTTCTCGGAGCGGGCGGCGATCAATGCGCCGATCCAGGGAGCCGCGGCCGACGTCATCAAGCGTGCGATGATCCCGATGCAGAGAGCGCTGGAGACCAAGGGCCTGGGCGCCCGGATGCTGCTCCAGGTGCATGACGAACTGGTCTTCGAGGTGCCGGAAGCGGAGGTGGAGGAGACCGGCGCAGTCGTGACCCAGCTGATGGAGAGCGCGGCCCATCTCGACGTGCCGCTCACCGTCGATGTCGGCATTGGCGCAAGCTGGGCCGACGCCCATTGACGCAGGACCACCCCGATCGACCACGTCCCACCGAACTAGACTGAAGGCGATGCGGGCCGTGAGCGCGGCCGGGGATGCGGGCCCGGGGACAACGATTGACGGGGACCGCTCCCTCGATAGTATTCGGCTCTCTCGGCGACCGCGCGAGCGCCGCGCTTCCTCAGCAGACGAAGAGGGTTTCGACGATGACGCGGGAGATTATTCTCGCCGGCGGCATGCGCACGCCGTTTGGCGATTTCGGCAAGTCGCTCAAGGATATCCCGCTGGCGGCGCTCGGCATCCACGCAACCAGGGCGTGCCTGGAAAGGGCGGGCCTCGATGCCGAACACGTCGATCATCTGGTCTGGGGCAACGTGCTGCCCGTCGATCAGGAGGGCTATCTGGCCGCGCGCTACATCGCGATCAAGGCCGGCCTGCCGGAGGAGAGCGCCGCGCTCAACGTCAATCGCGCCTGCGGCTCCGGAACCCAGGCCATCATTTCGGCGGCGCAGCAGATCATGACGGGCCACGGCGAGGTCGCGGTGGCTGGCGGCGGTGAGAATTTCTCCCGCGCGCCCTTCGCGGTCACCACCGGGCGCTGGGGTCACAAGCGCGGGCCGCAGACCATGGTCGATACGCTCGACTGGGCCTACCGCGACCCCTTCAGCCTGGAGTTGATGGGCGAGACTGCGGAGAACCTCGCCGAGGACTTCCAGTACCGGCGCGAGGCGATGGACGAATACGCCATCGAGAGCCAGCACCGGGCGGGCGCGGCGCGGGCGTTCCTGAGCCACCATATCGCGCCGATCGAGGTCAAGGAACGCCGGGCCACCCGTACGATGAGCGAGGACGAGAGCCCGCGCCCCGACGTCGAGCGGGAGAAGCTCGCCGGCATGAGACCGGTGTTCCGCGACGACGGGATGGTGACGGCCGGCAACTCCAGCAGCGTCACCGACGGGGCGGCGATGGTGGTGGTCGCCGACCGCGCGCGTGCCGAAGCGCTCGGCGTGGAGCCGCACGCCCGCATCGTCGACTGGTGCATCGTCGGCGTCCCGCCCCGCATCATGGGCTGCGGGCCGGTGCCCGCAATCAGCGCACTGCTCGAGAAGCACGACATGAGGGTGGACGACGTCGACTACTACGAGATCAACGAGGCCTTCGCCGTCGTCAATCTGCATGCCGAGAAGCAGCTCGGGGTCTCGCGCGAGCGCTGCAACCTCTACGGCGGCGGCATCTCTCTCGGCCATCCGCCCGGCGCCACCGGCGCGCGCATGACCCTCGTCGCCATGCAGCACCTGGCCGAGACGGGACAGAAGACCGCCATCATCAGCATGTGCATGGGCGCGGGTCAGGGATTGGCCATGCTGATCGAGCGCGTCGTGCACTAGCGACTGGCCGCAGAGGGAGAGCTGACGGATGACCGTGAACACCATCGGCGTGGTGGGCGCCGGCATGATGGGCTCGGAAATCGCCTTGGTGATGGCGCTCGCCGGCAAGACGGTGCTGCTGAGCGACCGCGAGCAGGCGCTTCTCGACAAGGCCGTGGCCAAGCTCGACAGCGTGCTGGACAAGGGCATCGCACGCGGCTTCTACACGGCGGACGACAAGGCCAGAGTGCAGGAAAATCTGCGCACCACTCTCGATCTCGGCGACTTCGCGCCCTGCGAGATGGTGATCGAGGCCGTGTTCGAGGACGAGCAGGTAAAGGCCGGCGTCTACGAGGCGCTGGACGAGGTTCTGGACCCGGACTGCCTGATCGCGAGCAACACCTCGAGCATCTCGATCAGCGTGCTCGCCTCCTACCTGGGGGCGGCGCGCCGGCCGCGCTTCCTCGGCACCCACTTTTTCTCGCCGGTCTCGCGCATGAAGCTGGTCGAGGTGATCCCGGGTCTGGAGACCGCGGACGAGACCGTCGCCGCCGTCACCGCCGTCTGCGAGGAGGCGGGCAAGACGCCGGTGCCGATCAAGGATGTGGTGGGCTTCGCGGTCAATCGCCTGATCCACATCTTCTGGATCGAGGCGATCCGGCTGGTCGAGGAAGGGGTGGCGACGCCGGAGGACATCGACACCGCCTGCAAGCTCGGCATGGGGCTGCCGGTCGGGCCCTTCCGCCTGATGGACGCGGTGACCAACAACCTCAGCCTCGACGTGCAGGAGATCCTGCACGAGGCTTACGGCCCGCGCTTCATGCCACGCCCCCTGCTGAAGCAGATGGTGAAGGCGGGCTACAATGGGCGCAGCGCGGGCAACGGCTGGTATCGCTACGACGAAGGCTGAGCCGGGGCAGCGCCTGCGCTGGACCGGATCGAGGAGGGAGAGAGATGGAAGCAGCAGTGTTCAGGGGTGTCGGCAATCCCTTGTCGATCGAACAGGTCGAGGCGCCGGCCGCGCAGCCGGGGGATCTCCTCATTAAGGTCGAGTACTGCGGGATCTGCGGCTCGGACCTCCACGCAACCGAGGCGGGCGCGCTGGTGGTGCCAGACGGCCAGATCCTGGGCCACGAGTTCACCGGGACGGTGGTCGAAGTGGGCGCGGATGCCGGCGGGGGCTGGAACGTGGGCGACCACGTCACCGCCGTACCGGTCAACGCCTGCGCCGATTGCGGGCGCCAGTGCAAGCTCGGCATGGGCATCCACTGCCCCAACAACATCATCACCGGTTTCGGCGCGCCGGGGGCCTACGCCGAGTACATCCGGGTCGATGCCGGCAACGCGCTGCGCCTGCCGCAGGGTCTGAGTTTCCGCGAGGGCGCGACGGCGGAGCCGCTCTCCGTCGGGCATCACGTGATCGACAAGGCCAGCATGCGGCCGGGCACCAACGTGCTGGTGATCGGCGCCGGCCCCATCGGCCTCTCCTGCACGACATTCGCGCGATTTGCCGGCGCCCGCCACGTGGTGGTGAGCGAGTTTGCCGAGAACCGCCGCGAGCGCGCGCTTGCGATGGGGGCGACGGCGGCCATAGACCCCAACGCGGGAGACGTGGCCGAGCAGTACGCGGCGATTGCCGGCGGCCCGCCAGATCTCGTGATCGAATGCGTCGGCGTGCCCGGCATGCTCGGGCTCTGCATCGACCTGGTGAAGCACCAGGGCAAGGTGATGGTCTGCGGCGTCTGCACCAACGAGGAGAGCTTCATTCCGCTCGCCGCACTGGCGAAGGAGGTGTGCCTGCAATGGGCGCTCGGCTACAAGCCAAGGGACTTCGAGGTCGTGCTCGACCTGATCGCGAACGGGCGGATCGATCCCAAGCCGCTCATCACCCACGTGATCGGCTTCGACGATCTGGCCGAGCGCTTCGAGAGGCTCAGGACGCCGACCGACGAGTGCAAGGTGCTGCTGCGTCCCCAGCGGGACTGAAGGGAGGGAGAGCATGACCGGACGGGTCGACGGCAAGATCGCGCTCATCTCGGGCGCCGGCACGGGCGTCGGGCGCGCCTGCATGGTTCTGTTCGGGCGCGAGGGCGCCAAGGTCGTCGGTTGCTCCCGCACCCAGGCGAACCTCGACGAGACCATGCGGCTTACGAGGGAGGCGGGCGGCGACGGCTTCGTGGTCGCACACGACCTGGCGCAGCCCGAAGGGACCGAGGCACTGATCCAGGCTGCCATGGATTCCTACGGGCGCATCGATATCCTCGTGAACTGCGCGAGCGTGGGCTACAGCTGGCTCGAGAAGAGCCCGGATTCGATGGGCGACGTGGTCAACACCACGCCCGAGAAGTGGCAGGAGGTGATGGCGATCAACCTCGATTCCTACTTCTATCTCTGCCGCGGCGTGGTCCCCATCATGCAGAAGCAGGGCGGCGGTGCGATCGTCAATGTCGCCAGCATCTCAGGCTTTCAGGGGCTTCCCGTCGCCCACACCTACACCGCCTCCAAGGGAGCGGCCATCAACCTGACGCGCTCGCTCTGCGTGGCCTACGCCAAGGACCATATCCGGGCCAATTGCGTTGCACCGGGCTTCATCGACACGCCGATGGTGGCGCCGGTGCTCAACCTCTTCGACGATCCCGACATGGCAGACCGGCTCACGCCGATGCTGCGCCCCGGCACGCCTGAGGAGATGGCCTACGGCTGCCTCTATCTCGGCTCCGACGAGGCGACCTACTGCAACGGCACCGTGCTTACCATCGACGGCGGCACCACGGCACGGCAATAGGTCGGCGGCTTGGCCGCAGTCTTGCTTCGTCGGACCCGCCCCTGCTGTTCCGGCCAAGCCTAACCGAGACCCGTCTCAAACCGTGCGATCCAACTCATTGCAGGCAGGTCACGAATGACGCAAACGGGCGTTGAGGTTCGGATCGGCGTCGATATTGGCGGCACCTTCACCGATATCGTGCTCGAGCGAGGAACTGAGCGGTTCACGGCGAAGGTACTGACGACGCCCGACGCGCCCGAGGAGGGTGTGCGCCTGGGCCTGGCGCAGGCGATGGAGGCATGCGGCGTCGCCCCGCACGAGGTGGCGCTGGTCATCCACGGCACCACGCTCGCCACCAACGCGATGATCGAGCGCAAGGGCGCGCGCACTGCGCTGATCACCACCGAAGGGTTCCGCGATTCCATCGAGATGGGCACGGAAAGCCGCTTCGAGCAATACGACATCGACATGGAGAAGCCGGTGCCGCTGGTGCCCCGGCAGTGGCGCTTCCCCATTCCCGAGCGGCTCAACGCCTCTGGCGACCCGATCCTGCCGCTCGACGAGGCGGCGGTCGCAGCCACGGCCGCCCGCCTCGCCGCCGAGAGCATCGAGAGCGCGGCAATCGGCCTCCTGCACAGCTACGTCAACCCGGCGCACGAGCAACGGGTGCGCGACATCCTGCGCGAGGCGCTGCCGAACCTCGCGATCACCCTGTCGTCTGAAGTGGCGCCGGAGATGCGCGAGTACGAGCGCTTCTCGACCGCCTGCGCCAACGCCTACGTCCAGCCGGTCATGGCGCGCTACCTGCGCAATCTGGAAGCTGGCCTGCGCGAGGCGGGTTTCCGCTGCCCGCTCTTCGTCATGCTGTCTGGAGGCGGCGTCGCCGACATCGGGACGGCAATCCGCTTTCCCATCCGCCTGGTGGAATCCGGCCCGGTGGGCGGTGCCGTCTTCGCCAGCCACGTCGCCCGCCAATGCGGGCTCGATCGCGTTCTCTCCTTCGACATGGGCGGCACCACCGCCAAGATCTGCCTGATCGACGACGCCCAGCCGCAGACGACGCGGGCCTTCGAGGTCGCCCGCGCCCATCGCTTCCTCAAGGGCAGCGGCCTGCCGCTCCGCATCCCCGTGATCGAGATGGTGGAGATCGGCGCAGGCGGCGGCTCTATCGCCGCGGTGGACCGGTTGGGCCGCATCGCGGTGGGGCCGGAAAGCGCGGGCGCCCAGCCGGGGCCGGCCTGCTATGGTCAGGGCGGCGCCGAGCCCACGGTGACCGACGCCGATCTGGTGATGGGGCGCATCGACCCGGCCGATTTCTCGGGCGGGCGCATCGCGCTCGACGAGCAGGCCGCCGTCAGCTCCCTCGCGTCCGCGATCGGCTCGCCGCTGGATCTGGAACCGCAGGTAGCCGCCCTTGGGGTCGGCGAGATGGTGGGGGAGAACATGGCGAGCGCCGCGCGCGTCCACGCCATCGAGATCGGAGCCACGCTCGGCGAGCGCACGATGATCGCGTTCGGCGGCGCGGCACCCTTGCACGCCGCCCGGCTCGCCGAAAAGCTCGACATGGACCGCATCCTGATCCCGACCGCTGCGGCGGTGGGCTCTGCCGTCGGCTTCCTCCGGGCGCCGGTCGCCTACGAGGTGGTGCGCAGCGCCTATCAGGTAGTGAGCGCCTTCAACCCCGACACCGCCAACCGGGTGCTGGGGGAAATGCGCGACGAGGCCGCCGCCATCGTTGCACGAGGAGCACCAAGCGCGCCGACGCGGGAGCACCGCTCCGCCTACATGCGCTATCTGGGACAGGGTCACGAAGTCGTCGTGCCGCTTCCTAATCGCACCTGGGCGCGGGAGGATACCGCCATCATCCGCGAGGCTTTCGAGACCGCGTACGAGGCGCTCTACGGTCGCATCATCCCGAAGCTCGACCTCGAGATCGTGAGCTGGTCCGTCGGTGTGAGCGCCGTGCCGGAGGCCGTCGCCCCCATCGAGCCATCCCCCGAGGCAGCCGCGCCGCCGGCGCGCGGCGGGCGGCCCGTCTTCGATCCGGGTAGCGGACGCGTGGTCGAGGCGGCGCTCTACCGGCGCGCTGACTTCACGCCCGGCGCGCGCATAGACGGGCCCGCGCTCATCGTGGAGACTGACACGACCGTGGTGGTGAGCGCGGAATTCACCGCCTCGGTCGATTCGTTGGGCGCTATCGTGCTCGAACGTCGGTCGCCACAAGGGGAGGACGCCTGATGAACGGCAACACCGATTCCGGCCTCGCCCAGATCAAGACGCAGATCATGTGGAATCGCCTGATCTCGGTGGTCGAGGAGCAGGCGCAGACGCTGCTGCGCACCGCCTTCAGCACCACCGTTCGCGAGGCGGGCGACCTCTCCGCCGGCGTCTTCGACACCAAGGGCCGGATGCTGGCCCAGGCGGTCACCGGCACGCCCGGGCACGTCAACTCCATGGCCATCGCGGTGCAGCACTTCCTCGAGCGCTACCCCAACGAGGTCGTGCGCGAGGGCGACGTCTACATCACCAACGACCCATGGCTCACCTGCGGCCATCTACACGACCTCACGGTGGTGACGCCGGTGTTTCGCGAGGGCCAGGTGATCGGCTCGTTCGCCTGTACGGCGCACGTGGTCGACATCGGCGGGCGCGGCTTCGGGCCGGATGCGCGATCGGTGTTCGAGGAAGGCCTCTACATTCCCATCATGCCGCTCTGCCGCGAAGGCCGGATCAACGAGGACCTGCTGGAGATGGTGCGCTGGAACGTGCGCGAGCCGCTTCAGCTCGAAGGCGACGTTCATTCGCTCATCGCCTGCAACCGGGCGGGCGCGGACCGTCTGCTCGCCATGATGGAGGAGTTCGGACTGACCGACCTCGATGCGCTGGGCGAGGAGATCATCGAGCGCTCACGCGCGGCCACGCTGGCCGCCATCGCCGAGCTGCCCAAGGGCACATACCGCAACACGCTCACCATGGACGGCTACGACGAGCCGATCACGCTGGCCGCCGCCATGACCGTTTCGGGCGACGGAATCCACGTCGATTTCACCGGCACTTCGCCCGCCAGCAATCACGGCATCAACGTGGTGCTCAACTACACCACCGCCTACACGAGCTTCGGCCTCAAGTGCATCGTGGCGAAAGACATACCGAACAACGCGGGCTCGCTCGCGCCACTCACCGTCTCGGCGCCTGAGGGCTCGATCCTCAACGTGCCCAGGCCCTGGCCGGTCGCCGCCCGCCACGTCATCGGCCACATGCTGCCCGACCTGGTGTTCGGCTGCCTGCACCAGGCGATCCCCGAGCGGGTGCCGGCGGAGGGCGCGGCCTCGCTCTGGATCGTGCAGCTAAGGGGCGGCGCGACGGCCATCGACAGCGAGGCCAGGCGCAATGCGGCGTTCGAGCCGCCGGAGTTCGAAGTGGCGCTCTTCAACTCAGGGGGCGCCGGCGCGCGGCCGACCAAGGACGGGCTATCCGCCACCGCGTTTCCAAGCGGCGTGCGCACTATCCCGGCGGAGGCCACCGAGACGGTCGCGCCGATCGTCATCTGGCGGAAGGAGCTCGCGGAGGATACCGGCGGCGCCGGCCTGTTGCGCGGCGGGCTCGGCCAGGTGATGGAGATCGGCGGCGCGGACGGTGCGCCCTTCAGCGTGCTCGCGCAGTTCGAGCGCATCGACAACCCCGCACGAGGCCGGGGCGGCGGGCTCGACGGCGGAGCGGGCACGGTCGCGCTCGACGACGGCACCAAGCTGCGCGGCAAGGGGCAGCAGACAATTCCGCCCGACCAGCGCCTCAAGCTGGTGCTCCCCGGCGGGGCCGGCTACGGCGATCCCCGCCATCGCGCCGCGGAGGACGTGGCTGCCGACGTGCGGAACCACCTGGTCTCGCCCCACGCGGCGCGGCGGGACTACGCGGTCGCCGTCTCGACAGACGGCACGCTCGACGAAGCCGCCACCGCCGACCTTCGCGGGACCGGCACCGAATAGGCGTGCCCGAGTTCGGCGGGGCGGGCGACGTCGTCGAACTGACGCAGTAGCCCCCGGCGCGCGCGGCTTAAATCTTGCCGAGCGCGCGGAGCACCTTCTGGGGCGTGAAGGGCATGTCGGTGAGCCGCGCGGCGAAGGGCGCGAGCGCGTCGTTGAGCGCATTCATCACGGCGGCCGGCGCGCCGCAGGTGCCGGCCTCGCCCGCTCCCTTGGCGCCGAGATCGGACTCGGACGTGGGCGAGACCACATGGCCGCAACGCATGTCGGGTAGCTCCGCCGCCATGGGCACGAGGTAGTCCGCCATGGTGGCGTTCAGCATCTGCCCGTCGCCGTCGTACACGCACTGCTCCCAGAGCGCAGCGCCGAGCCCCTGCACGATGCCGCCCCGGATCTGCTCGTCCACGAGCAGCGGGTTGATGACGGTGCCGCAGTCCTCGATGCACCAGTGATCCAGCAGGGAGATGAAGCCGGTCTCGACATCGACCTCCAGATACGAAGCCTGCGCGCCGTTGGTGAAGGCGAAGGGGTACTTGCGCGGAACGTAGTGGCGGGTCGCGACCAGTTCCGACTGGAAGCCGTCCGGCAGGGTATCGGGCCGGTAGTAGCAGATGCGCCCGACCTCATCGAGACCGATGCGTTCCTCGCCGCTCGCCCTGTCCACCACGACCCCGCCCCGGATGTCCAGGTTCTCCGCCTCCTCCTGGAGCATGACCGCCGCCGCGCGGAGGATCTGCTGCCTGAGCGCGCGGCCCGCCTGCGCCACCGCCTCTCCGCCTATGCCGGCCGCGCGCGAGGCCCATGTGCCGCCGCCATAGGGCGTGTGATCCGTGTCGCCGGTGACGATCTTGAGTCGTTCGGGAGGAACGCCGACGGCCGTCGCCGCGACCTGCGAGATCACCGCCTCCATGCCCTGGCCCTGCTCGGTCGCGCCCGTCGCGACGAACACGTTGCCCCTGGCGTCGAGGCGCATCGTCGCCCCGTCCTGGGCGGATATGCGCGCGCCGCCCACGCCGTAGAACATCGCCGAGGGGTTCGTGACCTCGATGAAGCTTGCAAGACCGATGCCGCGATAGACCCCTTCGGAGCGCAGGGCGTCGCGCTCCGCCTTCAGGGCGTCGTAGTCCATCGCGTCCAGGAGCTTCGCGAGGCTTTCCTGGTGCGAGAGGTTCTCGAAGGGGAGCCCCTGCGCTGACCGGCAGGGGTAGGAATCGTCCGCGCGCAGGTTCCTCCGGCGAATCTCGGCCGGATCGAGGCCGGTCGCACGTGCCGCCGCGTCCACGAGCCCCTCGGTCACCGCGCATTTCACCGGATGTCCGACCGCGCGGTACTGGCACATCATGTTCTTGTTCTGGAAAACGACGGTCGCCTGCGCCCGGTAGTGGTCGAACGCATAGGGGCCGCCCATCAGGTTCACGATCTGGTTCGCCTCGATGCCGCTCGTGCGCGGGTACATGGAATAGGGACCGATCCCGCTGAGCGCGTCGATCTCGAACGCGAGAATGGTGCCGTCGTCCCGGACGGCGACCTTCCCCAGGACCCGCTGGTCGCGCGCATGGATGTCGGAGAGGAAGCTCTCCAGCCTGTCCGCCACGAATTTGACCGGCCGCTTGAGCAGGAGCGAGAGCCCGACGGTCGCGATCTCGTCCGCATAGGTGTGGACCTTGATCCCGAACGATCCGCCGACATCGCGCGCGATGACGCGGACCCGGTGTTCGTCCAGGCGGAAGTGGGTCGCGAGGATGTTCTGGATCATGTGCGGGCACTGGTTGTTGTGCCACACGGTGAGCTGTCCTTCTCCCGGGTTCCAGTCCGCGAGGATGGCGCGTGGCTCGACGCACACCCCGGTGTGCCGGGCAAAGACGTAAGTCTCCTCGACGATATGGTCGGCCTCCTCATAGGCCGCCTCGATGTCGCCGAAATCCGCCTTGCGCCGCCAGGCGAGGTTGTCGCCGAGGCTCTCGTGGATGACGGTCGTGGCGGGGTCGAGCGCGGTCTCGGCGTCGGTGACCGCCGGCAGCACCTCCCAGTCGATCTTCACGAGCTCCGCCGCATCCTCGGCCTTCGCGCGGCTCTCGGCGACCACCGCGACCACAGCCTCGCCCTGCCAGGTCGCCGTCTCCAGCGGCAACGCATACTGCGGCGCGGACTTGAGGCCTTCGAGATGCGTCAGCACGCCGACCCAGGGGTCGTGTATCTCCGCGAGCTCCCGTCCGGTCACGACCGCGATCACCCCCGGTAGCGCCCTGGCCGCTTCCGCGTCGATCGACCCAATCCGGGCATGAGCGTGGGGAGAGCGCACGAAGGCCGCGTGCCCCGTCCGCCCGCCGGTCTCGATATCGTCGACGAAGGCGCCGCGCCCTTCCGCAAGGCGGGGCGCATTGGGGCGCGGAACGGATCGGCCGATATAGGAGTTCGGGCGATCGAGGAGCCAGCGGTCCGCGATGAGATCGGTCATGACGGGCCTCCTGCGCGCGCGCGGGCCATCTCGAACGCATCCACGATCGCCTCGTAGCCCGTACACCGGCAGTAGTTGCCGGAGATGAACTCGCGGATCTCCTGCCGGCTCGCGGCGGGATTGCGTTCCCTCAGCGCGGCCAGGGTCAGCAGCATGCCGGGGGTGCAGTAGCCGCACTGGAGCGCGTTGCGCTCGACGAATGCCTCCTGGAGATCGCGGATCTCTCCCGTGTCGCTCAGCCCCTCGATGGTCCAGACATCGGCGCCCTCAGCCTGCGCGGCCAGCATGAGGCAGCCGCGCACGATGCGCCCGTCCACCCGCACGGTGCAGGCGCCGCACACGCCGTGCTCGCAGCCGACATGGCTGCCGGTGAGGCCGAGCTCGTCCCGCAGGAAGTCCACCAGGTTGGTCCGCGCCTCGATGCGGCGGATCGCCTGCTCACCGTTGACCCGCAGGCCGACTTCGACAGTCCTCTCCATCGCTCCCTCCCTCAGGCCGCCAGCGGACCCAGTACGCGCTTGGCGAGGACCCCGGCGAGATGCCGCCGCGTCGCCGCATCCGCGTTCAGGTCCTCGAAGGGATCGAGCTCCTCCTTGAGCGCATCGGCGATCCGGGCGCCGAGGGCGTCCGACCATCTCTCGCCTTCGAGCAGCGCCGCGCTCCGCACCGCGGAGACCGGCCGCTCGCCCGCCCCGAAGAACACGAGGCGGCCGCGGCCGAACCTGCCTTCCGCCATCTCGACATGGGCGGCGAGCCCGATCATCGCGTAGTCGCCGTGCCGCCGCGCCAGCTCCATGAAGCCCGACTTCCAACCCGCTCCGATGCCCGGAACTTCGACTGCGGTCAGCACCTCGCCCGGCTCAAGGGCAGTCTCGTAAAGCCCCCGGAAGAACGCGTCCGCAGCCACGCTTCGGGTGCCGCCCTTCCCCGCAATCGTCATCCGCGCGCCGAGGGCAAGCGCGCAGGCCGGGAGCTCGGCCGCCGGGTCGGCGAACGCTATGGAGCCGCCGAATGTGCCGCAATTGCGAACCGCCGGATGGGCGATGTGCGGCATGGCGCTGGCGATAAGCGGCGCACGGGAGGCGACGAGGTCCGAGGCCTCCACCTCCGCATGGCGGGTCATGGCGCCGATCCGAAGCCCGTCGTCGGTTTCCTCGATGCCCGCAAGGCCCGGCACGCGGCCGATATCGACCAGCACCTCGGGGGCGGAGAGCCGCATGTTGAGAGTGGCCATCAGGCTCTGGCCGCCAGCGAGGACTCTCGCGTCCTCCCCGTGCTCGTCCAGCACGCCGATGGCGTCTTCGAGGCTTTCCGGCCTGACGTAGGCGAATGGGGCAGGTTTCATGAGCGCGTTCCCCCGTTATTGCGCCGCTTTGCGGTGCCGGATGAGCATCATCGGGATGTCGTTCAGCTCCACCGGTTAGGGGATGGATGCGAGCGTAGCGTGTTTGGTCCGGAAGCCGAAGTGCCGGTCGCCCATCCAGCCCTGCAGCGGGCTGCACAAGTCTTCGGGCGGTCAGGCCTCGTACAGGTTTCTGGCGATGACATCTTCGTTCCAGTCCAGGCCCACCCCCGGCACATCCGGGATGTGCAAATGGCTGTCCTTGATCTCATAGGGCCTTTGCAGGATCGGATCGGCCCAGTCCTGCCACTCCAGCCAATGCGCGCTTTCGGTCGCCCGCATCACATGGGCGCCGATCTCGGGATAGAGGTGAGTCGACATCGGGATACCGGCCGCGCCGGCAATGGCCGCTGCGCGCATCCATCCGGTGACGCCGCCGATGCGCATGAAATCCGGCATCACGTAGTCGCAGGCCCGGGACTGCAATGCCTTGTGCAGATCGCGCGGTCCGTAGAAGTTCTCACCAATCTGCAGGGGCGTCTTGAGCTCCCGGGCGAGCTGGGCGTATCCGTCGAAATTGTCATAGACAACCGGCTCTTCCAGCCAGGTCAATCCAAGGTCGTCGAGCATGTGGCACCGGCGCAACGCCTCGGCCATGTCCAGGCCCTGATTGAAATCGATCATCAGGTGCATGTCTTCGCCAACCGTCTGGCGAAGCGCATCGATCGTGGCGAGGTCGTCCCTGGGATCGTCCCGGCCGAGACGCAGTTTCACGCCCTCGAACTGCCCCTCATCCCGGATCTCGATGGCCTCGGCGGCAACTTCGGACGGAGACTTGAGCCAGAGTCCATTGCTGTTGTATGCGCGCACCGGGCCGGGCGAGGCGCCGAGCAACGTGCACAAGGGCATGCCGGCGACTCTGGCCAAGGCGTCCCAGGCTGCCATGTCGATGCCGGAAACGGCGATCATTGCCATGCCTTCGTAACCGACAAAGTGCAGCGACTTTCGCGTTGTTTCATAGATTTCGGCCGGCGCCAGCTTCTGGCCCTTGAGCATCGCTCCCATGTCGCGCAACGCCGGCACGAGATAGTTCATCGACTTGACGATGTAGGGCTCCAGATAGGTGCGCCCGACGATCCCTTCCTCGGTCTTCAGATCGATTAGGATAAGCGGCCACTCCGTCATGGTCGCGATCCTGGCGACGACGGGGCGCCTCAGCTTGAGAACGACAGCGCGCACGTCGACGCTGTGGAAGGTCAGTGTTTCGGGCGTCATCTCTCGGGGCTCCATCTGCGTTGCGGGGGCTGTTAGCGCATGAGCGCTCGATTGGTTTGCGGCATTGCCGGCCGGCCACTCAGCTTGGCCGGGAAACCATCAATGCACTAACATTCGACTTCGGACCAGTCGCCGGGGGCAGGTCGAGGAGACGTCCCATGCCTGCCATTCGCAGCCTCGTCATCGCGTTCGGCATCGTCCTGATGCTGGCGGCGACCGCCCTTCACGCCCGGGCGGAGATCACCGACCGCGCGGTCACCCGGACGTTCCTGAGCCTGCTCGTAGGCGATGCGAGCGACACGGCGCGCGCCGCGGAGCTGATCGAGACCCACTGGGAGCCGTCATTCCTGCCGATGGCTCTCGAGGTGATCCGCCTGACCCGCAGCGCCGAGGTCTCCGGCACCCTGGTGCGACTCATGGAAGGGGAGACCGGCGCCGGGCATGGCCGCGACCTCGACGCCTGGCAACGCGAGATGTGGAATGCGCCCGAGGCGCGGCACCCGCGCTACGCCGCCTTCAAGAGCGCGCTCTACGGCCTGATCGACCCGCGCTTCTCGGCCTACTTCGACACGGCGGGCGAGACGCTTATCCGGCTCGACGAGATCGTCTGGGGCGGCGTGCGGCAGGATGGCATCCCGCCGCTTCGCAACCCGGCGATGCTGGCCGCGCAAGACGCCGGCTATATCGAGGACGACCACATCGTGTTCGGCATCTCCGTCAACGGCGACGCCCGCGCCTATCCGAAGCGCATCCTCGGCTGGCACGAGATGTTCGTCGACACCGTCGGCGGCGTGCCGGTCGCAGGCGTGTACTGCACGCTCTGCGGCACCGTGATCCTCTATCGCACCGAGCACGAAGGCGTGCATCACCAGCTCGGCACGAGCGGCTTCCTCTACCGTTCGAACAAGCTCATGTACGACCAGGCCACCCAGTCACTGTGGAGCACGATGCGGGGCACGCCGGTCGTCGGGCCGCTTGCCGGGCAGGGCATCATGCTGGAGCGCGGCGGCGTGGTGACGACCACCTGGGGCGAGTGGCGCAGGCGGCACCCCGGAACCCGGGTGCTCTCGCTCGATACCGGCCACCAGCGCGACTACGCCGAAGGGGCTGCCTACCGCGACTACTTCGCGACCGACGAGCTGATGTTCTCGGTCCCGGTCCTCGACAGGCGGCTGAAGAACAAGGACGAGGTATTCACGCTGCTGCTCGCCCCTCACCCCGAGGCGCCCCTTGCCATATCGGTCGCGTTTCTCGCCGCGACCCCCGTCCATCACGATGCGATCGAAAGCACGGCGCTCGTGGTGCTCACCGATCCGTCGGGCGCGAACCGCGCCTACGCGAGCGAAGACGTAACGTTCACCCGCTACGACGGCGACCGCAGCGTCGAGGACAGCTCCGGCATGATCTGGACGATGGACGAGCACGCCTTGACCGCAGAAGACGGGCGTGTGCTCCGCCGTCTCCCGGCGCAGCGGGCGTTCTGGTTCGGCTGGTACGCCGCGTTCCCGAACACCCGGCTGGTGCGGTAGCGGGCCGAAGGCCTGGCTCGCCAACGCCCTCGACCGTATCGCCGACCTGCCGTAAACCCGTCGGCGCGAGCTCCTTCCCCGGCACTGAGGGGAAGCGCCATAGCCCGCAGTGGTAAGCAACGGGTGGCGTCGGCGCCTCGGTCCGGCGGGGTGTGCCGGCAGCGCCGGGCGTGGCATTCGACCGTGTCGGTTCAGCGGGCCGAGCCTGAGAGACCGCGTCCACCGCTTGCCAGCCACTCCTCGAACTTGTCGGTCAAGGCCACATGGTTTGTGGCCCACCACTCGGCGTCGGTCTGCAAGGCGAGGGTGAGGTTCTCGGGCGCGGTGGGCAGGTGCGGCTTGGTTTCCTCGGCGACCAGCGCCATCGAGGATAGTCGCGCCGGGCCGTAGGAGATGTATTTCGTCTGCTCCGCGAGGGGGCCCGTGCCCGTCGCGAAGCGAATGAAGTCCAGAGCCTTGTGCAGATTATCGCTGCCCTTGACGATGCCCCAGGAATCGATGTCCCAGATCTGGCCGTCCCACAGGATGGCGTAGGGCTTGCCGTCCTCCACGATCGGGCGATACATGCGCCCGTTCCACGCCGAGGTCATGACCACCTCGTCCGAATCGAGCAGGCGCAAGGGGTCCGCGCCGGCCTCCCACCACTCGATGTGGTTCTTGATCCCGTCCATGACCGAGAACGCCTGCTCGAGCCCGTCCTCGGTCTCGAGCGTCGCGTAGACATCCTCCGGCGCGACGCCGTCGGCAATCAGGGCCCATTCGAGGACAACGCGTGGATCGCGCCGCAGCCCGCGCTTGCCGGGGAACTCGTCCACGTCGAAGAAGTCGGCGAGGCTTGAGGGCGCGCTCTCGCCCAAGGCGTCGACATCGTAGGCCACCACCGTCGACCACACGGTCTGGCCGACGCCGCAGGGCGTGAATGCACCGGGAATGAAATCGTCCGCCGCGGGCGTGCCGTCGTCGCCCGGCGGCAGGGTGCCGTGGTCGATCGTCTCGAGCAGGCCTTCGCGGCAGCCCCGGATCAGGTCCGAGAGCTCGAAATCCACCACGTCCCAGGTCACGTTCTCGGTCTCGACCTGCTCGCGAATCTCCTTCAAGCCGCCGTTGTAGGTTTCCATCCACACCCATTCGCCGCTGAGCAGGCGGTAGGGCTTCACGTAGGCCAGCATCTGGCTCCTGGTGTAGGCGCCGCCCCAGGAGACGATGGTCAGCTCCTTCGTCGGTGCCACGACCCGGTCTTCTGCCGGCTCGTCCTCGGCAATCGCGGGGACCGACGTCAGCAAGGCGATTGACAGGGCAAGGGCCCCAATCCCCCGACAAGATGCCATCTCCGCTCCCCCTCTCGTTCGAGCCTCGAGTAATCGCACGGCAGCGAGATTCAGCGTTGAAGGTCACTCTTCAAGCTGGTGCCGTCCGGCGCCTTGCCATCGCTCGGCATGGGCACGGCGCTCGGGTCTTCATGCAAAGACTTGATGATGCCGTAGGTCATCATGAGCAGGATGACACTGACCGGCAGGGCCGCGGCGATGGAGGCGGTCTGAAGCGCCTTCAGGCCGCCGGCGAGCAGCAGCACCGCCGCAACGAACCCTTCTCCCAGTCCCCAGACGATGCGGAACTTCCGCGGCGGGTTGTCGCTGCCCATGCTGAGCATGGTGGTGATGACGAGCGTTCCCGAATCCGAGGAGGTGATGAACCACGTCGCCAGCAGGAAGGTCGCGAGCGCGGCCATGATCCAGTTCAGCCACGTGATGCCCGTCACCAGGTCGATGGTGCCGTAGAGCGCGGCAGGCAGGTTCCAGTCCCGGACCAGCTGGGCGACACCGGCGGTGCCGACGCCGCCGGTCGCGTGCAACTCCGCGTAGATGGCGTTGCCTCCGAAGATGCAGAGCCACAGGAACGCGATGGTGGTGGGCACGAACATCACGCCGACCATGAACTCGCGAATCGTGCGCCCGCGGCTGATCCTGGCGATGAACATGCCGACGAAGGGAGCCCAGGAAATCCACCAGCCCCAGTAGAAGATCGTCCACCCGCCCTGCCAGGCCGATGCGCCTTCGGAGTTGAAGATCTGGAAGCCCATGGGAATGACGTTCCAGAGATAGTCGCCGACGGAGGTGACGAACAGGCCGAGCAGCCACTTCGTCGGGCCGCCGAACAGGAAGAAGGCGACCAGCACGATGCTAAGCCAGATGTTCCACTCCGAGATGATGCGGATCCCCTTGCCGACCCCGGATACCGCCGACAATGTCGCGATGATCGAGATGATCACGATCAGGATGACCTGCGTGATTATGCCGGGGTCGATCCCGAAGAGATGATTGAGCCCGGTCGCCATCTGGCTCACGCCCAGGCCGAGTGAGGTCGCGACGCCGAACACGGTCCCGAACACGGCGAGCAGGTCGACCGCGTGGCCGACGGGACCGTAGATCTTGTTGCCGATGACGGGGTAGAGCGCCGAGCGCAGCGTCAGCGGCAGCTTCTTGCGGAAGCCGAAATAGGCCAGGCACAGGCCGACGATCACGTAGACCGCCCAGCCGTGGAATCCCCAGTGGAAGTAGGTGACCCGCATGGCGAGAACCGCGCGGGCCTCGTTCATGTCGTTGACGCCCGCCTGATCGGCGAAGGGATTGTTCGGGTAGCCCCAGGGCATGGTGTTGTCGAAATAGAACAACGGCTCGGCGATGCTGAAGAAGAGCAGCCCGATGCCGACGCCGGCCGAGAAGAGCATCGCGAACCAGGAAAAGGTGCTGAACTCCGGCTTGCTGTCGTCGTCGCCCAGCTTGATGCGCCCGAAGCGGCTGAACATCAGATAGAAGCAGGCGAAGAGCATCACGACGAGCGCGCTCATGTAGTACCAATTGAGCGCATGCTCGATCCATCCGCGGATGGCCGAATAGATGCCGTCGGCAACGTCCACGAAGAGCGCCGTGAAGACGACGAAGGCCGCAATCATGCCCTTGGACGCCAAGCCCATGCCGGGGTGCAGCCCCTTCCAGAGACCCCGATCGGCGACATTCTTCGGCATCTTGTCTGGCACCGCCCTCACCCCTCTCGGTCAGCTTGCATCGGCATCCGACTCCGGCGCGGTTCCGGGTCAGGCAGAGCCGCGAAGAGCGCGTCTCTCCGCCTCCCATGCCTGGCGACAATCGTATGGGCCGGCCGGTCGCTCAACGACCTCCAATACTTTCGGCGAGTCCGAAAGCCCCAACAATGCAAACAAGACTACTGCAAAGGTGAACCGATTCTCTCGGTTCCGAGGCGACGGCAATTGCCGCCAATATGCATGGTAGCCTATGTACCACAGACTTACGATGCGCAGGATGGCCGGTCGGATGCAGAATTTGCAATAGTTTCACCATCGGCATTTCGGCATCTTCAATAAACATGCAGGAAGCCTGAAGGGAGGGAGAAGGCTCGTGAGAACGCTCGCGGCAGCTGTTGTTCTGGCGCTCCTCGCAGCGACGCCTGCGCTCGCGGCGGAGAAGCTGCGTGTCGCCACGACCGGCGGCTATCCTCCCTTCACCTACGCCGACGATGCCGGCATGATCTGGACGATGGACGAGCACGCCTTGACCGCCGAAGACGGGCGTGTGCTCCGCCGCGTTCTCGAACACCCGGCTGGTGCGGTAGCGGGCCGAAGACCGGCATAAGGACTGCTGACTGCTGCCTGGCCCATACGCGTTCCGTCGCGATGGTGTAGCCGCCGGTGAGCCCAGCCTGACTCCAGACGAAGAGTTACGGCTCAGCGGACCTTGGCCAGGAAGCGCTGTGTCTGTTCGGAACGTGGCGTGCCGAATATCTGGGACGGCGGGCCGATCTCCTCTATACGGCCCTCGTCGACATAAGCCACGCGGTCGGATACGTCGCGGGCAAAGCCCATTTCGTGGGTGACGCAGATCATCGTCATCCCCTCGTTGGCGAGCAGGCGCATGGTATCGAGCACCTCTCCCACCAGCTCCGGGTCAAGCGCCGAGGTTGCCTCGTCGAAGAGCATGTAGTCGGGCTCCATGGCCAACGCCCGCGCGATTGCGAGGCGCTGCTGCTGGCCGCCAGACAGCTTGGACGGATAGACGTCCAGCTTGTCCCCCAACCCCACGTGCACGAGCTGTGCCCTGGCGATCTCGCGGGCCTCGGTGCGCGACTTTTTCTTCACGATCCTGGGCGCGAGGGCGACGTTTTCCAGGGCGGTCAGATGCGGAAAGGAATTCCACTGCTGGAACACCATGCCAAGGCGCTGACGCAGCCTGTTCAAGTTGGTACCGCGTCCATGCACGTCCTCGCCGTCGACCAGGATCCGCCCTTCCTGGATCGCCTCGAGGCCGTTGATGCAGTAGAGCAGGGTGGATTTCCCCGATCCACTGGCGCCGATGACGCTGATGACCTCGCCGTTGTGCACGGTGAGGTCGATGCCGCGCAGCACTTCGAGCGAACCGAAGGACTTGCGCACGCCCTCGAGCTCAATCATGGCTCCACCTCCTCTCCAGCCGCTCGGTGAAGCGAGCGATCGGGAACGAGAGTGCAAAATAGAATGCGCCGACGATCGCCAGGACCAGGAAGGGCTCCTGCGTTCGCGTGATCAGTATCTGGGACGCGCGCAGCAGCTCCATATAACCGAGCACTGAAACCAGCGCCGTGTCCTTGAGGACACCGAGCGCGACCCCGGCCCAGGAGGGCAGCACCGCGCGAATCCCGACCGGCCAGACGACGTAGCGCAGATCCTGCCAATAGGTCATGCCGAGGGAGCGCGCCGCGCGCCGGGTCGGTCCCGGCACCGATTCGATGCCGCTGCGCGCGACCTGAGCGACGAGGGCGCTGGTGTACATGACCAGAACCAGGGTGCCGGCCCCGAAGGGGTTGAGGGGAAAGCCGATGATCGGGAAGAAGTTGAAAAACAGGACCAGCTGGATGATCAGGGGCACGCTGCGAAAGACATCGAGCACCCAGCCGAGTGTCGCGGCGCCGTACCAGCGGCCGATCGAAAGCAGCCACCCGAACACGATGCCGAGCACGGTTCCGCCCGCGATGCCGAGCACGGAGATCAGCAAGGTTCGCCCCGCCGCCTCGAGCAGGAACAACAGGTCTGCGGCCCTGAAGCTGGTGAAGAAGTCGATGGAGCCGGATTCGGACATGCCCTGGCCCCGTCAATACCGGAACAGACGCCAGGCGATCAGCCTGGACCCGGCGAGGATGATCTTGACCAGCCCATAATAGATGGCGGCGGTGATCAAGAAGTATTCGAAGATGCGGTACGTCTTGGAAGCGAGGAACTGGGTCTCTCCGGTCAGTTCACGGAACCCGACCAGCATGCCGAGCGAGCTCATCAGGACCGCCCAGACCATCTGATTGGTCATGGGGTAGTACACGATACGGAAGACCTGCGGGATGATGATGCGGGTATAGAGCTGGATTGCCGACATGCCGAGCGAGCGCGCCGCCCGGTACTGCGTATCGGGAATCGCATTGAAGCCGCCGCGGAAATTCTCGGCCAGATAGCCCGCGTTGTTGAAGGAAAGCCCGCACAGGACGATCAGGTAAGGGCTCAGATGAATTCCGAATGCGCCGAGGCCGAAGCCGAAGAAGAAGAGCTGCAGCAGCGCGGGTGTGTTGCGTGCAATCTCGATCCAGCCGACCGCAAACCAGACGATGGAGCGCTTGCCCGACATCCGGATCAACGCGAGAACGAGGCCGATCACAATTCCGACTATCATCGACAGAACGGCCGCTTCGAGCGTCACCAGAGCCGCTTCGAGCAGATCCGGCAGCTTCCGGAACACCGGCCGCCAATGAAAGGTGTAATCCACCTATTCAGCTTCCCTTGACCGCGCGGCTGACAGGCGTTCCGAGCGATCGCGCGGGCTGTCCCGTCTGCAGCGCGCGCCGCATCATCGAAGTGTCGCCGAAGGGTTGCGCGTCGGGACCCTGGCCGATCATACGCGAATTGCCGGACCGGTGCGCCGTGCCGAGGTCATGGGACGCGTGAGGCGGGAGACACACGCCTGGCGCCTGCGGCCGGCCCTCATTCCCAAGCCAGAACGCCGCCCCTGCCGGTTGCAGGGACGGCGTTTCGTCAGTTGCTGTCGAAGGAGATCGGCCGGATCAGTACATCACACCCGGAATGCGGAGCTCAGGCGCCTCACCACCGACGAACTGGCCCCAGAGCTCCTGATAGCGGCCGGAGCGGACCTGGTGGGTGACGAAGAGGTTGAGATAGTTGATCCACCCGAAGTCCTTGCGCGGCGCGACCACCGATGTGTAGTCCGTCGTCCAGGGCATGCGCGGCCCGGCGATCACGGTTTCATACTTCTGGGCAATGGGCTTGACCGCCGTATTGGTGGTGATGCCTGCGTCAGCCTTGCCCTGAGCGACTGCCAGGAACACTTCGTTCTCGCTCTGGTAGCCCTGATACAGGTCCTCGGTTCCCCATTTCTCCGCGTACTTGAGGAATTCCTGCTCGGGAACCGTGCCGACGGCCGCGGCAATGCGCTTACCCTTCATGTCTTCGAAGGTGACAATGCCCGAATCGACCCCGACCACGGCCTGCGCGTAGTAAATCGCGTACGGGATCGTGAACCCGACCGTCTTTGCCCGCTCGAGCGTATCCGAGGTGCCGCCGAACACGACGTCCGCACGGTTCGTCACGATCGAGGGCAGACGCTCGGCCCAGGTCACCGGCAGGAGCTCGAAATCGACCTCGAGCGCGGCAGCCAGATCCTTGCAGTACTCGACATCGAACCCGGCGGGCTCGTTGTTCTCGTCCCGATATCCGATCGGCGGGAAATCGAGAACGACCGCGCAACGCACGACGCCATCGTTGATGATGTCATCCAGTTTGTCGGCTCTGGCGTCCTGCGCGCTCACCAGTGAAAGAACCACGGCAACAGCCGCAGCCAGAGCGAGAATTCCACGTTTCATCTTGCGTTCTCCCAATCAATTCGTCCTCGGCTCGCTGGAGCGAGGAATGTAGGGCACCATTCTCAGGGGCGGACGTTAGTCCATACAAGTTGCATGCAAAGTCAAGGCCTGCCGGGGTCGGGCGCCCTGTGGCATCGCGGATGTCATCCGCCGGGCGGCCAGGTGTCGCTCAGCCGATAGCCCTCGGGCCACGGATCGCTCGGGTCGAGATGGAGCTGGGTCGTGCCGGTCAGCCAGGCGCGACCCGAGACCGACGGCAGGATCGCCGGGCGCCCGTCCAATGTCGTCTCCCCCTCGATGCGACAGTCGAAGACGGAATCGATGATCGACACGCCCCGAAAGCGGTCGCCAACACCGAGTTCGCCCCGTGCATGCAGCACCGCCATGCGCGCGGAGCAGCCGGTGCCCGTCGGGCAGCGGTCGATCTTGCCCGGCCGGATCACCACCGCGTTGCGGCCGGTCGGAACGCCTTCGATCTCCTGGACCGGCGCGGCAATCTGACAGAACGAGATGTGGCGCCAGTCAGGGTATTCAGGATGGACGAAGCCCAGCTGCTCGTTGGCGGCACGGGTGATCCGGATGCCCGTCTCCACAATGTCGCGCGCTTCGTCGGGGGTGAGCGCGAAGCCGAGCGCCTCCGACTCCACTAGAACGAAGCTGTCGCCGCCATAGGCGGTGTCGGCGGTGAGCGTGCCGAGCCCCTCGACCTCGAGCGTGGCTCCCAGCCGCTGCGCGAAGGATGCCACGTTGTGGACGCGGACGGAGTCGACGCGCCCGTCACGGCACGCGGCGTGGACGCGGATGAGACCGCCCGGCGCTTCCAGGACCATTACCGTCTCGGGCTCGCTCATCGGCAGAATGCCGGTCTCGAGCAGCACCGTGGCGACGCATAGGCTGTTCGATCCCGACATCGGCGGCGTGTCCTCGGGCTCCATGATGATGAAGCCCATGTCGGCGCGAGGATCCTTTGGCGGCACCAGCAGATTGACGTGCCGAAAAACTCCGCCGCGCGGCTCGTTCAGCACAAAGCGGCGCAGCGCCTGGTCGCGGGCGATGAAGCGGGATTGCTCCCAGAGCGTGTCCCCAGGCGGCGGGGCGACCCCGCCGACGATGACATCGCCCACCTCGCCTTCCGCATGGCAGCCGACGATTTGCACCAGGCGTTGCGAGCGCATCGATCAATCCGCGGCAGTAACGATTTCGGGGCCGGTCCTCGGGCTCGAACTGTCGCTCACGGGCGGCCGCCGGGCAATGACGGGTTGCTGGATCTCGCTATGCGGATCTCTCAGGTCCTGGGTTCCTTCCGCGGTTGCACACCGAACAGACGGCGACTCTCGGCATGGGCGGCGGAACGCTGGCCGGCGCGCCTCGCGCCTGATCCGGCTATCCGAGCTTCGCAATCCTCGTTGCCGGGGCGTCGTTCATCCCCCGTCCGTGAATGTCGCGTGAGCGAGTGTCGCCGACGCGAGATCCGCAAGCGCGGTTCCGGTGGCCTTGAAGAGGGTGATTTGCCGCTCGCCTTCGCGACCGGCCACGGTGCCCCGGCACAGGCCGAACAGGTCGCCGGCGATTTGTTCCTCCGTCAGCGCGCCGGACTGGATGGGTGCGATGAGGTCGCCGCTCTCCTTCAGGGCGCCGTCGGTGTCGATGTAGACGCGCGCGCGGCTCACCGCCGTGTCGTCGGCTTCGCGCATGTGGGGCCTGAAGCTGCCGATCAGGTCGAGATGCTGGCCCGGCCTGAGCCACGCGCCCGCGATCAGCGGACCGATTGCCAGCGTCGCGCAGCTGATGATGTCGGCGCCCGCCACCGCAGCCTCGAGGTCCGCCGTTGCCTTGGCACGAAAACCCGCGTCGTTCAGCCTTCGCGCCAGCCTTTCGGCGTTCTCCGCATTGATGTTCCAGACCGCGACGTCCTCGATCGGTCGCACCGCCCGAAACGCATCCGCCAGGTTAGCGGCGATCCGCCCGGCCCCGACCACCAGGAGCCGCCGCGCATCCGCGGGCGCCAGGTAGCTCGCCGCCAGCGCCGCTGTGGCGGCGGTGCGTCGGTCGGTCAGCTCGCCACCGTCCAGCATCGCCAGGTGCCGCCCGGTCTTGGCTTCGAAGAGAAGATAGGACGAGGACACCGAGGGCATGCCGGCGGCCGCATTACCCGGGTTGACGTTCACGACCTTGACCCCGCCCAGGCCCGCCGGGTTCCACGCCGGCATCAGGAGCAGCGCAGCGTCCGGTTGGCTGTCCAGGCGAATGGCATGGTGATGCCGCAAGGGGGCGGACGCGCCGGACCGGAACATCTCCCGCAGCGCCTCGATCAACGCACCAAAGGGCAGCATGTCCCGGGTTTCTTCGGCGCTGAAGACGCGCATGGTTCCGCTCCTCGGTTGCGTTGCGGCGGGCGTCACGACCCGGCTTCGATGGCGCCGTCCTCGTGGATTTGCAGAGCGTCGCCGGTGCGGAAGGGCGGGGCCGCCATGGCCAGCACCGGAATGACGTTCCAGTCCATCTGACGCGCGGCGAGGACGCCGATCGGCAGGATGGCGTCGCGGGCGCCGAGAATCAGCGCACGCGGGGCCAGCCCCTGGTACAGCAGTTCCAGGATGACCGAGGCGGACGAGCTTGAGCCGATCGGCCGCGGCAACACGAGGATTTTCCCGGCGATACGTTCGCCGCGTTGCGGGTGGCCTGCGAGGACGACCTCGGAGGTTTCCGGGCTGACACCGCCCCAGAAACTCACCGGCTCATCCAGGCGCAGGACCGTGCCGTCCGTGCGGCCACCGATCAGGACCTCCGCCCGCCAGCTCATCCCCAGATCTCCGGGTCGCGCACGACGCGGCCCTCCTGGGCGCTCCGGATGCAGTCCGACAGCGTGCCGAACACCGGCTTGTACCCGGTGTTGCCGAAAGAGTAGTAGGCGAACTTGGCCGAGTTGGTCATCATCACGCCCGGTCGCTGGGGCAGGATCGCGGTGACCACGACGCAGGTGTCGACGACGAACTCGACCCCCAAGTCCTGCAGCGCTTCGTACGCTCCGTCGGTCCGCAACCCCTCCAGCGTGTGCCGCCCCAGACAGACGTAGACCGGAACCCGGAACGTCCGGCTCTCGGCCAGCGCCAGCACCTCGCGGCATTCGTCGCCGGAGAAGTGGGGGCTGCCGAGGGAGACGCAATCGATGGGACCGGAGCCGGCGAGGCTGAGGCGGTCGCGGGCGGCCACGACCATCTCACGGGTCACCCGAATTGTCTCTTCCGGCGGCACTCCGCCGAGCGCGCTCGCCGCGTCCGGCGCCTCGGGCGTCACGCCCGCGATGTGCGTCAGCGCCACGGCACCGGTCGCCGCCGCCGCGGCGCAGAATGCCTTGAGCTGATCCTCGCGCACCGGGCCCGGAATGCCGTCGACGGCCGAGACGGCGTCGCCGGCAAGCCGCCCCACCAGGGCGCCGAGCACGGCGAAGAACGCATCTTCCCGCAGCAGCGGTTCCGGCAGCCCCGAAAGCTCGAACAGCAGTCTTGCTGACCGGTTCTCCGGGCAGTGCAGCCCGTAATAGGGCGCCCGCCCCGCAATCGCGCAGGCGAGGTCGAGGAAGTCGCCGTAGCGGTTCGTCCGCGCACCCACGACCGTATTGGCGAAAGCGACCGCGTTCGACTCGCCCCAGGCGATCTGCTGGCCCAGCGCGGGGCGGGCCTGAGTCTGGTAGGGCGCGCAGGTCCAGGTGGGCGTGCAGCCCATCCGCTGGTGCGCCATCATCAGGCGGTACGCCATCCCGCGCCGCGCCTTAGGTAGCTGGACCTGGTCCGCCTTCAGGAGGTTCAGCGAGCCGACATTCGTGGTCGCGGGCACCGCAACACGGGCGCCTTCCTCGGCCAGCTTCTCGCAATACAGAACGCCTGCATCGCCGTGATAGAGGCAGCCGTCGATATGGCTGGAGACGATGGGAACCAGGCGGTCCGCCCCCATCATCCGGGCCGCCTCGACGACGACCTCCATCGCCATGCGCGCGCCCTCAGGCCCGTTCGCGCCGGAGAGGATGCCCCGTTCGTGATCGCTCAGGTTCATGGCCGGCCGGCCATGGCGTCGAGCGCCTCAACCATTGCCGCGGCCATGCCGGGCTCGTCGGTCATATGCCCGCCATGCTCCACGATCTTGAGTTCGGCGCGCGGCCACGCCTGCTTCAGGCGCCACGCCTCGCGCACCGGCGTACATATGTCGTAGCGGCCCTGGACGATGGTGCCGGGGATGTCGGCAATGGCGGTGCAGCGAGAGAGCACGTGGTCGTCGCCGTCGAGGAAGCAGCGGTTCTTGAAGTAGTGGCTGAGGATGCGCCCGTAGTTCTCCGCGTGATCAACGCCGCTCATCTCGGCGAGACCGCCCTCGCGGGAGTGGAAATAGACCATCGATGTTTCCCATTCACCGAGCGCGCGTGCCGCTGCTGCAGCGGCAACGCGATCGGCGCCGTCGATCCGGCGGTAGAGCGCGGCTTCGAGGTCGTCTCGTTCCGCCATCGTGAAGTGGCCGACGAATTCATCCCAAGCCTCGGGTTGGACCATGTTGGCACCGTACTCGAAGAACCAGCGTCGGGTCATGCTGTCGGCAAGCCACACGCTCCAGACGACGATGCCCGACACGCTCTCGGGGTGGGTCTGGGCGTAAAGCAGCGACAGGGTGGAACCCCAGGAGCCCCCGACCACGAGCCACTTCTCGATGCCGAGGTGACTGCGAAGGGACTCGATGTCCTCCACCAGGTGCCACGTCGTGTTGTTCCGAATCTCGCCCCTGGGCGTGCTGCGCCCGGCGCCGCGCTGGTCGAAGGCAATGAGCCGGTAGCGCGCCGGGTCGAACAGGCGGCGGTGGCGATCCTCGATGCGGCTGCCGGGGCCGCCGTGCAGGACAACGGCGGGCTGCCCCTCGGGATTCCCGATCTCTTCGACATGGAGCTCGTGCCCGTCTCCCACCGGGAAGCGGAAGGTGCGAACAGGCTCACCCACAGGATAGACGATGTGAGAGATGTCGGGAGCGGTCATCGGCGGCCCTGCGCGGGTTCGTTGAGAGGAATGCTTGGTACCCCGTTCATGCCAGGCCCGCGCGTTCTTTCCGCGTCGGGCGGCTTAGGTGCGGACCGCCGCACGGTCCCTGGCCGGCAGGACGCAGGCGACACGATGCCTCGAGCCGAGCTCGATGACCGGGGGAATCTCACGACACGCGGCCTCGGCGAACTCGCAGCGGGGATGGAAGCGGCATCCGCTCGGTGCAGCCGTGTAGTCCGGCACGATGCCCTCGATCGGACGCGGTAACCCGGTCCCGGTGAGCTTGGGCACGGCCTCCAGAAGCGCCCGCGTATAGGGGTGCGCCGGATCCCGAAACAGGGTCTCGACATCCGCCTCTTCGACGATCGTGCCGGCATACATCACGTACACCCGCTGCGCGAACTCGCGCACCACACCCAGATTGTGGGTGATGAGCAGCACCGCCGCACCTGCGTCCTGGGTCAACTCGTGCATCAGTCTCAGCGTCTGCTCCTGCACCGTCACGTCGAGCGCCGATCCCGGCTCGTCGGCCAGCACCAGCTCGGGCCGGTTCACCAGCGCCATGGTGATCATCACCCGCTGCGCCAGGCCGCCCGAGAGCTGAAAGGGATACGCGGCAAGAATGCGGTCGGGATCGACGATCGCCACCTGGCGCAGTCCTGCGCATGCAATCTCGTAAGCCTCCCGCGCCGAGTTCGCGCGCCCACCGCGCCGGATCACCTTGAGAAGCTGGTCGCGCACCTTGAAGGTAGGATTGAGCGACGCCATCGGGTCCTGGAAGATCATCGAGATGCGGCTGCCGCGAATCTCGCGCCACGCCCTCTCCGACATGCCCAGCAGCTCGGTCTCGTGAAACCGGATCGATCCTTCGATCGCCACGTTCCGCTGCTGCAGCAGCCCCAGGATGGCGCGCACCGTCACCGACTTGCCACAGCCGGATTCGCCGACGATCGCCACCCGCTCGCCCTTTTCGATCGACAGGCTGATCCCGTTAAGGACATGCGAGAGCCCCTCGAAGAGCGAGAACTTCATGTGCAGGTCGCGGATGTCGAGCAGGGGCGCCATGGCTAGAGATTCACGTCCAGCATGTCGCGCAGGCCGTCGCCCAGCAGATTGAAGCCCAAGACGAGGATGAGAATCGCGAGCCCGGGGAACACCGGCTTCCACCACAGGTCGGGCAGGTAATGCGCCCCATCGGCCACCATCTGGCCAAGGTCGGGGGTCGGCGGCTGAACGCCGAGTCCGAGGAAGCTCAGCGCAGACGCGACGAGAATCACGAATCCCATGTCGAGCGTGACCTTGGTCAGGATCGAGGGAATGCAATTCGGGAGGATCTCGCGGAGCATGATGTGCGCGTTCGAGGCACCGATCACCTGGCAGGCGACGACGAAGTCCTCGGTGCGCACCGAGCGCGTGATGTTGTAGGCGAGCCGCGTATGCCAGGGCCACCATAGCCCGGCGACCGCGATCATGGCGTTGATCAGCGTGGGCTCGAGGAAGCCCATGATTGCCAGCGCCGCGACCAGCGCCGGGATCGCCAGGAAGATGTCGGTCACGCGCATGATGATCGTTTCTGTCCAGCCGCCGTAATAGCCGGCCAGAAGACCCAAACCCACGCCGAGCGGCACCGCTATCGAAAGCACGACCACGCCCAGAACGAGCGATATGCGAAACCCGTAGATGATACGTGACAGGTAATCCCGGCCGACCCCGTCGGTTCCGAGCCAGTACCGCCCATCCGGCGGGCGGTCGGAATTGGCGAAATCGACCATGGCTCCGGCGTGCTCGGGGAAGGGCGTGACAAAGGGCGCGAAGATGGCGAGCAGCGTTACCGCCAGGACGATGGCGGCGCCGGTCACCGACAGGGGGTTGCGGCTGAAGCGGTACCACGCGCGGGTACGAAAGATCGCTGTGGCGGCGAACGCGTTCATCGCGCGGCCAATCGAACCCGCGGATTGAGATAGGCCACCACCAGATCGATGATCACATTGACGATCAGGAAGAAGGTGGCGATGACCAGAACGGTCCCGATGATGCCGTTCAGGTCCTTGTGCATGATCGCCTCGACCCCGTAGCGCGCCATGCCGCCGAGGCCGAACACCATCTCGACCAGGAACGCGTTGCCCAGCATGACGGAGAAGTCCAGGCCGAGAATGGTCAGCGTCGGAATCATGGCCGGCTTGAGCGCGTACTTGAAGGCCACCTCCTGGGGGCCGAAGTTGTAGGCGCGCGCGAATTCGGAGTAGGGCCGCTGGAAGCTCTCGATCATGTTGGTGCGCGTCAGCCGCGCGGCCTGGCCCATTCCGGTCAGCGCCAGGGCGAAGGCCGGAAGAATCAGGTGGAGGGCCGCATCCGCGAACACGGCGAGCTGCCCCGCCGCCAGGGCGTCGATCGTGTACATGCCGGTAATTCCGGGTGGCGGCGAGACGCCGTCGCTTAGTCGGCCGATCGTCGGGAACAGATCGAGCGCATAGGCGAACGCCAGCATCAGAAAGATCGCCCAGACGAAGGTGGGCGTCACGACTCCGAGCAGCGCCACGACGCGCGCGACATTGTCGGTCACCCCGTCGCGATGGCGTGCCGACAAGATTCCCAGGGGCACGCCGATCAGGACCATGAAGAGGCCCGAAAACAGCACAAGTTCGAATGTCGCCGGGAAGAACTCGACAATGTCGGTCGTCACCGCCCGGTTGGTGTAGATCGAGAGGCCGAGATCGCCCTCGGTCACGAGACCCTTGATAAAGTAGTAGTACTGCACCGGGAGCGACTCATCGAGATGGAGCCGCGCGCGCAGCCTCTCGACCATTTCGGGCGTCGCCCGGGCTCCGGCCGCAATTCTCGCCGTGTCGCCCGGGATCAGGCGCGCCAGCAGAAAAATGACGATGGAGACCCCGATCAGAACGATGATGGAGGCAATAAAGCGCCGCAGGAGATAGCGGCCGACACTCACGAAGCGTGCCTCATGGTTCCATCAAGAGAAGGTCGCTGCGCTCGCGACGGCATGATTGCCGCCCGGGTGTGTCGGGCCGCCAGGCCGGCCGGATCGGGGTAGGTCCGGACCGGCCTGACGATCATCCCAACTACATCGTGTCGTCGACCTGCCAGGTGTGGAAACGGAAGTTCCCGCCCATCACCGGCACGGTCTTGGAATCGTCGTCGAGCGGCGGTGCGCTGATGTGTGCGCCCTTCGCAAAGACGGCGTCGAACTCGTAGGCGTAGATGGCCGGCGCGACCTCGAGGATGCGGCGCTGCAACTGCTTCAGCACCTCGGCCCTCTTGTTCATGTCCAGCTCGACCCTCGACGCTTCGATCAAGCGGTCGACCTCGGGATCATCCAGCCACCACATCGAGAGGTACGATCCCCGCGCGCTCGAGTGATAGTCGCCGAGAAGCGATATCGGATCGGAGTAAGTCGCCGAGAAGTTCAGGAGACCGACGTGCGGCGTCGTCTCCATGGTCGTGGCACGGTCGGAGAAGCGCACCCACGGGTTCTTGGTGATCCTGGACTTGATGCCGATCTGCGAGAGGTCGTACTGCAGCTGCAGCATGGTCTTCTCTTCGATCGGGACCTCCGCGACCCAGGCCAGCTCGACCTCGTAGTCGTCGAGCGAGTCGGCGTACTTGGACTGGGCCAGCTCCGCGCGTGCCCTGTCGAGATCCTGCTTGAACGCAGGCGCGTCGGTGTCGTAGCCGAACATGGCACGCGGGATCGCGGTGCGCGCCGGAATTCCCGCATAAAGCTCGTCGGTGACCTTCACGATATTGGAGAACGCGTCGTAGTTGAGCGCGTACACCATGGCGCGCCGGAAATGCACATCGTCGGTCGGCGCCTTCTGCGTATGGATGGGCAGGACGACGTAGCCAACGCCCTTCTCGGTGGTGAGCGCCACGTTCTCGAGCTCCGAGAGCCCGCCGTAGGTCTCGTAGGGGTGCCACTGGTTGGACAGATCGAGCTCGCCATTGGCCATCAGGGTGCGCATGGTCGCGGCGCTGATGCCGTAGCGTATCTGGACCGTCTCCGGAGCCATTGGATCGAAGGCTTCGAAGTAGTCGGGGTACGCCTTCAGGATCGTGAGCTCCTGCATGTTGTGGGAATCGACCGTGTAAGCCCCCGAGCCGGCATCGTTCCCCGAGAGAAACGCGGAGCTGTAGTCGCCGTTCTCGCCGAAGTCGCCGTCCTGCTGGTTGGCCCTGGCGAGATCGCTGTTCACGATCGAGAGCCTGGGCAGCGTCGCCAGGAACGCGGCGTTGGTCGCGGGCAGCGTGATCCGGGCCGTGCGATCGTCCACCGCGGTGGCCGAGAGGCCGGTGAACAGATAGCCGTAGGCTTGGCCGATCGCCTGGGTGCGGTCGAGCGAGTACACCACGTCGTGGGCATCGACCGTCGAGCCGTCATGGAACTTCACGTCCCGCATCGTGAACGTGTAGTTCAGGCCGTCCTCACTCACCTCCCAAGACTCGGCAAGCAATCCGCTGAACGTGCCGTCGGGATTCGGCCATACAAGGCTATCGTAAACATTGAAGTTGATGATCGAGTCGATGTAATCGATCGCCTTGTGGGGATCGAGTTCACCGATCGGCACTTCTTCGATACGAAGGACACGTTCCGCCAAGGCAGAACTTGCAGTTACAACGAACGCCATTGCAACCGCGATTCCTAGGAAAAGTGATCTCATGACTTGTTTCCCCTCCCTGAATTCCAGTTGGCCTCGCGCATGCAAAGGCGGCGGAAAGTTTGCCATAGCGGCGAAGGAGTGAGCAAGCAGAGCAGGGCGATGTGGGAGGGTCGCATCAGCCCAGGCCGCGTGGCTATTGTTGAGACGAAGCAGCGTTGCGGTGCCTCGATTGTTCGGCTTGCACGAGTGCAGAAACGACGTCGCTGCTGCGGGTATGATCCGGATCGATCGGGTACCGCCCAGGTGAATGACTCTCGGGGAGCGACGACATGACGACACAAGCGCTGGTCCTCTGGGGCGCCGGCACGATGCGGACTCACCGGACCCTGTGGCTCGCGGAGGAATTGGGCCTCGACTATGAGCACCGCCCGATCGGCCCGCGCACCGGCGAGACCAAGACCGACGAGTTCCTGGCGATCAACCCGCGGCACAAGATCCCGGCGATGGTCCACGGCGATATCTGCCTGACCGAGAGCGCAGCGATCATGAGCTACATGACCGAGACCTTTCCGGTGCCGGATCACGTCTATGTGCCCGACGACGCGCTCGGGCGGGCGCGGCTGCTCGAATGGTGCTTCTTCACCATGAGCGAGCTCGACGCCAACGCGATCTACAGCATCCGGCGCCACGGCGACCTGGTCGAGATATACGGCGCCTCGCCGATCGCCGTCCGCGCGGCGATCGAGTATTTCGACCACCAGCTCGACTGCATGGAGGAACGGATCGCCGGCGCCGGCCCCTTCCTGATGGGGGAGAAGTTCAGCATCGCCGACATTCTCTTCATGTCCTGCCTGGATGCCGCCGAGCACTACGAACTCGCCTTGCCGGGCTACCTGCGCGACTACCGCATCCGCATGCGGGTGCGCCCCGCCTATGCGGAGACCTATCCGCGCAACTATGGCGGGCGCAGCGCGCCGGAGGTCTGAGCCATGCCCGGCCCGCTCGACGGCATCCGCGTGCTCGACCTGACGACCATGGTCTCGGGCCCGGTGGCGACCATGATGCTCGCCGACCAGGGCGCCGACGTGATCAAGATCGAAGCGCCGGCGGGCGACATCATGCGGCAGTACGGGGTCGTCCACCGCGGCATGTCCGCCACCTTCCTGTCCTGCAACCGCTCGAAACGCTCGCTCTGCGTCGACCTCAAGAGCGCAGAGGGGCTCGCCATCGTCCGCAAGCTCACGGCAACCGCCGACGTGCTGGTGCAGAACTTCCGCCCCGGCGCGATCGAGCGCATGGGGCTCGGCGAGGACAGCGTTCGCGAGCTCAAACCCGACATAGTCTTCGTCTCGATCAGCGGCTTCGGCGAGTCGGGGCCCTATGCGCACCAGCGGGTCTACGATTCGGTGATTCAGGCGCTTTGCGGGCTCTGCGACATCCAGACCGACAACGAGACGGGCCGCCCGCACATGGTGCGCACCATCGTGCCCGACAAGACGACGTCGCTGACCGCGGCGCAGGCGATCACGGCGGCGCTCTTCGCGCGCGAGCGCACCGGCAAGGGCCAGCACGTCCGCCTTGCCATGCTCGACACCATGATCGCCTATCTGTGGCCCGAGGCGAGCTCGCCGCTGACCTTCCTCGACAACGAGCAGGATCCCGCGCAGGAGCAGGCGGGGCCCGATCTGATCTTCCGGACTGCCGACGGCTATATCACCGCGGCGGCCGTCACAGACGCGGAATGGGCGGGGATGTGCCGCGCCTTCGGCCGCGAGGAGCTGACCCTGGACCCGCGCTTCAAGACCGCCGCCGCGCGCGGCCACAACCGGACCGAGCGCCGGACGATCATGAACCGGGAGATCGCCAGGTGGCCGACGGCGGAAATCCTCGCGCGTCTCGATCGCGAGGTCGTGCCTGCCGCGCCTGTGCTCAAGCGCGCCGAGGTGATCGCGGACGCCCAGGTGGTCGAGAACGGGATCATCGAGGTCCGCGAGGATCCCGATCTCGGCCCGGTGCGCCAGCCAAGGCCGGCGGCCCGTTTCACCGAAACACCGGCCGAGATCCGGTCTGTTGCCCCCTGGCTCGGCGCCGACAGCGCAACGATCCTCGAAGAGCTCGGCTACGACGAAGCCGACATCGCCCGGCTCGCCGAAGACCGGGTGGTGCATCGGCGGGGGCCCAAGACCGTCTAACCCGAATTTCACCCCACGGTCGCGTCATGCGGTGCGAGGATCGAACGCGTGAGTGCGACGCAGGCCGTGACATCGGCAAGAATTCCGGGCTAGCCTACCGGATCGGTCGGACCAGAACGCGGAAGGAAGCGAGATGACCCAGGCCGTCCGCGAGGCCGAGCCCCGCACGTATCGCGCCGCACCGAGCAAGAATCTCGGGGAGGATGCCGATCCCGTGACCACCGAGGTGGTGCGGCATTCCCTGCAGGTTGCGGCCAACTACATGAAGCGTGCGCTGGTGCGCACCTCGTTCTCGCCGACCATCTACGAGGTCCTGGACTTTGCCGCGGCGATCTACGATCGCGAGGTGCGCATGCTGGCCCAGGCACCAACGCTGCCGCTCTTCATGGGCACCATGAACTTCTGCGTCGAAGCCGCAGTCGAAGCGGTGGGCGGCGAAGACGCTTTGGAGCCGGGCGACATCATTCTCTACAACGATCCCTTCGGCACCGGCTCGCACCAGCAGGACGCGGCGCTGATCATGCCCGTGTTCTATCGCGACCGGGAGTTGATCGGATACACCGGCATCAAGGCCCATCTCCAGGACATCGGCGGCAAGGAGCCCTATTCCACCGACACCGTCGACGTCTTCCAGGAAGGAACGATCTTCCCCGGCCTGAAGCTCTACAGGCGCGGCGAGCTTTCCGACGAGGTCCACCGCATGCTGGTAGCCAACTCACGGGTGCCGAAGTACGTCGTGGGTGACGTGGAAGCCCTCGTGGTCGCCGTGCGCTCCGGTGCTGCGGCGTTGTGCGACGTGATCGACCGCTTCGGGCTCGAGGAATTCGAGACGTGCGTCGAGCGCATGTACGACCACGGCGAGGCCGTCATCCGCAGTTACTTCGAGAAGATCCCGGATGGCCGCTACGTTGCCCACGGGTTGATGGACAACAACGGGATCGACACCGACTCCATCCCCTTCGAGGTCGCGCTCGAGGTCGAGGGTTCGACCGTACGCGTCGATTATTCCAACTCGCCGCCGATGCAGAACGGGCCGGTGAACTGTCCGATCGCGTCCACCGTATCGGCGACGCGCATGGCGATCATGTGGATCGCCGGCGGCGGTGACAACGTCAACGAAGGCCACTTCCGCCCGGTCGAGATCGTCACCCGTCCCGGCACCATGTTCGATCCGGTGTGGCCGGCACCAAACTTTCTCTATTTCATTCCCGCCATGCAGGGGATGGAGGTGATTCTGCGCGCCATGTCCGAGGTCATGCCCGAGGCGGTCCCCGCGGCCAGCGACTGCGACATCCAGGCCACCGTATGGTGGGGGGTCGATGAAGAGACCGGCGAACCGTGGGCCGAGGGCATGCCGCATATGGGGGGCCAGGGCGCCTGGAGCAAGAGCGACGGCCAGAGCTGCCTGATGCACCCGATGGAGGCGGCGGCCCGCAACATTCCATGCGAGGTCTACGAATCGCGCGACCCCTGGCTGATCACCAAGTTCGAGTTGGCGCCCGACACCTGCGGACCGGGGCAGCACCGGGGCGGCTTGGGGCTCGACATGGACTACACCATGCTGGCCGAGTCCTTCGTCACGGTGGTCATCGAGCGCAACAAGTCCAAGGCCTGGGGCCTGGCAGGCGGCGGCGAGGGATGCCGCGCCAACGTCGCCTACGTGCGCCGCGCCGATGGGCAGCGCGAGACGATCACCAAGGCGACCCGGCTCAGGCTGGGCGCGGGTGAGACGCTCGAGATGCGCACTGCCGGCGGGGGCGGTTACGGACCGGCCGCCCTGCGCAGCCCAGAGGCTGTGCTCGCCGACCTGCGCGAGGGCCTCATCAGCGAGGACCACGCCCGCGCCTATTACCCCCACGTGTTCGAAGCGAGCGTGGCCGCTGAGTAGGCCCTATCCAACCGAAGGGACTGTGCCGATGACCCGCGAACTGGTCACCTATCGCGTAGCCGGTGGATCGGGCGCGGTCGACGCCGATCCGGTCACCACCGAGGTCGTGCGCAACTCGCTCAACATCGCGGCAAACCAGATGAAGCGGGCGATCGTGCGCACCGCGTTCTCGCCTTGCATCGTCGAGGTGCTGGACTTCGCCGTCGCAATCTACGATCGCCGGATCCGAATGCTGGCCCAGGCGCCGAGCATGCCGATCTTCATGGGCACGATGAACTTCTGCGTCGAGAGCGCGGTCGCATCGGTGGGCGGCGAGGAGAATCTCGAGCCCGGCGACATCATCATCTACAATGATCCCTTCGGCATGGGCTCCCACCAGCAGGACCTGGCCCTGGTGATGCCGGTGTATCTCAATGAGTCCGAGCTGATCGGTTACACCACCATCAAGGGCCATCTGCTCGACATCGGGGGCAAGGACCCCTACTCCACCGACACCGTCGATGTGTTCCAGGAAGGCACGATCTATCCCGGCATCAAGCTCTACAAGCGCGGCGTGCTCGACGAGGAGATGAACCGCATGCTCCTCGCCAATTCGCGGGTGCCCAAGATGGTCGACGGCGACATTCGCGGCGAGGTGGTCGGTTGCCGGACCGGTGCGGCGGCGCTGATAGAGGTGGTCGAGCGTTTCGGGCTGGAGACCTTCAACCAGGCCACCGAGCGCATGTTCGACCACGGCGAGTCCATCGTGCGCAGCTACTTCGAACGCATTCCCGACGGCCGGTACGTGGGCCACGGAGTCATGGACGACGATGGCGTGAGCGACGAGAAAGTGCCCTTCGACGTCATCGTCGAGGTCGAGGGCTCGACGGTGCGGATCGACTATTCGACCGTCCCCGATACCCGCCCCGGCCCGATCAACACACCCCAGCCCTCGACGATCTCGGCCAGTCGGTGCGCCATCACCATGCTGGCCGGCGGCTCCGAAGCGCCGAACGAGGGGCACTTCCGCCCCATCGAGGTGGTAACGCGGCCGGGCTCGATGTTCCATCCGGAGTGGCCGGCGCCGTGCTTCCTCTATGGCTGGCCGGCGATGCAGGCGATCGAGGTGATCTACCAGGCGCTCTCCCAAGCCATGCCCAAGGCCGTGCCCGCGTCCTCCGGCGGCGATGTCTGCGCCATGATCTTCTGGGGCAACGACCCCGAGACCGGCGAGCCGTGGGCCGACGGCGCCCCCCATCCCATCGGTCAGGGCGCGCATGCAGAGGGCGACGGCGTCTCCTCGATGCACATCATGCAAGCCGCCACCCGCTATTCGCCGATCGAGATCTGGGAGGCCAAGTTCCCCTGGCTGGTGGATGAGGTCTCGCTGGCCGTCGACAGTTGCGGGCCCGGCAGGCACCGCGGCGGCCTCGGGGTCAGCTTCCACTTCCGCATGCTGGCCGATTCCTGGGTCACCACGACCGTGGACCGCACCAAGACCACGCCATGGGGCCTGCAGGGCGGCGACGACGGCGTCTGCAACACGATCCACGCACAAATGCCTGACGGCGAGCGCATCGGCCCCTTCGGCAAGGCCACGCGCATGTTCCTGCCCGAGGGCGCGGTCGTGGAGCTATCGAGCGGCGGTGGCGGCGGCTACGGCCCGGCAGCCGAACGCGACCCGGCAGCGGTGCACAACGACCTGCGCGAGGGATACATCACCGAAGCGCACGCCCGCACCCACTACCCCCACGCCTTCGCCGACCTCCAGGCCACGGCTGCCGAATAAGGGATAGCGGCTGCGGCAAGGCGGCGCACCCCCGGCGCCGCGATCAAGCCGGATCGAGCCGGGCCCCTGCCCTATTGGCCGGGTCCGAGCGTCGCCTCTCCAGGGTTGTGGCATGCCGCCAGATGGTCATCGCCGAAGGCGGCAAGGTCGGGCGACTCCGTCCAGCAATGCTCGAGCGCGTAGGGGCAGCGCGGCGCAAAGGCGCAGCCGTCGGAGGCCCGCTCCTCGCCTTCCAGCAGGCTGCGGTCTCTCGGCCAACATGGCCGCAGCGACTCTTCCTCTTCGGACACCACCGGAACAGAGGACAGGAGCATCGCCGTATAGCGATGGCGCGGCTCGCGGAACACCGGCTCGGTCGGCCCGCTCTCGACAATCCGCCCCCGGTACATCACGGCGATGCGCGAGGCCATGTTTCGCGCCACACCGAGATCGTGGGTGATGAACAGATAGGTGAGATTGAAACGCGCCTGGAGGTCGAAGAGAAGAGTCAGCACCCGCGCCTGGACCGATACGTCGAGCGCCGAGGTCGGCTCGTCGAGCACGATGAGGTCAGGCCTGGCCGCCAGCGCCCGGGCGAGAGCGGCGCGCTGCCGCTGGCCGCCGGAGAGCGCCGTCGGATACCGGTCCATGTACTCGGGCGACAGCCCGACGATGCCCAGAAGCTCGGCCACGGATTCCGCGTAGTTGCCCGACGGCACCATGCCGTGCACCCGAAGCGGCAGCTCGACCGCCTGCCTGATCGTGCGCTTGGGGTTGAGCGTAGACAGCGGGTTTTGCTGCACGACCTGCATGCGCCGGCGCAAGCCCCGGTCGCGCCGCACACCCAGCTCGGCGCCATCGAACACGATACGGCCGGCACTGGGCTCTTCGACGCCCAGCACGAGCTTGGCGAGCGTCGTCTTGCCCGACCCGGACTCGCCCACGATGGCAACGCTCTCTCCCGGAGCCACTGCGAGGTTCACGCCTGCGAGCGCCCGCACCACGTCCTTGCCGACCACGTAGTGCTTTGCCAGGTCCTCGACCTCGAGGATCGTCTCCGTCATGCCCGCCCTGATTCCGCTGCACGGCGGCGCGGCGTTGCCGCTGCGAGGGCCGCACGATAGTCTCCGGCGCCGGGAGCGGCAACCAGGTGAAGGCCGCACATGCGGCCCATGCCGGGGAGAGGTGGGGCGTAATGGCGACGCGAATCGGTGTTGATATCGGGGGGACGTTCACCGACCTCATCTACTACGACGACGTCTCGGGTGAATCGCTGGTCGCCAAGGTGCCGACCACACCCGACAATCCTGACGAGGGCGTGGTCACCGCCATCGGACAGGCCGTGCCCGCCGATCGCGTGAAGGCGGCGGAGTATTTCCTTCACGGCACCACCGTCGGCATCAACGCGCTTCTGCAGCGCCGTGGCGCCGTGGTCGGACTGCTGACCACCCAGGGCTTCCGCGACATTCTGGAAATCCGCCGGGGTGATCGCGAAGAAATGTACAACCTGTTCTGGACCCCGCCGCCGCCGCTGGTGCCCCGCCGGCTGCGTCGTCCCGTGAAGGAGAGGGTCCGCGCCGACGGCGAGATCCACATCGCCCAGGAAACCGCGGACGTTCGCGAGGCTCTCGGTGTGTTCGAGAGCGAGGACGTCGACGCCATCGCCATCGCCTACATGAACGCCTACGCCAATCCCGTTCACGAGATCGAGGCCGAGCGTGCGCTGCGCGCCGCGGGCTTCGAGGGCGAGATATCGGTCTCCCATCGTGTCTCGGGCGAGTACCGTGAGTACGAGCGAACGACGACCACGGTGATCGATGCCTTCGTTCGTCCCCGGATGATCCACTACTTGCGCCGGCTGGACGAGGAGCTCGCGAAGACCGGCTTCGCAGGACGGCTGCTCATCACCCGGTCCGGCGGCGGTTCGATGACATTCGCCGAGGCCGAGGAGCGTCCCTTCGAGACCATCATGTCCGGCCCGGTCGCGGGCGCCGAAGGCGCGGGAGAACTCGCCCGCTCGCTCGGAATCGACAACCTGATTACCGCCGATGTCGGCGGCACCAGCTTCGATACCTGCCTCGTCAGCGGCGGTCGGCCGCAGCTCATGTACGAAGGCATGGTCGTCGGCCTGCCGGTGCAGACACCCTGGGTGGATGTGCGTTCGATCGGTGCCGGCGGCGGCTCCATCGCCTACATCGACGTCGGCGGCCTGCTGCAGGTCGGTCCGCAAAGCGCCGGAGCCGACCCCGGACCCGCCTCGTACGGGCGTGGCGGCACCGAGCCCACGGTCACCGACTGCGCGCTCAGCTTGGGCATGCTGGGCGAAGGCAAGCTCGCCTCGGGCATCACGCTCGATGTGGGCAAGGCGCGCGCCGCCATCGAGCCGATCGCCGCCAAGCTGAATTTCACCATCGATCAGGCCGCCCAGGGTGTCATGACCATCGTGACCGCCTCGATGGCCAACACCATCCGAGAGATCACCATCGACCAGGGCGTCGATCCGCGGCAGGCGACGTTGCTGGCCTTCGGCGGCGCCGGCCCGCTGATGGCCTGCGCGCTCGCCCGCGAGCTGAACATCGGAAGCATCGTGATCCCGCCCTATGCCGGCAACTTCTCGGCGTGGGGGTTGCTGGGGGCCGACCTGACCCAGGCCGCGGCACGGACCAGGATCATGAAGCTCTCCGATGACGCCCTGGCCGAAGCGAACGATATTCTGAAGGACCTCTTTACCACGCTCGAAGAGCGCCAGGGGCCGCTGAGAGAGGGGCAGTCCCGCTCGAGAGAGGTGGGTCTCGACATGCGCTACGCGGGGCAGGAGCACAATCTCACGGTGCCGATGGAGGCACCGGGCGGCGTCGTCACCGCCTCCGCCGAGGCGGTGCTCGAAGCCTTTACCCGGGAGTACGAACGGACCTTCCGCAACACCATGGAGGAGGACGCGGAAATCGTCTCGATCCGCGCGACCCTGCGCCTTCCCCTGCCGCGCCGCGCGAGCGAGTACAAGGCGGCTTCGGCCGATAGCGCCGACGCCACCGAGGTCGAGGCCTATTCCTTCACCGAGGACAAGCGGCAGCCCTTCAGGATCGTGGCGCGCGGGTCGCTCGGGGTCGGCGATACGCTCGAAGGCCCGGCCATCATCACGGAGGAGACCGCGACGACCTATCTCGATGCCGGGTTCGAAGCGCGGCTCGACGCCTCCGGCTGTCTGTTCCTGCAGTATCTGAAGGAGTGAGGGTGCCGCCCAGGTTGGCGGGTGGCGCTATTCGCCCCACACCTCCCTGAAGACCCTGACCCAGTTGCCCCCGAGAATTTTCTTCGTCGCCTCTTCGCTGTAGCCGCGCTCCAGCAGGCGCCTGGTCAGGTTGCGCAGGTCGCGCGGTGTCTCGATGCCGTCCACGTAGTGAATGGGCGGTGGCGGATAGGATTCGGGCCGCCACTTGCCGGCCGCAATGAAACCCTCGTAGAGCCGGGTGGCCTCCTCGAGGCCGGTAAACGCCGCCTGAATCCAGTAGTAGTCGATGCCGAGACCGACGTGATCGTCGCCGACGAGCTTCACCACATGGTCGATGTGGTCGATGAACTCGTCGAGCGTCGGCTTGGCCGACGCGCTGACGAAGGAGGGAAAGCCGACCATGCCGATCAGGCCGCCGGTCGCTGCCACCGCCTCGATCTGATCGTCGGTGATGTTGCGCCGCGAATCCTTCACCGCCTTCGCGTTCGAATGCGAGAAGACCACGGGGCGTGTCGACGCTTCGATCGCATCCATCGTGGTGCGGTAGCCGGTATGCGTGCAATCGACGACGACGCGGGCCTCGTTGAGGCGCTCGACCACTTGCAGGCCGAAGTTGCTGAGGCCGGCATCGGTTCGTTCCTCGCAACCGTCGCCGACACTGTTCTTGATGTTGTAGGCGAGCTGGATCATGCCGACGCCGAGGGCTTTGTACGCATCGATCAGGTTCAGGTCGTCCTCGATCGGCCCGGTCCCCTGGAAGTGGAAGAGTATGCCGAACTTGCCGTCGGCCTTGGCCGCTTCGAAGTCGGCGGCGCGCTTGATGAGGGTGAGCCGGGGGTCCGCATCGATCGCGCGGATCCAATCGCCGAGTACCCGGAGGGTGGGGCCCGCGCGCTGGAACACGGCGATGGTCGGCCCGGTCGCGGTGACGCCCCCCTCGATGTACAAGTCGATGTACTGGCGGCGCATCGCGAGCGGACTTACCGCATCGACGACGATGGCCTCGTCGTGAACACGATCATGATCGAGCCTGGCCACGCCTGAATTCTCCCCTGTCGCGCGAACACGACCGCGTCCAACGCTACGTCAAGAGGGCCGAAGGCGCCACCGGCGCGCGGACCGAGCTTAGTAAGCGGAGTACCCCTTGTCGACCAGGATGTTGGCCCCCGTGACCATGTCGGAATCGGAGGACGCGAGAAACACCGCCGTGCCCGCCAGGTCGTCGGGAACCATCCATGGATCATCCCCGCCGAAGCGGCCCAGCAGTGCCGCGTCACGGCGCCCGAACTCGGCTCGGTATTCGGTATTCATATCGGACTCGACGATGCCCGGCGAAAGGCTGTTGACCTGGATGTTGTGCGGGCGGAGATCGAGGGCGAGCGACCTGGTCATGAGCTTGATGGCACCCTTGGTGGCGCTGTAGATCGCCGAGCTGGGCAGCCCGGTTTCTCCCAGAATCGAGCCGATGTTGATGATCTTGCCACTGCCGCGGGCGAGCATCTGCGGCAGCAGAGCCTGCGCGGCGAAGTAGGCGCCCTTGACGTTGGTGTTCATCTGGCTGTCCCACTCGTCCTCGCTGGTCTCGCCCAGCGTCGTGAGCAGGTAGATGCCCGCGTTGTTCACGAGGATGTCGGTGCCGCCGAAGGCCGCCGCCACGGCCTCCGCCAAGGCGTTGCACTCCTGCGTCTGCGCCACGTCGCAGCGGATCGCGGTGGCCTCGCTGCCGGCGGCCCTGATGTCGGCCACGACCTCGTCCGCTGCTTCGGCCGCCGCCTTGTAGACCACGGCGACGCGTGCGCCCTCCGTACCGTAACGCCGTGCGATGGCGGCGCCGATGCCGCGTGAGCCGCCCGTGACCACTGCCACCTTGTCCTTCAGCCTTCCCATCGCGGTCTCGTCCTCCGGTTGCGTCGGCATGCCGACCGCAGCGCCGGGAGCGAGAATAACGCAGGGCGCCCGGCGATTGCCCGCCTCTTGAAATGAGAGCCGCGCGGGTCGTGTCGTGGGTACGACCAGCACTCGTGCCTGGCGGCTCCAGCAGGGCACCGTCGGGTTCGTCAGTCGAGGGAGCATCCGGCCAGGGCTCCCACGGCTTCGAGCCCAGGCGTTCGGGGTGGAACGCCTTCCTGATGGCCGGCCCGAGGAGGGCCCTCATTTCCTCCGTGGTAGGAGGCTCGCGCGGGGCCGGAGGGGCAGCAGTCTCGGCCGCCGCCTGCTGCTCGCGCGCCAGGCGGTGCTTGTCGACGACTTCGATGCGGTGGAGCGCGAGCGCTAAGCGGGCGATCTCGTCTGGCGAAGGCGGCTCCTCGCGCTGGGCGAGTTCGGCGATCTTGAGCAGCAACAGCGACCGCACGCTCTCGACGGCGAGGCGCGTTGTGTGTCCCTCGGTGCGGGGGCCCTGCCTCTCCGCCCATTCCGCTGCCTGGTCACCGACTTCCCGCTGCATGTCGACCAGGCCGCGAATGCTCGCGGTGAGGAGGTCGTCGATGGAACCTGATCTCTCCCCGCCGCCCTGTCGGATGCTTGCCGCGATTGCATCGACAGCAGAGCCGTCTTCGATCTCTTCGGCACCGGCGTCCCGGCCCACGCATTGTGTGCTCTCGCGTTCCATGCCGCGATCCTGCCGCGCCCTCCACACCCTGTGCACCGCACCATGGTCCGGGGCGTGGAGCGCGTCGGTCTTTAAGGAGTCGAGGTGCAAGGCATGGAGCGGCGACGCCAGCGGGTCCAATACAGGGGGGCCAGCCTGCACCGCCTTCATAAATTCAGCGTGTGCGGGTACCGTCGATATCGATGAACGCCGCATGTCGGGTTTGCTTCTTTCGCCGGCAGCCGAGCATAGCCCGCGGGGTCCACATCAGCGGGCGGGGAGAATCAGATGGAGCGAATTCCGGTGCGCGTCGGCGCCCATACGGTGACCGCCTTCAGCGAAGGCGACGGTGACGACGTAATTCTGGTGGTTCACGGCGGGCCCGGCGTCCCGTCGAATTATGTGCGGGACGCCCATCTCCGCCACGCGGAACAGGGGTATCGCGTGGTCTCGTGGGACCAGCTTGGCTGCGGCGAGTCAGACCGGCCGGACGACGATGCGCTCTGGACCGTCGAGCGCTACGTGGAAGAGATGGAAACGGTGCGCAGCGCCCTCGGCCTCGGCCGCGTCGCCGTGGTCGGCAACTCATGGGGCGGCATGCTCGGCCTCGAATACTGCCTCGCCCACCCTGACAACGTGAAGCGCTTCGTCTCCAGCAGCATCGCCTACGATTTCCGCGAGATTCAGGCCGGCTTTCTCCGCTGCAAGCAGAACCTCGGCGACGAGACCGTGCGCATGATGGCGCGCCGCGAATCCGAGGGCACCACCGAGCACCCGGAATATCAGGCGGCCGTGACGATGTTGCTCTACCGGCACATGTGCCGAATGGAGACCTGGCCCGAGCCGGTGCAGCAGTCCTTGAGCGATATCGGCCTGGGCCCGCTGCGGCATATGTTCGGGCCGCACCTCTTCAACTGCACCGGCACGCTCCGCTGGTACGACCGAGTGGGCGACCTGCACCACGTGACGGCGCCCGTGCTGGTCGTCGCCAGCGAGCACGACTACGTGCTGCCGGAGCTCTGCGCCGTCTCCTGCCAGTACCTGCCCAACTCGAAATACGCGTTCTTCCCCGGCTGCGCCCACATGCCCTTCTGGGAGAACCCCGACGGCTACCACGCCGCCGTCAGCCCCTTCCTCGAGAAGTATCGGTAGAAGGCGCCCTCGCCATCTACCTTTCAAGATGAGTCTGACCGAAATCTGAGTTTCATTGACTTTAGCCTCTCCGGATAGGTTCCGCGTCTCCGTCCCGGCGGAGGATCGACGATCTCGATCACTGGAGGCTCGGCCCGTTCGAGTCCTTTCAGGACTCGCCTGTAGTGAGTCTCTCGAAAGGCCGTTTCTTCCAGCACAAATTGTTGTACGTCGGCAACAGAAACTTCGCGCCCTCCAAATCGCGCGAGCAACTGATTTCTCAAAAAATCGAACCGAGGTTCATTTGCGAAAAGTATGGTTTGATTGGGATCGGTAGCATCCGAAAACGTGAATTCACCGCTCTCGTCGACCTTCCACATTGCATCCTTCATTCTACTCAGGCCGAGGATGCTGTTGGTCGCATAAAACAAGTAGTAATCCACTCTATTTTTGATGTTTCTCATCTCGAACGAACGCACGTACTTGGCGCCCGCACCGTCTCGCAGTTGCCGGTAATACAGGTTGTGAAGAAATCGCTTGCGGGTTCTAGGTTCGGCATGTCGACGCCCTTCCCGCCACTCGTGCGTGCCGAAGAGCGCGTCGAAGTTACTTTCCTGGTTAGAGAGGCTAAGGAAGCGGTTGATCTCTTCGTACATAAAGTTGACCAAGACTTCGCAACCCGTGTGCCTCAAAATCTCGTGAACAATCGATAATGGAACATCACTGTAACCGAAAGGATCGATAAATGCGAAAGTCGGCGGCAGAGGTTGGTCCGCATTGTTGTAAGAATCCAGAACTCTACCGAACGCTGTCTCAAAGCTCTCGCCGCCACACAATTCTATCTGACAATTGTCTGGTATGCTCAAGTTGGCAATAATCTCACTTAGAAAGTCAGCGCGATCTTCTATTTCCTCGATGAATACGAATCGAATATTCGTCCTAACGTGGACCGGTTGCTGAAACGCAATGCGAAGCGCGATAATCGGAGAGCCGTCCTCACCTTCAGAGTATTGGCCGGGACCGGCGCATCCGTCTACGTACATGATCTCGGGGAACCCCCCTCGCGTCAGGATAGGGATCCACGCCTGGAGGTATCGCTTCAGAATTTCGTGCTTTGCACGCGTGTGTGGCTCAAGAGGCCAAACGATTTCTCTTGGTGCGGCCATTGTGGATGCTCTGCTCGCGGCTCCCGTTACCGCTGCCTAAACCGCTGCTATCCTTAGAGTTCGTTCGGGATCCGCAGCAGTCGGTAAGTCCGGCCACTGATTCCACTCACGGTCGTCCAGCAGCCGGCCGCCGGCCTTGGGGGTACGGCCTCCCCACTGCTTGAAGAAGAACGGGACACCGAATGCCAAACAACGATTCCTGATCTGACGCACCCAGTCGGGGTCCATTGGGCGCGCTCCTGGACCGCTCTCGCCGCCCACAATGGTCCAATGGATGCCGCTGAGATCGAGTTCTTCGATCGGTCCGATCAGGGGTTCCAACGACAGGAATCGCACCCTCGCCGCCGTATCTCCAAGGTGTCGGGTCCTCGACAACTTGGTGCCGTCCTCGACCGAGACTCCCATCCAAATGTGGGCCGGCGCTGGTCGGTCCCTGTAGCGGGCATTCACATACGTGCGCATGCGAGAGCTGCGCTTGGTCAGAACCTGAAACACGTGCCAGTCAGCGCTCTCCATGGTTTCGAAAACCGCATCGACGAACGCGCGCGGCACGCCCTTGTGAAAAAGGTCGCTCATGGAATTGACGAATATCATTCGTGGCTTCCGCCAAGCCTTGGGTTGGTTCAGCCGCTCTGGCCGGAGCGTGAGATCGAAGCCACGTTCGAAGGGGTGCCCCTTCACTCCTCGAAACCGCTCGGAAAATCGCTCGGCGTAGCAGCGGTCGCAACCAGCGCTGATCTTGGTGCACCCCGTCACCGGGTTCCAAGTCGCGTCAGTCCATTCGATAGCTGTTGAATCAGCCATGATCTTATCCTAGAACATAACCAGAACAATCGCAACCACTACCGCCAAACACTCTATCTCTTGGCCGCCTGCCTCAATACCCCCGCGCCATGCCGAGGTCGTGCACGGCGATGTAGTTGAGGATCATCTCCTCCGAGATCGGTGCGAAGCGGAAGAGACGGGCGTCGCGCCAGAGCCGCTCCAGGTGCATTTCCTTGGCGTAACCCATGCCGCCCATGGCCTGCATCGCGCGCTCCAGCCCCTCGGCGGCGGCCTGCGCTGCGATAAGCTTGGCCATGTTGGCCTCCGCGCCGTAGGGCAGGCCCGCATCGTGCAAAGCGGCGGCCTTGTGGTTCATCACCGCAGCACACTCGATCTCCGCCTTCGCCTGGGCAAGCGGGAACTGCAGCCCCTGGTAGGAGGAAATCGGCCGCTCGCCGAAGACGCGGCGCTCGTTGGCGTAATCCACCGCGAGCCCGAGCGCGAGCCGCACCGTGCCGACGAGGCCGGCGGTGGTGACGATGCGCTCGGTGTTGAGCACGTCGAGCAGCTCCTTCCAGCCGCCGTGGAGCGTGCCGACCAGCTCGTCACCGGCCACCGGCGTGTTCTCGAAATAGACGTTGCTCGCCGGCACGCAACGGGTGCCGGCCTTCTCGATGGTGGATTGGCTGAGCCCGTCCCGCTCCACGTCGATGAGGAAGAGCGAGATGCCGTCGGTGCGGCGCTCCGACTCCTCGATCTTCTTGGTGCGGGCCACCACCAGCATCTTGTCCGCCGTCGGCACCGCCGAGATCCAGATCTTGCGCCCGTTGAGGCGCCAGCCGTTGCCGTGGGCCTCGGCGAAGGTGCGAAGCTCCAGGCTGTTTGTGCCGGCGTCCGGCTCGGTGAGCGCCATGCAGCTCTGGATGTCGCCCGCGATGAGGGGCGGCAGCAGATCGCGGCGCATCGCCTCCGAGCCGTAACGCGCGATGGCGACGCCGCCGAAGATCGGGTTCACCATGAAGATCTGGGCGAGCGTGCTGCCCGCCCCCGCCTCGCAGAGCGCCTCGATCACCAGCGCCTGGTCGAGCATTCCGAGCCCGGCGCCGCCATGTTCCTCCGGCAGCGCGATGCCGCCGAAGCCCGCGTCGCAGATCGCCTGCCACATCGCGCTCGGGTAGGCGCCCTGCTCGTCCAGCGCGCGCCAGTAGTCGAGACCGTACTCGGCGCCGATGCGCCGGGCCGTCTCGAGCATCAGCG
>Ga0209543_1000421_pt1 | contig 55362 bp, 46 predicted proteins | sample MesohylFT_FD_187296 | JGI IMG/M metagenome (GOLD analysis project Ga0209543, IMG submission 187296) | Host-associated microbial community of the marine sponge Aplysina aerophoba from Gulf of Piran - sponge mesohyl, lysed by freeze-thaw... | ecosystem: Host-associated > Porifera > Sponge >...
AGGTCGAAGAGGACCTCGGTCTGGGGATCGATGGACACCGGGACGAAGGGCTGAGTGTCTTCGCCAAGGCGGAGCAGGGACTCCAGTTCCTGGATGAGTTCCTGATGCTCGAACTTCAGTTGTTCGATGCTCTCGGCGGTGATCGGCGCCGGTTCGGGCACGGACTGCCGGGCCCACCAGGCGCCGGCGGCGGTTGAGACGACGACGACCGCGACGGCGGCCACGGCCAGTCTCCAGCGCGGCGCCGGCCGGTGCGGCTGGTCGGTTCGGATGCGCCGCAGGACCTCGGCGGTGAAGGCGTCCGAGGCATCGACGCGGGGCAGTCGTTTCAGATCGAGTTGATCTCTCATCTCTCTCATCTCTCTCCTCCGTTCCAGTACTCGCTCAAGTCCTTGCGAAGCAGGTTCTTGCCGCGGTGGACCCTGGACTTGACCGTACCTTCGCGGCAGCCGAGCGTCCTGGCGATGCGGGCGTAGGGCCAGCCTTCAATCTCTCTCAGCACAACCGGTGCGCGGTAGTGAAGGGGCAGACGGCTCAGTGCCCTGGTGACGGCGTCCACGGCCTCCGAACCCAGGGCGGTTCGTTGCGGCGAGGGGACCGGCGCCCGGCGCTGGTGTTCCGCGGTCAGGGAAGGCAGCAGTCCCCGCCAGCGCGCGGCCTTGCGCGCCTCGGTGCGAAGCTGGTTCGTGGCGATGCGGAACAGGAAGGCCTGGAACTGGCCTCGCTCCCGGTAGCGGCCGGCGGAACGGTAGACGCGCACGAACGCGTCCTGGGCCAGGTCCTCGGCACGCTCGCGGTTGCGGGTCATTTGCGTCAGGTAGTTCACGAGGGGGTTCTTGTAACGCTCCACCAGGTCGGCGAAGGCCTGCTCGTCGCCCGCCTGGACGCGGGCCATGAGCCGTCCGTCCTCCGCGGCGCGGTTCTCCCTTGCCGCGCCGGAAAGGGCGGTCGTCGTCGCTGGGGTGCTTCGAGGCTTCGAGGGCACCGCCAGCGGATCGGGCCTGAGCGCGGCCACCGGCATCTCACTGTTACAACGCGCGAGCGTGCTCCAGGGTTCCCGTTACACTCGGTGCCTTCCCTCGAGAATCAAGAACAGGAGAAGCGCGATGACCGTAGCCGAGATGAAGAGCACACCTGAGGCCGGAACCCGGCCGGCGCGTTCCGCGGCGGACGCGAACCAGTCCGCGGGCGAGTCATCGAGCCCGCGGATGGAACTGCGGGTCGACGTTCAGGATCGCGTCGCCCTGCTGACGTTCAACCGTCCCAAGAAGCTGAACGCCCTTTCCGGCGAGATCACCGCCGGCCTCCACGAGGAACTGCCGCGGCTGGCGGCCGACCCTGATGTCGGCGCCATCGTCCTGACGGGCGAGGGCCGCGCCTTCTGCGCCGGGGGCGACGTATCCGGCATGGCGAAGTCGGGGGCCGGCGGCGCTCCGGCGACGCTCGAGCAGCGGATCGACGGTCTGCGGCGCGGTCAGGAAGCGGCCTGGCTGGTTCACTCCGTTCCCAAGGTCACGATCGCTCTGGTCAACGGCTTTGCCATGGGCGCCGGCCTGGGTCTGGCGGCGAGCTGCGACCTGCGGCTGGCTTCGAGCATGGCGAAGTTCGGCACTGCGTACTCGAAGGTGGGCTTCGGCGGCGACTGGGGCACGACCTGGCAATTGACCCGGCTGGTCGGCCCGGCGGTGGCCAAGGAACTGTTCTTCACCGCCGACATCATCGATGCCGAAGAGGCGCGGCGAATCGGTCTGGTGAACCGGATCTACGACGCGGAGAGCTTCCACGCGGAAGGAATGGAGTTCGCGTCGCGACTCGCTCACGGGCCGCTGGTGAGCTATCGCTGGATGAAGGAGAACGTGAACCTGGCGGTCACCCAGGACTTCCGGTCCATCCTCGACCGGGAGGCGATCTCGCACATCCGCTGCGGCGAGACCGACGATCACCGCGAAGGCGTTACGGCCTTCATGGAGAAGCGGGCGCCGCGGTTCACGGGGCGCTGACGCGAGAACGCCCGAGGCTCTTTCGAGCCTCGGGCGTCAGGCGGAGCCGGCCTGACGGCCGGCGCGTTTCTGATGCCGCCTTGGGCGGCAGCCGGCGGGGACGCCGGCGCACCCAGTTCTTCTAGAACGAGAAGCCGATGCCGGCCAGGAAGTCGACGGGCTGTTCCGGCAGGGCGTCGCTGTCCAGGGCGTCGACGTAGCTGACGAACGCGGCCCACGCGCCGCCGGAGAGGCCGAAGGTGACGTTGCCGTCGTACATGCCGCCGGAGAGGCCGCCATAGGCCGCGGCGAAGTCGTCGCCGGCGTAGCCGGCCGAGACGTCCACGCTCCAGGCCAGGGCATCGCTCACGTCGCCTCCGAACGAGACGCCGACGTTCGCGTAGAAGTCCTTGACCTCGTCGATGTCGTAGTAGAGCGAAACGCTGGGCGAGGCGGTGATGTCCCAGCCGACGGTGGCGTAGATCTCGCGGGTACCGGCGCAGCCTTCGTGTACACCCGGTTCGACTTCACAGGTCGTGTTCGGAAACAGATACTCGATGAAGCCGACCTCGGCCGAGACGGCGTCCGAGCCGAACCCGTAGGAGGCCGTGAGATCGATCTCGTTGAACTCGGCGCTCATGTCGTTCGCGTCGTCAATGTCGAGGTTGCCCCAGACGTTGATCGCGAAGCCGCTGTCGTTCGAGGCGGTGACGGAGGGCTGCCACACGGCGCCGTCGGTGAACGTGATGCCGCGCCAGACGTAGGCCGACGCGAAGTCGAGGGCGTATTCAGCATCGGCCGCTGCCGGGGCGGCGGCGAGGCTGAGCAAGGCGAGTAGAACGAAGATTGCTGATTTCCGGATCATTGGTGACCTCCTTAGGGCATGGTTGCCGGTTGGACGTGGAGGTAGCAACACGGGTGCCAACCGGGCCGTCTCCGGGCATTCCGGCGTCAAACCGTTGCGCGTCAAGGGCTTGGGCCTTGCGCCCTCGAGACGGTTCCGGGCCGGGAGTCAAGCCGGGGCCATACAATTTTGTTGCAACCCGCATAGTGGGCTGACAAACGTGGGCTAGGAGTCAGGGCAGCCCATGCGCTGCGCTGACTCGCAGGGAACTGGCCGGCATTCGGCGCGAAGCGCCGGCCTCCGGGAGTTCTGCCGCACTAGCTAGCCGGCGTAGCGGTTCGGGTCGATGCCGAACTTCTTGATCTTGTAGCCGGTGATCCGCGGCGTGGTGCGCAGCTTGCGTGACGCTTCGGCGATGTTCCCGCGGGCGCTCTTCAGGGCGTCGCGCAGCAGGTCGCGCTCGTAGTTCTCGACCAGATAGCGGAAGCTCCCGGGCGGTTCGGTGCCGGAGCTCTCCGCGGTCTGAAGGGTCGGCGGCAGGTGGTGGGGATGGATCACGTCGTTTCTCGCCACGAGGACCGCGCGTTCGATGCAGCTCTCGAGCTCGCGGACGTTGCCGGGCCAGTGGTAGCTCATCAGCATGTCGATCACGGCGCTCGAGAGGCGGCGCACGTTGGCGCCGTTGGCCCGCGCGTAGCGCTCCAGGAAGAAGTCGGCCAGTTGCACGATGTCCGACTTGCGTTTGCGCAGCGGCGGCACGTGAATGGGGAACACGTTCAGGCGGTAGAACAGGTCCTCCCTGAAGCCGCCGCGTGCGGTCATGTCCGACAGGTCCTTGTTGGTCGCGGCGATGATCCTCACGTCCGTCTTCAGGGTGCGGCTGCCGCCGACCCGTTCGAACTCCCGCTCCTGCAGCACCCGCAGCATCTTGATCTGGATCAGCAGGGGCACGTCGCCGACTTCGTCGAGAAAGATCGTGCCGGTGTGGGCGAGTTCGAAGCGGCCCTTGCGTTGATGGATCGCACCGGTGAAGGCGCCGCGCTCGTGTCCGAACAGCTCGCTCTCGATCACGCTCTCGGGCAGCGCCGCGCAGTGAACCTTGACGAACGGCTTCGTGGCGCGAGCGCTGTTGTAGTGGATCGCTTGGGCCACGAGTTCCTTGCCGGTGCCGGTCTCGCCGGTGATCAGGACGCTCGTGTTGCTGCCGGAGACGGTGGCGATCTGGTCGTACACCTCCTGCATCTCGTGCGAGTTGCCGACGATGTTGTTGGGCCGGAAACGGTCGCGGAGCTGGGCGCGCAGGCGCTCGTTCTCCTCCTCGAGCTGCTCCTTCTCCTCCTCGGCGGTGCGGCGCAGCTTGACCGCCTGGGCGATCAGGGAGCCGGCGATCAGGAGCACGCGGACGTCGCCGTTCAGGTCGTGGTCCGGGTCGTAGGCCCGGTCGACGCTGAGCGCGCCATAGGTCTCGTTGCCCGTGCGAATCGGTACGCAAAGGAAGGAGACCTCCGCGCTCTTGCCACGCTGAGTGCGGTCGAGGAACGTCTCGGACTCGATCGTCTTCGGGATCACTTCCGGCTCGCCGGTCTCGATCACCTTGCCGGTGACGCCCTCGCCCAGGCGGTATCGGACCTGGGAGGTCTGCTGGCCGGTCAATCCGTGGGCGACCTCGATATGGATGTCGCCGGTCTTCCGGTTGAGCAGCGTGATCGTGCCGTGCTTCAGATTCAGGTGCTCTGCAAGCGTCGAGAGCGCGGGCTGGGTCACGTCACGCAGTTCGAGGCTCTCGCCGAGCGTCTGGCTCAGGCGGTAGAGGAGCTCCAGTTCCGTGGGTTCGCGCGAGTGCACAGCTAGCCAGCCCATCGTCGCTGCAGTCGGGACGCGGCTCGCCCGTGCCGGAACCCGGATCCGAGGTGGTACGGCGCCAACCTCGGAATCGCGGCCGACCTCTCCCTCCTTTGGCGGCGAAACGTTCGTTGCCTTCTGTGGGGATCCTGTCACAGGCTGCGTTGGGTCGGGCATGGACGCTTGATTGAGCAAGCGCCGCCAAACCTGTCGCAAGCTCCATGTTTGGCCCCAGCCCCCACCTGACCGACAGTTCGCGTCGTAGACCTTGCTTCGCTGCGTTCTACGGCGCGAGCTGCCGGAGCGCGCCGAGACGGGCGTCGTGCACCACTCCTGCCGCGATAGCTTCGTCCACGACTTGATGAGGGATCGATCTTCCAAATCCTCGGGCGGCGTGCGGCGACCGGCCGAGTTCGCCGACGGCCAGGGGCTGGAACCGCTCGAGGCGCTCGACCTGGGCTCCGTCGAGTCCTTCTCCGATCTCCTCGCGGCGATGAAATCGACCTCGTTCGGGGGCCGTCAGCTTGGCGAGGCGGCGGACGTGCTCCATGACATGGCTGCGGATCCGGACTGCCTGGTGGTCGGCACGTTCACCGGCGCGATGACCGCGGCCAAGCAGGGGCTCGTCCTCTGCGACATGATCGACCACGGGCTGCTCGACGCGATCGTCTGCACCGGCGCCCTGATGGTCCACGGCTTCGTCGAGTCCGCCGGGATGGTCCACTTCAAGGTTCCGGCGGGCGATGGCGGGCTCGACGACCGGTCGGCGTACTACGCCGGTTTCGATCGCATCTACGACACGCTGGAGCTGGAGAGCAACCTGGACCGGGTGGAGCTCATCGTCCACTCCATCCTGGAGCAGTGGCCCGAGGGCGAGGTCGCGTGTTCGCGGACCCTGAACGAGGCGTTCGGGCGGTGGCTTAGCGAAGGCAAGGTTTCACAGGCAGAGGCGGAGCCGGGCCAGAACCGGCCGGTACGTGGAGTGCTTTCCTCGGCCTGGTGCCGCGGCGTGCCGGTCTACGTGCCGGCGTTCACCGACTCGGAGATCGGGCTCGACTTCGCGCTCTTCAACCGGGCGCGCCGCCGGGGCGGGCGGGCGCCGGTGCGCTTCGATCCGTTCCTCGACCTGGAGCACTACACGGAGCTTGTCGGCGGGGCGAAACGGCTCGGGATCTTCACGATCGGCGGAGGGGTGCCGCGGAACTGGGCGCAGCAGGTGGCGCCGTACCTCGAGGCGGCGGCGCGTCGCGACGGTGAAGAAGCCGATCCCCAGCGGTTCCGCTACGGCGTCCGCATCTGCCCGGAACCGGAGCACTGGGGCGGCCTGTCGGGCTGCGGCTACAGCGAGGGCGTGTCCTGGGGCAAGTTCGTGCCCGCCTCGGAGGGCGGCCGCTTCGCGGAAGTTCCCGCCGATGCCACTCTGGTGTGGCCGCTGCTCGTTGCCGGCGTGCTGGAGCGGATGGGCCTGCGCTAGTCGAGCGTGAGGCGCAGGAACTGGGTGCGCCGGCGTCCCCGCCGGCATCCGGCGCGGAGCGCCGGTCCAGATCTAGTCCAGCTTGACTGCCGTCCCCACGGCCAGCAGTTCCGCAGCGCCGCTCGTGATCACGGATGTCGTGAACCGCACCGCGACAACCGCGTCGGCGCCGAGACTCTCAGCTTCCGCGACCATCCGGTCGAGTGCCTGCTCGCGGCTCTCGGCGACCATCTTCGTGTACTCGGTGACCTCGCCGCCCACGAGATTGCGAAGCGCCGCGGTGATGTCCCTGCCGACGTGGCGGGCGCGGATCGTGTTGCCGCGCACGAGCCCCAGCGTCTGCGTGATGTTCCGGCCGGCGACTGTTTCGGTGGTTGCAATCAGCATCTCGGGACCCTCACCGCTGTATGTCTTTGTATTTGTCCGTCTTGCGGGCGATCAACTGCTGGCGGAGCACCGACAGCAGCAACAGCGCCAGGCCGCCGTACAGCGCTCCGACACCCAGTTTGATGTAGAGCGGCGCCTCGTCGTCGAGGACGAGGGCGTAGATCGCGAGGCCGCCCAGCGCGAGCACACCGGCGAGGAAGAGGAGCCAGCCGAGACCGCGGGTGATGCCGACCGTGGTATCCGCCATTGCTGTATCTCCTGAGTAAGCCCTCAGACCGCTTGACTCGCGGGCAGCTCGATTCCTGCCGGGCAGGTCACGCCGGTGCCGCCGAGGCCGCAGTAGCCGGCGGGGTTCTTCGCCAGGTACTGCTGGTGGTAGTCCTCGGCGAAGTAGAACGCCGGCGTTTCGAGGACCTCGGTCGTGATCCGGCCGAAGCCCGCGGCGGAGAGCCGCTGCTGGTACGCCCCCAGAGATGCTTCGGCGGTCCGCTGCTGTTCCTCGGAGTAAACGTAGATTCCGGAGCGGTACTGGGTGCCGATGTCGTTGCCCTGGCGCATGCCCTGGGTGGGGTCGTGGCTCTCCCAGAAGATGCGGAGAAGCTCCTCGTACGAGATCCGTTCAGGGTCGAACACCACGCGGACGACCTCGTTGTGGCCGGTCATGCCGCTACAGACTTCGCGGTAGGTGGGGTTTGGCGTCGCGCCCGCGGCGTAACCGACCGCGGTCGTGATCACGCCGGGGGCCTCCCAGAACTTGCGTTCGGCACCCCAAAAGCAGCCGAGCCCGAACATCGCCAGCTCGCTGCCTTCCGGGTAGGGCGGCGGCAGCGGCGCGTCGAGCACCCAGTGGCGCGGAGGGACGGGCACACTCTCGGCGCGGCCCGGAAGCGCCTGGCCCGGCTTCGGAATGCGGGTCTTGTCGAAGAACCAACTCATGCCGGGGATTGTAGCCGGCTGTCGGGATTCCGCCGGTTCGGTGAGCCCGTGGAGCGCTACGGATCCGCGTTCAGAGACTCCCGGTGCTCACGGATCGCATCCTCGATCCGCTCGACGATCTCGGGGTGCCCGGCGGCGATGTCGAACCGCTCGCCGAGGTCGGTGCTGAGGTCGAACAGCAGCGGAGGGTCGTGAACCTGCTCGTTGTCGAAGCCGCGCCAGGCGAGTTCGCCCTCCCCGCCGAGAGACTCCCACGACTCGAGGACGAGCTTGTGGTCGCCGACCCGGTAGGCCCACAGGCGTCCGCGGGTGCCGTAGTAGAACCACTCGTTCCGCGGGCTGGGCGTGCCGTGGAGGAGGGTGCCCGAGAGGTCGAGCGAGTCCAGCTCGCGTTTCGGCAGTTCCGCGCCGGCGATCGTGGCGAGGGTCGCCATCAGATCGACCTGGACGCCGATGTCGTCGATCGTCGCCGGCTCGATCGTCCCCGGCCACCAGAAGATGCCAGGCACCCGGAAGCCGCCCTCCCAGGCGGTGTGCTTGCCGTCGCGGAAGGGGCCGGGTGAGCCGCCGAGGTCGTAGTAGGTGAGCCAGGGCCCGTTGTCGCTCGAGAACACGACCAGGGTGTCTTCGGCGACGCCGCTTTCCTCCAGGGCGGCGACGACTTCACCGACTGACCAGTCGAGTTCCTCGATCACGTCGCCGTAGAGACCCGCCTTGCTGTGACCCTCGAACTCGGGCGAGCGGAAGATCGGCACGTGGGGCATCGTGTGGCCGAGGTAGAGGAAGAACGGCGACTCGGCCTCGACCTGCTCCTTCAGCCATGCCACGGACTCCTCCGTATAGCGCCGGGTGAGGGTCGGCTGGTGGGTCGGCGTTTCGATGGCCTCCTTCTGCCGGAACAACGAGAAGACGAAGTCGTCGCTGGTCGCGTTCTTGATCCCTTGGTAGGTGTGAGGCACCTCCGGCCGCCGCCCGCCGTCGTTGAACTCCTCCACGCCGTAGAAGTAGTCGAAGCCGGCGCCGTTGGGGTGGACGCCTCCGGCCTCGAAACGCCCCGACATGCCCCACTTGCCGATGTAGGCGGTGGCGTAGCCGGCGGCCTGGAACATGTCGCCGATTGTCGTCTCGTCGGCAGGCAGGTTGGACCACCGGTTCAGCTCGCCTCCCTGGATGCGGACGGGCATCCTTCCGGTCGCGAGCGCGATGCGACTCGGGTTGCACAGCGGACTCGAGGCGTAGAACGAGGTCCAGCGCTGGCCTTCGGCCGCCAGCCGGTCGATGTGGGGGGTGCGGATGAGCGGGTGGCCGTAGGACGAGAGATCGCCGTAGCCCATGTCGTCGGTCAGGATGATGACTACGTTGGGTGGGGCGGTCGTCGAGACGTGCTCTGCGGACTCCGTTCCGTCCGGGTTCGGTCGACACCCGCCCCAGACGACGACCAGCAGCGCCGCGGCGGTAACTCTGCGTGTGGTGCCGATCGTCACTTCGGGCTCTCCAGTCGCCTTCCGGCGTCTGTGTGGAGGCGAGAGTAACGAAGCGCTGGCCGACGGCGGTAGGCTGGCGGAACATGGAAAGAAGGGTACGCGGCCTTCACGAGGTCTTCTCCGCTGACCCGGAACAGGCGGACTGGAGGGTCTGGGGGCGCCGCTCGGATCCCAGTACACGGAGAGGCTTCATTAAGGGCCTCGGCGCGATGACCGCGTTGGTTGGCGCCAAGGTCGTCTTCCACGATCTCATGCCGGCCGGCCTGATTCCGGCGGCGTACGCGAATCAGACGGAGCCGTTCACGATCGAAGGCAAGGACGGCCTGACCGTGCTCAACGACCGTCCGCTGTGCGCGGAGACGCCGGCGCACCTGTTGAACGACGACACAACACCGGCGAGCCGCCTGTTCGTCCGCAACAACGGGATTCCGCCCCGGCGGGTGGACGCGCGGAACTGGACCCTGACGGTCGACGGCGAATCGGCGGCCGGCGAGAAGACGTACTCCCTGGACGACCTGAAGCGGCGCTTCGAGAACATCAGCCGCCAACTCGTCATGGAGTGCGGCGGCAACGGGCGCTCGGAGTACGACCCGCCGGCGTCGGGAAACCAGTGGACCGTGGGCGCGGTGGGCTGTCCCCGCTGGGACGGCATCCGCCTGCGCGACGTGCTGGAGGACTGCGGTTACCGGGACGACGCCGTGTACGTCGCCTACTACGGCGCCGACACGACGGCGGGCGGCGAGGGTGTCCCCATCTCGCGCGGGGTGCCGGTCGCCAAGGCTTTGGAGGCCGAGTCGATGATCGCCTGGGGAATGAACGGCGAGCCGCTCCATCCGATGAACGGCCATCCGCTGCGCCTGGTGTTCGGCGGCTGGCCCGGCTCGACATCCGGCAAGTGGCTGACCCGGATCGCCGTCCGGGACATCGTGCACGACGGACCGAAGATGACGGGGATGTCCTACAAGGTTCCGCGTGAGCCCGTCGCGCCGGGGACCGAGGTGGCCGAAGAGGACATGCGGATCATCGAGGCGATGCCGGTCAAGTCGCTGATCACCCATCCGCGGAGCGGGTTCCAGCATCCGCTCGGCGGCGTGCTCCCGCTCCACGGCCACGCGTGGTCCGGGGACAACCAGGTGGAACGGCTGGACGTCTCGATCAACTTCGGTCGCACCTGGACGGGCGCTGAACTCCAGGCCCCGGCGAACCGTCTGGCCTGGCAGAACTGGGACCTCGACGTGACGTTCCCCGAGGCCGGTTACTACGAGGTCTGGGCCCGCGCGACCGACGCGAACGGCGACGCGCAACCGATGGTCCTGCCGGGCTGGAACCCCAGGGGCTACCTGAACAACGCCTGCCACCGGATCGCCGTGTATGTCGGCTAGAAGCCCGCGTTGCGGAAACTGGGTGCGCCGGCCTTCTGGCCGGCATTCGGCGCGCAGCGCCGGCCTCCGGGCCCTTTTCCGCGTCAGCGGCGTACTGGGTTTGGCCGTTCTCGCGGCCGTTGCGGCAGCCCAGGAGCCAGCCCCCCTGGTCGACGCGGAAAGCGGTCTGGTCAAGGACGAAGCCGGCGTCTGGGAAGCGACGCGCGACCATTGCACCGAGTGCCACTCGGCCATCCTGCTGACCCAGAACCGGACCGATCGCGACGGCTGGGTCAGGACGATCCGCCGCATGCTGGAGGAGGAGGGCCTCGAGCCCCTGGGCGAAGCGGAAGACCCGATCCTCGACTACCTGTCCGGGCACTACGGCGTGCAGGTCAAACCGACCGAGCTCAAGCGCCGCCGCGCGCCGCTGCGCCAACCGCCGATCGGCGATCCGCCCTGAGCGCGGGCGAGTGCTAGGTACGCTGGAGGAGCCCGACGCTCCGAACGATGAGCACATCTACTGGCCCAACTGACAACGGGGACGATCGCGTAGACGCGCTCGAAGCGCAGGTACGCGCGCTCCAGGAGGAGGTCAGGGCGCTGCGGCGCGCCGTCGAGGGAGAACGGGCCGGGGAGGAAGAGGCGGCGGTGACGGCGCCTTCTGCCGCGGCAACGCCGGCCAGGCCCAAGGTCGTCGATCCGACGCCCCCGGCGGAGCCCGTCCCCGACCGTGCCAGATCGCAGGCCCGGAAGCCCAGGGCCGCCTGGCGCGATCTCGACCTGGAGGCGCTGATCGGCGGTCGCTGGTTGAACCGGATCGGCATTCTCACGCTCCTGATCGCTGCCGGTTTCTTCCTCCGCTACGCATTTGAGAACGAGTGGATCGGGCCGACCGGACGAGTCCTCATCGGACTGGTCAGCGGCCTTGCCCTTGCGGGTTACGGCGAGTGGCTCGCCAGGCGGGGGATGCGCTACTTCGCCGAGGGGATGACGGCGCTTGGCGCCGGCGTCGTCTATCTCTCGGGCTACGCCGCATGGGACTTCTACGAGCTCGTTCCGCAGCCGGCGGCGTTCGCTTTCCTTGCTCTCGTCACCGCGGCGGTGATCGGCCTGTCGGTGCGACGCGACTCGCAGCGACTGGCGGCTCTTGCGCTCGCCGGCGGCTACCTGACTCCCGCGTTGCTCAGCACCGGCACCGACGCTCAGGTCGTGCTTTTCAGCTACCTCGCCCTGCTCAGCGCCAGCCTGCTTGCATTGGCCCTGCTGCGCGGCTTTCGGGTTCTGGCGCCGGCCGCCCTGGTCGCCACGGTCGTCTACTTTGTTGCCTGGTATGTGGAGTTCTACGAACCTGACCGGCTGCTCTCGACGGCGCTCTTCGGGACGCTCTTCTTTGTCGTGTTCATGGCCCTTCCTCTTGCCCGCGCACGCCTCGCGCGCCGCCTGCACCCGAGCGAGATCAGTGTGCTGGCGCTGGCGCTCGGCTTCTACGTGCTGCTATTGCAGCAGCTTCTGTACGACGACCACCGCTGGTGGCTCACCGGCGCCGTTCTGGCGCTGGCTGCCCTTTACCTTGCGCTGTCCCGGGCGATCGGGAGCCGGGGTGCCGGCGAAGGCCGCCGGGGAAGACAGTTGCAGGACCTGTTCGCGGTCCAGTCGGCGCTTCTGGCAACGATCGCCTTCCCTATCCGGCTGGAAGGCGACTGGATCACGGTGGCATGGACGGCCGAGGCCGTTGCCCTGGCGATCGCCGGGGCCCGCCTGCCGGCGCTGTGGATGCGCGTCTTCTCGGTGGGGCTCTTCGGCGTCGTCCTGTTGATGGCGCCGCAGGCGCTCCTCGGCCAAGCCGACCACGTCCTGTTCATCAACCTCCGGTTCCTCACCCTGGCCGGTGCGGCGATCGGGCTCGCCGTAGCCGGGTTCACCGTGCGCCGCCTCGTGGAGAAGCCCCTGCCCCTGGAGCGCACGGGTTGGGCAATCGGTCTCGGCATCGCGAACATCGTGGCGCTCATCGCCGTGTCGCTCGAGACCTGGGACTTTGTGCAGGGACTCGACCTCGACCTGGACCTCGACCTCGCCGCCCAGGTCGTCCTTTCGGCCTTGTGGCTCGTGTGGGCGGCCGCGCTCGTCGCCGCGGGGATCCGCCGTGATGTTCCCGGACTCCGCTGGCAGGGCCTCGCGCTCCTACTCGTCGTCGTCGCCAAGACCTTCCTCGTCGACCTGTCGTTCCTGGACCAGGGCTACCGGATCCTCTCCTTCCTGATCGTCGGCGCGCTGCTGGTGGCCGTTTCCTTCCTGTACCAGCGTCGTCGGCGGGGGGATGCGCCGGTAGAATGAGCAAGTGCGTTTCCCCGCCGCGGTTGAGCGCCTACTCTGGGAGTACGATCTCGAAGCGCTGAGGGCCGAGCCCGAGCTGCCCGAGGTCGTGATCGAGCGCGTCATGGCTCCCCGAGGCTGGGAGCCGATGCGTTGGCTTCTCTCGACCTGCAGTCCGGAACGGCGACGGCGCTTCCTGGAGGCACGCGGCCACAGAGTACTGCCGCCGCGCGAACTCAACTTCTGGGCCTTCGCCAGTTCGGTGCCGGAAGATCGGACAGCCGAGTGGGTACGAGACGCACGGAAGCGCGAAGCCGCGTGGCGGGGATGAGCACGCTGCATTGGGAGGCTCTTGAGCCGAAGGCGCGTACCGCTTACGACGACGCGGACCGCGACCCGCCGCTGCGACTCCTGGCCGATATCGAATGGGAGCTGGTCGAGAGGGATTTTCGGTCGCTTGTTGAGCGCCTGCTGAAGGACTGCCGAACCACAGTGCCCGACTGACGTTGTCGGCGTACCGGCTCGACAGGCTGCCGCTACCACTCGGAGAGATCGCCGTAGAGCGCGTTGGCCATACTTGTCGCGTCTGCGGCCATCATGGCGATCTCCTTGTCCTCGGATGCTGACAGGTCATCCAGGTACTCGATCGTCGCTTTCCCGCGAACGCCGACGCTGGCTTCGATCGCGGCAAACAGCAGTTGCCTGTCGGTGTCCGGCGACCGGAGGAGACGGGCCACATGGGGCCAAGCGGCGCGGATCTCACGTAGTCCGGCCGCTCGGACGGCTTCGAAACGGACATCTTCGTCCGGGTCGTTGAGCGACTCCAGGACCTCATTCGTGAAACCTGGCACGCGCCCCATGCAGAAGACGGCGGTCAGCCGCCATTCGTGGTCGTCAGGGTCGTGCGCTTCTCGAATCGCGTCCTCGTGCCATGCCTCGGGCGCACGGACCGACGCCTCGAGGATGCGTCGCCGGACCAACTTGGGAGTGCCCTCGTTCAGGTAGAGCGAGTTCAACTCCCAGCGGAGCCTCTGGAACTCGTGTGGAGGAATCGGCGGCGGATCCAGTTCATCCCAATCGTCGCCGAGCGGTTCGTGGAGGTCCATCTCCTCAAGCACCGGCCCAAGCGCGATCGCGGCCTGGCCGCGCAGCTCGTCCGAGGCGTCGCGGTTCGCTACGAGCGCCGACAGCGCCCTCGTCAGTTCTTCGTTGATGACGACGATCTCGCCGGCCAGTTCGGCAGCGAGAAGGCGTTCTGCTTCGTCCGCCTGGTCATCGCGGAGTCTCTTCAGCAGGGCCTCACGCGCATCTCCGGGCCATTCCCAGGGTGGCGTGACTTCGAGAATGGTCAGGTCGATGTCTGTCACTTGCTCTCCCTGGCGCCGGATGGGCGGGTGCGACTGCGACAGAAGACTACTTTCTTCGCGGTGGTTCGCAACCGTCACTGCAATCGGCCGGGTTTCCGGATGTCTGCCATCCGGAGTCGCGGGCGACCGGCCAGGGAATCGGTTGGGGGCACGGCCCGTATACTCCCATCGATGGATCGTGACGTACTTCTGGACCATGTCCGGCGAACCCGGCTACCGCATGGGCGCAGGGCTCAAGCTCGAAGCGACGCACGGCGAGTTGCCGAGTTTCTCAGGCAACATGGCGCCCGGCGAGTTGTGGGTTTCGGCTCGGCGTTCGCGTCGGACCGCCGCTTTACGTGGCGCTCCGATATCGATGTCGCGGTAGTCGGCCTGAAGCCGGAGGACTTCTTTGCGGTTTCGGCGGGCGCGGCGGACATGACGGACTTCGCGCTCGACATCGTCCCGATCGAGTCGGCGACCGAGGCCATGCGGCATAGCCTCCTCGAGGAGGGCGTGGAGCTTTGAAGTTGGACGAGGCCTTCGCTCGTCGACTTGCTGCCGAGATCGAGAGCGAGCTGACGAACCTCGATCGTCTCGAAGAGCAGAGTGCGAGCGCGCCGCGAACGGGAGATACCTTCTCCCTGCGTGCTCGCGGGTCCATCCTCCACGACTTCTACAGTGGCGTCGAGCGCGTCTTCGTCCGGATCGCGGAGGAACTCAACGGGGGAGTGCCTCAGGGCGAGCAGTGGCACCGTCAGCTTCTGATGGACATGAGCCTGGAGATCAGCGGGGTTCGTCCGGCACTCGTTGACGCGGAACTGGCGCGGTCGCTTGGGGAGTTTCTTCGATTCCGTCATGTGTTCCGCAACGTGTATGGGTTTACGCTTGAAGAAGGGCGGATAGGGCCCCTCGAAGAACGGTTGCCGGTGGTTCTCGGCAAGTTCCGCGAACAGGTACTCGGGTTCACGTCCTGGCTTGTTGCCGATCCGTCCCGTTGACTGCGCCGGTCTGAGAACCAAGTCGAGCTATCGGTCACGACTAGAGGCCCACGTCCTCGCGCCACCGTGCAAGAGCCGCCATCATGTCCTCGACTCGTTGCGGCTCATCGGCGGCGAGGTCCGTCGTCTCACCGAGGTCGGCTTCCAGGTCGAAGAGCATCGGCACAGGATCCGCGACTTCCTCGCCTTCGGCCGCGGCCTCCCGCTGCGTCCGCCGGTCGATGACCAGCTTGTAGCGGCCGTCGCGCACCGCGGCGCCGCGCCAGAACTGGCCGGCGCTGCTCCAGAAGAGTTGGCGCGGCGGCGTCTTCTCGCCGTCGAAGAGGACCGGACCGACGTCCATGCCGTCGAATGGGAGGTCGGGGTGCGCCGCACCGCCGGCCATGGCGAGGATGGTGGGCATCACGTCGAGCGTCGAGGTGATCGCGTTGGAGGTCGAGCCGGGAGCGATCCGGCCGGGCATGGCGGCGATCGAGGGGACGCGGTGGCCGCCTTCCCAGTAGCTCGCCTTGAAGCCGCGGAGCGCTCCGTTGGAGCCTTCCCGGGTGGCGCCGTTGTCCGAGAAGAACCAGACCAGCGTGTTCCCGGACAGGCCCTGTTCCTCCAGAGCGTCGAGGACGCGGCCGACACCTTCGTCCATCGACTCGACCATCTCGCGGTAGGCGCGTTTCCGGTCGGTCACCGAGCCGACGCCCGGAAACTGATCGTCGCCTTCGTAGCGTTCCGCCGGGTCGCCGGGACCCTGGTACGGGTAGTGCGGGGCGTGGTGGGCCAGGTACATGAAGAACGGCTCGTCCCGGTGCTCGGCGATGAACCGCTCGGCGTGATCGCCGATCAGGTCGGTGAGGTAGCCGTCTTCGGCCTCGAGCGTCTCCCCGTTCCACCAGTCGGGACGACCCATGCGGTCGACGTGGGACTGGTAGTCGATGTTGCCGCTGACGAAGCCTCGGAACTCGTCGAAACCGTGCAGCGGCGGCTTGAACTGCGGCAGGTAACCGAGGTGCCACTTGCCGAACACGGCGGTCGCGTAGCCCAGCTCCCGGAAGCCCTCGCCGATCGTGTGGGCCTCGGCGTCGATGCCCTGGTGGTAGAGCGGGCTGTCGGAGTTGGCGAGCAGGACGGCGGGAACCCCGGCCCGGTGCTGGTAGCGCCCGGTGACCAGCCCGGCGCGGGTGGGCGAGCACACTGCGCCGCTCGTGTGGAAGTCGGTCAGCATCATGCCGGCGGCGGCCAGCCGGTCGAGGTTCGGTGTCTCGATCCAGCCCGAGTACGGGCTGACGTCGCCGTAGCCGAGGTCGTCGGCCATGATGAGGATGATGTTCGGAGATTGCCGGTCCTCGCCGCGCGCGGCCGAGTCGACCTCGCCTGGCGGCGCTCCGCAGCCGACGATTGCAAGGGAGACCAGGGCGGCGGCGAGTGTCGCGGCGCTTGTCTGGTGAATCGCTTTCATCGCGGTAGTCCGTGCTGCGCCTCAAGACCGTGGTCGCGTTGCGCAGGCGCAGCGACCAAGGCTCAGAACTCCTTCGTCAACGGTGCTGGACGCGATCGTATACTCCGCGCACAGCACCCATGTGCAAGCCGTTCATGGCGCATTGCTAACCAGCGTGCGCGAACAGACGCTCTATCCGCCGGTCAAGGCGTTCCTCGAGGCGCAGGGCTATGACGTCAAGGGAGAGGTCAACGGTTGCGACCTCGTCGCCGTCCGGGGCGAGGAGCCGCCTGTAGTCGTCGAACTGAAGACGAGCTTCTCCCTGCCGTTGGTGTTCCAGGGGATCGCGCGCCAGGGGCTCTCCGACAACGTCTACCTCGCCGTTCCGCCGTTCTCCCGCCGAACGACCCGCCGTAACGACGCACTGGCGCTGTGCCGCCGCCTGGGCCTGGGGCTGCTGACGGTCCGGCTTGAGCCCGCGCCGTTCGTCGAGGCGCTGGTCGACCCGGCGCCGTACCGGCCGCGCCGGCGCAAGCACGCCATCGGACGGTTGCTGCGGGAGTTCCAGCGCCGGGTGGGCGATCCGACCCAGGGTGGCTCGACCGGCCGCCCGATCATGACCGCCTACCGGCAGGACGCCCTGCGCTGTGCCGCCCATCTTCGTCGCAACGGTCCGACCAAGGCTGCCGTCGCCGCCGAGGAAACGGGCGTCGCCCGGGCCAGGCTGATCATGTACGCCGATCACTACGGCTGGTTCGAACGCGCGGCCGATACGCCCCCCGGGGTCTACGGCTTGACGCCGAAGGGTCATGCGGCACTCGAGCAGTACGCCGATGTCGTGGCGGCCCTGGAGCGGAGCGGCCAGTAGCCTAGGTACGTGACCGGTAAACCGAGGACCGGCGGCCTGTTCGAGGAGGCCGGAGAGCAGGGGGCCGGATCCGCGCCACCGCTCGCCGAGCGGATGCGCCCGGCCACTTTCGACGAGTTCGTGGGCCAGGAGCACATCCTCGCCGAGGACAGGGTGCTGCGGCGATCGATCGAGGCGGACCGGGTGCCGTCACTCCTCTTCTGGGGACCGCCGGGGTCCGGCAAGACGACCCTGGCGCGGCTGATCGCAACGGTTACGAGCGCGCACTTCGAGCCGGTGAGCGCGGTTTCGGCAGGGGTGAAGGACCTGCGTCGCGCGGTTGCCGGCGCCGACCAACTCCGATCCCTCTACGGCCGTCCGACGATCCTGTTCGTCGACGAGATCCACCGCTTCAACAAGGCTCAGCAGGACGTCATCCTGCCCCATGTCGAGGACGGCACGATCACCTTCATCGGGGCGACGACGGAGAACCCGTCCTTCGAGGTCAACGCGCCGCTCCTGTCGCGGTGCCGCGTGTTCACCCTCCACGCCCTCGATGAAGAGGCGATGACCGGGATCGTCGAGCGTGCGTTGTCGGACGAGGACCGCGGTCTCGGCCTGCTGGCCCCGGAACTGGAGCCGGACGCGGTAGCGCACCTGGTGAACATCGCGAACGGCGACGCACGCGTGGCGCTCAACGCCCTGGAGATGGCGGTCGTGGCGGCCGAAGCGGGCGAGGACGGCGTGCGACGCATCGGCATGGAGGCCATCTCGGACGCCCTTCAGCGGCGAACGCCCCAGTACGACAAGGCCGGCGACAGCCACTACGACACGATCTCGGCCTTCATCAAGTCCGTCCGCGGCTCCTCGCCTGACGGCGCCCTGTACTGGCTGGCCCGGATGCTGGAGGCCGGCGAGGACCCGTTGTTTATCGCCCGCCGGCTGGTCATCCTGGCAGCCGAAGACATCGGACTCGCCAACCCCGGAGCCCTGCCGGTCGCCGTCGCCGCTCAGCAGGCGGTCCACTTCATCGGGCTTCCCGAGGGCCGCATTCCGCTCGCCGAGGCGACGGTCTACTTGGCGACGTCGCCCAAGAGCAACGCCGCCTACGTGGCGCTCGGTCGGGCCATGCAGGACGTGCGCGACGCCCCGCACGAACCCGTGCCGCTGCACCTGCGCAACGCCGTCACCGGCCTCATGCGCGGCATGGGCTACGGCAAGGACTACAAGTACGGCCACGACTTCGAAGGCAACTTCGAGGAGCAGGAGTACCTGCCGCCCGGTCTGTCAGGCCGTCGCTACTACGAGCCGTCGGACCAGGGCTCGGAGGCCGCGATCGCCGAACGCCTGCGCCGCTGGTGGGGCGACGAGAAGTAGGCCGCTACCGGATCACCAGAACCCGCGCCTGCGGCGGATGGAGCCACTCGATCCCGCGCTCCGTGATCAGCGCGTTCTCCTCGACGTTGATGGGGATCTTGTTGCCGTCCCACTCCTCGGCCGGATAGAAGACGATGTACTCGAGCGAGATGATCGAGTTGGGGCGGACGACGTACTTCGTCCTCTCCGGGAAGATCTCGAACAGGCTCGCGGCCATGTCGTGGCCGATGTTGCCGGCGGCGTGCATGCCGACGTTGACCTCGATGCCGGGCGCGTCGCTCTCGGCCTCCTCGAGTTCGGTGTAGGCGTAGCCGGCGTCGCGGATGAGCTGCTTCAGTTCGTCGAACTGTTCGCGCCCGGTGCGGCCCGAGCGGACGTGCTTGCGGATGATCTCCTGCACCTTCTTCGATTCGGCGAACGTGTTCAGCACGTCGGGGGGCGGCTCGGTCTGGCCCTCGCGGAGGACATAGGCGAAGCGCTTGATGTCGGTCGAGAAGTTGTTCCGGCCGGCGCCCCAGTCGATCTGCAGCACGTCGCCACGCTGGATGACCCGCTCGGTACCGCCGATCTCGCTGCCGTCCGGACGGTGGCTGTAGACAGTCGGGTACCAGGCGCGCAGCAGATTGTGGTCATGCAGCTTCTGCTCCAGCCAGCGGGCGACTTCGGCGTGGGTCGTCTTGCCCGGGGTGACGACCTCGTTGGAGAGCGCCCGTTCGATGAGCCGCCGGGTGAGGTCGCCGATCTTCGCGAACTCGACGATCTCGCCGGCGACCCGCTCGCCGTGGAAGTCGGCGATCAGGTGCTGGGCCGACGTGAAGCGGGCCGCGTACTTCTCGCCCAGTTCGCTCGTCAGGCCCTTGAAGTCGGTGTGGGTGAGCCCGTCCGCGATGTGAAGTCCCTCGGACTCGTAGGGCACGGCGAGGTACGGCGCTCGAAGCGGGAGCGGCGATGGCGGTGGACGCCAGGGCGGCGGCGAGAACGGTCGGCAGCGAGAGCTTCATCTTCGTTCTCCTTGGAAGTGAATTGCAGGCACTATAGAGGGCGATACCGTGGGGCGCCGTCCGCAACGTCGGTTCGCCATTCCCGGCAACCCGGGTAACGCGACCCGCGACACCCGTGAACCAGTCCGTGCGGCCGTCAGCGGCCGCACGGATGGAACAGGGAGAGACTGAATGAGAAACGAGTCGTGCCGAGTCCTGCAGATCCTTCTGGCCGCGGCCGTGGTTGCCTGCGCCGGTCCCGCTGCCGAAGGCGTCCCGCAGGACCCGGCCATCCCTGGAGGCAGCGTGGCTCGCACCGAAGACCGGCCCGCCTGCCTCGACGCGTCGCCGCTCCGCCAGGCGCTGTTCGGCGACCTGCACGTCCACACCAGCTTCTCCTTCGACGCGGCGGCGAACAGCACCGGCGCGACGCCGGCGGACGCGTACCGCTTCGCCAAGGGCGAGTCGATCCCGTTCTGGCCCATCGGCGAGGACGGCGTGCCGACGGGCAGCATCACGATCGACCGGCCGCTCGACTTCGTGGCGGTGACCGACCACGGCGAGTTCCTGGGCGAGCGCCGCCTGTGCCGGGATCCCGAGTCGCCGCGCTACGACTCGGAGTTCTGCACCGAGTTCCGCTCGAACCAGCGAGTGGGAATGCAGATGCTCGGCGCCGTCATCACGACGGAGACGCCGAGCCGGATCGAGGAACTGTGCGGCGAGGACGGGTCGCTCTGCCTGGAATGGGCGAAGAGTCCCTGGGAGGCGATCATCGACGCGGCGGAAGACGCCTACGACCGGACGGAGGAGTGCGGCTTCACCAGCTTCGTCGGCTACGAGTACACCGGCACGCCGGGGATCTCGAACTACCACCGCAACGTCGTCTTCCGGGGCTCAGAGGTGCCGGACCTGCCGGTCTCCTACGTCGATGCGCCGACGGACAGCCTGCTCTGGCAGGGGCTCGACGCAGTCTGCGGCGAGGGCACGGCGCGACCGGGTTGCGACTACCTGACGATCCCGCACAACAGCAATCTCGCGAACGGACGGATGGCGCCGTACCGCGGGCTCGCCGGAACGCTCGAGGCGCGTCGCGGGTACGCCGAGAAGCGGCTGGAGCGCGAGCCGATCATCGAGATCTTCCAGCACAAGGGCGGCTCCGAGTGCATCAACGGGCTGTCGACCGTGTTCGGCGAGCCGGACGAACTGTGCGATGTCGAGGCGGTGCGGGTGATGGGCCGCGAAGAGACCGTCCAGTCCCTGCTTCAGGGCGAGCTCACCGAAGTCACTGAGGAGTGCCCCGAGGGTGAGAACGGCAACCAGGGCATGCTCGGCGCCGGCTGCGTCGACCGGACGGACTTCGTGCGCTCGGCGCTCGTCGCCGGCCTGGAGGAGGAGATGGAGACCGGCCTCAATCCGGTCAAGCTCGGCATCATCGCGTCGACCGACACGCATACGGCGACGCCGGGGGCGGTGGCGGAAGAGGACTGGGGCGGCGCGGTGTCCGTGGAGCAGACGCCCGAGGAGCGCCTTCAGCCGGGTCTCCTGACCAGCGGCATCGACGGCAACCCGGGAGGCCTCGCCGGCGTCTGGGCGGTCGAGAACTCCCGCGACGCGATCTTCGAGGCGATGGAGCGGCGGGAGGTGTTCGGCACCTCGGGTCCGCGGATCCGTCCGCGGTTCTTCGGCGGCTGGGACTACTCGGCGAACCTCTGTGACCAGCCGGACCTGCTCGACCAGGCGTACGCCGGCGGCGTGCCGATGGGCGGGGACCTGACGGGGGCCGGCGCCGGCGCGGCGCCGACCTTCCTCGCCTTCGCCGCCCGCGACCCGGCGGACGACGCCGGGCTCCTGCAGCAGCTCCAGCTCGTCAAGGGCTGGGTCGACGCCGAGGGAACGGGCCGTACCCAGGTCATCCCGATCGCCGGGTCGCCCGACAACGGCGCCAGCGTCGATCCTGCGACCGGCGAGCGAAGCGGGGACGGGCACGACAGCCTCTGCACCGTTTACCGCGACGAGGAGTTCGATCCCGGCCTGCACGCCTACTACTATCTTCGGGTCGTGGAGAACCCGAGCCTGCGCTGGAGCTGGCACGACTGCCAGCGCCTCGCCCCGGAAAACCGTCCCGCCGTGTGCTCGGACGGCTCTTACCCCGAGACGATCCAGGAGATGGCCTGGACGTCTCCGATCTGGTACCGGCCGGAGTAGTGGGCGGCGTGGCAGGAACTCTGGAACTGGGCGCGTCGATACCGGAACTGGGTGCGCCGGCGTCCCCGCCGGCATCCGGCGCGGAGCGCCGGTCTGAAATCCGAGTTCCCGATCGTCCACGTACCCCCGCCGCGCCGTGGTTCGCTCTCGCCGCCACGCTCCTCGCCGGTTGCGCCGGCGCCGACGGCAACCCGCCGCCGGCGGCCAGCCAGGAACCGACCCTGGGCGAGAGCCTGGTAGCCCGCGGCCAGGAACACGAACTTGACACGGTCCGCGTGCCACCGCCGGGTGACTTCATCGAACACGAGGCAGCCGGCTTCGCCAAGGTCTTGTGCTCCGCCGTCTTCCTGACCGGGCTCGACTTTGAAGGCGCCCAGACCTGGATCGGCGGGTTCACTTCCCGCCATCAGTACCGTGACCGGCTCCCGGGACGCCAACTCGACCGCGAGAACGGGCGAGTCCACATCACGACGGACACCGGCGTCACGCGCACGGCGGTCCTCCACGGCGACCAGGGCTGCGTCGCCCTGTTGAAGGGCGAGGACGCGCCCTTCTACGAGACGGTGCCTGTTGTGAGCACGATCGACGAGAGTGCTCCCTGGCCGATGGGCGACGCACAGCCCGACGAGCCGCTCCCGGACGATGTCGACGCGGCGAAGGTCGCGGCGGCGGTCGAGGCCGCCTTCGAGCCCGAGGCAATGACCCTGGCCTTCGTCGTCCTGCACCGCGGCCGCCTGGTCGCCGAGCGCTACCGCGAGGGCATCGACAAGGACACCCCGCTCGAGAGCTGGTCGATGAACAAGAGCCTGTCCGCGACCCTGATGGGTATTCTGATCGAGCAGGGCGCCTACACGCTCGACCAGTTGGCACCGGTCGACTCCTGGCACGAGGACCCTGACGACGTCCGCGGCACGATCCGCATCCAGGACATCTTGCGAATGTCGAGCGGCCTGCGCTGCGTGAACGCCGGGGACCCCGAGTACGACGAGGCGGCGATGGGCTATCCGGACCACCTCTACCTCTACACCGGCACGGTGAACTCCCACCTCTGGGCCACCGAACGTCCGCCGCAATGGCCGCCGAACACGATCGGCCGATACCGGAATTGCGATCCGATCCTGATCAACCACCTCGTCCGGCTGGCGGTCGAGGGCCGCGGCGAGAACTACCACCAGTTCCCGCAGCAGCACCTCTTCGACCGGATCGGCGTCCGGCGCTTCGTCGCCGAGACGGACCCGTACGGCAACTTCCTTCTGAACGGTTACGGCTTCGGGGCCGGCCGCACCTGGGCCCGTCTGGGCCAGCTGTACCTGGACGACGGCGTCTCGCCAACGGGAGAACGCGTGCTGCCCGAGGGCTTCGTCGAGTTCGTCAGCACGCCGGCGCCGGCCTGGGTCGCCGATGGCCGGCCGATCTACGGCGGCTTCTTCTGGGTCAACCAGCCGCCGCGCGGCGGCAACAGGCGCTACTCCTCACTGCCGGAAAGCGCCTTCAGCATGCAGGGCGCGGGCGGGCAGAGCACGATCATCGTGCCCTCGCACGAGATGGTGGTCGTCCGGCTCGGGCTGTACGAGGGGTCGTTCGGCGGCCATGCCGGCGCGGCGTTGCAGCGGGCGCTGACGTTGCTGGTGGAGGCGATTCCGGTACCTGTCGAGGACTGAGCTTCCTGGTCTGGTCCGGCGTCTGGCGGCCCAATCTCGCCATGTGTAGCCTAGAGGCTCCATTTGCGACGAATGGCGCGCATGCCGTCGAAAGGGGGACCGAGTGGCGAAGCACCGCAATCTGATCCAGAACTACGGTCTGTTCTGGGATCGCGATCAGGTCAGGTGGAAAGGGAGCGGGGCAGGACTCTGGGGCTTTCCCGCCACTGACGACCAGGGCAGGCTCCGGAGTGCCAAGAGCAGGGGCGACGAGGTTGATCTGCGCGGGCAGGTAGGGATCTACGCCCTCTACGACGCGGAGTTTCGCCTGCTCTACGCTGGCAAAGTTGGCGGGGGTAAGGGAAAGAACACTCTGTTCGTACGCCTCAAACAACATGGCACTCCGTTGGGGCGAACTCGCGGTCTGGCAGCGCGGTGGAGGTACTTCTCCTGGTTTGGTGTTCTCCGCGTCCTCAAGGGAGAGAAGAGGTTGGCTGAGCCTTCCGACGGAAAGCTGACGACGAGGGGCGACATCCTCAACGCTCTGGAGGCCGTCGTCATCGAGATTGCCGCTCCCGACCTCAACCGGCAAGGCGGCCAGCTGGGGGGTGCCACGGAGTACCTCCAGTACACGGCGGACTAGGCAGACAAGCGCACAGGGAGCGACCGAGACGCCGGACCTATCCCGAGTAGCCGGAGCGAGGTCAGCACCGCGGCAAGCTGATCGGCGAGCAAGGTTACCCCGACAGGGAGCAAAGCGCGCTCCGGAGCGCCTCATCGCCGGGTCGCGGGTGACGCACGTCGGAAAAGGCCCCGGCCGCACCGGGCTGCTTCCGCACGGCGGTGATGAGAATGCCCCGGCTCTGCTGGTCGAGGGCGGTACCCGAGATGGGCTTGGCATACGATCGAGACGTGGGTCGGAGAGCCGTGCCCCATCCGGCTCTAGTACCAACCGTGACCAGCGGGGATGCTGTGAACTTCAAGGAGCGTGAATCCGCCCAGAAGCTGCGAGGTGGCTACTACACGCCACTAGACCTTGCCGTCTTCGTCTCGCGGTGGGTGTCGGGTTGTCGGCCGCGTCAGATTCTGGAACCCAGTTGTGGCGACGGCGTCTTTTTCGAGGCTCTCTCATCGTGCGCAGGCAGACCCCCGGCGGTCAGGGCGTTCGAGATCGACGAGGTGGAGGCCGGCAAGGCCGTGTTGCGTGCGGACGCTCTCAAGAATTTCGCCGCGGACACATCTGCCACCGACTTCCTCCACTGGGCTGTCGCCGAACTCCGTCGAGGTTCGCAGCCATTCGACGGCGTGGTCGGGAATCCACCTTTCATTCGCTACCAGTACCTTCCCAAGGCGTTTCAGGCTCTAGCCGAGGAGATCTTCCGGCGTCTCGGATGCAGCTTCACCAGACACACGAATGCCTGGGTTCCGTTCGTGCTCGCGTCGATGGCCCTCCTTCGTCCGGGTGGGCGTCTTGGCATGGTGGTTCCTGCGGAGTTGATGCATGTGAGGCATGCGCAATCCCTGCGTTCGTTCTTGGTGGCCACTTGCAGCCGCCTCGTCGTTGTTGATCCCGTACGTCTCTGGTTCAACGAGACCCTGCAGGGCGCCGTGATCCTGCTCGCCGAGAAGAAGCGGTCACGAGGTTGCGCGTTTGAAGGACTGGGCATCGTGAGTGTAGAGGATCGGGAGTTTACGGATCGAGATCCGGAGCGCGTGTTTCGGTCCGCTAGCACGGTGAACGGGAGGACGGTAGAAGGCAAGTGGACTCGAGCTTTGCTTGGTGCGAAGGAGAGGGCTCTTCTCGAGGACGTGGAAACCAACTTGCACGTCAAGCGGTTCGGAGAGCTCGCCGACGTAGACGTGGGCATAGTGACTGGCGCGAACAAGTTCTTCTTTGTTTCGAACGAAATAGTGTCGCACTATGGGCTCCACGACTACGCAGTTCCGATGTTCGGGCGAAGCGACCATTGCCCAGGGATCGTCTATGACCAACAGCAACATCGGGCGAACGAGAGTCGCGGCAAGCCGACGAATCTGATCTGGTTCAGGGACAGCGAAGCGGCCCAGCATCGGGGAGCGGCCAGATACATCGACTTCGGAGAAGCCCAGGGGCTGCACCGGCGGTATAAGTGTCGCGTGCGGTCGCCTTGGTACTGCGTACCGTCGGTCTACGCTACAGGGGTCGGCATGCTCAAGCGCGCTCACCATAGTCCGAGGCTAGTTCTGAACGAAGCCAAGGCCCTTTCGACGGACACGGCCTATCGGATCAGGGCCGTGACGGTCGAGGCTCGGACCTTGGTGGCGTGCTTCTTGAACCCTCTCACCGCGTTGAGCGCGGAACTGGAAGGACGGTTCTACGGCGGCGGGGTCCTGGAGCTTGTGCCGTCAGAAATCGAGAGGCTTCTCGTGCCTGTTCCGCCGGGCGTGGACGTAGACCTTCGAGCGCTAGACGCAGCTGTGCGCACTCGGCCGTCGGAAGAGGTGCTGTGCGAGAACGGCTCACGAGTTCTTGCCGGCCTGGGATTAGGGCGTGGCGCAGTCGACGAACTGCTTGGAGGTTGGTCGAGGCTTCGGGACCGGCGGCAGCGCGTGGGAACGAGATCCGGGCCGTCATAAGGGGTGCCGGCACGGCTCGATGGAGAGTTCGTGGCAGGTCCGGGCTCGCTGGTCGATGATGCAGGTCGAGGTGGCGGCGGACAAAAGCGGAACCGGCCTCGGGCCGCCGGCGTGGGCCTGCAACCCGGACGACCCGATCATCGGTCGTCAGGAGATAATGATCGCGAACAGATCGGGACTAGCGGATTCTCTGTGAAGTTCCATCGTGCGGCCAATCAGGCTTCGCTTTGCCACGAACTCTCGGGCGTCCCCCCAGCTCAGGCGTGTCATCGCGTTGCGTTGAAGGTAGGCCTTGCTCGCTGTGCTCGTCGTATGGCGGATTGGTAGTGTGAAGATCCCCCGGTCGACACCTCGGACGATGAGCCGGAAGGAGGCGTGGGCCTCTTCGACGGTAGGGCTACGCGGCTTCCATTCAAGCTCGCTGAAGACCTCGGAGCGGAAGTAGTGGCGGTGATCTACAGAGGCCGGTAGTCGGCCCTTGTCTAGATTAATGGAACCCGTTCGATGCGTCCCGGGTGCGGAAGGAACTCCGAGATCGCGCTCGGTCAACGCCTTGCTGCTCCAGACCTTCACGAACGTGGTCTTGGACCAGGCGACGGTCTCGGGGGACTCCACTACGGAAGCGGACGAAGGCGTGGCCGTCGTCGAGCGGCGGGAGGGCGTGCGAAGGGGCAGGACCTTCAGCTCCATCGTTGGCACGTCGTCGACCACGGCTCTGGTGGCTGCCAGAGCCCGATACCGGTCTGTTTCGTCGACGAGGCGGCCTTGAGAGTGGAGACTCTCGAGTTGCTCGCTTTGGGTAACCCGCGCGACGTGTTGAGGGTAGCTGGACGCAAGCTGATCGAACTCGGAGAAGACGGACGACGTGAAAGTCAGGTCGTCCTCCTGGTCGAGATTCAACTCGAACACGACGCTTGATTCAATGTTGTTGCGTAGTCCGCCGACGGTGAGATTCGCGCTTCCTACAATTGCGGTTGCTTGATTTCCGCACCGGCAGATGTATATCTTAGGATGAAACAGGAGCTCTCTGGCGCCTGTGTCGACGTAGTAGAGGTTCGCGCCGGTGGTCAAGAGGGCTTCGAGCCCTTCGCGTGTGGTGACACCATTGCGGATGCCGACGAAGATGTCGGCGCGCTTCCCGGCAGTCGCAAGTTCGCGCGCGACAAGATCGGCGCCGCCCTTTGTCACGAACGCGACACTGAGGAGCACCCGGTCCAGATCGTCGCGGCCCAACAACTGGGCCAGGGCTTCCATGTGCGTTTGGGCAGTGAGTCCTTGAAGGAGGAAGGTCGTGCGAGGCATGGAGTGTCCTGGTTCTTTGAGAGGCTTCGGAGGGCTTTGGCGGCCGGCTTGGCAGCGGTACGAAGAGGGTGAGGCTCGACGAGCGTATTGAAGTTCGTGGCCCTCTTCCATAGAGGGCGCCTCAGAGTGTGCGCCGAGGGCCTGGGGGCGTCGGCAGCCGTAGGGCCCGGAGCCTACGCGTCCGGCGCGCTCGTGATCAGGATGTTGCCCAGCGTTTCGGCGTCGACGTCGAGTTCGGCGTCGCCCGTTGGGAACTCGTTGACCTGCAGCATGTAGGTCAGGATGTCGAGGTAGGTGTCCCGCGGCAAGCTGGCGGGGTTGTCAGTCGGCATCGTCGTGCGGATTGCCTCGAACAATTCGTGGAGGGTCTTGTCCCCCCACAGGAACTGGAAGCTGACGCCGGTCAGGCCTGGCGAGTTGCTGCCACCGCCGAGGTCCTCGCCGTGGCAGGTGGCGCAGTTCGCCAGGTACGGTCCGAGGCCGCGCTCGGCCTGCTCGGCGGTGTAGACGCCGTCCCAGACGGTCAGGGACGCGCCGGCAGCCTCCGCTGTGTCGAGGTCCGCCGTCGAGGTCCGGGTCCGGGCGGTCTCAACCGGCATGTCCGCCGGCAGCGCGAACACATGGATCGAGTTGCCGTTGGTCGGACGGCGAATGTGAGGGATGAGGTCACGCGGCACCATCGTCGCCCAACTGGCGCCGCCGGTCCCCACGGGAATCGCGACGTACTGGCGACCGCCGGCGAGGTAGGTCACCGGGAAGCCCTGGGCGGACGTGGGTAGCCGCGTCTGCCAGAGGATCCGGCCGGTCCGCGCTTCGTAGGCGTACACGTAGCGGTCGTAGTCGCCCGCGAAGACCACGCCTCCCCCGGTAGCCAGGGCGGCCGTGTTGATCGGCGACTCCGTGCGGTGCCGCCACATGATGTCCCCCTCCCTGACGTCGATCACGAGCAGTTCGCCGAGGTTGCCGTCCGAGTACGGGTGCAGGGTGTTGATCCGCTTGACCGGCCCCGCGCCGCCTCCCCCGAGAACCCGCTCGACCGGGCCGAAGGTGGCCAGTTCGCAGTTCATCGTCATCGGGATGTAGAGGGCGCCGGTGTTCGGGTTGTAGGACATCGCGCGCCAGCCCTTGAACCCGGACGTGCTCGGGCACATGTTGATCTCGACGCCGATCTCCGGGATCAGTTCCGGGCGGTAGGTCACCTCGCCCGTTTCCCGGTCCACGTCGACGAGGTTCTGGTAGCCGACGTCGATCGCGTCCAGGAACTCGCCCGTCTCCCGGTCGAGCTCCCAGAGGATGCCGAGCTTGCCCATCTTGTAGAGCTTCTTCCGGCCGTCGACGTCGATGAGGAGCGTCTCGAACACCTCGTCCATGTCGTGGGTCTCGGCGGGCAGGTACTGGTAGTACCAGAGCAGTTCGCCGGTGTCGGGATCGAGCGCGAGGCTCGAGTTCGTGTAGAGCGCGTCGCCGTCCGTGCCGCGCACGGAGCGGGCCCACGGCTTGGCCTGGGACGTGGCCCAGTAGACGATCTTCAACTCCGGGTCGTAGCTGCCGGCGATCCAGGCGTCGCTGCCGGCGCGGAAGCGCAGCGGCAGGTCGCCCCAGGTATCGCCGCCCGGCTCCCCGGGCCGCGCGATCGTCGACGTGCGCCAGAGTTCCTCGCCGGTGTCCGGATCGTGGCCGGTGATGAAGCAGACGTCGTCCTTGTAGCGGCCGCAGCCGGTGATGCCGGTGACCAGCTTGCCGTTGGCGACGATCGGGCCGGCGGTGTAGCGGTAGCCGAGGGCCGTGTCGGCGGTCCGGGTTTCCCAGATCAGCTTCCCGTTGCGGGCGTCGAGCGCGAAGATGGTTGCCCGCGAACTGGCGCCGAAGATCCGGTCGCCGTAGATCGCGATGTTCTTCTGCACCCCGCGGCCGAAGGCGCCGCTACCGTCGCCGACCTGTTCCGGCCGGTACTCCCAGATCAGGTCGCCGTTCGCCGCGTCCAGGGCCTGGACGACGTTGCCCGGATTCGGTACGTACATCACGCCGTCGTGGATGAGGGGCGCCGCCTCCTGCGGGCCGGTGTCGTCCATCGCCCACGCCCAGACCAGTTGAAGCTGGCCGACGTTCTCGGGCGTGATCTGGTCGAGCGGGCTGTAGCCCCAGGCGTTCTGCGTTCCCCGCCAGTGCAGCCACTGGCCGGGCTCCGGGTCGTTCAGCATCTCCTGGGTGACCGGGACGAATCCGGTCTCCTGGGCGCCGAGGGCGGTGCCCAGGCACAGCACAGCGATCAGCGAGCAAACGAGGCGCGTCAACGACTTCATGCGGAACGCGCGATGCTACTTCACGGCTCGAGGCGGTGGTCGAGGACCATCTCTTCGCTCAGCGCGGTGCCGAAGCCCGGCTCAGTGGGCGCCAGGAAGTCGCCGTCCTCGAACGGCGCCTGCATCGCGTCGAGGATCGCCGAACCGGTGGCGAAGCTCTCGGCCATCGTGCAGCTGGGGGCCGTCAGCGAGATGGGCAGACCCCAGAGGCTGCCGCCGCGGTGGGGAATGAGCTCGAGACCGGCCGCTTCCACCAGGTCGGCGATGCGTTTCGCCGCGGTCAGACCGCCGCACCAGGTGATGTCCGGCTGCAGTACTTCGGCCGATCCGACGCGCACCAGGACCTCGAAGCCGTACTCCGTGTATTCGTGCTCGCCGCAGGCGACCTTCGTCCAGCCCGGTCCGCCACCGCCGATCTTCTCGACGAGTTCGGCGTACCCGAACACGTTGTCCGGGGAGAGCAGCTCCTCCATGAAGTAGAGGTTCGCCGGACGCAGGCGGTCGGCGATGCCGACCGCCCAGTCGACGGTGCCGTTGCGCGAGACGCAGTCCGTCATCAGGTTGCCGTCCGGGCCCATCGCCTCGCGGGCGGCGAGGACGTCCTCGATGTACCGCTTTGTTGCGGCCTCCGTACTGTGCGGGCCGATCGGCAGGATGCGCTTGAAGTGGCGGATGCCGAGGGCCTTGCCGGCCGCGATATCGCCGCCGGTCTGGTAGACGGTGACGCGGTCGTCGGGGCTTCCGCCAAGCAGCGCGTGGACGGACTGGCCGGCATGCTTGCCCTTGATGTCCCAGAGGGCGGTGTCGACGGCGGAGAGCGCCATCGCGAAGATGCCGCGCCGGCCGTAGAGGACCGCCGAGCTGTACATCTGGTCCCAGAGCTGCTCGACGTTGAGGGGGTTCGTGCCGACCAGCAGGTGCTTCAGATGGCCGTCGATGATCTCGACCGCCGCGCTGCCGCCGGCGCCCATGCCGAAGCCGGTGATGCCTGCGTTTGTCTTGATCACCGCGATGATCGCCGACGGGAGTTGCTCGAAGGGTCCGCCGTAGCGCCACCGGCGGGGGTCGTCGTCGCTGGCGAAGACGGGCGGATCGAGCAGGCCCTCGGAGCGCTCGTTGATGTAGACGGGGTAGGCGTCGACGGCGCGGATCCGGATTCGATCGGAGTTCTCCTCTTCCTGGCGCACCTTGCCGCCGGCAACGGCTGGGGAGACGCCCCCGGCGAAGCCCGCCGAGGCCGCTACCGCCGCCAGACCGGCACCGCGGCTGAGGAAGGCTCGGCGGCTCGATCGTCCGGACCGGGCGGGGTCGTGTTTTCCGACTGCGATTCGCATGGGAGTGCCCGATGATGTCACTTGGAGCGCACCGGTGCGGTGGTACGTCGCTGCTACAGTCCTCGGCCTTGTTCTGAAGACAACCAGGAGAGGGAGGCGCTTCAGTGAATAGTGCTAGCGCGGCAGAACACCGGAAGGCCGGCGCTTCGCGCCGGGTTCCGGCCAGAGGACCGGCGCACCCGGTTTCTGCCGCGCCGTCCCTTAGCCCGCACATGGGCGGGTTGGTGGTCGTGGCGCTTGCCCTGGGCGTCGGGCTAAGCGCCGTGCTGTCAGCCCAGGACGACCCATCGACGTTCGTGCCCGTCACGGACGAGATACTGGAGAACCCGCCGGCGTCGGAGTGGCTCATGTTCCGCCGGACCCACGACAGTTGGGGATACAGCCCGCTCGACCAGATCGACCGCGAAAACGTACACCAGTTGGGGCTGGCGTGGGCTCGCGAAGTCGAAGTCGGGACGTCCGAGATCACGCCCCTGGCCTACGACGGCGTTCTTTACATTCCCTCGTTCGAGGACACGATCGAGGCCGTCGACTCGACGACCGGGGACTTCATCTGGCGCTACACGCGGGAACAGCCCGAAGGTCTCTATGCCCAGGTCGGCTTCAACGCGAAGAACAACCGGAACATCGCGATCTACGATCGTCTGATCCTGAACAACAGCGACGACAACCATGCCTTCGCGCTGGACGCCGAGACGGGTGAACTGGTCTGGGAGACACAGATCCTGGACTGGAAGGTCAATCCGGCCACGCACAGCTCGGGCCCCATCGTCGCGGATGGCCGCGTGGTTTCGGGAAGGAGTTGCCGTCCGTGGGGCGGTCCGGAGTCCTGCATCATGATCGCGCTCGATGCGCTCACCGGAGAGGAACTCTGGCGAACACGAACGATGCCCGCGCCCGGAGAACCCGGCGACGAGACCTGGGGCGACGTGCCGTTCGAGCAGCGGCGCCACGTCGGCACCTGGATGGTGCCCAGCTACGACCCTGAGCTCGACCTCATCTACTTCGGCACCGCCGTCACCTCGCCGGCGCCGAAGTTCATGCTCGGCGGGACCGACCTGACGCACCTGTACAACAACTCGACGCTGGCGCTCGAACCCGAGACCGGCGAGATCCGCTGGTACTTCCAGCATCTGAACGACCACTGGGACCTGGACTATCCGTTCGAGCGCATCCTGGTCGACCTCCCGGTATCGCCCGATCCGGAGGCCGTGCGCTGGATCCGGGAGGGTCTCGAGCCGGGCGAGACGCGCAAGGTGATGACGGGGATCCCCGGCAAAACGGGCTTCGTGTACACCCTGGACCGTGAGACCGGCGAGTTCCTCTGGGCGCGGCCGACCGTCCCGCAGAACGTGGTCGTCGACATCGACGAGACCACCGGCAGAGCGGTGGAGAACACGGAGATCATCTTCACCGAACTGGATCAGGAGATGCTCGTGTGCCCGAGTTGGACCGGCGGCAAGGACTGGGAGGCCGGCTCCTACAGTCCGCTCACCCGGACGATGTACTTCCCGTTGCGAAACATGTGCGGGCGAATGTTCGTGACCGGCGATGTCAACAGTCCGCGGGCGCAGGCGTTCCAACAGCAGGTCGCGATCTACAGCCTGGCTGCCGACCACATCAAGGCGCCTGGCGAGGAGTACCTGGGCACGGTCTACGCGATATCGGCGGTGACGGGCGAAACCGAATGGCTGTTCGAGACCGAGACGTGGACCTACTCGGTCGTGGCTACCGGCGGCGGGCTGGTCTTCGGAGGCGACGCGAGCGGGGCCTTCCGCGCCTTCGATCACGAGACGGGCGAAGTGCTCTGGGAGGTGAACCTCGGCGCCCCGGCCATGGGCTACCCGATTTCCTACGCCGTCGACGGTCGCCAGTACGTGGCGATATCGACCGGGCCGGGGAGTCTTCGCAGCACGCCCGCGGGCGCGGCGCGCGCCCGCGGCGGCAACCTGTACGTCTTCGCGCTTCCCGATCGGCGGTGAGCTCAGGCCGCGCGGCGGCTCGCCGCCTCTAGCCGCTCCGTCCAGGAGGGGTGTTGACAACGTCAACACGGGCGTGTATGTTGACGCAGTCAACTTTCGGCTGGAGGGAGAAGGAGCCATGAGAAAGCGATCGGCGAGCAGGGGAGCGAGGCTCTATCGGCGAGGCCGCTTCGCCATACTGACGCTCAGGTTGTGCCTGGTTGGATGCGCCGGGCCCGCCGCTGCGCTTCCCGGCGCCCAGCCGGCGGAGTTGTTCGCCTTCGAGCGGTACGACGTGGTCACCGGTGCCCGCGAGCGCCAGACCATCCTGACGGGGTTTCTTGCGGGAGGTTCGGTGGCGGACCTCGCGGTCGTGGATAGCGATGAGGACGATGGCCGCCGCTTGCGCATCTTCACGTTCACGGACGGAGATTGGTCGCCGGAGCTCCAGACCACGCTACGCCGCGAGGCCTCGTTCGTCGATGTTGCCAACATCAATGGTCGGGACCGGCTGGTCGTCTACGGCGGCGGCCGGCTGACCTGGTTTGATCCCGAGTCGGCGACGGAGCGGGAACTGGTCGCGGTCGCTGCCAACTTCAGCCCGCCTCGCGGAGACGAGATCCCTCATGTAGACATCACGCGGGACGTGAACGGCGACGGCCGCGACGATCTGGTCGTGCCCGGTGTCGATGGCTTCCGGGTGTTCATCCAGACGAGCGCCGGCGAGTTCGCGGATCCGGTGAAGATCGGCCGGTCTCCGGACTTGAGCCGGATCTACGGAGCCGACGGATACCGCTACAACCCCTGGGGTGAAAGCCGTGTCCACGAGATGGACTACGACCAGGACGGACGCCAGGACCTGGTGTTCTGGAACGAGGACCACTTCGCGGTTCATCACCAGGACGAAGAGGGGCTGTTTGCTCCGGTGGCCGAGACCTTCACGACCGAGGTCACGTTCGACACCGACGACCTTTCCTCGCTCGCCATGGGAGGCATGACGGGGAGGGTGCTGCACTCGCTGGCGGATCTGAACGGCGACGGTGTCGGCGATCTCGTGGTCTTCTCGTTGGAAGGCGCGAGCATCTCACGCAAGCGTTCAACCTGCGAGGTGCATCTTGGCGCGCCAGCACCCGATGGCGGAACCTTGTTCGCGCGGGACGTCGACTTCGCCTTCCAGTCGGACGGCAGGATTCAGCTCGGTATGAACCGGCGCGACTTCGATGGCGATGGTGATCTTGACCTGATGTTCACGACGATCGAAGTCGAGTATCTCGAGAGCAGCCTCTGGAAGAGACTCAAGGGGTTCATGGGCGATGACATCTGGCTGGATATCGAGTTCTACTCCAACACGGGAGGCCTCCATTCCGACAGCCCCGACGCCGTCCGCAGAATGCAACTGGATGGCCACCCCAGCGTCAGGGAGGACGGGTGGGTGCCCCTGGACATCGTGCTTCGAGGGGCCACGCACGAGGAACGGAAGAAACAGAAGCGTCACCTGCGCGCGTTCAACACGACCTTGCTCATCGGGGACGTGACCGGCGACGGTCGCCCGGACCTGCTGATCGAGGAGACCCACAGGCAACTGCTCGTCTTCGCCGGTGTGTCGGGACCGGACCTGTTCGCCCGGCAGCCTCAACGAGTGATGGTCGCGATCCCCAACGACGAGGAGTACACCTGGCTGGTGGACCTCAACCGGGACGGCAAGCAGGACATCCTCATGCATCATCCGTCCACGACGGAGCCCCATCGGGTGACGATGCTGATCGCCCGGTGAGTTCGCCGGGCGTCTAGCTACGGGCCGTGATCTCGCAGCCCGCGCAGGAGTGTCTGGGTGGTTTGCCGGATCAGCTCATCCACATCGACATTCGGGTCGATCTGCCTCTCGATCAGCAGGGAAGCCAGACCGTGGACGGCGCTCCATGCGACGTAGGCCTGTGCCCGCGGGTCCCCTCCTTCGATCTCGCCGCGCTGCTGGTGGACCCGGATCACATCGACGAGGTTCTCGAGCAGGGCGCCGGCGGCCTTTCGCAGCTCCGGTTGATCCTGCCGGGCAAGCGCCTCCTTGCCGTACATCAGGCGATAGTGGGCCGGATGCTCCAGGGCGAAGCGCACGTATTGCTCGCCCATGCGCCGGAGTTGCTCGACGCTGCATGGAGAGGTGCCGGTGTCGCTGGCCCCCAGACGCCGGTTGAGACGCTTGAACCCCGCGACCGCGACCGCGACCAGGAGCGCCGTCTTGTCGGGGAAGTGGCGGTAGGGCGCGCCCCGCGACGCCGAGGCGGCTGCCTATGGCCCTCATCGTCACGCTCGCGGTTCCGCCCTCCGAGATCATCGCGGCGGCAACCTCGACCAGTGACGACCGAAGGTCTCCATCGCGGTCGGAAAGCACGAAGTCCACCGCCTCGTTGCCCGACAGGAAAGGGCGAACCTCCTCGAGTGTCCGATGTCCGTGGGTCTGGAGAGTCAAGATCATCCTCCAATGATCACCGATCCCACCCGGCTCACGCTCACCTCTCGCTGGATTCACGCTCACTTCTCCCTGGACAGCACGCCGGTTCGGATGCGGGAGCGGGCGTGTGGCACAATCAAGAAGCGCTGCGCCGCAGCTTGGGAAACGACTCTGCGCGCGATGGAGAAGCGGGTGATCAGTGCTGGGATCAAGGAGGAGAAGCAGGGCAGGCCCGGCCTTGGTAGCGGGCCGGTACGTGGCCAGTCGGAGTTGCATCCGGGGCGCGCCGAGGAGGTCTACCGTCACTGGCCTCGGCCTGATCTCATTATGTCGGACGGTGCCTACGGGGTCGGGGGGTTTCCGGGGGACCCGCGCACGCCGGATGGTCTGGACGAGTGGTATGCGCCTCATATGCCTGTCTGGTCGGAGCGTGCTCACTCAGCAACAACGCTCTGGTTCTGGAACACCGAGATCGGTTGGGCCACGGTCCATCCGTTATTGGCTGCGAGCGGTTGGGAGTACGTGCAGACGATTATCTGGGACAAGGGAATCGGCCATATCGCAGGCAACGTGAATGGGGCGACCATACGGCGACTACCGACCGTGACGGAAGTCTGTGTCTTTTATCGGCGTCGTCTGGAGCTTCCGGGCGTGGCTGGCCCGCTGGGCGCGCCGCAGTGGCTTCGGGCCGAGTGGCAGCGTGCGGGGCTGCCTCTCTATCGTGCGAACGAGGCTTGCGGGGTGAAGAACGCCGCAAGCCGGAAGTACCTCACGCAAGACTGGCTCTGGTACTTTCCACCCGCAGAGATGATGGCTCGTTTGGTCGATTTCGCGAACACGCACGGTGCCCCTGAGGGGCGTCCCTACTACTCGATCGATGGGCGTCGGCCGGTGACGGGAGCCCAGTGGGCGCGGCTACGGCATCCTTGGAGCCACGAACACGGGCTGACTAATGTCTGGTCCCACCCGCCACTGAACGGCACCGAACGCTACCGCGGCAAAGGCAGACGGGTGGCGCCTAGAGTGCACAACCCCGGCAAGAACGCGACGGCCCACCTGAACCAGAAACCGCTTGAGTTCATGCGGCGCATCGTCCGACTTGCGACGGAAAGGGGCGACGTGGTTTGGGAGCCTTTTGGGGGCCTTTGCTCTGCAGCGGTTGCGGCGGTAGAACTAGGACGCCAAGCATACGGGGCCGAGCCCGATCCATGGTTCGCTGAGCTTGCAAGCGAACGGCTAGACGCGATCGAGAGGTAGCTCCCGGTCGATGGCTGAACAAGTACCGGTAGGTTCGGCGTCACCGCCGGAACGGCGAATGTTGCCGATGGGAGGCGCGCTGGAGGCCCTTGTTGGCGACGTCAAGGCCGCCCTCCGGGCACTTCCAGTGTACTTCCGGACGGGGACGCTTCTTGAGGGCATGGAGGCGGGCGATCTCTTCAGCTTGAACTCGGCGTTGGGCGGGACCATCGAGGTTCAGTCGGTTGAGAGTCTCAACCGCATGCGCGATGTCTGGGATCCCGAGGGGATGTGGCAGAGGTATCGTTTCGAGCGCTCCGCTCAGACATTCCCTGACGTTCGACTGGTGGCACGCCAGGAGGAGGATGATGAGGTCGATGTGGCGCTCGGCATCGAGTTGAAGGGCTGGTACCTGTTCTCAAAGGAGGGCGAGCCGAGTTTCCGGTATGGAGTTACTCCGTCCGCCTGCGCTGACCAGGATCTGCTCGTCGTCGTCCCCTGGCACCTCAAGAATGTCCTTGCCGGTGAGCCGGTGGTCCTCGACCCGTACATCGAACAGGCCCGTTATGTCGCGGAGTATCGAAACTGGTGGTGGGAGAACATCCGGCAGACGAGGGATCGGCCTGACCAGAGGACGGTTCGAGCACCCGAGGGGCCGGTTGAGCCATATCCGGCGCCCAAGGACAGAATCGCCGATCGGCCTGCCAAGGATGGTGGCAGCAATTTCGGCCGCATCGCTCGGATTCCTGCCCTAATGGACGACTACGTCAAGAGAATCGAAACACGCCAGGTGGCCGGCATTCCAGCTAGGGACTGGATCACGTTCTTCCGGCTTCACGCCGAGGCGAGCGATCCCTTCGAAGTCCACAAGCGCCTACGGGAAGAACTGATTCGCAGGGGGCTGGATGAGGATGCCGCATCCGAGATTACTGAGGCAGTGTTTCGTATCGTGGCGCACATCGGTTGACCGCTCGGGCTGCTTTGGCGTCGCGCAACTGCTTGTCCCGTCCTCGCTCTAGCTAGCCGGCGACCGCGCTCCGCAGCGATTCGTTGTCGCTCATCGCCGCAGTCGCGGGTGGACTCTTGTCGCCCCGGGCTGATCGTTGAAGGCGGCGATTCCCGAGCCTGATCGGGTGCGATCGACCACGGTCGTTCAGACCGGGCTGGGATCTCGCATCCCATTCAGTATTGTCTGCGTGGTCTGTCGGATCAGGGAATCCACGTCGACGTTCGGGTCGATCTGGCCCTCGATCAGCAGGGACGCCAGGCCGTGCACGGCGCTCCATGCGACGTAGGCCTTGGCGCGTGCGTCTCCGGGTCCGATCTCGCCGCTGTGCTGGTGCGACTCGATGACTTCCGAGAGGTGCTCCAGCAGACCGCCGGCGGCGTCTCGTAATGCCGCTTCGTCCTGGCGGGCGATCGCCTCCTTGCCCCACATGAGGTGGTAGTGGGCCGGATGCTCCAGGGCGAAGCGGATGTACTCCTCGCCCATCTGAAGGAGCCGGTCCACCCTGGATGACGAGCCGGCGCCGGCGACGGCTTCCAGGCGATGGCGAAGCCGCTCAAACCCCTGAACCGCCACCGCGACGAGTAAGGAGGCCCTGTCTCGAAAGTGACGGTAGGGAGCGGCCCGCGAGACACCGAGGCGGCTGCCTATCGCCCGCATCGTCACGGCGTCGGCGCCGCCCTCCGAGATCATGGCGGCGGCTTCGTCGACCAGCGCGGTTTGAAGATCGCCATGGTGGTAGCTCCGTGCACGCTCAGCCATGGGTGATTATCTGCCCAGGTGTTGACAGCGTCAACAGGGGCATGTATGTTGACATAGTTAACATGGCGTGGCCACCGGATATGCGGTTTGTCGCCGGGAAGCGGCGGGCGCCAGGACAGGAGGAGGACAGACCGTGAGAAAGAGAGCAGGAAGCGGAGGCGGTAAGCAGTATCGCTATCGATCGAGTCAGAGTGCCTGGCTGGTCTTGAGGATCTGCCTGTCAGGGTGCGTGATGCCGGTGGCGGCCCACTCGGGCTCCGAGCAGCTGTCCGCGTTCATCCCGGCACGATACGAGGTGGCAACCGGGCTTGCAGAACGCCAGACGGTTGTCGCGGGTTTCTTCTCCGGAAGTGCTGTCGCGGATCTCGCCGTGCTGCACGTGGCCCGCGACGGAGACCGCGTCCTGCGCACGTTCGCTTTCGCCGACGGCGACTGGTCGACGGCAGCCGAAGCCACGCTGCGTTCCGAAGTGTCCTTCGTTGACGTTGCGGGCATCGATGGCCGGGACCGGTTGATCGCCTACGGAGGCGGCCGGTTGACCTGGTTCGATCCGGAGTCGGCAACGGAACGGGATCTGGTTGCAGTGCAGTCCGACTTCAGGGCGTCCGAGAGGGGCGAAGTCCTTCACGTGGACATGACGCGCGATCTGAACGGAGACGGCCGCGATGACCTCGTGCTGGTGCAGGGCCACGGTTTCCAGGTGCTGGTTCAGATGCCTGGCGGGCGGTTCGCCGATCCGGTGACGGTAGGGCCAACCGCCGGGCTCGATCGTGTCTACGGTGCCGACGGCTACAGGTACCGGCCCTGGGAGGAGGGTGGCCGCGTCCACGAGATGGACTACGACCTGGACGGGCGGACCGATCTGGTGTTCTGGAATCAGGACCACTTCGCGGTCCACCTGCAGGACGAGGGCGGTCTGTTTCCCGCGAAGGCCAGCACGACGTTCACGACCGCGATTCCCTTCGACTCCGACCAGATCGCTTCGCTCGCGGCGCCGGGGGGCATCCGCAGCCGGCGCATGGACAACATGCCGGAGGGAGAGAGCACGGGCAGGGTGCTGGACTCCCTGACCGACATGAACGGCGACGGCGTGACCGATCTCGTCGTCTTCTCCCTCAAGGGCTCGAGCCTGTGGAAGATGCACTCCTCGTACGAGGTGCACTTCGGTACCGGGATCCCCGGTGGGGGCGTGGAGTTCTCAACGGAGGCCGGCGCCTTGATCGAGTCACAGGGGATCATCGCCGGGGTTGACCGGCACGACTTCGACGGTGACGGGCAGATTGACGTCATGCTGACCTCGTTCCACCCAACGGTCTTCTCGGCCATTCGGGTGCTCGTCATGTCGATTCTGACCGGGGCCGGCTCCTTCGATCTCGAGGTGTTCCGCATGGAGGACGGCCGCTACGGCGACCGCCCGAACGCGGTACGCGAGATCAGGCCCCGGACGCCCAGGAAGACCGGAGAGAGGGCTTTCTGGCCGGCCGTCCGGCTGGGGGACGTGAACGGTGACGGACTGTCAGACCTCGTCGTGGCGAGGAACCGCAAGAGGCTCGACATCCACTTCGGCGTACCAGGACCGGCCCTTTTCGCGAACAAGCCTCGGCGGCTCATGATCCCGGTCCCCGAAGACGAGGAGTACACCTGGCTGGCCGACCTGAACCGGGACGGCAGGCAGGACGTGCTGATGCACCACGCGTCGACGGCGGAGACTCATCGGCTGACGGTGCTGATGTCGCGGTAGGGGCAGCGGTACGGTCGCCGCTTCGCGGCGCGCCTTCCTCAGAAAGCCGACGGGGACGCCGGCGCACCCAGTCTTCCGGGCGCACCCAGTCCTGTAACGGCGAGCTCCCGCTGCAGGAACTGGGTGCGCCGGCGTCCCCGCCGGCATCCGGCGCGCGGCGCCGGCTTCTGGCCTTCCGCGGTTACCGTTGGAACAGCCGCGTCACCTTGACGATCAGGGCGCTGTTGTTGAGCCCCGGGAAGCCCTGCGTCAGCGTGTCGCGCTGCTCGTTGTAGACGACGAACAGCTCGCTGCCGGGCCGGTACTCCCAGCGCAGCCGCACGTTCGCCGCCAGTCCCCGGCTCTCGGACTCGTACTGGAACAGGGCGCTCACGAACATGCGCGGGGTTATCGTGTACACCGCGCGAAGGTCGACGAGTTCCACGTCGAAGTCGCCCTCCGGTAACTCCACGCGGTTGAACGAGATGGTGGGTTCGAGCAGGAACTGCGAGGTCAGATTCACGCGCCCCCAGCCCCAGCCGAAGGACGTCTTGCGGCCGCTGTAGAAGTCGCCGTACTCGAGGACGAACTGGCCCGAGAGCCGCCGCTGCGGGCCCAGTTGCAACTCGGCCTGCACGTAGTCGAAGTCGTAGCCGCCGACGCCGAGGGTGATGTCCGAGGCGATGGGGAACGGAAACGGGAGGAACTCGTAAGCCCGCACGACCTTCACTTCGAGCTCATCCCCGCTGTGGAACTCGATGCCGAACTCGCCCTCGGCCTCTCGCGTTTCGACCATGCCGGCGCCGTTCTCGATGTAGGCCATCGAGCCGGTCCAGGAGTACTTGCGCACCAGCTTGCTGTCGGCCGGTCGAGGGCTGAACCGGAAGTCGCCGTAGGAACGGCGCATGTCGTGTCGGCGCACGAATCCGATGTCGGGGTTGAAGTGGCTGCCAACCCGCAGGCGCTCGAGTCGGACGCCGTAGCGGTCGCCGTTGTAGTCCATCCGCAGGCGATAGCTGGCGTCGTCGCCCTCAAGTCCGGGTGTGCTCGTCTCCGCCCAGTAGGTGTTGAAGGTGAGGTCGTCGAAGAAGGCGAACGTCCCGTCGACGCCGTAGGCCTCGTTGCGTCCTGCGCCGCTTTGGTCGATCGAGCGGCGCGTGTAGATGACGCCGACGCTGCTCCGGCGCAGGATGTCCCGCTTGAGTCGCATCACGCCGAAGTTCGTCGCGATTGCGCCGGAAATCGGCTCGTCGTCCGACTGGATGTTCAGCATCCCGAGCGTGTAGCGGCCCGCCCGTCCGGTCAGCCGGGCGCCGCCCTCGATGGGTACCACGCGTCCCTGGTGCAGGCCGATGCGTCGGCTGTAGAACAGGGACGGCGTGTCGAAGCCCCCGCCGAATCCGCCGCCACCGGCCCCTCCGAAGCCGAAGGTTCCCTGGTTCTCGAGGAAGAAGTCGCGCTTCTCAGGGAAGAAGAGGCTGAAGCGCGTCAGGTCGACCTGCTGCTGGTCGGCTTCGACCTGGGCGAAGTCCGTGTTGTAGGTGAAGTCCGCCGTGAGGTTCTGGCTGATTCCGTACTTGATGTCGACGCCGAGATCGGCGCTCACCTCGTTCGAGATTTCCGGGTTGGCCAGGCGGTCGCTCTCCATGTCGGCGACCAGGTAGGGCTTGATCTCGATGTTTCTCGAAGCCGGTGGGGCTTCCAGTCCAACCAGGGGTCCGGCCAGCGACATCTGGATGATGCCCATCGTGCCGAGTGCCACCGGGATGCGGTTCAGGGTCGAACTCTCGTTCTTCCACTGCGTGTAGCGCTGGAAGTTCACGCCCCAGATCTGCGCCCGGCCGGGGCGATACCGGAGCGATCTGAACGGGATCGCGGCTTCAGCCGTCCAACCGCCCTCGAACCTGCCCGTTCGGAGATCCCAGACCGGGTTCCAGTCCATGTTCATCTGGCTCTCGTCGGTGATCTGGGCGTCGAAGCGGCCGCCCGAGGCGTAGACCGTGAAGACGGCGGCGTTGCGACCGTCATGGAACGTGTCGAGGGCGATGTCGAAGTAGTCGTCCTGGCTGTACGAGTCTCGCCGCATGTCGTTCGCCGCGATCCGGTCGGGGTCCTGCCAGCAGCGGAGCGACACGAAGACAGTTGTTTCGTCGAAGGTGACCCAGACGTCCGTCCTGTCGGTGGCCGGTTCTCCCGGCCGGGGTTCGACCTGAAGGAAGTCCGAAATCGGGGGCACAGTGTCGTAGAGGACTTCGTCGAGCCGGCCGTCGATCTGGAGCGGCGTGGCGAGGCGCACGGCTCGGACCGTGGCCTTGCCTGAGTCGTCTCGGCTCACCACGGCCGGCGCCACGGGAGGCGGCGGACCGTCGAAGGTGGAGGGAACGTCCGGCGGCTCCTCCACGGGTGCAGGTGAGCCGGGCGGAGGCGAGTCGGTCGCCTGGCCTTGCGCCCAGGCTTGAGCCGGCAGCAGGGAGGCGGCCAGCAGGCAGGCCGTCGCGCACCAGCGGCCGCTGGCGCAGAGTGTCTTGAGACAGATCAAGGACATGCTGTTCGTTGGCTACGGATCTGTTGGGCCGAAGTTCTCGGCGGAATCTCGGCCTCCGGAACGCGGGGCAGCGTATCCGGCTCTAGCTAGCTGATCCGGTTCTCGCCCGCGTTCTCGTCCTGGTGCAGGGTCACCGGCCAGCCGGGGAACTGCTCGGTACCAGCACCGTCGGCCGTGCTCAGGAAGCGGAACGCCTCGATCCGGTAGGTCTTCGCCTCGGGGTCGATCGTCACCAGGCCGAAGCCGCTGCTCTTCTGGTGCGCCCGCTCGTAGGGATCGGCCGCGGTGCCGACTTCGGGGTTGCCGATCGCGTAGACGTAGACCCGGTTCCCCAATGGATCGCGGAACTCCCCGGTGTGCGCGAGGCCATGGCGAGGCCGGTTCCGGTGAGGCGTTCCGACCTCGTCCGGTCGCCACCAGCGCGGGTAACCGGCGCTGATCGCGGGCGTGCAGAAGGCCCAGCACCCGTCGCGCTGCGCATCGGCGCCGTACTGGACGAGGGACGGCAGATGCTGGTCGCCGCAGACGTGCAGGCACTTCGCTCTCTTAAGAATGCGGAGGAGCCGGTTGCGCGGAGTCTGCGGCCAGCCGCCGCAGTCGAGATCGGCAATCAGGTAGTCGTCGTAGCCGCCGTGGTGCGTGGCGACGCCCGCGAACACGGTCTGGCTGAGCAGCACCTTCATCGTGTGGCCGCGCCAGTCGCCGGCCCACTGCTCAAGGAACTCCTCCTGGCGCTCGCCGAGGAGGGCGAGGCCGGGCTGGTCAAGAGTCGACGTGTCGACATCCTCGTCCAGCATGTGGTCCGCCCGCCCCGCGCCCGTGTCCACATGTTCCGGGCCGCTCTTGAACTGCCGGTCGGCGAGGATCGCGAACCCCACGCCGCCGTAGACCATGTCGCCGTAGTAGACGCTGATGTCCTGCTCGACCGGTGCCGCGTCGAACGGGTCGGGGTGGTGCGAGGCGTTCGTCCGGTGGACCGCGTTGACCATCCGCGCCGGCTCCCGGTAGCCGCCGAGTGACGAGGTGCCCTGGCCGGTGTTCATCGCCTTGCCGCTCTCGCCCCAGATGTTGCCCTGGAATACGTCGTGGTCGTCCGGAATGCAGAGCGTCGGCCGGTCGCGCATCGCCTCCCGGAACGCCCAGCCGAACTCGTAGTACTTGCGCAGGTAGTTGAGGATCGCCGGTCCAGCCGGCTCGCGGATCAGGCCGTAGCCGCCGTGGTTCTCGTAGAGCTGGTCCCCGGAGAAGAAGAGCAGGTCGGGATCCCGCGCCAGGACGTGATCGGCGACCGGGGCGTAGGGAAACGAGTAGTCGTTCTGGCAGGTGAGCCCCGCCAGCCGCAGTGGCCGGCCGGCAGGGTTCGCGCGGATCGTGCCCCGCCATTCGTGTGCCGTCTCGCCGCCGTCCGTGTGCTGTTCCCGGTAGACGAGCCGGAACGGCGCCGCCGCGCGCTCGTTCCAGTTGGACAGGCGAAACGTCGCCGTCCAGGCGTCCGGATCGAGTTCGGCGAAGCCGTGCGACCGCCACTCCCGGTCGTGCTGCGTCAACAACTCGACCCGTCTGTCGTCGGCCTCGCCCAGCGGAGGCAGCAACGCCGTCATCTTGACGACGAACCCCTCGTCAGAGCGGGAGTCGCTCATCGAGTACATCGACCAGAGAATCGGTCCGAACCGGCGGTCCTCGTCCACCTCGAAGGCGCCTCCGTCCGCCGTCCACTCGCTGAACCGGTAGCGCGCGCCCTCGCCCTTCGGGATCTCCCGGTCGAAGTTGGAGACGATGGCGACGTTGCCGGCGATGTCGGCAGCGGGCAAGGTGTGGGTGACGCTGCCCAACTCGGCTCCGGAGGCTGTCCGAGCCTCCAGACGGAGATCACAGTCACTGCCTTCCGTCCGCCCTTCGAGCAGCAGCAAGATTCCATCGGCCGCGACCGCGTCCCCGTCGGCCACCTCTGCGCTCGCTCCACCCAGCACCAGTCGTCCTTCGACCAATCCCGCATCGACTCCGACACCGCGCGCAAAGCAGTTACTGCGATGGTCATCGATCAGGTTGCGAACACCGATCCGGAACCCTGCGCCCCCGTCGCGCTCCCCGGCCTCCACCCGCCCGCAGCGCACCGACATCCGGAACCGCCCCTGCTCGCCCGTCAACCGATGCGTGATCAGGTGCACGTTCCGGTCGCCACCCGAGGTCTGCACTTCTGCTGCCCCGTCTACAACCCGCCAGTCCTCCATCGGATTCGCCCAGCACCGCTCCCCGAGCCAGACGCGCTCGTGGGTCCGGTGCCACCGGTCGCCCCGCGTGCCACTGGAAGGACTGCCCGCATCCTGCTGCGCCGCACTAGCACGTCCGATTCTCCTCGGAAGCGACACCATCGTGGCCACGAGTCCGAGTAACCCTCGCCTTGTGACCCCCCGCCGCTGAGTGACCCCATTCCCCCTGCCACTTCGTAGCGCCATGACGGCAGTATCGCACCGTGGTTCCTGAACTCACGCGTTCCAGTTTCTGGTGGAGGTGCGTGAGCCACGACTACGACGTGCTGGACGGCGGGACATGGGCCGTCGTGACACGCGTTGTGCTGTGGGGCTACGATGACAATTCGTAGAGTTCAAGCCAGATTCACGGAACAGAAGAGTCAGCGACGAAGTTGGCAAGCAGGACAGTGACCATCGACACGACCTTCCTTCGACGCTGCATCGCTTCACTCGAGCGAGCGGCCGAGGGAACTGCACGCCACGACGACGGCGATGATCTCATGTACGACATCTACCGGGCCGCCTGCGTCAAGGAGTTCGAACTCGTGCTCGAGCAGAGCGGGAAGTTGCTGCGCAAGAGGCTCGCCGCCTGGTTCGCCAGCAACCGCCAGGCGGACCGCCTGCACTTCAAGGACCTGTTCCGCCACGCGGCCCGGCACGACCTCATGGACTGCGAGACGGTCGAACGGTGGTTGCGCTATCGAGACAACCGTAACGACACCGCGCACGACTATGGCGAGGGATTCGCGGAAGCGACGTTGAAGCTGTTGCCGGACTTCATCGAGGACGCCAAGACACTCGCCGACCTGGTTGACCAGGCGGAAGATGCCTGATCGCTTGCATCTCCCTCAAAGGCACTGGCGCGTTCTTGAAGCGCTGGTCCGGGAACACCTGCCTAATGTCGAAGTGTGGGCCTATGGCAGCCGGGTGAACGGCCGCAGTCACGACGGAAGCGACCTCGATCTAGTGCTGCGAGGGCCAGGGCTTGAGCCGATTCCCGCCGACCAGCTAGCCGACTTCGAGGACGCGGTGCGGGAGTCCGCAACGCCGTTTCTGGTCGAGGCCCTGGATTGGGCGAGGCTGCCGGAGCGTTTCCACCGGGAGATTGAGCGGGAATATGTGGTGTTGGTAGGGGGGAGCGGCCGCCGCGCTAGCGCGCCAGCGGATCCGGCCGGATCTGGAACTTGACGAACCTGCCGCGGGGGCCCTTGCACAAGCGAGGCGGACCATACATGCGCCGACGTCCCCGCCGGCATCCGGCGCGAAGCGCCGTCTTCTGACCCTCTGCCGCGTTAGCCGCTACCGGCCGTGCCGTTCCTCCGCCGTCTGCTTGAGCGCCCTGCCGACGGTCGCGAAGCCGCGGTGCATGGCGCCGCCGAACAGGAGCCGGGCCATCGGCGCCAGAGGCCCTTCCAGGGTGTCCGTGTTGAAGTAGGTGCAACTCGTCTCGCTTCGCTTCTCGAGTCGCTGTACGCGCAGCGCCTTGACGAGTCCGAGGGCGACGTTCGTGCTCCAGGCCAAACGGGTCGGCGGTTCGACGATCGCGATGCGTTCGGTCTGCTTCCGGTTGTAGCGGTCCAGCTTGACGTCGAAGTGGATGGGGGAGCCCACGCGGACATCCGTCTTCGTGTAGGTCCGGGCGAAGGGATTCCACTCGTGGTAGCGGTCGAGATCGACGAGGAGGTCCCAGGCCACCTCGATCGGAGCGTCGATCTCTACCGGTTCCGAATCGATGGCGCGCTTGAACATCCGGGGGCCTCCTCGTCGTGTCTATTCGTGGCCGAGCGACCTGAACCAGCCGTCCGATTCTTCCCAAAGGCGGCGCGACGCTGCTTCGTCGCGCGCGTCAGGGATCGGTTCGGCTTTCGCGCAGCGTTCATAGTAGTGGCCGCCCTTCAGGCGAGGGTCCGTCGCGCAGTAAATCGTGGTCTGGGCGGCTTGGGCCGGCGTCAGGAGGATCAGAGGCGCCAGTGGCGTGACCAGGCGCTTCGTCCGTTTGAGCAGTCGGGGTTCGTCCTGCCAGCCGAAGGTCATGTTCGAGTAGGCCGAGCCTGGGTGCAGGGCGGCCGCCCGGAGGTGGCCGTCCGCGGCGTAGCGGCGCTGCAGCTCGAAGCTGTGGTGGATCAGGGCCAGCTTGGACTGGCCGTAGGCGGTCCAGGAGTCGGCCCCGTCCGGGGCCGCGAAGAGCCGAGCGTTGCTGCCCTTGTCGTGCTGGTGCGAGGAGACGTTGATCACCCGCGCATCGCCGCTCCGCCGGCCGGACTCGAGAAGCATCGGCAGCAGCAGGCGGGTCAGGTGGAACGTGCCGAGGTAGTTCGTCCGCCAGTGGATCTCGAACCCGTCGGTGGAGACCCTGCGCTCGCGCCAGCGCCAGAGCACGTCGCGAAGGATGCCCGCGTTGTTGACCAGCACGTCCAGGCGGTCGCCGGACATCTCCCGGTACCAGGCGGCGAAGTCGGCGACGCTTTCGGCGTCGGAGAGATCGAGCCGGTGGGCCTCGATTCCGTTCGGCCGCTGCCCGGCGTCCGGCAGGTCCCGCAGCAGGGTCTCCCGGGCGGCGTCGCTGTCGCGCGGGCAGGTGACCGCGACGTCGGCGCCCCAGAGGGCCAGCGTTCTCGCGACCTGGTAGCCGATCGATCCGGGCGTCGCGCCGGTGACGATCACTTTTCTGTCCGACATGTCGACCCGGTCGGCCATCGGCTTGCGCGAGAGAAGCTCCCGCATGTGGTGGAAGGCCTTCGAGAGGCCGGATCCGGGTCGGTAGGCCATTGGATTGGCTAGCTCGGTGGTGCCTGCGTCTGGAGCAGCACTTCGCTGCCTTCCCACAGCCTGGCGCCGTTGGCCGGGTTCGTGGCGTGCTCGGACGGGCGCTTCTCCCGCAGCATGTGCAGGTAGATACCGCTGCGCTTGCCGGCGTCGTCGGCGCAGCACAGATAGCTAACCGGCCTGGCGGCCTTCTCCGGCGTCAGGAAGAAGAACTTCATCATCGGGACCACCAGAGGCTTCAGGAACCACGGCGCTTCCCGCGCGATCGCCGTGTTGACAGGGCCGGGACAGAGCGAGTGGACCACGACGTGGCCCTCGCCTTCGCGGTTCAGGCGGCGCGAGAGTTCGGTCGCGTAGGTGCAGACGACGAGCTTGCTCGCCCCGTAGTGCTTGATCCCGTCGCGCACGCCGTAGTCGACGAAGGCGCCGAAGCGGTCGAAGTCGATCGGCTCGGCGGAGCGGTGGGCGTCGGAGGAGACGAGAACGATGCGGGGCGCCTTCTCGATCCTGGCAGCCGGGCGAACCGTGCCGTCTCCCAGCCAGCGATCGACGAGGACGCGGTTGGCCAGAAAGTGGACGGCGAACATCAGCTCGAAGCCCTGCGGCGTTCGGCGCGCGCGGCGGGGCACGACGCCGGCGTTGAGGACCGCGATGTCGATCGTCGTTTCCCGGTCACGCAGTTCGTCGCAGAGCTGGTGCACCGAACGCAGGTCGGAGAGATCGACCCGCAGCATCTCGACCCGGTTGGAGCCGGAAGCGGCCCTGACGTCCTCGCCCGCGTCGGGGTGGCCGCTGCGGCAGGCCATCAGGACGTGGCCGCCGCGCCGCGCCAGGTCGATGGCGACGGCCTTGCCGAGCCCGCTGTTGGCCCCGGTCACGAGGCACGTCCTGCCGTCGATCCTGACGGAGGCCGGCAGGGCTTCGATCTCGGCCGGCTCGGCCGCGCGGTCGCGGACCGCCTTGCGGAGCACCTTGAAGAGCTTCTTCACGTTGGCTGGGCGTCTCCTTTACTCGCGCGGGATGTCGTACCTCCGGCGGTACGGCGCAATGCGGTCCTCGATCTCCTCCCTGGTCAGGCCGAAACTACCCGCATCGTAGACGTGCCGCCCGTAGCGGTGCTGCACGTTGCGGTTCGCGGTGCGCTCGGCGGCTCGCCTCGCGTCCTCTTCGAAGGGGATTCCGGCCCGCTCGTAGACGTTCCGGAGCTGCGCCATCGGATCGTCGACCAGGTCGTAGTACGACACGTCGACGAAGCGATGCGGATCGGCCGCCTCCCGAGCCCTGGCGGTCAACTCAACGAGACGTGCCGTCTTGGCCAGCCAGTGCGCGCCGATCTCCCGCGGGTCGACCCGGTCACTGAACAGGCCTCGACCGTGCGCGACCATGCTGCAGAAGGAGGGGATCGTCTTCAGCGGATCGCGGTGCGTCTGGACGATCGTCGCGGTCGGGAAGACCTCGAGAACGACGTCCAGGTGCTCCATGTGATGCGGCGTCTTGAGTACCCAGTGATGACGAGGTACCTGCCAGTGCAGGAGCTGAAGCAGGGTGCGGAACTCCTCGTACGCGCGCGTGTGGTCCTGGCCCTCCAGCCAGCGGGCGTAGGTGGGCACGTGCATGGTCGCCTCCGCCGACTGACTCATGAAGGACACGTCGAGCAGCAGTACGTCCTCCTCGGGAGCGTCGTGCTCGGCGGGATGAACGGCGAAGAACGCGGGGGCCAGGTAGGCGATTGCCCGCTCCGCGATGAGAGCCTGCCTGATCCGGGTGTGGGGATCACCCGGCTCTTCGCGCGGCAGGGGCAGCGGATTCAGTCCCTCCCAGGCCGCGACGGCGCGCATCTCGGGGTGGGAAGCGATCAGCCGGTGCAGCGTCGTCGTGCCGGTTCGCTGCAGGCCGGCGATCACGATGGCCGGCCCGAGTTCGATGTCCCGGATTTCCGGCCGCCGGCGGAGGAGATCCTCGACCCGCAGGCGCGTCGCCAGTGCCCCCTCGATCCGCCGTCTCTGGATCAGCCGGCCGAGGAGCGTGAGGTCGGCTTCCTCGTTGATCGAGCGGACGAGGACGGACAGAGGCTCCATGAACCACTCGTCGCCGAAGTCCGACAGGCCGGTTCTCCGTCGGGCCTTCGCGACCATCGAGTCGACGTCGAGTTTCCCGCGGGCTCCGACTCGGCCTGCCGCCCGCCCGGCCGCGTTCAGCAGCTTGACGGGAAGGGGCCGGTACGGACGCTCATAGTCCGTCGAGGTTTGGGCGATCCCCTTCGGTGTCATGTCGGATTCCGGATGCCGGCGGGGACGCCGGCGCACCCAGTCCGGAACCCGGAACGGCGCAGGGTCAACTGCGGGAAGTCTGCAGTTCGCACAGCTTGACGACCCTGGTCGCTGGCTCCGGGTGCTCCTCGGCCCGGATCCAGCGGAAGGACATCGTGCCGGAGGTGTGGCCTGCGGTGTCGAGCCAGTTCGGGAGCCCCGGGTCCTCGTGGGCGACGATCAGGCGCACGGAGCCGTCGCTCCCGTACTCCGCGAGGTGCTTGTTCGTGTGGATCGTGTGGTAGCGGTAGTCCAGCGATTCCATCCAGTAGTTGTTGAGCTGGAAGTTCCAGTGCTCGCACTCGGGCGGTAAAGCCTCGATGACGAGCGCCTCGTCCGCGGCCAGGCGCCAGTGCGAGTGGTAGTAGGCGATGTTCGGGTCGCCTCCGGCCTGGTTCGATGTCTCCTGGTCGAAGCGGGGCAGCTTGTTCGAGTGCTTCTGGAAGTCGCGGGCCCACTTCGCGAACAGCAGAGACGCCCCGGCGACCAGGGTGCTCGCGGAGCGCAGCCCCTCGTCGACCTGGCCCGGCGTGAGGGGCGCGGGACTCTTCTCCTCGGGGGCGCAGTTGATCCGCTCGATGTGCAACTCGGCCGGGACCTCGGTGCGCCGGTCGAGGAAGGTCTGACGCACGATCAACATGCCGGTCTCGGCCTTCATCGGCAGCCAGTTGCCGTCCTGCGGCTCGCAACTGAGAACGAGCTCGAAGCGGCCGTCGTCGTCCATCTCGAGTTCCGAGGCTTCGACGTAGCCGGTCGGCGGCAGGCCGCCGCCCTGGCCGTAGTGGCCGGCCTGGGTCCCGAAGCCGAGGTAGGCGACGGTGTTTCGGCGCCCCGTGATCCGGTACTCGTAGGCGCCCGAGAGCGCGGCGGTCAGGTAGTGGTTGTCCGGGTTGTCGGAGCCGAGCTTGACCGTCTCGTGGGCAACCCGGTGGAGGACCGGCGCCCGCGGGTCGGCGTGCTCGACGAAGGCCATCAGCCCGGCGCGGGCCAGCCGGCTCAGGTAGCGGTAGCCCTCGGCCTGGTTGAACGAGTCGCGCGGCGTGCCGGGAAAGTTCAGCGAGGCGCCCGCCGCCTTCAACGTGTCGCAGAACTCGTCCCAGGAGCGGCCGCTGACGACCCGCTGCGCGGCGACGTCGTCCTCCGACTGCCCGCGGAGCTTCCGCATCGCCAGCGAGATCCGGCGGAAGAGCGCGAGCAGCGCGATGGCGAGCTTTCTCACCGTCTTCTTCCTCCCGCCGTCACTCGGCGGGGCCGACCGGCGTGCCGTAGGGAACCGGCGGCTCGCGCTCGTGCGTCGGGCCGAGCGCGACGATGCGCCAGCGACCCCGGGACGAGCGGAGGTCGAGACTCTGGGTCTCGTAGCTCGCCTCGCGCACGTACTCGACCTCGAGACGGACGATGTCGCCCAGCTCCTCCTCGCCGGTCACCGCGACCCCCTTGAGGTCGGCGACACGCTGTTGCAGGTACTGCTCGAACGGGGCGTCGCCCATCTCGTCGTGCACGGATTCGAGCTGTTCCCGGACCTCTCCGGCGAAGAGATCGAGATAGGCCTCCGCGGCGCCGTCCCCGCTCGCTTCGATCATCAGCCAGAAGACCTCCCGCGGTTCGCCTGCATCGGCCGAACGCTCGGGCAGGCGGTCGCGAAGCGCGATCGCCAGGCCTGCCACCAGGACCAGCGCGGTCAGCGCCGTGGCGCCGGCGTTGCGGGTCATCCTCATTGCGGTTGTCTGGAGGGGGGACTGGTCAGCTCGCGGCGCAGAAAGTCGATGTCGATCGTGCTCCGCCCCGGTTCGAGGATCGTCTTCCGCATCCGCGGCAGGACGCGTTCCATCGTCTCCAGGTAGGAGCGGGTGCGGACTTCGTCCCGGTTGCCGCGCGCGGCGGTGGCGATCGCCCGGAAGCGGTCCCCCTCACCGGTCGCGCGCTCCACTTCCGCGGTCCGGAAGCTCTCGGCCTGCGCCACCAGTGTGCGCGCTTCGCCGCGGGCGACCGGCACGACCTCGTTGCGGTAGCTCTCGGCCTCGCGGATCAGGCGGTCGCGATCCTCGCGCGCGCTGGCCACGTCGTTGAACGCTTCGCGCACCGGGCTTGGCGGGCTCACTCCCTCGAGACTTACCGAGAGCACGGTGGCGCCGGTCTCGAAACGGTCGAACAGCCCCTGCGACGCGGCCTGGACGCTCTGCTGCACGGCGACCTTGCCGGTCGTCAGCAGTTCGTCGACGCTCATGCCGGCGATCACTTCGAGGAGGGCGCTGCGTCCGCTGGCCTCCAGCACGGACTCGACGTTCCGGAACCGCAGCGCGTAGGCGAGCGGATCGTGGATCGCGTACGAGACGATGAGCCGGACGTGGACCACGTTCCGGTCGCCGGTCAACCACCGTGCCTCCGCCGCCGGAGACTCGCCGCCCAGCACCCGGTCGGGCGCGGTGAAGCCGAGGGTCAGGCGCTTCGCCTCCCTCACCTTCAGCTTGTCGACGCGGCCCACCGGCCGAGGCCAGTTCCAGTGCACCCCCGGCCCGGCCGGCACGGCCGTGGCTCGGCCCAGCACCCGCACCACGGCCTCTTCGTCGGGGGCGACGAAGTAGACGCCCCAGCCCAGCCACATCAGGGCCAGGGCCAGCGCCGTCGTGGCGAGCGCGCGAAGCCTCATTGGGATCCCCCGCCCAGGAGCGAGAAGAGCTCGGAGTCCGCCGACAGGATGACCGTCGTCTGATCGTCGAGGATCGACTCGTAGGACTCGAGGGTGCGCAGGAACCGGTAGAGAGAGGGATCCTGACGGTAGGCGTCGCCGTAGATGCCGGCCGCCTCGGCATCGCCCTTGCCGCGGAGGATCTCGGATTCGCGGTAGGCGGCCGCCAGGATCAGCTCGCGGTCCCGGTCGGCCTCGGCGCGGATGACCATCGCCTGCTCCTCGCCCTGGGCGCGGTACTCCTTCGCGATCCGCTCACGCTCGGCCCGCATGCGGGCGAAGACGGACTCCAGGTTCTGCTCGGGAAAGCTCAGGCGGGTGAGCTGCACTTCGAGGATCTCGACCCCGAGCTGGGGCCCGGACACGGCGCCCGCGGACTCGCGGACTTCGGCGGAAACCTGTTCGATCCGCAGTTTCTTCGGCTCGGTGGACACGAGTTGGGAGAGCTCGGTGCGGCCGAGGGCGGCAGCCAGACCCGCCCACACGACGTCGTGCAGCCGCATCTCGGCGCCCGAGATGTCGCCGATCGTCTCGAGAAATCGCGCCGGGTCGGCGATCCGCCAGACGACCGCGGTGTCGACGACCAGGTTCTTCTTGTCCTGGGTCAGGAACTCGGCCGGCGCCGGATCGTAGAGGAGCACGCGATTGTCGAAGCGGATCCGCCGGTCGATCGGCCACTTGAACCGGAGGCCCGGCGCCTCGACCGTGCGCAACGGCTTGCCGAACCGGGTGACGATCGCGCTCTCGGTCTCCGGCACGACGAACACGGACCGCGCCAGCGCGACGATCGCCAGCACGGCCAGGCCGGCGCGCCACCAGGACGTGCCACGGCCCGGCGAATGCTCGTGCCCGTCGCCGCCGTTGTGGCTGTGTGCCTCGTCGTGGTGATCGTGATGGTCGTGGTGATGTCCGTGGCCTTGACTCGTCATTGGTCTACCTCATTCTGGGCAGCGCCCGGTGGCGGAACGTACACATCGAGAAGGCGGTTTTCCGCTTCGTCCACGAAGACGAAGCGCTTGCGGCCAGCGTCGGCGTCGGTGATCAGTTTCGGCTTGCCGGCGAGCGAACTCTCCAGCGTCTCCAACTGGAGGCGGAAGCGGTGCAGGTCGCGGGCCCGGCGGTACTCCCCGGCGCGCAGTTCGAAGCGCTCGCTCTCACCGCGGCCCGCCTCGACGCGCTGGGTCTTGTAGGCCTCGGCCTCCAGGAGCTGCCGGCTCGCTTCGCCGCGGGCGAGGGGCAGACGCTCCAGCGCGTACCCCTCCGCCTCGTCGATAAGCGTTTCCCGCTCCTCGAGTGCGCTCGCCGCGTCGCGAAAGGAGTCGACGACGTCGAGCGGAGGATGGGCGTCCTGGACGGTCGCGCTCACCACCTCGACGCCGGCGCCGAGACCGTCGAGCTGCGCCCCGAGGTGGTGACGCCACGCCTTCTCGATGCCGTCCCGCTTGCCGGTCAGCACGTCGTCGAGCGAGTGGCCGGCGAGCACGGTGCGGAGCGACCGCTCGGCGCTCGCCTCGACGAGGAGTGCCGGATCGGCGGTGGCGAAGGCGAAGGCCGCGGCGTCGGCGACGCGATAGTGGATGCGGGCCGCGACTTCGACCAGGTTCTCGTCCCCGGTCAGCATCAGGCGCTCGAGGGGCGGCGTGTCGTCGAAGCCGGCGTGACGGACGTTCCACTCATAGCTCGGCCTGGCGCCGGCTTCGGTGGGTGCGGCCGCCCGCGGCGAGCCGACCGCGGCGACTCGCAGGCGCTCCGGTTCGACCCGCGTCACCCGATCTGCCGGCCAGGGCAAACGCCAGTGCAGGCCCGGACCGAGTTCGCCGCCGACGTGGAGGCCGAAACGCTGCACCAGGCCGATTTCCTGGGGCTCGATGATCCGCAGGCCGCTCGCCGCCCAGAGGGCGAACAGCACGAACGGCGCCGCCCGCAGCAGGCGGGGCGCCGCCGCGCGGATCCGCGTCGGGCTGTCTTCAAGCGCGTGTTCGATGCGGTGGACCGCTTCCCTCCGTCCAGTGTTCAGGGATCGCCAGCCGGCAATCAGGCCCTCGACCGGACCGGCCAGAGCGGGGACACGGCGCCAGCCGCGCTCTTCGCGCGCGGCCACCGCCCGCCCCTCGTAGAGCAGGCGGACGCAGTTCAGGATGACGAGCAGGGAGGCGGCCTGGTGGACGATCGCGGCGGCGGCCGGAGGCAGCAATCCGAAAGCGGCGAAGCCGACGGCGACGAAGTTGATCCCGAAGGCGAAGATCAGGATGCTGCTGCGAATCCGGGCCACCACCCGGCGCGAGTAGCGGAGCAGCGGCGCCAGGTAGTCGAGCCGATCGGGCAGCAGGACGACTTGCGCCGCCTCGGCCGAAAGGTCGGCGGCGCCGTGGCCGATCGCGACGCCGACGGACGCGGCCGCCAGCGAGGGCGCGTCGTTGATCCCGTCGCCGACCATCAGGACGTTGCGGTCGCCGCGGGAGAGTTCCCGGAGCTGCCGCACCTTCTCTTCGGGAAGCAACTCCGCGTGGACCTGGTCGATGCGGGTCCGCCGGCCGATCGCGCGCGCCGTCGCCTCGGCGTCGCCGGTCAGCATGACGATCGGATCGACGCCGGTCTGGCGGAGGTCGCCGACCGCGTCCGCGGCCTCGTCGCGCAACGGATCGGCGAGGGCGAACGCGCCGG
>Ga0209543_1000426_pt1 | contig 54889 bp, 46 predicted proteins | sample MesohylFT_FD_187296 | JGI IMG/M metagenome (GOLD analysis project Ga0209543, IMG submission 187296) | Host-associated microbial community of the marine sponge Aplysina aerophoba from Gulf of Piran - sponge mesohyl, lysed by freeze-thaw... | ecosystem: Host-associated > Porifera > Sponge >...
AGGTTCAGGCGTGGCAAGACCAAAGAAATCAGCAACGTGCCACGGTCCACTGGCGATTTACGACCGACGATGCACGGATCAAACTCAACAAACTATATCCTTCAACAGAAGGTTGACACACTACTAGTTCCTCCGCGTGCCGTTGGAGCTGCTTTGATAGGTTCAGCCATGTTTTTCATAGGTCAATCCTCTGTGTCCGGGCGATCAATATGACCGTTAACACCATGTGCATCGTAGACATCAAAAACGGCTTGACAGAAGGCTATCGTTTTTTCGTCCTGATTTTGCAATGCCGTTTCGTACATTCTGATGAAATACCTTTTACCCGCCTCGGTCTGCGAATAGTTACTTTTGCGCAAATTATGTTCATAGCAGAGAGTTTGTCCGTTTTCAATAGTATTCCTGCCGCCCCTATCTTTCGGTTTGATATGATCAGCGGCGATCGTAACGCCATCTGCCTCTCCACGCCCACAAACGACACAACGACGATCATCACGTTCAAAAATAGCTTCTCTGTCCCGTGGAGAAAACTCAAACAGCACAACCTCGTGGACGTAACTAGGATCGTACTTGTAAATGCCTTTCCGGACTTTGATTAGCTTTCCCTCTTGATGGAGCTGCCTAACGGTTCTCCAAGGATCCCTCGGAGTTTTACCATGCTCTTGAAAATATTGTTCCGACACCCAGTCAACCACGGGGCCATGCTGGAGATCCTCGTTCGGATGATTCACAAAATATTCTAATACAAGATCACGAATTGTCTTCGCCATGAGATTCCTCTTTTTCTTCAAACAGATACAATTGATTTGCAGCTTGACTTACCCGTTCCTTCGCAAGTTCACAATAATACTCATCGACATCAATCCCGACGCTACGACGTTTGTTCAATTGGGCGGCAACTAAAGTAGTTCCGCTTCCCATAAAGGGATCAAGGATAGTGTCCCCTACATAACTAAAGAGTTTGATACAACGACGTGGGAGTTCTAAAGGAAAGGGCGCGGGGTGTCCAATCCGTTTCTTGCTCTCACCGGGAAAAGTCCAGAGACCGTTTGTCCACTCCATGAATTCCTCCCGGTTCATATCCGATTCGCCACTTCCACTTGTTTTTTTCCACTGCTCTTTATAGAGAACAACAATCAGTTCAACAGGGGCAATGACGTAGGGTGCGGATGCCCGCATCCATGAACCCCAAGCAGTTCGTCTGGAGATATTGCCCTCGTTCCAAACGATGGTAGAGTGGTATTGAAACCCAATAGCGGTTGCCAGCTTGGTTAAATCCGCGCCGACGTGTTGCTGACCGCCTTTGTTTTTGTCCAAGGGGATATTAAGACAGAAACGCCCATCGGACTTAAGCCATCGAAAACAACGCGCGAACCATTTTTTCGAAAAGGCAAGATAGTCGGCATAAGAAAGGGCATCGTCATTTGAGTTATATTCTATATCAACGTTGTAAGGTGGTGATGTAACAATGAGGTCAATGCTGTCTTTTTTTATAGCACGTGTGGTTAGTACATTTCCGTTGATTATTCTGAATTGATCGTTGCCAAAATACACATTTGTCTCCTATGTCCTAAGATAGGTGTCAAAGAGTTTCCATCGGTAGTAATATCTGTCTATTATACAACATTTGCTTTGGTGTGGCAAGCAAATTAACTTGACAAACGAATTAAAAATGTAGTATACTTAAGTAGTGTGCTTAACGTTTGTGAATTTAACTCTGACCCCGTTTCAGGGTCTTGCATTCCCTGCTTAATTGATAGAGTTAATCCAGAAGGCACAACACTTCCAAAATAACCGTTCGGTTCGGGTTCCTTTTGTTAATACGCAAACAAAATCCCGTGCCGTAGGACAAAAACTATAACATTTTCTGATAAAGGAGAAGAAATTATGCTGACAATTCCACAAGCTCGGTTCACTGAATTCCTAAGCGACATTGAACCGAGTGACACAACCAAAAGCGATGCCTCCTCTGCCCATACCACACTAAGGAACTTTCTTAAAAACGAAGAGGACTTCAAAGAATATCACGTAGATACCTTCTTGTCCGGGTCCTACAGGCGCGATACGGCTATTCGTCCGCAGAAAACGGAAGATGAGATCGAACGGCCCGATGTTGACATCATTGTTGAGACAAGCCATACTCGCGAGGATTCCCCAGAAGAAGTTGTAAATCTTCTCTATAACACGTTGAAAAAGAAATATTCAGAAATCCGCCGTCAAGACCGGTCAGTAGGCATAGAAACCAGCAAAGCAGACATGGATGTCGTACCGGTCATTAAACATGATGGCATTTATTTCATCCCCGACAGGAAGCACGGAATCTGGCTTCCCACAAATCCTCCCGGACATACAACTTGGACCACAGAGACTAACAAAACCGCAGGAAAACGTTTTAAGCCTTTGGTTAAACTAATGAAGTGGTGGAGGCGCGAACAACCAACTTCTGATAAAAAACCGAAAGGTTTTGCTATAGAGTGTTTCACTGCTTGTTGCATGGATTACGTTGAAACGTACTACGGTGAACTGTTTGTCCAGACTCTGGAGGCAATTGTCGAAAAGTATGAATGGTATACGCTATTACGAAGAGTTCCTTCTCTTCCCGATCCGGGAATCCAGAGTAACTCAGTGACTGATGGTATGACAGCAGATGCCTTTATCGACTTTTACAATACAGCGAAAGAATACGCTGAATTGGGCCGAAAAGCCCTAAACGAAACTGATCCAGAGGAAGCGACAGAATTGTGGAAACAAATTTTTGGTGATCGATTTCCTAAAACAGAGCGATCAAGTTCCAATAGTCTGTTGGCACCAGCAGCGACAACACAAGCCTCTTTTCCTGACCAACCTGCAGGTCCTAAAAGGCCCACAGGATTCGCCTAATGTGGTTCCGGGACAATCTCGCTAGGTTGCAGAAAGAACGGGATGCAATCAACACGTTGATCGCCGAAGTGGATTGGCTTCCGTTCATAGATTGGAGGATCCACAATGAAGAAACACTATACCTCGTTGTGGACATTCAGGTGCATGGCCATTGCCGTCCAGTGGCCATGCTTTATCCAGCTAACTACCCTGCGAACCCACCAACTGTGATCCCACGCGAACCAAATCAGCATTGGTCAACACACCAATATGGTTACGGAGGTGAGCTTTGCCTTGAGTGGGGACCTGATAATTGGCACGAAAAACTCACAGGTGCTAATTTTCTTCGTAGTGCCCATAAACTCTTACTCGCCGAAAACTCGATGGAAGAAGGCATGTCACAAATAGTGGCACCGTCTAGACATTTCCTGACGTTAGGTCAGCAATTGCAATCCACCTTATGCAGATTTGTCGTTAACGACGACCTTATATCCTACACACAATCGCTCCCAAAAAACGCATACGGAATGGCTGAGATTTGGATCATGTGCCATCGGAATGCGGTAACAACCTTCGTGAGAAAATTGGATCTCGTCAACAGTAAAATTTGGCACAACGCGATACTACCCAAAGAATTGGAAGATACGACTAACCAAATTGAATGCCGTTTTTTCAAGGTAAATTTGGAAGTTAACGCCTTAAATTTTTCAAGTTTGACTTCGCTCATCTCCGATCTGAAAGCACAAGATATTAATGCTTGGGAACGTATGTCTGCGCCAACAAACTTTGTGTTATTTAATACTAACGGGAAACTTTATCTATTTTCAGTTTCGGATCCAAAGAAATGGATTAGGTTCACAAACGTGGATATTAGTAACAAAAAAGACAACTCCCGTCTCCTTCCTGAATTTATTAAACTTAAGAACAAAAAAGTTGGAATCGTTGGAGTTGGCTCAGTAGGCAGCAAAGTTGCAATTTCCCTAGCGCGAAGTGGTGTTCGCGACTTTCTTCTCGTTGACCACGACATATTTCTGCCCGAAAATATTTGCCGTCACGAACTAAACTGGGAAGATATCGGACAACATAAAGTTGATGGAATCGCATATCAATTGAAACTCATCGCCCAAGATATCAACGTGAAATGCTGCCGTTCCAAATTGTCAGGTCAAGAATCCACCTTGGGTGTTGACAATATCCTTTCCCAACTGGGAATATGTGATCTCATTATTGATGCTACAGCTGATCACCTTACCTTTAATCAGTTGGCCACTGTGGCCAATCAGCAGCATACTTCCATGGTTTGGCTTGAAATCTATGAAGGCGGAATTGGAGGTATGATAGCTAGATCCCGCCCTAACCGAGATCCAGATCCAAAAACGATACGCGATCACCTCAATACGTATTTTGAAGAACACGGTGCTCCAGAAATAAAGGGAATTGCGGATTACACAGCAGTTAACAGAGAAGATACAGTCATAGCAGCAAGTGATGCAGATGTCACCATTATCGCTGCAAACGCTACTAAATTAGCACTCGACATTTTGATTGAACGTGAACCATCAGATTTTCCTTATTCGTTGTACCTAATTAGCCTCACTCGAGATCAGATTTTCAAAGAGCCATTTTACACTATTCCGATAGACCTTAAGAATGCCCAACCAACTATCATCGAATCTGAACTTTCAGAGGATCAAGCCAATGAAAATCTCAACTTCATAGAACAACTGACTTCAAAAGAGAAGAATGAAAATTCACCTACCGATTGACATCCAAAAGAGACTTATTCCTGCGCTCGAGAAAGCAGGCTCCTATGAAATTGGTGGTGTGCTCATGGGAGAACATATTGATAAAGCAGAGTTTCGTATTGTTGATTTGACCATTCAGGCACAGTTTGGCAGCATCGCGTTTTTTACCCGCTTAGTAGCGGACATTGTTAAACCATTAAAAGGATTCTTTAAGCGAACTGGATATAATTATAGAAAATTTAACTATCTTGGAGAATGGCACTCACATCCTTCATTTCCACCGGTGCCAAGTCAGAAGGACATCCAGTCAATGCAGGAAATTGTAACTGACTCTGATACCGGCGCGAATTTTGTTATCTTGCTTATTGTGAAGATTAAAAAGACGCAGGAAATTGAAGCAACAGCAACAGTTTTTTTTCAAGATGGACAATTCTTTGAATGCGAACTGATAAAGGAGAAATTAATTTGACTCAGAAACGACAATCTTCGTCTCTGCTGTCACCTCAAGCAAGAGGGGGCGATATCGCAGAAGGCGGTTTCCAATATCAATTCAACTCAACCATTGCTCAGATTCCTAATTGGCTTGCTCAAGACGGATTCACAGAGATGATTCGCGAAGCTCTAGGTGACGCTGAAGCGAGGTTTTTTGTCCCTAGTGTCGGCTTTTGGTACGAACTTGTTGAATATAAGAACCATCACTTGAAAGCGAGTAAATTTTGGGAGGAGATTGAACACTTCCAGAAAATAGACGGACAAGCCCCAAATACCTATCAACAATTCATGTTAGGTTGTAAATCGGTAGCAGAGGAACTCGTCCCTATAACAAATGCCTTAAAACGAGTTCGGGATCCCTATTCCTTCTACAATACAGCACAACAGATACAAGATATCTCCTACACTGATTTCGTTGAAGTTGTGGAAGCCCGGAACAAATCAAAGGATATAGCTGATTTTTTATTTTTAAAAGTGCGCTTCAAACTTGATTCCACAGATGCCGAGTCTCACCCTCGGGGACTTTTTACAGAGGAGATGAAGCGATATTTTCCAGAATTTAATAAATTGTCAGGAGAAGTCACCAATGCTGCTTACACTGAACTGATTGAGTTAGTTAAATCCCGAAGGAACAAACCGATTTACAGACATGAACTAGAAAAAGCAATTTGGCAGGAAATGAAAGAAAAAGACAGACCTGAACCTACTATAAAAATTCATACAGAGCATGATGCAAATACTGATAAAGGCCCCGATGGTTGCCTCCAGTTTGACTGGAAGAGCATTTTTGGAGGTCCTAACCGCAACTTTCCACCAGCAGAAGAATGGAACAGGAAAGTTGTTAGTCAACTCCAGTCCACAAAAAAGTGGTTAATTTCAACAGAGAGGTCTCGTCATATCCATCTAAATGGACATCGCAGGCTATCTGCGTCTATTGCAATTGGTTCAATTTTCTCTGCTGTTGCCGGTTTTACAATTGGCATAGAAACTAGAGACGGGATATGGTGGACTAATAGCCATGCTAAGGAAGATACGCCAGATTACCAATGGCAGCAATCTATTGATGGGGGACCAGCTGGTGAAATAGCGGTGGGAATTTCGATACTGAAAGATACTGCCAATGAAGAAGTAGAAAGATACTTAAAGACGAAGCACTTCCAAGGAAAGCGACTTTACCTGTTCAGCAGCATGGCCCTTCAATCAGATAATCAAGCAAACCGGGCAGTACAAAAAGCGAAGTCAGTGATTCAAGAGTTGACTAGTAAAACACAAGCGAAGAAAATTCATCTTTTCTTCGCGGGACCTGCACAGTTTGCACTTTTTTTAGGACATCGCTTAAATACACTCGGGGAAATTCAGTGCTATGAGCGGATTTCACCAAATACATATGTTCCAACAGTACTCATAGAAACTTAGAAATCTCAATTTCAAGAATGTCAATACTACACAGAAATCCAACCTTACAGTCCGTCGTGAGCATCCGAACCCTCATCAAAGTGAGTCTACAAACCTACATCGGAAACGATAGATTTAGGTTCATACCTACCACTGCGTCAACATTGCCTTGATATCTTCCGGCAATTGAACACCATTCTTCTGCTGAAAGTCTTCAACGCTTTCGTACCTATCATGAAATTCAACAATAATATCCACACCTTTGTCCTTAGCAAGATTCAGGTCTGTTCTTGCCTCTTCCCATTCTTTTAGGTGCAGCCAAACTATGCCACGGTTGCAATATGCCCGAGCATAATTGGCTTCGACTTTTATCGCTATGTTACAGTTTTGTATTGCTCTGTCATATTCACCTTTTATACCGTAAACCCTGCCGAGATTGTTATAGGCAGCGGCATTACAAGGGTTGAGATCTATGGCCTTGCTAAAATCCTGTATTGCCTTGTCCAATTCGCCCGTTATACCGTAAACGCTGCCACGATTGTTATAAGCATCAGCATTATGAGGGTTGAGTTCTATTGCTTTGTTAAACTCTGTGATAGCTTTGCCGTATTCACCTTTGATAGAGTAAACGTTACCGAGATTGTTATAGGCACCAATATAATTAGGGTTGAGTTCTATTGCCTTACCAAAGTCTCGTATTGCGTCACCCAATTTGTTTTTGGCACTATAAGCAATGCCCCGATTGTAATAGGCATCAACATTATCAGAATTGAGATATATCGCCATGCTATAGTCTTTGATTGCTTTGTCCAATTCGTCTCTGATGCGGTAAGCAATACCCCGATTGTAATAGGCTAAAGCATAATCAGGCTTCAACTCTATTGCCATGTTATAGTCTCTGATTGCACGTTCAAAATCATCCTTTTTGAAGTAAGCATTACCACGGCTGTTATAGCCTTCGGGAAAATCAGATTTCAGTTTTATCACCGTGTCATAGTACTGAATAGCACGCTCATAATCGCCTTGTTTGCTGTAAGCAATACCGAGATTATTATAGGCTGAGACATAATCAGGCTTCAACTCTATCGCCTTGCGGTAGTCTCGGATAGCTCTGTCAAAATCACCTATGCGATAGTAAGCAATACCGCGATTGTTATAGGCTGAGACATAATCGGGTTTGAGTTCTATTGCGGTGTTATGGTCTTGGATGGCTCTGTCAAAATCACCTGCATCGGCGTAAACAGTGCCGCGATTATTATAGCCTTCGGGAAAATCAGGTTTCAGTTCCAATGCCTCGGTATAATGCACAACGGCTCTTTCGTACCACGTCAGTTTTTCGTTCCAGTTCTGCACGGAGTCTGCTCTCTTTCGACAGGTTTTCCCTCTATGAAACTGTGTGTAGGCACTCTTATGCATGTTCCAGTTTCTAATGAAACCGTGGAGGTCATTGTGGATGATTTCTGTGGAGATGCCGTGGGACTTTCGAAGATGTGCCAGCATGGGCAATTTGAGGTCGGCCGGGATAGTAATTACCTCGTCTGGACTGATAAAGCCCTTGGGCGGTTGAACGAATACTATTTTTTGAGCAATAATACGCTGCTTCGGCTCGTGTGGTTGTTTAAGGTAGCCCACTACTGAATCTCTTTTTTGCAAAATGATCCTGCCATCTTCACTGGGTGCGCCGTCGCAAGCAAAGAAAAGCGCGATGTGGGAATCAGTTGTGAATTCAATAAGGTTGGTGACACCTCCGTGGTAGTGGAGTTCAACCAAGATTTCAAGTTCATCCGTTTTCTCAGTATATTTCTTTGCCTCGTCCAGAATTTCTTTTTGGACGAATTCTATGTCAAAATCGTCTGCTTCAATATCGTAATCGTACTGGCGATAGAGACTCGACACGACTTTCCCATAGAATCTGCTTTCTCCTCGGAAGATGTAGTCTCCATCAACAGATTTTTCGGCTATTTCACAGATTTTTTGCAAGACCCTACTGAGTTCATTCTGAGGGTCGGATTGAGTGTTCATTCCTTTTCCTCCATACGGGCACGGGTGTTTAGTGTTAAAGTGATGCTCCATTTACCTAAGAATGTTAACAGAACTTTAGATACTATGCATCCTCTCGTCTCAGATCTTCCGTTTCTTCAGATGAAGGTGGTTTCGGATCCCATTGGATACCTGTGCGTTCAGCAATAATGTTTTCGGCTTCCGCTTTCGCGCTACCGTCTATTACCTTGGATTTGGATAGATATTTTTGAAAATTGGCAATAGCTTCCTTTTGATTATCAAGTTCAATCGTGCAAAACCTTCTATTTCTCCACGGGACATGGGTTTTATACGCAAAGTAGAAATCCCATTTTCTACCATTAGTTGCAACGCCGATATCTACACCCTCTTGAAAGATATAACGGGCTATCTGGTCTTGAGGTTCCTCCATTTCAATATTGGCACTCCATCGTTTGCACTCAACCAATACCAGCGGTTTTCCCTCGTACTGTAAAGCATAATCGACTTTGTTATTTCCAACTCGGAATTCTGGAAAAACCTCCAATGTGTCTATATTTCCATAGTTCCATCCTAAAGCTGTGAGAATAGGCAGGACTATAAATTGCTTGGTCGCGGCTTCGTCAAAGTTTATGTCTCTAATCTTTCCCGTAAATTTCACAATATCGGAAATAGTTTGTGTTAACTTCTCGGCGTTGTCTTGTTCCTGCATGTTTTCCTTTTGTTGCCACAAGTACGGTGTCGTTTAATATAAAAAATATGTCCACTGCAAAGACATCAATTTAATCCTGCAGATCGGTTGCTCGTAACCGCCGGCTTGGCGTTATGCTGACACCACTATCCTGTAAAGACTGCTGCGACTGGTCGCCATTGAGATATTTGAAATGCTGTTGGAGGAACGCAAGTTGCTCCTTTGTAAAGGATTGAAATTGACCCCGACGTGCCGCTTGAATCAGCGGGCGGGCTGGTTGTTGCTCTACTCCGTTATCAATATCTTCCGCGCGGTGGGATACCCAGCGGGTAGGTGGCCATTTTCAAGAGAAGTGATTAAGGGCTGTTCTCAAGCGTCTCTATTGAAAACTTAAACCCGAGTCCATGCAGAATCGCACCCACTGTCTCGAATGTCTTAAATTGCAACGTCGTATGTTCGGAGAAGATTTCGTGAAGCTCCTCGCGACTGACGCTGATCTGCGGCTCTAACTTTGATAGCCCGCCTTGCGCGTTTATGACGTCTCTAAGGGCAAGTAAAAACGCTTCAATGTTCCTATCTGCCTCATATTCCTCAAAGGCTATGGATAGATACTCCTTGGCATACACCGGATCTGCTAATCTCACCTTTAGCCCCTCTTCGTAGTTTCTATATTTTCTCATGACATCGACTCCCTAAAATGCTGCCAGTAGCGTTTCGCTCTCGCAATGTCCCGCCGCTGCGAGGTTTTATCGCCACCCATTAGCAGCAAAATATCTTCACGCCCGATCCTACCAAAATAAATCCGATAGCCAGCACCGAAATCCAAGCGCAACTCAAACACACCATCGCCGAGGGAACGCTGATCGCCCAACAGACCTAACCGCACTCGTCTCAGACGGTTGTCAATGCGTGCTGAAGTTCGAGTGTCCCTGATTGATGAAAGCCATTGCTCAAACGACTCATTCCCATGCTCATCTCGGTAAATCTGTAGATTCATGAGGCAATTATTGTGGTTTTCGGCGCGTCTCAGCAGAACGCTTTTTACCGTTTCAAGGGACCTCGTCGCAGATATTTCTATTTCTAATCTTATCTCTGACGTAACTCTATCCGCAATCTTCACAGAGGATATAATCACCACAGCCAAGGTTGGAATAGTTGAGAGCCTGTCTGCCATCCGACCACGTAATTGTCAATGGGATCGGACCCGGCGTGAAGGATCCCAGCAATGGTCGCCGTATTACCCGGAAACCGTTATCCAGACTCCACTCGGTAATTTTCTATCACAGGTTAACGTAATGCAAAATAGGACTCTTTGTTGAATTAGCATATCATAACAAGGAGGCAGATGTCAAGGAAAACCCAATCCTCTAATCATGATCAGAGGAATAGTGGACGGCACGCGGAGCGTGCCTACTACTTTTAAATCTGAGTTCCGTCCTACGAGAGAATCGAATGGCTCTGGATAAGTTTCACCAATAAACCAAAATATGATATACTGCAACCAATCGTAATCGAAATATCAGAGGTAAAAGATTATGTTCCCAACGATTGAAGCGCGAACGCCCATTAACACACCGCCAATGTGGGCTGTGCTGGAACGGCAACTTATTGACAAAATGAACGCTACAGCACCAGAAGTCTTGGAGAAATATACGCGTCCTGACGGAACGCTGTTCTGGCCCACGCATCCAGAGTTCCAGAGCATCGACGGACTCGATGATGCCTACGAGAGTTTCCATAACTGGGCACTCTTCTATATGCTCGGTGGCGATGCACGGTTCTTGGCTGACGCAGACACGGAATTCGATGTCATCACAACAGATATGGCGCGATATGGGACAGGTCACGGCTACCCGATGGTGGTGAAAGAATATCAACCGGGTTACGACTGGTTCCACCAAGGTGAAGGGAACTACCTTTTTTACATGCTCTGTATGGCGGATCCGTCAAACTCGAAGAACATCGAACGGGCAAAGCGGTTTGCAGGATTTTTCATGAATGAAGACCCGGATGTGCAGAACTATGACGCGCAGCATAAGATTATCAAATGTGCCATGAACGGGAGTAAGGGACCGGCATTTTGGGCTTTCGCTGGACATCCCTATTTCCCTTGGGACGGGTATAACATGCCGTTTTACGATATTCCCGGCGGCACGAGTCATGAAGCTGTCAGGGAAGACGAGGCATTACAGACACATATCGGGCAGCGGATCCGTGAACGTCAAGGCGTAGGAGACGCGGTCGTCAATCTCGCGGCGACGACTCTTGCTACGAATGCATTTCTGCTGACTGGTGACGATAAATACAAAGCATGGGTTCGGGAATACGTCGATGCGTGGATAGAACGCACAGAGGAAAACGGGGGTATTATCCCGGACAATGTCGGGCTGTCAGGAAAGATTGGTGAGCATATAAATGGCAAGTGGTACGGTTCTTACTACGGATGGAGTTGGCCTCACGGATGGCACAGTGTAGGACAAGCCATAGGTATAGCGGCACAGAATGCTACGTTGCTTTGGAGAGACCTTGCGTATCTCGACTTTCCGCGCTCACAGATCGACGTTTTAATCGAAAAAGGGATTGAGAAGGACGATCAACTTTATGTCCCACAGAAGTATGGCGATCCGGGTAAAGTCAATTATGTGCCGGGTGCCTGGCTACAATACCCGATTACAAACGAGGACGGCACCGCTTTGGAAGTGGATGGCTGGTTTGAGTTTATGCCGATGCATCCTTCGGATGTTGCGCATTTATGGGCAGTGTCAATGTCACCCATGGATCAGGAGCGCGCAAAGAAAATCACTAAAAAGACAGGCTCGAAATTCGACATTAACGCGTGGCATCATACCAAAGATAGCGGTGGACACGATGGCGCATGGCTGGCATATATGCGAGGCGAATATCCCGAATATCCAGAAACAATCCTCACCCACAACCTTTTCCAAGTCGAGGCACGTCTCGCCTTCATGGCTGACGATGACGAAGATCCCGCGAACTATGGGGATGCCTATTTCCAGCGACGCAACCCAATCACCTGTGAAGGCCTGGTTCAACTGACGTGTGGCGGTCCGTTGCCGCATTACAACGGAGGCTTACTCGTGACACGGGTACGACACTTCGATAGACAACAGAAGCGACCGGGACTTCCAGACGATGTCGGCGCGTTGGTTACAAGAATGACTGTGGATACCACAGAAATTCAGTTTGTCAACCTGAACATCACAGAACCGCGGGATGTTATTGTGCAAGCGGGTGCGATGGGTGAACACAATTTTACTTCAGCAAGTGTTAACGAAGGTCAGAACAGACAAAGCGTCTCGATCAACGGAACGTTCCTCCACGTCCATCTACCCCCCAACACACACATCGATTTGGCGTTAGGGATGCACCGTTTCGTCAACGCGCCATCCTATCAGCATCCGTGGTAAATAAATTTAAAAAACGAACCTTTTCTGAACGGATATGACTAAATAAGCAAAAGCAAGAAGTAAATGCCTTTCTAAAAAGATAATTGGGCATTCACAAAATAACAATTCTAATAGGAGATATAAAAATGAAAAGGAAATGGTTCGTACTCAACACAATCGCAGCAATCGCAATGGTCGGAATGTTCGTTTTTGAAAACACGGTTGCAGCACATCAACCGGCTCGAAACAAACGCCAACATCGTAATGACAATGCCCGCGCAACTCGGGGTCGGATAGCTACGGTAAACCCGGTCGCCGCACTCAATAACTCTTGGATAGATTTGACTTTCGGCGTGAAACTTGACGTAGAGACGTTAGCGAAGGTACATCCGATCTATCAGAAAACGCGTGAAACGCTCCAGACACAGATCAAGGAAGCACGTAAATCTGATGAGGAACGTGAGACAGTGAAGAAATTACGCGAGAACATCAAGGAAACGAATGCAAAATTCAACGCGAGTCTTAAGGAGATTTTGACGGAAGAACAGATGACGAAACTGACAGAACTGACGAAGAAACGGCGTACAGACGCACGGAAACGCGTCAATGAACTCCGTCGTAGCCAGCGAGAAAACCGCGCCCCCCGTAGGTCTCGCTAAGGTTCATTTTTAATTTTACCTTGCGGTTCGATCGGGCGGGTTGGGAGCATGGAAGTTCCGCTCCGTATACCCGCCCTCCATTTCATTACGGGCTACGCTTTTTGATACTTTCTTAATAAGGATAGGAAGGTTATGCCCAACGTTCAACGACGACTTTTTTCTGGGTGAAGAAATCTACGGCATCCCAGCTCTGGCCGTGGAGATCCCCAAAGAAACTATCCTTCCAACCACTAAAGGGAAAGAATGCCATCGGTGCGGCGACACCGATGTTAATACCGATATTGCCAATCTCTGCTTCATAACGGAATTGACGTGCCGACGCGCCACTGCTCGTAAAGAGACACGCCATGTTGCCGTAACGTCCGCTATTAATGAGATTTATCGCATCGTCGATGGTCTCAACATGGATAAGCCCCAAAACAGGTCCGAAGATCTCGGTTTTAGCAATATCGCCTTGCGGGTTAAGGTCATTGAGGACTGTCGGTCGAATAAAATTGCCGTTTTCACCGCCAGAGATACTCGGATACCGACCATCAACAAGGAGTTGCGCGCCTTCATCAGCACCTTCTTGAATCAGCCCCTCAATTCGGTTCCTGCTCTCGGAGGTGATAACGGGGCCCATCTCAACACCTTCCTCTAACCCATTTCCAACGACTCGGTCAGTAGCGGTGTCAGCGATCGCCTCTGTGAACCAGTGACGTGCCTCACCAACAGTGAGAGCGAGAGATGCTGCAAGGCACCGTTGTCCAGCACATCCAAACGCACTCTCGGCTGCAGCATTGACAGTAAACTGCGGATCCGCATCAGGAAGGACAATCAACGGATTTTTTGCCCCGCCTTGACACTGGACGCGTTTGCCGTTTGCCGCGGCTTTCGCATAGATTGCCTTAGCAGTCGCAGTCGCCCCGACGAAACTGACACCTCGTATGTCTGGATGCGTTAAGATTGCATCGACAGTCTCCCGACCACCATTCACAAGATTAACAACACCTTTAGGTAATCCTGTCTGTTCCAGCAACTGAAACACCTTTTGCATCGTGATCGGTACTTTTTCAGAAGGTTTGACGATGTAAGTGTTCCCACAGGCAATGGCGTAAGGGAGAAACCAGAAAGTAATCATCCCTGGAAAGTTGAAAGGTGCGATTGCAGCACATACACCAACAGGTTGACGAATCATAAATTCGTCAATTCCGGTAGCGATATCCTCCAAGTTCGTGCCTTGCATGAGTGTGGGAATACCACAGGCGACCTCAACATTCTCAATCGCACGTCGCATTTCACCCTTCGCCTCGTCAAGCGTCTTACCACACTCCAGCGTAATCGTTCTGGCAATATCCTCTAAGTTCACTTCTAAAAGGTTTTTCAAGGCAAAGAGGTATTGAATACGTTCGACGGGTGGTGTCCGTCGCCATTCGTGGAGTGCATCAGCGGCAGCTGTAGCCGCTTGATGTACTTCTTCCGTGGGCGAAAGCGGCACTTGGGTAAGGACTTCCCCGGTCGCTGGATTCGTAACGTCGATTAGTTCAGCCGCTTCGGATTGTTGCCATGTATTATTGATATAGTTCGGCAGCGGCGTTTGGACCCCTGGTACCGCTTGCGGGTTTCCGTTTTTAAGAAGACTAACATCGGTTCCCATCTAATTTCCTCCTTAGTTCTCCTTGGCAAAGAGTTCAAGCACCTTCAATTGTTCCATAGCGGCGACGAGTTGTGGATCGTGTTCCAGTTCATCACGGGTGCTTTCTGTAATCTGAGCTAGCGCGTATTTAATACCGATATCACTGAGGACGATCTGCTCTTCGGTCAGCGCATCGCTTAGGCGCTGGTAACTCCGTAGAAGTTTTGCAGCGTGCCGGTCATCACGAGACGCATGAGAAGCGGCTGCGAGTTGTGTCAACACATCATCGCCATTTTCATCTATGAAGGTTTTAAGTTTCTCGTGATCACGGAGTTTCAACTGCATCTGCCGTTCAGAGCGGCTGAACCATGCGGACTCAACATCCGGGATAATGCCGACCTTGTCAATGTTAACTCCGTCCGGTGTAAAGTAACTCGCGACGGTTAACTTCACAGCAGCTTTTGAATTGCTCAGCGGAAACACACGTTGAACGGATGCTTTCCCGAAGGTTTTATTTCCCATGACAAGTCCACGTCCGTGATCTTTGATAGCTCCAGCGACGATCTCAGAAGCACTCGCGCTTCCACCATCAACGAGTACGATCAACGGAAAGTGCTCTCTCTTAATTCCTTTCGCCTTGAACTCCTCACGCGTCTCAATTCCTTTACTGTAAACAACAAGTTGACCTGGTGTGAGGAAGTCGCTCGCGATATCAACGGCTGAAGAGAGGAGTCCACCAGGATTTAAGCGGAGGTCGAGAATGACGCCACGGACATTCTGCGCCTTGAAATCCACTAAGGCGTTATCTACGTCATTCGCCGTCGTATCGAGAAATTGATTGATTTTGATATAGCCGATATTATCTCCGATGATATCCTGCTCAACGCTCGGAATCCGAATGACTTCACGTGTGACAGTAACCTGATCCGCACGGTTATCATTCTGACGCACAACCGTAATGGAAACTGGGGTCCCCGGTTCACCACGCAACTGGTCGACCGCTTCGTTCAAGGTCATTACAGCTGTCGATTCACCTTCAATATGGCTAATAACATCTCCGGTTTGCAAACCTGCCAACGCAGCCGGACTCCCTTTAAAAGGCGTAACCACAGTCAACATATCCTCCCGAATCCCGATCAGCATCCCGAGTCCACCGTAGTTGCCACGGTTTTCGGTTCGAAAGTCGCCATAGTCTGAAATGTATTGACTGTATGGGTCCAATTTGCGAAGCATGCCATTGATGGCACCCTCAATAAGTTCTTCAGAACCCGGCGTTTCAAGATGTGCCTGTTTAATATAAGCAAGGATTTCTGAGAAAAGTGCGAGGTTCTCTACCAATTCATCATCAGCGGTTTTGCCAGTTTCTTCTGAACCCCAACCGAGTGGTAGAAGTGCACAGATAAGAAACATTGAGAATAAGATGTGAAAACAGATTCTGGACGCAGTTCGCGGGTTTCCAAAACCTATCGTTAAAAGTTTCATTTTTTATTTCCTCCTGCCAACATTCCAGTTTTTTAATTCTTTGGACCTCGCGTTGTTTTTCTCTACACAGATTTTGAAGAAACACCCAAGCAAAAAACCCGTACGCGATTCAAGAAGGAATTGCTTGAAGCAGATCGCTCATGGGCAAGTACGCCGCAAAATTGACCGGAAATCTGGCGGAATGTAATGGAGCACAGCGCGGAGGCGAATCGTTTAAAAATTTCGCTAATAAAAGTAATCTCGTAACCTTTGGATACTTGGAATTCGAAAAGCAATAAAAGCTGCGGCAGTACAGTAAAGCCAGTCAGTACGAATCATCCGTGATTGCATCAGTTCCCAAACAGACTGTCCCTTAAACACAATCGTCGCGGTCGGCATGGCTTGCTCTATTGATATATTATGCGCTTGGCTCAGTTGCTCCGCGATTTGGGCAACCGCATTCCACTGGACATCCAAATATTTTCCGATAAAAATACCGAGTATTGCGAAAACCGCAGCGGCAGCACTGACAACACGCCACATCGTTCTGGCATCACGCTCAAGGCATCGACTGCTCGTGAGGAGTATCCCCACACCAGTCAATACACCGATACCGATAGCGATGAAGCCAGCGGTACGTCCTGTCCATTGGCTATATTTCGCCCAAAGTACGCCGCCCATCGCTGCACCGAAGAGTCCACCAAATGGAGCTACTAAAGCGTTCATTACGAAACCACTCCTTAAGTTCCGATTTCCGGCTTCTGCCGATGGTGATCCGTGTTTTGCTCGAAAGTATAAGCAACTTGCAACACTTTTTCTTCTGCAAAAGGCGCTCCGAGGAGTTGTAATCCGACCGGTAACCCGTTTCCTACAAAACCGCACGGTACAGAGATACCGGGTAACCCAGCGTGACTCGCAGGTGTTGTCATCACATCGGAAAGATACATTTGCAACGGGTCAGCAGTCCGTTCGCCTATTTTGAATGCGGGTGTCGGCGAGGTAGGCGTTGCAATCACGTCAACTTTCTCAAATGCGGCATCAAAATCAGATTTGATGAGCGTCCGTGCCTTCTGTGCCTTTCGATAGTATGCGTCTTGGTAGCCAGCACTTAGCGCGAAGGTGCCAATCATAATTCTGCGCTTGACTTCCTCGCCGAACGCTTCACTTCGCGTCTTTTTATACATATCAATCAGGTCCTCCGGACTTTCGTTCCGATATCCGTACCGGACCCCATCATACCTCGCGAGGTTCGCACTCGCCTCAGCCGGAGCGATAATGTAGTACGTCGCAATGGCATATTCCGTATGCGGCAAAGAAATTTCCTCAACCGTCGCGCCGAGGGATTCAAGAACAGCGGTGGCAGTGTGCACCCGATCCGCAATTTCTGGGTCTAAAGCCGGCGTGAAATACTCTTTCGGTATACCGATCTTCAAGCCTTTCACGTCGTTAATGAGACCCTGCGTGAAGTCAGGCACCGGGACATCAACGGAGGTGGCATCCATGGCATCACTCCCACAGATGGCGTTGAGCAGCAAGGCACAATCGGTAACATCTTTGGTAAACGGACCGATTTGGTCGAGTGAGGAGGCGAATGCGACTAAACCGTAACGAGAGACACGTCCATACGTCGGCTTCATTCCGACAACACCACAGAGTGCCGCGGGTTGGCGGATCGAACCACCCGTATCCGACCCCAGCGAACAGACAGCAATATCCGCAGATACAACTGCCGCAGAGCCGCCGCTGGAACCGCCGGGGATAGTGTCCAAATCCCACGGGTTATGTGTAACCTGATATGCTGAGTTTTCTGTAGAGGACCCCATGGCAAATTCATCCATGTTCGTCTTACCGAGCATAACAATGCCTTGCGCGTGGAGTTTCGTCATGACGGTCGCGTCGTAGGGGGGTACGAAGGTCTCAAGGATCTTAGAGGCACACGTCGTGCGGACACCCTGAGTGCATATCACATCTTTAATAGCGATGGGGATACCCGCCAAGGCAGGCATATCGTCCCCGTTCTGAAATCCAGCATCGGCACGACTCGCCTGCTCCAAGGCAAGGTCTTTTGTCAGCGTCAGGTAACCCTTGACGTGAGGTTCCACCTCAGCGATACGTGCATAGAGAGATTCAGTGAGTTCCACAGCAGTGATCTCACGCGCTTTGAGTTTCTCATGCAGAACATGTGCCGTCAATTCATTAAGCGACATTCAATTTTCCTTATTTTAAGAGTTAACAGTTATCAGTTACAAGCGGCTTTCGTTAAACAACGGAAACACCCAAGCAAAAACACCTCTTAACCGATAACCGACAACCACTTAGTGGCTGCGGTCAACCACTCTGGGAACGCCGAAGTATCCCTCTTCAGCTTCAGGAGCATTCGCGAGTACCTCTTCGCGTGGATATGAAGGTTTGACAACATCCGGCTTGGCGACATGAGATGCCTCAGTTTGTGAACCCATAATAAAAACCTGATGTGGATGGATGTGCGATGTCGGCGGCACTTCATCTGTCTCCAGCTCATTCAATTTCCCGATATAGTCGAGAATTCGGGCGAGCTGATCCGTAAAGTGCTCCATCTCTTCTTCATTAAACTCAAGACGCGCCAAGTTTGCAACATGGAGCACGCCTTCGGTCGTAATCGTTGCCATTTTTTAGTATTTTATCTCCTCACTAATAATCAGATACTGTCAACGGTGTAAGTGATGGGTCAAGTCGTTTTATCAGACCATCACGACTAAACCGAACGGTGACATAGACTCCTCGTCCCGATCTACTGATTTTCGTTATCTTACCTCTCCCGAATTGTGGATGGAGAACAATCTGGTCAACGTGGTAATCTACCGAATCTTCAGGCACGACTTCATACAGTCCCGCTGATTGCCGGAATGGAGAACGGTATCGATCAACGTGCTTGATGAGATGCTCTGGAATTTCGGCAATAAAACGAGATTGTATGCGATACTCTGTTTCTCGAAACGTTCTTCGGGATCTGGCATGCGAGAGATAAAGTTGCTCCATCGCCCGTGTAATTCCGACATAACAGAGTCGTCGTTCCTCCTCCAATTCCGCTTGGGTATCAAGGGAACGTCCATGCGGTAGGTACCCCTCTTCCATACCGACGATAAAAACAAATGGAAACTCCAAACCTTTCGCACTGTGTAAAGTCATTAACGTCACCATGTCGGTGGTGTCTGTCTCCATCGCGTCTATATCAGCGGCGAGTGCCACGTTCTCCAAGTAATCTGAAAGGGTCGGTTCAGGTGCGTTCTGTTCATATTCGATAACGGCGTTAATCAATTCCTGAATGTTCTCAACGCGATTCTGCGCTTCAATCGTATTTTGAGCCTCTAAATTTTTTAGGTAGTCTGTTACCTTTAGCACATAGTCAAGCGCATCAGCGGGCAGCATCGTTGAATCGAAATCATCAAAAATTTTGGCAAAACGTCGCACTTTTGCTTGGATACCACGGTTGATTGTGCTAATTTCATCAATACGCTGGATAGCCTCAAAGAGAGAAATCTCTTCGTGTGCGGCAAAACTGATGAGTCGGTCAAGCGTTGTAGCACCGATACCCCGACTCGGCACGTTGATGATACGCCGAACACTCATAGAGTCGTTGGGATTACACACCACACGGAGGTAGGCAAGGAGATCCTTAATTTCCATCCGATCATAGAAACCAACTCCGCCGACAATCTGATAGGGAATGTTTGCAGCGCGGAATGCCTCCTCAAAGATTCGGGATTGGGCATTGGTTCGGTAAAAGACAGCACAATCTTTGTAATCTACGCCTTCGGCATGCCAATCCTCAATTTGCGTCCCGACGTACCCCGCCTCGTCGCTTTCGTCCATCGCCTCATAGCAGGTAACAGGTTCACCAAAGTCATTTTCTGTCCAGAGTTTCTTCGCTTTCCGCGCGCTATTGTTGTGGACAACCCCCCAGGCAGCGTCTAAAATGTTTTGGGTGGAACGGTAATTCTGCTCCAAACGGAGGACCTGTGTGTTCGGATAATCTTTCTCAAAATCAAGGATATTTCTGATGTCCGCACCACGGAAAGCGTAAATGGACTGATCATCGTCCCCGACGACACAGATATTCTGCTTCGTGCCCGCCAATAAGTTCACCAACTCATACTGACATCGATTCGTATCCTGATACTCATCAACGAGGATATATTCAAATTTGTTCTGATAAAATTGGCAGACTTCGGGATTTTCATTCAAGAGTTTCACTGTGAAAAGCAACAGGTCATCGAAATCAACGGAGTTATTCAAACGCAAAGCATCTTGATAGCGGGCGTAGACTTCCGCGACGACTCTCTCAAAAGGGTTATCAGCAATTCTCTCGTATTCCCGCGGTGAAATGGACTCATTCTTAGCACGACTAATATGGCTGAGGATGGCGCGTGGGATGTACTGCTTATCACTGTAGTTGAGCTGCCGGAGGACATCCTTGACAAGCGTGGCTTGCTCACCTGTATCAAAGATGGTAAAATCGCGGGTGTAGGCATTATTTGTGGATCGGGACACACTTTCAGACCCCGCATTCACACCTAACTTCTCAATATCTCGGCGGAGCATGCGAGCACAGGTGGCATGGAAGGTTGACACCCAGAGGTCTTGACTAACCCTGCCTTCCACGAGCGCATCCAACCGTGACTTCATCTCCTTTGCCGCTTTGTTCGTAAAAGTTACAGCGAGGATACGGTAGGGAGAGACATCGTGATGTTCGAGTAGGTAGGCGATACGGTGTGTGATGACGCGCGTTTTTCCACTGCCGGCACCGGACAAAATGAGGAGCGGTCCTTCGGTGTGTTGGACGGCTTCGCGCTGGACATCATTTAAGGAACTTAATAGGTTATCGGTCAATGTTTGCCCCTTGCCTCGTCGTATTAGGGGAAAATACACTTTATAGATATATTTGCGAACCGTGTCTTATCGTCCCCAATTTCATTCTATAAAGTATACACGATTTGGGTTAATTTTGCAAGGGGAAAATATCAAAAGATTGCAGGGAGTTTGCGCGATTTACGTCTCAGATCCGGTGCGGTTAGATAAAGTTTCAGAATTTAAACCGGTAATTTCTTATTGAGATCCGGTGCGGTTGCGTGAAAGACCCTACCGGGTCTGGGGAATGTATCAAATTACCGAAATATTTATTTAAACTTCATGAAACCGCACCTACCGGACCGGAGGATCGAGGAAACAGTCCTTCACAAGCAAACTCTCTTGCTCAAATGAGGTATTCCTTCAAGAATTGCCCAGTATATGAGGCTTTGACTTTCGCAATCTCTTCGGGTGTGCCTTGCGCTAAGACCTCGCCCCCTTTATGGCCTCCCTCTGGACCGAGATCAATGACATAGTCGGCGGTTTTGATAACATCCAAATGATGCTCAATTACAAGGACGGTATGTCCACTATCGACGAGACGGTTGAGACTGTCCAAAAGTTTCTGGACATCTGCGATGTGGAGTCCTGTGGTCGGCTCATCTAAGATATACAGATTATGCTTACCTCGCTTGATTTTGCCAAGCTCGCTTGCCAACTTTATCCGTTGTGCTTCACCGCCGGAGAGAATCGTAGCAGGATGACCAATTTGGAGATACCCCATACCGAGTTGGTAAAGGACATTCAATTTATGATGAATCAATCGCTGATCGGCGAAAAATTCGACACCTTCCTCAATTGACATGTTGAGAATTTCAGAGATATTCCTTCCGTTATAGGTAACATCAAGCGTATCCTCATTATAACGTGCGCCCTTACAGGTCGGACAGATGACTTCGACATCCGGCATAAAGTGGAGTTTGGTGGTAATAGTGCCTTCGCCGTGGCACTCCTCACACCGTCCGCCTTTGACGTTGAAACTAAATCGGGAGGCGGTATACCCCCTCGTAAGCGAGAGCGGGGTACTGGCGAAAAGTTTACGAATATTATCGTAAAATCCGATGTAAGTGGCAGGATTGGAACGCGGTGAACGTCCGATGGGGGACTGATCGATACTGATAACGTCATTGACGTGTTCATGTCCACCCAATTCATCGTGGGCACCATAGAGCGTCCGACTGTCACGGTAGAGAGAATAAAGTTTCTTGTAGAGAATCTCATTGACGAGCGTACTCTTGCCAGAACCGGAGGCACCGGTGATGCAGATAAATACCCCAACCGGAATATCAACGTCAATATTTTGCAGATTGTTCTCCCTTGCCCCCGTGATGCTAAGGAATTTGCCATTCAAGTCCCGACGTTGCTTTGGCAAGTGAATCTCTCGCCGCCCGCTCATATAGAGTCCCGTCAAAGATTCGGGACAGTCAAGAATCGTTTCAAGTTCACCTTGAATGACGACCTCTCCGCCGTGGATACCCGGTCCGGGTCCGAGTTCGATAATATGATCGGCGGCGCGAATTGTGCTTTCATCGTGTTCAACAACGATAACGGTGTTGCCGATGTCGCGTAACTTTCGTAGGGTCTCTATCATCTTGGCATTGTCTTTTGGATGTAAGCCGATACTCGGTTCATCAAGGACATAGAGCATCCCCATCAACCCAGAGCCGATCTGTGTGGAGAGGCGGATTCGCTGTGATTCGCCACCGGAGAGCGTCGCAGAACGGCGATTAAGGTTCAGGTAATCGAGTCCGATGCCGAGCAGGAGGGTAATCCGATCGACCAATTCTTTGATGACGCGACTACCCGCCTCCCGTTGCTTCTCCGGCATATCCGTGATAGTTAGTAAGAAATCCCTCAATTCTTCAAAGTGCAACTCGCCGACTTCGTGGATAGTTTGACCGTCAATCGTAACGAGAAGCCGCTGTCGCTTGAGTTTAGCCCCGTGGCAATCAGGACAAGTGCGCTCTACCATCACCTTTCGGAGATATTCCTCCATTCCGGAGTGCGCTTCTCCCTGCTTTCGGTAACGCCGATAGTGCCGGTCAATTCGAGTGATGATCCCATCAAAACGGATTTTTCGACCAAGATGGCGTCTTTCAACGGGGCGTGCCCCTTCTGGTTGCAGGATCGGAAATTCTTCGCCGTGTGTACCGTGATAGAGAATATCAATGACCTTCTCTGGAAGGTCTGAAAAAGGAACGTTCAGGTCGAATCCGTAGTGTGCGGCAAGACTGTACATTGTCCTACCATCCCACCTATCGGGATCGTAGTTAAACGCTTGATGAACGAATGCCCCCTCTGCGATACTTCGACTCTTGTCAGGAACGAGTAGATTCGGATGCACCTGTAGGTAGGTGCCGAGACCGGAACAGGTCCCACATGCCCCAGTCGGTTCATTAAAGGTAAAGTGATGCGCGCCGAGTTCAGCCATGAGCACCCCGTGCTTGGGACATCCGAAACCTTCCAATAACTCTATTGCGTCAGCCTCGGTATCATCTGGGAACTGGACATCAAAACGCATGAATCCTTCACCGACGAGCATTGCGTGTTCAAGGGAGGCGAGCACCTGCTTGTCAATGTCTTTTTTAATATAGAATTTGTCAACGATAACTTGGATGTCATATTCTTGATCCGGATCGAGTTCAATTTCTTCGCTGATGTCGTGTTCAACACCGTCAATCCTGACGTGCCTACACCCTTTCGTACGGATGTCGTCGAAGAGATAGTCATAATCTTCACCGTAAATTTTGAAGACTGGCGCGTGAATTTCAACCTCAGCACCATCTGGCATCGAGAGCATCCGTTCCAAGATCTGATGATGCGAACGGATCGGAATTTCACCTTCACAATAAGGACAGTGGGCGACACCGATAGTTGCGAAAAGCATACGGAGGTAGTCTTGTAAATCGGTCATCGTACCGACAGTGGAGCGCGGATTCATCGTGATTGTTTTCTGTTCAATAGAAACGACAGGTGACAATCCATCAATGAAATCGACATCCGGTTTTTTGAGCTGTGTGATAAAGCGTTTGGCGTACGTAGACATCGACTCCAAGAATCGACGTTGCCCTTCGGCGTAGACGGTATCAAATGCCAATGAAGATTTACCGGAACCGCTGATACCTGTGACAACGACGAGTTGGTCTCGTGGGATCTCAACTTCAACGTTTTGTAGGTTATTCTCTCTCGCGCCTTTAACGGCAACAGTCTGTCTCATGCATGCCTCCTATTTTTTAAAATTATTGAGTTAGAGAAATTTACCGCGGTTGAACTGATCGTAAGCAATTCTAATTCGTTGTCATTTGGTAGGCGACATCCACTTCGACTGCAGCATTGTACAAATCCGAATCCAATGTTACAAGCGGTAAGTCAAGGCGCATAGCGAGCTCCAGATAACTTGCATCATAAGTTGTCAATCCATGCTTCTCTGCTAACCCACAAACTGTCTTCATTGTATTTCCTTGTGTTGCTGCAGCAGTATCAATTGTAAGAGGAAGTATCGCTACCACATCAAGATATTGCGATAAAACTTCTCTGCTTATACGCTTTCGTCGGTAAGCCATGAGCAGTGCATTACTAACTTCCTGATAAAATAATGACGGAACGACTGCCAAAGTTATACCGCGCTGCAAGTCTTCCAAAATTAACTGTGCCTGTTCTTCAATCTCATCAGGTAGAAGACCTGCTATTAAAAATGAGCAATCAACGACCATCATCTGCGGCCTTCGTTCTTCCAATCCGTCACCTCACGACCTGTCCCAATAGGGAACTTTACACGTAACTCAATCAATCGGCTGTAAGCGTCATTCACCTCAGCTTGCCCGATTTCACGAGGCGGAACCATTACCGCTACAACTTTACCTCTATTGGTTATAGAAAAACTTTCCCCATTCTCAACGCGCTTGAGAAGCCTTGATAAATGCGTTTTTGCTTCATGAACCCCTATCTCAGTCATTTGATTGATACTCCTTTCTGAAAAAATATGGAAATCTGTCCTATAGGAACGGATTATTTGCATCGAAATAATATGCGGGTTCCTCTACGGAAGTTTGGCTGTCTTTTGTCAAACGGATCGGTGCTGAAAACTGTTCTATAATCCCTTTCTGTGCAAGCCATTCACACGCCAATTCAAAGGCGAGTTGACGGCTGCCGAAATGGGTATAGATGTCGGTAATCGTGCGTTCCTCACCCGATTCCTCAAGGAAATCGAGTAGTGGCTTGAAGAGTGCCTGTAGATTATCTTCCAAATACGCGTCAATCCGCTCAAGGGCATCGCGGAGCATTGTCTCGTCTTTCTGCTTGTCTATCAGATCCGTGAAAACGGTGTTGAAAAAGGAAGGGTTGTGCGCAAGTGCTTGATAGATAACCTTGCGCCTCGGTGTTTCACCGTGCAGGAGGACTTCAATACGTGCCACCTCCCTGACGAGGTATGTTAGATAAAGAAACGTGTAATCCATATCTTGCTTGAGATGGAACCATTTTTCGGCTTTTGCGAGTATGGCTGCCACGTTGGCACCTGCGTTGAGGAGTTGAGAATGTTTATCCCGTTCACCGACTTGCAAGTAGGAGGAATCTTCCACACGAAAATTAGCATTACCCTCTACAGAGAAAAGACTATCCTTGGAAAAAAGAACTCGACTTTCGGCGAGAATTGAATGCAGTGAACTGCCTTGTAGCGACCCATCTAACAACTTTCTATAGTCACTGCGGGTGTGGAGTTGAACCCGGAACGGAACGCCATCTTCGATGAGTTGATACTCCTTCTGCTTGAATTTTGTCCCATCTCTCAGAATTAGCGTGATGTGAGGTGTCGTTTTCTCCCAAACGTTGTCTTCGGAGAGGTTACTGGTGAGCACTGCGGCGAGGATGTACATGTCCTCTCTGAGTGTGTCCGTTAAATTGTCTAATGCAGTGTGAATCTGTGTGTGGATGTCCTCCGAATCGCGAGTAAAACTCGCGCCTACAGTGTCATCGTAATAGTAGGCAGGTTCTTCCACGGAGATATGGCTTTTCACTGTGAGTTTTACCGGCATCGCGACTTGTCTGACAATACCTTTCCACGCCAGCCATTGACAGACTAAATCTAACGATTCTTCTTCAAATTCAGGAACACCATCACTGTTGCGATGCGAACCGCGTCCGAGGTCTGCGTTCAATTCGGTATTTGTGCGTGGTGCTTTCTGCTCAATGAGATAATCAAGAATCGGTTGGAAGATAAACTGTTGCTCATCAAGATAGGTGTTAATTGCATCCAGTGCGTCCTGAATGACGGTCTCGTTTTTCTCACAGTTGATTAAGTTTGTATAGACACGGTTAAAGAAATCTGGGTTGTAACGGAGTGCGGGTTGAATCACCTCTCGTGCAGGAATTTCATTATTCAAAAGCACCTCTAACCGTGCCAACCCTTGCACGACATTCAGAAGTGATAGGAAACAGGTGAGGCAATCTTTGTTGACGTAAAACTGCTTTTCAGCATAGATAAGACTCGGCAACGTGCTGGCAATGACGTTGAGCAGTTGGAGCTGCTTATCACGTTCACCGATGTTATCTCGATTTGCGTTTTTATCATACCACTCTTGGATAGAGGCATCGTGTGAAAAGAGGAGTGTGCTGTGCGAGAAATAGGAGTGCATGAAGGACCCCTGTTGCGCGCCCTCTATTGTCTGCTTAAAAGCATTCCGTGGGGATATGTTGGCGTGAATATTTACACCGTTTTCAACAAGCGAAAAGAAAGATTGTGTCGGACGAATTGCGTCTCTGCCGATGAGTTCCACATCGAGATCCGATTTTTCCCATACTTGGGCATAAGAGAAACTGCCTGCGACGATAGCGGCGAGGATGTATGGATCCTTCTGAACCTTTTCGACAAGCAGCTCCACGGCTTCGCGGTACTGTTCTTCGATAACGTCTTGGGATTGCATAGGGTTCTCCTACAGTGAATCGGACGGTAGTTTCAGCTGCTCACGAATGGCGTGACGCACCTGATCGCAGATCTGCATGGCATGCCCAGCATTATCCACTGTCGCTGAATCTCCGGGATAGCGAGTCGCCACTGCGTATTTAGAAATTTCCGAAAAGTCTGGCTCCCACATTCGCCACAGAGAGACAGCTGGGACAATTAACGTCAACAATTCCTTTAAATCGTGCGATCTGGGAATCAGGATGTTTGCCTCTTGAAGCCATGCCTTGAGATATTTTTCAATGCACTGTTGGATATGGAAACATATAATATCATAATCTGGTATGGGTGCCTGTTGAAGCCACTTAACCGCGGCATAATCTTTTTCAGCTTTTTCTATCCATTCCAGCGTCAACGGGTTCATAGCAGTTTCTTCCTTTTCTGGGGTCTCCATAAAAAAATTAGCGGCTTCATAAAGGACTTCGCCCTTTTCAGTGATATCGCGAAGGAACCCGTCATTATGGGAAAGGCGATATGCGATATCTTCAGGTGAACGCACCAGCATATCTATGCTGAAGCGGCAGGGGCTACGTTGTGAGGTTTCCACAGTCCGCCGGTGCCGTTCTGATCTGGCTGTTGGCACGACCACCAACAGATCCACATCCGAAGTCTCGGTCGGTGTCCCGTAGGCATAGGAACCGAAGAGGATAATTTGCAGCGGTGCGAATTCACGGACGATGTCGTCACAAGCGGCTTGAATGTCTCGTTTGTCAATCATGCGCGTCACTGTTAAAGTGGAAGGGAAATCCGAATTCTGATTAAAAAAACAGGAATTTTCTATCATTAATTATACTATAAGTCTGTTAAGAATGCAAGTCAATTTCATGGGAAAAATAAAGGCATTCAGCAATCAGCATTCAGCAATCAGCAACATCGTTCTTTTTCTGTGGCGGTTCATGAGAGCCAGGGAATGTGTTGATTTTTCAGGTAAGGTGTGAGGTATTCTTGGAGTTGGAGGCGTGCGTTGCGGAGATGTGATTTGATGGTGCCTTCAGAGCGGTTCAGGCGGGTGGCAATCTGTTTTATCGATAGGTCCTGAGAGTAGTAAAGGAGAAATACCTGTTTGCGAGTTTGTGTGAGACGTTGGATCGCTGCGCGGAGGTATGCCCGGAGTTCTTGGCATTCGAGGTCTCGACAAGGGTCGGGATGCGTTTGAGTGATATGGCGTTCATCTGCGGTGTGCAGGGTTCGATGTCGGGTGCTTTCTGTTGTTTTCGGAAGTAGTCGATACAGACGTTTTCAGCGATGCGATAGAACCATAAGGCGAAAGCGGAGTCGCCCCGGCACGTATTGAGAGCACGAAATGCTTTGAGAAAGGCTTCTTGTGTAAGGTCCTTTGCGGTTTCGGTGTCTTTTACCTGCTTTTGGATAAAAGCATAAATGCGGGGCTGGTATTTGATGACGAGGGGGTTAAAGACATCGACATCTCCTTGTTTAGTGCGCGTGATCAGTTGCTCTTCGTCCAAATCAAACAATATTATGTGCCTCTTTCATTTACCAGTGTTGTAGTATCGTCTGCAAGAGCCAGAATAGTGAGAAAATCAATCCAATGCTTATCAGGAGAAGTCGTTTTCTGTGGGTAGTGGACCTGATGTTTTCCTGGTGAGAAACAAGAGTAGTCCGCGAAGTAGACAAAAACTATCAGTGTGAGACAATCGCCATGAACCGGTATAAGAGCAACTTTTCTGCTCATAGTCGCTTCATATCCTCTATATTCAGTAAAGCGATTGGTGAACCTCAAACCAACCTCTTGTATTTAGCAAGGTAGGGAACTCGCGTTTACCCTAAAGTGGAAGTTGATGTGTGAGAGAAAAATATCGCACATACCTATAAGTCCTTAATAACCCTGGTCATCAGACTTGAATTTTTCATACATTTTTTTTGCGTCTAAGTACTTATCCCTATTTGCCTTATTTGGGAATAAATAAGCAACAGCCTTGTGGTAATTCAGGTGTTCCTCTAAAGATAAATCAAGTGTATACTCTTTACCTTTATTCCCATCCAATAACGCTTCAAATGGGAAGTATTTCAAATATGTATGAACTTCCGGTATATCTCCATGCTCAGCAATAAGGTGTTTTCGATTATTCGCTATAATCTGTTCAAGAGACAGATCATTAACATCTGTTTCTTGCTGTTCACTTTCTTCAGTTTCATCTGCTTCTTGCTCAAGAAGTGTAAATGGAGAAGTGTCGTATAAACTATCAGACTGACCTGGTATTTCAAAAGTCTCTAAATCCTTTGTGTTATCACCTTGTACAGATTCTGATACATATTCATCGGGTTCTTCAATTTGTTCAGATTGTTGGTCCTGTTCTGGATTCCCAGATTCTACCTGTGATATTTCACTATTGTTATCAGTTAAAGTTTGTTCACTCACAGGTGTCACATGCCTTTTCTCAAAGTCATCCATGAAACGTTTTGTGTCATATCTTACATACAAACTGCCGACCAAAGCACAAACAACCAGTAAAATAACAGCATAAATTGCGATTCTCACCTCATGTGCTCCTTTTGTGGGTTTATTACCCCTCGTGATCATTGTTTGGGTCATGCGGAACAATTACTTCAGATATACCCCAAACCAATACTTGATTTATGATTCTGCCATCTTCGTTACAAGCAGTAACATCATAAATACTTCTGGAATGGACTTCCTTTGGATGAGCCTCTGCGAATAAAACAACAACACAGATGCAGCACATACTAAAGCAGTAATGCATAGTGTTAACATTGTTTGACTAAAACGCTTTCCCATGATATTCTCCTTTCTATAATCCAAGTTTGTACAATCGGTATAAAAAACCAACACATTCGCGCCGAAACTCACGTTAGACTATGATGGCAAGTTCCGTGCCAATCCCTTTCATAAAACACGCGATCTCTGTCGAACACACTGAAATTGAGAGAGCAGTATCTCCCCCATAATACGTCCAAAACACAGGCATTCACTCGGTTTACCAAAAACTTTCCCTGAAGAAATGGAAGCTTCTCCTTATTCTCAAATTCCCTTGTTATCTCTCGAATCCAGATCTATTTCAAACTGCGTCTGTTTGACGCAGCGCGTTCTATTGACGCATATAACAGCGTCATTCTGGTTGAGTTTCCATGCTCGCGCGTTGGACTGAAGTGCTGTATTGCTATAAGCCAGAAAACTGCTGATACCGCTTATACCACGCTAACATGGCTGTGTTCTTTTAAACAAGGAAAAAGGAAAACGAAAAGTCCCATCGTCAAGAACCAACATCACTTAAATATTGTATCTCTTCAACTTCCTTTGCAACGTGCGTCTGCCAATTCCCAACATTTTCGCAGTTTTCGTCCGATTCCCGTCAATCCATGCTAACGTTTCACGGACGAACGTTTCTTCCATCTCTTCAAGCGTCGCACCGAGAGAAACATTCACGCTTTGCTCGTTTTCAGGTGTAGAAATACATTCGGAAACATCTGTATGCTGCTTTTGGTAGGTCCGGATATCTTTCAGTAGATGTCTTGGCAAGAGAACTCCATCTTCCGCCAGAGAAGCCCTCTCTCAATGACATTCTCCAATTCCCGCACATTTCCAGACCAAGGATAGGCTTTGAGGAGAACCAATGTACTCGCTGCCACGCGCAAAGCTCCCGATTTACTGACCTCACAATGTTTTTCAAGAAAGTGGATTACCAACATCTTAATATCCTCCCGTCTTTCTGACAACAGAGGTAACGATATAGGGATAACATTCAACCTATAATAGAGGTCTGCACGAAACATCCCATCTCTAACGGCTTCAGCCAGATCTCTATTGGTAGCTACTACGATTCGGACATCCACTGGAATTGACCTTTCGCCGCCAATGCGTTCAATCTGGTTATCCTCAATCGCACGTAATAACTTCGGTTGCAGGGAAAGCGGTATTTCTCCAATTTCATCAAGGAAAAGTGTTCCGTTGTTCGCTCTTTCAAACTGACCGGTATGCTGTGCCTCGGCACTCGTAAATGCCCCTTTCTCATGTCCAAACAATATACTCTCCAATAGACCCTCCGGCATCGCCGCACAGTTGACAGAAACCAGTTCTCCCGATCTACCGCTGTTTTTGTGAAGCGCACGGGCGACCAACTCTTTACCGGTCCCGGTTTCGCCGGAAATTGGGCAAAACTCACAGAAAAATAGAGAACGCCTTGAAAACTCAATACGTACGTAATACGAATCGTCCAAACTTTAGTACAATAAGGTGAGTTCGGTTTAAACATTACTCATGCTTTATAATTAAGGGCACAGTTTTGGTAAGAAAGGGTGCATAACATATACGGGGCTTGATTCTTGGTGTCTCCACATTTCTACAGAGATACTGAAGAAATACCCAAGCAAATAAACCCTACGGGGCCAAAGAGCGTCTACCGATTCAGAGTTTTTAGAGAACACGTGAGATATTTCGATGCGGCAACATTTTCTCAAAGGTCAAAAGCACATCGCTTTTTTCTAAAATTGACACCTATGGTTAAATCTAAACCTTCACCTAATTGTATAGACTGCACTTTTGAACGAAAAGCGTGCATAATCGAAAAAAATGAAAAAATCTGAGGTCTCCATACAACTGATTAAGTATGCAGAGACCACTTTTCATTGACAGTCGTTTTTGTAGCGTGATGCACGTCGCATGAATCAACGGTATGAAGGTTCTCCGTGTGGCATTCACCGGGGCGAGTACGCCGCAAAACTTTCAGTTTGCGCACCGTTATGCACAATCTAAAAGATTATGCTACAAAGATGACAACTTGGGTTATAATAACCAATCATATTTTCTTGGGGACAAATTCCGTCCGATTTGGTATAATAAACTCAAATTGCTATCCATGTAAGTCGTGCAAGTAACTTCATTTAAATTTTTGAATACTTCTCTCATGGATTAACTAAAACACCGTAAGTTTGACATAAGCGTATCGTTGGAAATCCTATACATTTTCACACGGACAGCTGTAATAAAGGCTAAAGAATAAATTTAAGGTAGACTATGCAGAAATTGGCGATTGAAGGTGAAACGTATACAAATTCAATAGGGATGCGGTTCGTTAGAATTGAACCCGGGACTTTCACGATGGGTTCAAAGAACGCCGCGCTATCAGATGAGCTGACGGCCGAAAAAGCATACCTCCGCGACGGTGATTGGGATGAACAGCCAGTGCACCAAGTCACTCTCACCACGCCGTTCTACATCGGTATTTTTCAGGTGACGAATGCACAGTATGAAGCATTCGATCCGACACACCGTGCGTTGAAGAGTCTTCAGGACACGGGTTTCTCAAAAGAAGATGACGAAGCGGTTGTGTTTGTGGATTGGCACGATGCGACGCGCTTTTGCGAATGGCTCTCCGAGAAGGACGGACTTCCCTATCGATTGCCAACCGAAGCGGAGTGGGAATATGTGTGCCGTGCAGGTACAACAACCCATTTTCACACTGGCGATGCCTTACCATCTGAGTTCCATAAAAACGTTGGAGAGAGTTGGTACCCAGATGGAGGACGGGGTCGCGGTTCAGAAGAAATTGTGCCTTTGCACGTCGGACGCACGACCCCCAACGCCTGGGGTGTCCACGACATGCACGGGAACGTAGAGGAGTGGTGCCAAGATTGGTATGGGGCTTATGAAGCGGATTCACAAGTCGATCCAGTGGGTAGGGAAGAAGGTCTGTATCGCGTTACACGGGGTGGTAGTCACTCGACGTTACTCTGTTACCTACGCTCAGCGAATCGGATGGGGGCAGTGCCAGAAGATAAGCACTGGTACATCGGATTCCGTGTCGTCTGTGGTAAGACGCCGCAGACCGCTCCGACACCCGTACCGAAAGTGGGGTTATGGGGACGTGATGTTAAACAGGAAAATAGAAGTGTTCCCGCGCCAGAATCCCCCTATTTTGCGGAACCACTCACCTATGTTAAAATTCCAGAAGGCTCAAACGGACCGCTTTTCTCGGCGCACAACCACGTTCCAGCAATTACCGAATGTCCGAACGGCGATATGTTCGCGGCGTGGTATTCATGTGTGACAGAGCGGGGGCGCGAATTGACAGTTGCGGCGAGCCGATTGCGCTTTGGTGAAACTGAATGGGACCCCGCCGAACCTTTCTGGGGTCCACCCGATCGGAACAATCACGCCACTTCCCTTTGGCGAAACGAGAATGGACGGATTTATCACTTCAACGGACTCTCGGCAGCCGCGACATGGGGTCCGTTAGCCTTGGTGCTACGCCACTCTGACGATAACGGTGCGACTTGGTCGAAACCGCGCTTCATATCACCGGAACATCGCCTCCGACACATGCCGATCGCCTCTGTTTTCCGGAGGCAGGACGGCTCTATCCTTCTCGCCTGCGATGCAGTGAGCGGGGGTAACGGCGGCACCGCAATCTGGCTCAGCGAAGATGATGGCGATACCTGGTACGACCCAGGGGCTGGACAACCTATTCCCGAATTTGCTGATGGCAAACAGGGCGGATGGATCGCTGGTATTCACGCCGCTGTGGTTGAACTCACAGATGGAAGATTGATGGCTTACGGTAGAGGCGATACGATTGGTGAGCGGATGCCGAGAAGCCTCTCTTCAGATGGCGGTAGGACATGGCATTATAGTGCCAGTCCGTTCCCAGTGGTTTCAGGCGGACAACGGTGTGTGCTGCTACGGCTTCAAGAGGGACCGATTTTTCTCGCGACCTTCACGGGAGATCGGAGGGAACCGTCATCCATACCGATCATCGATGCCTCTGGCAATGAACGCCGCGTGACCGGACTCTTCGGGGCACTGTCTTATGACGATGGCGAAACATGGGAATGTATGCGGTTGATTACAGATGATGGAGCAGATCGAGAACTTGAAACGATGGATGGACGCCCCTTTACGATGGGACTGAACAGTGCCGAACTCGGTGGTTACCTCGCTGTTTGTCAAGGACAGAATGGGATCATCCACTTGATCAGTAGCCGTCAACACTATCGGTTTAATTTCGCATGGTTGACAGAGACACCGCCATCGAAAGTGAGGAATTAATTATGAGACTCCCTTTTTTACATCAGGAAGTAGAAGTCAGTACCGATTTGCGAGAAAGTAACGACATCCTTGACAATCCGGATGCCTTGCAGGAACGGATAGCGGCAGACGGGTATCTTTTGATTCGTGAACTACATGACAAGGATGCGATCCTCACGGCGCGTCAACAGATCCTGGAGAAACTCGCAGCCAAAGAGATGCTCGCGCCGGATACACCGCTAATGGACGGGATATTCAACCCTGATTACCCCGAACCGACATCAACCGGGTCAATGGGCAACAAGGCACTCACAGAGATGCCAGCATTCAAAGCGGTTGTTGAGGGTGAACCGATCATGAACTTTTTTAAGGGATTCCTCGGTGGCGATGCCCGGACATTCGATTTTAAATGGCTGCGTACGGCGGGACCCGGATCAGGCTCCCCTATTCATTACGATATTGTCTTTATGGGCAGAGGCACGCAAAACCTCTACTCCTGTTGGACTCCGTTTGGCGATGTGTCCCTAGATATGGGTCCGATTGTGTTCTGTCTCGGTTCCAATCAATTTGAGAAGGTGCGAGCAACTTATGGTAAGTCAGACGTGGATCGAGATCTGATTGAAGGACATTTCAGTGATAAACCGCTTGAAATCGTCGAGAAATTTGGTGGACACTGGGCAACGACCACGTTTTCGGCGGGTGATGTTATTATTTTTAGTATGTTTCTGATGCATGCTTCGCTCGTTAACACCTCTAATAAGGTCCGGATAACCGCAGATACCCGCTATCAACTTGCCGCTGAGCCAATCGACGAACGCTGGGTTGGTGAAAAGCCGAAAGGGCATTACGCATGGAAGCAGGACGAGGCAAAGATTGAATCCTTGGAAGAATCACGGCAAAGATGGGGTGTTTAATCGCATGACACGTTCTCAGAAACACTTCTTCCATACAGATAGGAGTTCCTCGCTGGGACTTTATCGGTAGTCTACCTTACAAATATTTAAAACGGTAGCCTGCAACAACGGCGCAGGCGGATTTGAGAAACGCACTTCAAAGATGGAACGCACGTCAGTTAACCGCAAGGAAAAATTAAAATCTAAATTTCTACCTCTCCTTCTCATCCTGTTTTGTGGGGTTGCCCTCGGTGTCGGTATTAGGCATTACAAGGAGAGCAGTCCTGCTGTCGCAGCATTGGAGGTCTACTTCAGTGAAGTCGATGCCGGGGACAGGCGCTATTCCCTTGAGAAACGTCTCGTCGAGAAACTTACGACTGCCGCATCGCGGGTCGATGCCGCGCTCTACCACTTGGACTCTGAACCGGTAGCCGATGGCTTAATCAAAGCATATCGTCGCGGGGTACAGGTGCGAGTTGTCACCGAAACGGACAATATTGACGAAGAAGCAATCGGACGATTACAGGAAGTCGGCATCCCCGTCGCCGATGATGGAGACCGCACCAGTTACATGCACCACAAATTCTTTGTGATTGACGAACGATACGTCTGGACGGGCTCCTATAATACTACCTATAACGGTGCACATAGAAACAAGAACAACGTAATATTCGTTGATTCCGTCCGGCTGGCGTATAACTTCACGCAGGAGTTCCGAGAGCTATTTCGGCAAATTCGGGCTGAGAAATCTTCTGGAGCATCTGTTGTGCATCCGAAAGTGACACTCAGGGACGGGACGCAAATCTCCACCTATTTTTCACCAGATAACGACATTATCTCGTCGCTTCTAAAGGAAATTGGATCTGCCAAGAAGTCGATTCATTTTATGGCGTTTTCGTTCACGCAAGATGCACTCGGTAGTGCGATGCGTAAACGCTTTGAATCAGGTATTGACGTACGGGGTGTGTTCGAGGAACGCCAGGTTGACGATCGCTATTCCGAATATAATGCTCTGAAGCAGGCGGGGTTACGGGTGGCTCTGGACGGAAATAGAGGGACTATGCATCACAAGGTAATTGTTATCGATGAGGAGACCGTGATTACGGGATCGTACAACTTCTCCAAAAATGCGGAAGAGCGTAATAGCGAGAATCTATTGATTATCAAAGGCAACCCCGATATTGCCCAAGCATACCTCGCTGAATTTGATCGGGTTGCTCGTTAACGTTTTTCACCTAATATCACAGTACAATGTTGTTCAGCACCGTTCCTACCGACCTTAAGCTGAATTTCTGTATCGGGTCGCTTGCTGACAACACATCTTAACAATTCGGCGTAAGAATGTACAGGAATTTCGTTAAATTCGAGGATAAGATCTTCGGGTAAAAGACCACTTTTGTGCGCCGGACTGTTTTCAATCACACCCGTAACGAAGATCCCCAACTCGCCGACTTCAACTTCAACACCGAGCCAGCCACGTGCGACTTTTCCGTGTTCTATAATTTCTTTGGCAACCGTGCGAACCGTCTCTATCGGCATAGCGAAGGTGATTTCCTGATTACGAATCCCCACTGGTGGCGATTGGACAAGAAATTGTGTAATGTCTATATCGTCCTGTTTCTTGAACAACACATCAGCAGGCGAATTCGTACGGGTGGGTTCCGTTAAGACTGCAAGGATCATCCCAACAACCTCTCCTGACGTGTTTACGACTGCTCCGCCACTGTTGCCGGGTGTAACTGCGGCGTTGATTTTAATTAATTCTCCGCACAATTGATTCGGCAAAGTATCCCAACCTCCGACAATACCGAAAGAGACAATGGGACTCTGTCCATAAGTGCTTCCTATTGTCACGACCCAGGAACCGGTATCAACTTTTGAAGAATCGCCCCACTTACGAGGTGGCGTGAGTTCGATCCACTCGTTAGGTACCGTTGGAGACCTGACAGCATTCGTAGGTAGCGCGTGCTCACGCGGCATATTTGCAATCCGAAGCACAGCAATATCAGTAAGTATATCCGAGCCGATCAATTTCGCCGCAAACACCTTTTTATCGCTAAAGATCACCTCAATCTTGCTTGGCGTTTCCATCTCGAAAGTGGTCGTCACAACGTGCCCAGCGGTGTCGATAACAATACCAGAACCGATATTCTGACGCGTAAATGTCAACATTTCAGTATCCGATGGAAGTGGTACCGACATCACCTGTGTCACGACAACCTTCACAACTGCCGGACGTGCATCAGTGACAACTCTCTGAAAATCCCTCTCCAGCCTCTGTAGGACGTTCTCATTCGCGAAACCGGGAATGACGATAGAGAGAAGTAGACTCAGCGATCCAATTATCAATTGTAGGCGTTTTAATTTTGGCGTGTACATGCTTTTCTTCCTTGAAGGAAAGTGTGCTAAACTTGTGGTGAGGCTTGTATCAGCCCATCAACTTTCTAACTTTATACCATTTCTGATTGATGATTCCTCTTAAAAGAGTCTACCGTTTTTGGTTATGCCCGGTGCGGTTAGGGGATTTCGTCTGGGAATAGACGAAATCCATAGCGCAAGTCGCGTGTGGACTTGCGGGACAATGTATTACATTCCGCACCTACCGGATCCGGGCGGACGGTGAGGCGAATGCGATATAAACTTTTAGAGATGGTATTAGAACACTCGCAAACTTTCTAAAGCCCACCCCGTGTGGAGGCGTTGGTATAACTCACCTGTTTTAAGACGTAGTGTTGCTGCGTGGGTCGTCCCGGCGTTGAGATAACACCGCTTGGTAGACGCTGAGTGCTGTTCCCCAGGACACGCCGCGTCCCTACCGGGGAGGTCGCAACTCGGATTTCTTGAGGCTCAGATGTTATCGCAGTTGAACCGGAGTCTCGATCGAGCAAAAATCCGTCTTGATAGAGATAGGTGCCAGTTACAGCGAGAATTAACGCCAGAATACCACTGAATGCCCATACTGGACGGCGAAATACATCCAGCAACCGTTGCCAACCTACTGTTGCGATTCCCTTAACCCCGCCGATCTCGCGTCGCTCTTCGGCGATCCGTTGTAGCAACGTCGGCATAAAGTAGGGTGAAGGTTCAATCTGTGGCAATTGCTGGATCGCCTTAACAGATTCTTGAAATCTGGCATATTCCTGCTGACACGCTTCACACGCTGCGAGGTGTGCTTCGAAGCCCTGTAACGTCTGATAATCGAGTGTGTCCTCAAAATGGGCGGAGAAATGTTCCTCAGCCTGTAGGCAGTTCATAATAAACTACTCCTGTGAACATTAGATAAACGATTTTAACTTATCTTTCAGCATGAGTCGGGCACGGTTAATGCGGGATTTCGTTGTCCCGCTCCGGAGTTCCAATACCTCACTAATTTCGTCGTAACTCAGTCCTTGCAGATCGCGTAAGACGAGAGGGAGTCTGTACTGTTCTGGTAACTCTGCGATCGCTTTCTGGATAGCGTTGCGTAATTCCTTGCGTTCGAGTTCCACTTCCGGCTGGAACGTAGGATTCGCGGGTGCATTGGCAATCAAATCAATTTCTTCTGTGTCGTTATTACTATCACTTTCGCTGTTTACAACGTTGTCAACTCTGTATTTGTCCCGCCGTTCTCGATTTCGGATTTCATTTTTGCAAAGGTTCTTAGCGATATGATACATCCAAGTTTTAAAATGTGCCCGTCCCGGTTCATAACGGTGTGCTGCTTTAAACATACGAATGAACGTCTCCTGCGCCAAATCCTCGGCGTTATCCCTATCATTGATGAACCGAGCAATGAAATTGATGAGAGGTTGTTGATGTCGGCGTACGAGAAGCGTAAACGCGCCTTCATCCCCTTTTTGGTAGCGTTCCATTAATTCATCATCTAAGTCAAGCATCTGGTTCCTCCGGAGGTGCTTATCCATAATATACACCGAACTTCAGATTTGGTTGCAATTTTTTTATTTCCAACGACAAGATCTCTGAATTGATTCATCTGTAGAAGTCTGTGGACCTACACGTTTATATGCAAAAAAGCGAAAAACATTCAAATCCTCAAATCTGCATAGAATTATAGGAAATCCGAATGTTCTGTAAGGACAATCGGAGCAGAGGAACCATCGTTAAAAAATTGACCTCAAAGCGGGTTTTCGTGTATGATTATTTTGATAAAGCACTATACAAGTCCTATAAAAATTTAACATATCTACACGACAGATGTCAAATTCAGAACGGAACAGTTGTTTTCAGATGGAGGTCCACATGTTTGATCAGGTCTTACAAGAAGTCGAGGCACAGTGTAAAGAAGAGAGAATCCCGATGTTGGGAGAAGAAAAGGCGAAATTTCTCGCCGCCTGCGTTGAAAAGGCAAAACCGTCGCTCATTGTCGAATGCGGAACCGCTATCGGTTATTCCGGTCTCTGGATGCTACGTGTGTTGAAAGCCGCCGGCACTGGACGTTTGATAACGATTGAAATAGATGCTGACCGTGCCGCACAAGCGCGAACGAATTTTGAACGCGCCGGAATGGCGGACCTCGTCGCTTCACGTATCGGCGATGCACAAGAGGTACTCAAGAGCATCCAAGACCCTGTCGATTTTCTGCTCCTTGATAACAATTTCAATAACTATTTCCCGTGTTTCCAGGCGATTGAACCACAGTTGACGAACCCAGCAACTGTCGCGGCGGACAACGTCGGTATTGGTGCTGAATCCATGGCGGATTATCTGGAGCACGTCCGAGAGCGTTATGAATCCGAAACACATTGGTTTGACATCGACTTGCCCTGGGTGAAACAGGACGCGATCGAAGTTAGCATCTACCGCCATCTTTTAAACGACTAAATCTGTGCTGCTGCGGACGTTGTCCTTGCAGATACATAATTCCTAAAAAACTTCTCGTAACCTAAAACAGGTTCTTGACCAATTTTAAACCAGTGTTGACGAAGAAACACTGACCAGGAGCAATGCCTAAAAAATGGATTATGACTTTACCTCCGTCGCGCGACTGCCTTCAGCAGACGATAACGTCGCTATCGCAACACAAACCTTAGAAGGTGGCACGCGCATCCGTTATAGCGGTTATAATAATGGGGAGCAGCAGTTTCAACTATCGCACACCATCTTAGAAGGACATCGGTTTGCCATTCAATCAATTTCGGAAACCGATCCGCTCCTGTCGTGGGGTCTACCTTTCGGTTTTGCTACACGTTCTATCTCTCCTGGCGATTACGTGTGCAATCAGAAAATGATTGATTCGTTATCGATCAGAAATCTACCCTTTGCCTTGCCAGACACACCCAACTTCAGCGATAAAATGGCACCATATCAATTAGATGAAACAGAATTCCGCTCAGGAAAACAGGTGCCGCGGCATGCAAGCAAACGTCCTTTTCTCGGTTACCAACGTCCGGGCAATCGTGGCGTTGGCACGCGAAACTATATTGTCGTTATGGGGACGACTGCACGTACCTCCGGCTTTGCGAGAAGACTCGCTGATATGTGTTCTGTAGGAGGGGTTTGTAACCCCGATACATTCCCGAACATAGATGGTGTTGTTGCTGTAACACACACCGAGGGTGGTGAAAGCAACACACCAAACAACATTGATATGCTGCTCCGAACGCTCGCAGGTTTCACCGTCCATCCGAATATCGGTGCGATATTGCTTGTTGACTACGGCACCGAATCGGTTACAAATGAAATGCTCAAGACATATATGGCGCGCGAGGGATATGCTTTAGATGACGTTGTGCACCATTTCTATCGGCTACAAGGTAGTTTCGACACCGATTTAGCCGGTGGCGCAGAAATTATTAACGGATGGTTGGACAGCATAGACAGCGTCGCGCGCACCGAGCAATCCTTGGAACACCTCAAAATCGCCCTGCAGTGTGGCGGATCGGATGCGTTTTCTGGTGTATCGGGCAATCCACTTGCCGCTTACGTTGCGAAAGAGGTTATCCGTTATGGCGGGTGCGCGAATCTCGCAGAAACCGATGAACTTATCGGTTCAGAGGCTTATGTGTTGCAGAACGCCCGCGACCTACCGACAGCGCGTAAGTTTCTCAAGACAATTGAACGTTTCAAGGAACGCGTGGCGTGGCATGGACACTCCGCAGAGGGAAATCCATCTGGTGGCAACAATTTCCGTGGACTCTATAACATCGCTATAAAATCAATCGGTGCGGCAATGAAACGGCATCCCGAAGTCTGTTTGGATTACGTCATTGACTATAGTCAGTTAATGGAAAAACCGGGTTACTATTTCATGGACAGTCCAGGCAACGATCTGGAGAGCATTGCCGGACAGGTAGCATCTGGGTCTAACATGATTTTCTTCGTAACAGGCAACGGATCGATTACGAACTTCCCTTTCGTACCAACCCTTAAAATTGTCACCACGACGGGCCGATATGAGATGCTTGAAAAGGATATGGATGTGAACGCCGGTGGCTATCTTGACGGGACACCGATGGAAGAACTCGGTGAGTCTATGCTCGACTTGACAGTAGATGTGGCATCGGGTGAACGTTCTGTCGGCGAAAAGGCGGGGCATTCCCAAGTCTCGCTGTGGCGCGATTGGAAGCAGACGGGTCCTGTGGATTTAACCCCATTTTTGACAGAATCCGAATTAAAGTCTGGTGATCCAATCCCAATTGATACCTCCGATGTAGACGCGAGTACACCGGCGTTGCAATTCCGAGCACTCCAAACAGAAGTGGGACATCGCACGGATCAAGTCGGGCTGATTTTACCCACGAGTCTCTGTTCTGGACAGATTGCACAGATGATCGCGCACCGTTGCAACGAACGGAAAATTGGCAAGGAACAAGGTATCTCACGTTTTGTTGCGCTTCCGCATACGGAGGGTTGCGGTGTCTCCGGCGGACGTTCAGAGGAGATTTACACCCGCACGATGATTGGACACCTCACACATCCGACAGTCGCTCTCGGTTTGCTCCTCGAACACGGTTGCGAAAAAACCCACAACGACCACGTCCGACATGAAATTCAGCAGTTGGGAATATCTCCGGAACGCTACGGTTGGGCGAGTGTGCAATTAGATGGCGGCATTGATGCAGTTATTGAGAAAGTACAAGACTGGTTTTCGGAGGAACTCTCGGATAAACCGTCTGTTCCTGTTGTCGATGCGGGATTAGAACACCTCTGCATAGCCGTGACATCAACTGGAACAGCAACTGAAGAAGTCTCGGAGTCTTTGACACAATTGACGCACAGAGTTGTTGCTGCAGGTGGAACGGTTGTCGTGCCAGCGAATGCGACATTTTTACGTTACGGCACGCTCGGGGTTACAAACCCCTCCCACAGTGTGCCTACTACCTTGGCGTATGGACAGCGGGTTGAGAAATCAGGTTTCCACATCATGGAGACCCCTACCGATCAACAGACAGAGACGCTGACAGGTTTAGGCGCGACGGGTGTAGATTTGGCACTTGCGCACATTGTTGGTGCCCCCTTGCAATCGCATGTGATGGTCCCGTTGATTCAGGTCTCTACAGATGCTGCGACGCACGCCAACTATGGCGCGGATTTGGATTTGGAGACTGCTGATGTTGACGACTTATTGGCGTTAATTATGGAGGTGGCTTCGCGTCAGTATACCCCGAAGTTGCACGGTAAAGGAAATACAGATTTTCAGTTGACGCGAGGATTATTGGGGATTTCGATGTGATTTGATTAGAACGAAATCCGCACCAATTCCACAGGAAAATTAGCCATGGAAGTTGGCTTACGAAGTGCCATCAAACTGAGGGTTAACCATTTATCGATTGAAGGCAAGGAAACGGTGAACTTTTCTGATTCAGGTCCGAGATCGTTTCTCGTAAAAGGCGTTTTCTCGCCCCAACCGCGTGTAGAACGGTGTGCAAACCACATTCCAGCGGCGGATCCAAGGATACTCGCGACAACATTATGGCTTTCCGCTTCAGCCAACAGAACGACCCCATTGCCAAATAAGGCACCCGCATACGCGCCAATTTGTATCAAAGCTGCCCTGCCGGCTGTGTATTCACCTTTAGCAGTCAAATTATAGCCAAGATACGCTCCCATGGGTAAGCCGACCATAGTGGCAAATACATAAGGGCGCGGTGCCTCTATATCCATTAGAGAGGTAATTCCGATTGCATAGGCACTGCCAACCAACCCCCCAAAGGAGATGAGATGCGAGCGTCCCTCTTTAATCGGTTTATTGTGAATCAACTTTGTTGTGGTCCACGCTCCGATAGGGACGCCAGCCATTATGGACGTAACATAGATTTTGGCTTGCGTTGAAGTTTCAATATCTTCGATATTGGCAACATACGGAATCGCAAGCCCGTATAATCCACCCACAAACCCGCCGTTAGTCATCAAATAGGATTCACCCTTTTCAAACCATCTGTGAGAAGTAAGTCTATGGGCAATCAGACCCCCTATTGGCGTAGCAAGCATCGCAGAAGCAAAGTAAACTTTTTCATTCTCTGATTCAAACAACACTGGCACCCCGAAACCGTATAGGGTACCGGCGAAACTGCCCGATAGGATTAAATTGGATCGTCCCACACCGAGCCGATAATTTTTTGTCGCGGCAAGCGCGCCTGCAAAAGATCCACCGCCAATGAGTAGTTCCAATCCAGCGAATTGGCTCCCTGATTCAACATCAAGGAGAAGTGCTATCCCCGGTCCGTAGAGCGAAAGTCCATATAGTGTTGAGGCACCGACCAGTAATGTCCTGCCTTCCTGCTGTTCTTTTAAAGAAACGCTCTGTTGGGTTTGCGTTTGGGAATAGCCTTCATGCACAAAGCACATAAAAATAAAAGCCACAAAGCAAACAAGAGAAATGGCTTTGTGAAACGTAAAACGCGTTCGCATTATAAACCGCTCCTGATTTCCGATTACGGTGTGTGATTCTGTTGATTCATGAGGTGCTACTATCCGGATTAATCTTCACCTTTAATAGCGATGATAGAAACAGCCGTAGTAGGAAATGCCGATGGTTTGTAGTTTCCATCGGGTGCTTTGGTCGGGAATTTGTACTGAGGATCTGTCAAAAGTTCATATACCGCAGCATCGCCAGTTCTAACCCGTTCTCTGGTATTCAATTCCCATTCGACTTTGAGTGCCTCGTGTCGCCCCGGAAAGTCCTGTGTCCCCAGTATGGATGTCAAAGCCCAGTAGATATATTCCGTAATCATGCAACCATAGTCACAGGTTTCATCCGTATAGTGATACCACGCTTCTGACGGATACCCGCTCTTGGGACCACCTTTTGGCACTTGTTCAAAATATCCGCCACGGGCGGCATCCATGCACTTCGCTAAGACCGACTCCCGTTCCTCCCCGAACACTTCGGGGTAAGCGTTGGCATAACCGTGTTGTGTAATAGGATGCAGGATTTCCTCTAATGCGCCGTCGTAGTAGGAGCCATCGTGGGCATTGATTCTGCCATCAACAAGGAAATCCGGTTTAGTTTCTTCGCCATACAAGTCTTGACCAAATCGATATCCCGATTCTTCTACCAGATCCATCTCCAACGTCTCCATCTCCGCTTCTGTTCCGGGCATAATGATGAAGACGTTTCGACTCACCAAGTGACTGAGAACCCGCGTGTTGTCAGGAGTGCCGTCTTCGTTGTTATCGAGATATTGCGCCAAAACGCCTGCAGCGTGAGAAAGTTTATCTTCGGATGTCGTTGGGCTTGCAAATATGTGAACGCCGAAAACGTTGACATACTTGTCACAACCAGCTTGCTTGAAAGCAGAAAACTCGCTCGGTATCTCCACGGTTTCGATACTCGGTGTTACTTCAATTCTTCCTATTACGTTGTCGCTCACAATTTGGGATGACACAAGGCCCATTAAAGCCAATATGATTCCAGTGGTCATGGTTTCCCTCTCCTCCAAACTTACGTTCATTATACCAAAGGGGTTCTCTGTATACAAAAATTTTCAATTATTTATCAAACTCACGTTATGGAAGGATATTGTGGGATTACATCTAAAAGAGAGGGATAAGCACCGCTATAGCGGTAATGAGATCGGTGTGCCAATTTGGGAGGAACGGTAGGTTGCCTCTGCCAACTCGATACCGTCTCTGCCGATGCGTCCGTGGGTTGTCGGTTCCGCTTCACCCGCGATGCATTGGAGCCAATGATCAATGCTCGTTCCTTTCGCTGCTACCCCCCAATACCGCTGCTGCCGTCGTTCCTCTGGCATGTTGCGGTAGGTATTATCATCTGGCACAGGCGCAGTGAATTCTTCTGCCTCTGCCATGTTGTGTGTTTTCCAGCGGAGTCCATTCTGAATCAACGTCGCGGAACCTTTGCTGGTGACGAGACCGTTACCGCTGTTCCGAATCTCAGATGCCCAACTCTTCATCATCATACCGACACCCCCGTTCTTGAAATGCACGGTCAGCACGGCATTGTTCTCCACGGCTTGCTCGGCGGGTGGGTAGGTACCACCGAGCGGAACATGACTCGTGAACCCGTAGACAGTAGAGGCGGGACCGTATAACCACAACCAGATATCGAGTTCGTGAATCGCTTGTTCCACCAACATCCCGCCCGATTCTGCCTTCACAAAGAGCCATGGATGTCGTTCCGGTGAAAACCAGCCGACCTGATTGGAATACGCCATTTGCAGTGTGCCGAGTGTGCCATCGTCCAATAAGGATTTCAGTTTCATGTAACCCGGACTGAACCGCATCATATAGGCGACCATCAGGAGGACACCTGCTTCTTCAGCGGCGGCGACCATTGCTTCACCTTCCGCGACGTTACAACACATCGGTTTCTCCATCAAGATGTGTTTGCCAGCAGCAGCGGCAGCGCGGGTGATTTCGAGATGTGGACGCGGATGGGCGCAAACATCGACTGCATCTATATCCTGCCTGTCAAGGAGCGCGCGGTAGTCTGTGTAGGCATCGGCACCGAACTGGTCTGCTTGCTCGTTTGCGGATGCTTCGTTGATGTCTGCGATTGCGACGATGTCTGCGCGTCGCGTCGGTTCTTGGTAATAGGGCGCGTGGAGATTTCGGAAAATGCCGCCACATCCGATAATTCCGACTCTAATCTTATCCATGTATTTTCTCCTTCGGCGTTTGCCTACTACTTTTGAGGATAGGAGGTGGGGTCTCGTCCGTTAAGAGTGCGAGTGCCTCCGCGATGAGTGCATGCTGCAATTCTGGGTTGTCAGGTTCACCGAGCGGATGTCCAAAACCATACGGAACAAGCAAGGCCCGCGGCGGTTTTACTTTCCTCGTAATCTCCTCAATAAGGGTAATTGAAACCGTGGAAATTCCCACATCTTCAACAGCACGTTGTATCAATCCGACGGATTGATTGCACATCGGTCAAACAGGGGTTAAGAAAGCGATGTCCACACCATCAGTTTTAAGCATCTGTGCGACTTCAGGTGCGGTTTGCGTAATGAGAGGTTGCGGTTTTGTAATGGATCCCATAAAACTGAAGTGTCTGTGATTGAGCGAATCGATTTTGCCTTCGGCTTCTAACTCTCTGAATCTATCAAGTGGGAACGCAAGGTTCGGATCTGTTTCGAGACCCCGTTCATCGTAAGCGGCACTTTTATGCCCATTTATGAGTGCTTGTGTCTGAACGGAATTTGGGATCTCTCGGTAGGAACAATCTCCGTTCCCAAAGGGGTTCTGTCCATCGAGCAAAAAACCGGCGGTTGTAATGAGCGCGATGCTACATTCATTCAACGGCACGCGCAGCGGTGTGTGAGGCGATTCCTTATACCGCTTACCGCGGTAAAACTTCATAAAGAATCGAGATAGCGGATCAAGTTGACGCAAAGGTGCCATAGAAACCTCGTATTAGCCGTTTGCGAAAATGAGTCGCGTCCTATTCTGGCACGGGAATTGGACCGTCTGCCCGGTGATACCGCTTTCAATGGTAGCGAAGCCGATTTCATTGACAGCCGTATAATGGTCACGCGCACAATCCGGCAAGGGTCCACCGTCTAAGTAATCGGTAATCTGTTTATATGCGACATTGAACGGACCAGCGTTTTCAGGAAGATCGAGGGTTGCGTTATCAACTAACTTCCCGGCTTTATGCACAGTGGTGTCGCTATAAAAACCTGCCTGAACGCTGCCTTCACTGCCGAGGACATCCACCGAGAATCCACCCCGTGTGCCATGGTTTCCGACATGGAAACCGATAACACCGCTTTCAAATTGGATCGTTGAACCCACAATCGCCGGTTCAGGTTCATAAGGTGTTGGTACATCTCCGCCGCCAGAAACGAATCCAGTGACAGCAACCGGATCATAGCCAGCGAACTGGCAAATCATGTCCGTCGTGTGGATAGCGAAGGAAAGCACACCACCACCACAATAACCGATAACGGTTTCCACCTCGCCGATGAGTCCGTCCTTGATAAGCGATTGGAGACGTATGAGGTGTGGTGCCCAATGCCTGGTGTAATCCACGACAATCGGAATTCCTTTCGCGTCAGCCCCTGCGGTCATCGTATCGACCTCTTCGAGGGAACATCCAGCGGGTTTTTCGAGGAAAATGGCTTTGATGTCCGCCCTTAGGACGTTCTGCATTACCTGAAAATGATGTGGTCCGCGCACACAGACAGCAACGATGTCTAAATTTTCACTTTCAAGCATCTGTGTATCTGTTTCGTAGTAGTTTATGGAATTGTCTGGGAAAGCGGGTCCCCACACCTGTTGAAACTCCGTTTGGCGTTCTTGGGACATGTCCGCGACTGCGACCAATTCGGTTGTCTCACAAAAACGGATGCCGCCTGTGTGGCAATAGGGATAAGCGTCATCTGGCGTTGAATAACGGGCGGCGATACTGCCCAATCCGATGATACCGACACGATACATTGAAGTTGCTCCTTTTTCGAGGGTTGTTAATGAGGATAGCACGAATGCGGAAAATTGACAAGTTTAACAGGAGGGTTGGCGTGGTTTGGTTTCTTTACTTCGTTGTACGTCTATGTTGCTTCAGCTTACCCCACACGATTGTCCGTGTATTCGCAGATGGAGAAACAGCGAGGAAACCGGAGGGCACCCATACGGGGCTGCATCCGTAAATTGTTGTATCGGTTGAATTTACGCTACAACCTATTGTAAAATAGATATACGACTTGTGCCAGTTCGGGCAAGAGGAAGAACCAATAATAAACTGAAACTTACTAAACCTATGCGCTTGCGGGGCGTGTGTACTGAGGAATCATCACATATCTTATGCGACTTTTAATACTATCAATCATTCTCATTTTTTGTGTCATTGGTGCTTCCGTGTCCGAGGATCCGTGGTTGTGCGGGACACCTCTCCTGCATCAAGAGCATATCAATCAGCAGCCTCCAGAAGACATTCCCGCCGCACCTGCTGCCCCTGTCCAAATCGGACACGTAGAGCGACTTTTTATTCACATTCCTGAGACAGAGGTAGCAGCAACCTGTATTGCCAAGAGTGAACACCTCTATGTCTATGTTGACAATGCAGTGCGAGATCTGTTCACGGATGCCGAAGCTGCTGCCGTAGCAAGAGAATTTGACAACCGCATCTATCCGGACGTTCGCAAATGGATGGGAACTGAATGGAAACCGGGACTCGACAGAGACAACCGCATTACCTTGCTGATGCACGATGTCGGCATGAACCAATCTGGAGCGGACTACGGTGGCTATTTCTCACCCACCGATCAGTTGCCCACACTGCCGAACAGTAACCGTCGCGAAATGCTCTATATGGACGTTTACCAGTTCAGAGAACGGGATCGACATACTTTCTATAGTAGCCTTGCACATGAATTCGCACATCTCATCAATTGGTTCCAGAACGGCGGGACCACCGATCAGCGGTGGTTAGAAGAAGGCACAGCAAGCTTCGTTGAATGGGCAGTTTACGGCACTGTACATAACATTTTTGTTGATGGTTATCTGGCAAATCCGAGTATCTCGCTTGCTTATGCGAACACGAGAGATACCTATTACGGTGGGACTTTCATGCTCATGCTTTACCTCTATGAACAGTATGGGGGACCGGAACTCATCCGCGGCATCATAGAGACAGACGCACTCGGTGAACAGGCGATTGATGCCGCCTTGGAAGGTGGTGGAAGGAGTGACAGATTCCCTGAAGTCTTTCTGAAATGGGGGTTTGCGAATTGGGTGAATACACAGGCTCAAAACAAACAACTCGGCTACACTTCCTTGCGTAACCGAAAGGTGAGTGCGGTTGCGCCGCGTGTCCGCAGTTACCCGAACGAGGCGAATAATATTCCCATCGACCAATGGGGTGCACACTATATTGTTTTTCAGAATCTACCCGAAACCTTGGATCTATCAGTGATCGGCAGTGGCTCAGGAAATCTTTACGCGACAACACTTTATCAGCCGTCCAACGGACGTCCGGTTGTTACACCGATCCCATTTGACACGAAAAATAGGGGACATCTTCGGCGAGAAGGACTCCTGCGCGACGGTGAGATTGTGCTAATGGTAACGGCAGATGTCCCACAGACCTTCCGCTATGTCGTTGTGGATATGCCCGCCGCCAACAATGTTGATGCAGTAGATGTCCCACGCCAGCGTGTGTCGGACACTTCTCCTGACGCTGTAACCCACGCCCTTGACAATCTCGCCCAACAGAGTATTTCGACTGCGAATCTTACACCGGAAACGCAACTTGAACCGAGGGCGCAAATTCATCTTGCAAGCGATTATACCGATGTTGCAATCGGTGGTCCGAATGCCTCATACCTTTACGCGGCGAGCGATTGGGGACTTGAAATCTTCACGTTGATAGAACCGACACAACCCGTCCGAATCGGTGAGATTGCCACGCCGGGCAGAGCGCGATCTGTTGCCGCTGACGCAGACACCGCTTACGTCGCTGACGGTGCCGCAGGTATCCAGGTTATCAATATCGCGGTCCCGGGCAAACCGAATATTGTAAAGACGATCAGCGGATTCACAAATGTACACAGAGTTCGGGTCGCTGATGACCAACTCTACGTGCTTGATCGTGAGCGTGGAATGCTTGTTTTCAATTTACGGGATGTCCACAATATGCAAGTACCCCGACCCCGACGTTTCTTCCGCACTGCAGGCACACCGATCAATGTTGCCATCCAGGACGGTACTGTCTATTTCAGTGATGATAGACATGGGCTTATTATTCTCGATCCAAGTCCATTCGGTAATTTTGTTGTGCGCGGTGTTGTGCCAATTTTATCCACTGCCCATGAAATCGCAGAAACAAGAGGGACAACCCACGCCTATGTCGCCTCAGGCAACCTCATCTTGGTGGACGTTACCGATGACGAAAATCCTGAAATAGATTTCCGCCTTAATACGCCAGGACTTGCAACAGGTATTCAATTCCGTAACGACACCGTCTATCTTACAGACAGGCAAACAGGACTCCATATCATCAATGTGCGTAACCGACAACAGCCACGACGTATTGCCACACAATCTACATCTGGCAATGCAACCGATATAGTCCTCAGAGATACACTCGCATATATCGCTGATGGAAAGGGCGGAATCCAAACAATAGACGTAAGCGAATCAGAATCGCCGAAATGGTTACATCGGTACGCATCTGATGGCACAGCTTATGGAGTTGACGTTGTTGAGACGGTGTCGGGAGAACGAACCGTCTACGTTGCAAATGGTGTAGGTGGATTGAAAACCCTCGAATTTACGACACCTTATCAGGGCAGTGTGACAAAAAGGCTGCCGTTGTCTACGAATATCATCACCTCTAACAACCAGTTTGAAGCTGCAAACTGCACCAAAATTCGCGTCCAAAACGGGCACAGTTTTGTTGCGACTGAGACAGGAATGTACGTTGTCAATCTCGCGACAGATACGATTGCAGCGCATATTCGGACAACTTCACCTGTTTCGGACATCGCGTTGCACGAAGGCTACGCTTACCTCTGCGCAGGATCCCTAATTGTTGTTGATAGCCGGGTCCCTCAGCAAAGTAGCATCGTATCCAGCCGTGACATGCTGGGGAGTGCCTATCGTGTGGTAGTCGATGCCGACTCACCCACACACGCCTACGTCGCCGCTCTTGAAGGAGGGCTGCACGTTTTCGACATTACAGGACCGGCAGTTCCGCGTCTGGTCGGAAGCTACGCTACGCAAGGAAATGCCACAGGTGTAGCGCTCGCGGATGAACGTGCTTACCTGTTGGATAGTGGTATCGGTGTCGCAGTGCTGGATATGTCTGAACCGAACAACCCAAAGTTGCAAGACGTATACGAGAACGATGCTCTCCCCATCGATGCGACAGTCAGTGGCAACCATCTCTATCTACTTGATAGCAATAGCGTTCAGGTTATTGACACACGTACCTTGACAGCCACTTCAAGTTTTCGCGAACTCAGGTTTCCGTTTGAGTTGAAATTGGTAGGAAGTGCTCTCTACATCGCGGATCTGTATCAACTTCGTATTTTTCGAGTGCACATAGAAGGCTATTCACTGGCTGTGGAAGAACCCACACAATCTGACTGGACTCCTAACGCCGTTAAGCCTACGTTAGTCAACCGTTTAAGCCAAAACTTTCCCAACCCATTTAACCCAGAAACATGGATCCCGTATCAACTCGCCTCAAATATGAACGTATCCCTTCATATTTACGATGCTCAAGGGAAACACATCTATTTTAAAGCACTTGGCTATCGCAAGGCAGGTTCACATACAGCCTATTGGGATGGTCGTAACACTATCGGTGAACCTGTTGCGAGTGGTGTATATTTTTACACACTTCACACTGGAACTTTCCATGCGACTCGGAAAATGCTCATCAAGAGATGAATTTTCTACACTTGTTGCGGACAATTATTGTGGTCCAGAAAACCATCCTCATCCTTTAAGTTACTTCCCAAACAACCGATGAAAAAAATTTTGTAACGCCACTGCACAAAAAACGTTAAATTGCTTAATCCGACACTATCTATTAAACTCATGTTCAGTCTTATTATATACGTTTAAGAGATTTTCACGTAAGAGATTTTCAAGGAGAAGCATAACATGTCCAGGAACAACGTAACAGGTCGTTTCCGAGATATTGAGATAGCATTTAGCGTTGAAGGCACTCGCGCCTATATGAGTGTCCGGAACCTGATTGACAACGAAAGACAAGTGCGCGTAATGTATCAGAAATTAGCCATGAGTGGACTTGCCAATTGGCGGCAGTTTCAGTTAACCAGCACACCTGTCTTGCTTCGCCTGCCAACGGAGGTTCTCGAAGCATATCGTCTCACCTTTTTTGTTGATAATGCAGATCCTATTTCCACGCGTATCGAAAAAATATTGGCAGAATTGGACGAACTTAGAGTTGAACTGCCAGCGAAGGATCCAGTAGAGTACCCCGTAACTGCGTCTGATATACCCTCTTTGAGGAACCATAGCGACATAAACGAATATACCGCTCTCGAGCCCAATGTTGCTACAACATACCAAGTTGAAAAAGTAATCGTTCCTCGTGAGCCTACGCCCGTCGAAGAACCTGTTAAAAAAGCAGTCGTTTCGCACGAACCTGACCTCGCAGAAGAAGATGTGATCCCGAACGATCCGGACGTACATAACACCGCAGAACCGGCACCGCCAATCGCCTTTGAAGACGAACAGGAACCGACAGAAAAATCCTCACCTGTACATATCCTGCCTAAATCACCGGCAGTCAATGTAGACAATAACCTTGAGTTTAAAATCACAGTCCCTTCCGTGCCAGCAAGTGCGCTTGCCAAGCAACGCAAATCGCAGGCGATAACATCATCCTCTACTGCCGGCAGAGCCGCTTCAAGACAGAAAAGGAAAGGAATTTTGGGGCAGTTTGCGCAAGCGTTGGGATTTCCTGCTGACGGAAGACGTGACAAGGCTTACTATCAGGCAAGAGGCGAAGCGATTCAAGACGATTTTCAGGATAAACTCTCCAAGTTAGAGAAGGATTACAATGAAGGTTATGGGCTCGATCTCAATGATTGGGATGCAGAGACGCTCTGTGAAGAGGAAACTGCAATTTTGTTGCTTAATCTCATGGTCAACGAGGTGACCGCATGGCAGAAAGAGACCGGACGTGCTACACCTGAAACCAAACAACTTGTTGAAACGCTTACTGAGGTCGGCTTGCGGCTCAGACAGACGCTCAAGCAGACCCGTGGTATCTCTACACCCTCTCCAACGTTGTTTCCTAATCTCCTCGCCGAAAACGAGCGCGACGTGGAGAAAATTCAGAACGAATGCGATGCATATCTCTACCGCTTCGCGAAAAAGTTAACCGAGCAGGAAAAGAAACTCGCCGCGAAGATTGAGGTGATCGTTTTCAAGAAGTTCCTCATCGAGTTCATCCGCGATTTTCTTTTTGTTGAGATCACCAAAAACATGCAGAGTAACGCGTTACCCAAACGTCTCACTTGGTTTTTAGATCTTGTTGATTCCGAAGTCATTCCGATTGAAATCGGGAAAACGAAGGTATCGTCTAACCACCACAAGGCAAAAAGTGCCTGCGTCAGTGAATTTGAGTCAGGAACCATCGTTGAGGTCGTCACACCAGGCTTACAATCCAAAGATGGAAAACGGGTCAGTCAAATGGCTGTCGTTATTGAAGCGGAGTAAAGAGATGCAGACCAGTTCGGACGTAATTCAGAAAGTTTCACAGATACCACAGGTGGACCTCGGTCACTTCCCGACACCGCTTGAGGAATGCCCACGACTCTCTGAGGCACTCAGAGGTCCGCGCATTTTCATCAAACGCGAAGACTGCTCGGGTTTGGCATTTGGCGGAAATAAGGTACGACAACTCACCTTCACAATTGGTGATGCTGTTGCACAAGGTGCCGATACAATTGTACACGGCGCGGCATCGCAATCGAATCACTGCCGACAGGCCGCCGCCGCTTGCGGTAAACTTGGACTCAACTGCTACTTACGTCTCGCACGTGACCACAAGAGTATTCCGCAAGGGAATCTATTGTTAGGTAAATTAGCAGGTGTCGATGTTGAGATTGTTGATGTCCCATTTGGACCCGAATTAGACGTCGTAAAATACGAATTGGCGAAAAAACTGGAGTCAGAAGGGATGAAACCTTACGTCGTCGCGGGACCGCGCTCAACTCTGCTCGCCGCTGTCGCCTTCACATGGTGCATCGCTGAAATTGCACAACAGCAAGAGCAATTAGGTATTGATGCCGATTGGATTTATACGGCTTCCGTAGGCGGTACACAGGCAGGTCTTGTTCTCGGCACCAAAACGCTTGGGCTGAAAATGAAGCCATTTGGCATTGCGCCGATTGTTTGGGAGAATAAACTTGAACGTATGCGCACCGCTGCGAACAGTGCCGCAGATACCCTTGGACTCAACACACAGATTGTGGATGCAGATATTCAGAACACAGATGACTATATTGGAGAGGCTTACGGTTATCTCACCCCGGAATGTATTGATGCCCTCAAACTCGTTGTCAAAACAGAGGGTATTTTTCTCGACCCCGTCTATACCGCCAAAGCGATGGCATGCCTTATTGACCACATCCAACAGGGCAAACTCGGACGCGACGATACCGTCATTTTCCTTCACACAGGTGGCACCCCCGCACTCTTCGCATACCATGAGGAATTAGTCGCCGATCTGTAGTCTCAATCTCCTTCCTTAATAATTTCTCCAAATGGAATGTCATACAGATCATTCAGTTCCTCTGTAGGACGGAGCTCCAATTCCTAGGTAGTGTTTACATTCTAAAAGTATTGAAATTTTGTATGCTGTGTCGTATCCTATGTTTATGAAAATATCGAAAACAGATACATTTCAAGACCTTCCGCATGTTATCAGTGATGCCGCTTGGCG
>Ga0209543_1000429_pt1 | contig 54755 bp, 51 predicted proteins | sample MesohylFT_FD_187296 | JGI IMG/M metagenome (GOLD analysis project Ga0209543, IMG submission 187296) | Host-associated microbial community of the marine sponge Aplysina aerophoba from Gulf of Piran - sponge mesohyl, lysed by freeze-thaw... | ecosystem: Host-associated > Porifera > Sponge >...
AGATCCGCCGGCCCAGGGCCGACCGGCTGTCGAAAGATTCATGGGACAGGATCGACGCTATGCGCGCCACCGCCGCCCCGTCCCGCAATCTGCGGCTGATCTGGGACTGTGACATCAGACAAGCCTGTCACGCCTGAATCGCTTTGTCCAGACCTTCTTCTATGGACATGGTAGGGCTAGGCGGCAGCCGAGGCCTATGTCGGTCACCCATTCGCCCCGCAATTGCCGGACACGCTGACATCGCGCGACACGATGCGGTCCATGGTCGCCGCGCGAGAGCCTCACCCGCGATCAAGCAGTTGTCCAGACGCGTGAAAGTCCGGGCAAAAGCGGAACTTTCCGAACAGACGGCTGTGCTGAGGCCGAACCGATGGCCGGCGACCACCGAGCTGCAGCACACAGGCCTTGCCGCAATCTACCCCTCCCCCACCGGCCTCGCGCTCTCCGCCACCGCGGCGATCGCGTCCAGCTTTTCGCCGATTTCAGGGTCGATCTCCTCTTCCGGGACGCAGTCAGCGAGCTCGTAGAAGTTCTTCTTGCTCATCAGGTTGGGGATGCCGATCGCCTCGAAATAGGCCTTGAAGAGCGGCGCCAGGAACTCTTCGCTCACCTTCAGATCGTGCCCCCAGGGCGATCCTTTGCCGAGGGTTTCGAGCGCCCGGCCGACCTCCCCGATCGCCTCGTCCATCGCCGTCAGGCGATCGTCGACTTGGAGCCGGGCGAACAGGGGCCTCGGCTCCGCTGCCATGGCGGATGCGCGGGCATAGGCCTGGAGCGTATTTCGGGTGCAGAGATAGTTCTCGATCTCCCGCCTGTTCCAGACCAGGTGTTCGAGGAACGGATCGTCCGGCGCGCCCCGCTCCAGACGGTCGAACAGCGCAATCCCCCTGAGGCCTGGGATCGCTTCCTTGAGCCCATGAAAGTGGTGCCGGGCGGTCGGCGGGCTGTTCCCGACATAGCGCACGAACGGTCTCTCCAGCGCGCGGACGGCCTTGTCTTTGCCGAGCCTCCTTGCGAAGGCCTGCAAAATCGCCAGGTCCGTCGAGCCTTCGAGATAAAGCACCCAGCCCGTCTGCTCGCCCTGGTAGTACTGATCGAAACCGATCTCCGCCAGCGCCTTGCGCACCTGGCTCTGCCCGTCGCCGATCCGGTGCGGCGTTCCGACGAAGGCGATCACCAGGTCTTTGTCGGCGGCCTCGTTCAGCAGCACCTCGGAATGGCTTGCCGCGATGATCTGGTTCCCGCTCTCCGACGCCACCTCGGCGATCAGCCGGTAGATCTGGCGCTGGCGCAGGATTTCGAGATGCGCGTCCGGTTCATCCAGCAGTATCACCGCGCCCGGGTTGGCGTACATGTAGGCGAGGATTAGGAGGGTTTGCTGCAATCCCCGCCCGCTGGACGAAAGGTCCAGGGCGGAACCGCGTTCCCGGTATCCCATCGTGATCTCCCCCCGCTCCTCGACATAGCGGGGCTGGGCGAGCTCGACCCCGAACAGCCCCTCTGTGCGGGCAACCAGGGAAGCCCACCGGTCAGGGCTCTCCGTCAAGATTCGGAAGCACAGATTGCGGAGGACTTCGGCCGTCCGGCCTTCGCCCACCCTGACGTTCACCGCACCCTGATCGAGCCGGGTCTCGGTCGCGGCCAGACCTGACATCGGCGGAAGGAAGGCGATGCGGAGCGAGCCCGCTTCGTTTGGGATCGGCATCCGCTTCGGCGGCCTGCCCTCGTCGAGCCGCAGCGGGCGGCAGTAAAACGACTCCTCGTTGGCGTAGTCGAATTCGAGGCCGCAGGTCCATGCCTTGCCCTCGTCGACCCCTTCCACGATCAGGTCGATGCGCACGTTGTTTGTGCGCGTGCTCCCCTCCACGCGCTGGACGTCCCTTACATGCAGGTCGCGCCACAAATGCGCGGCGCTCGGATGGGGGATGGCGAACAGATCCCTGCGGTTCACCGTGACGCCGGGTCGCTTTTCAGGCGCGCTCTTGCCGGCGCGCTTCTCGTTCCACCGCTTGACGCCGATATCCCATAGCGCCAAGGCCTGCATCGCCGAGGTCTTGCCCGAATTGTTGGGACCGATGAAGACGACCGGGTTGCCGAGCTCCACCTCAACCTCTCCGAAGCGCTTGAAGTTTCGGATGGTGAGCCTGGTGAGCATCCGGAATCTCCCCAATGATCGGCGGCGGGGCCGTTCGGCCCCGGGGCGGCGGACACGTCCCCCGGGGACATCGGTGGAACGGTCCGGTTCGTGGGCAATGCCCGGGACCGCGCCGCCGGGCCATTCTAGCCTGATCTATTCATTCTAGGCCGATTTTATCGGTTGATTTCGAGCGCCCAGGGTTTTCTGTACGGCGCCTTTGGGGCGCCGGGATCTGAAGTCTTGGAAGTCGAGGTTGGGGGTTGAACGGGCTCGGGTTCCTGGGGCAGTCCGCCCCGCCAACATGCGGAACAGGGCGGCGTCGGGGCAGGCCGAGGCGAAGTGGATGCGCACGCGGGCGGCCTTCTCGACGACGCGGGCGCCGGTCGTTAGCAGGCTGCGGCGGAGCGTGGCGAACTCCGACCAGGTGCGCATGATCGACGCCATACTGGTCACCGAGCTGTCCCGCTGGGGACGCTCGACCCAGGACCTCCTCGACACGCTCTACAGGCTCGCCGGGTGGAAGGTGTCCGTGGTCGCCATGAGCGGCATGGCGATCGAGCTCGATACGCCTCAATGACGGATGATGGCCACGATACTCACCGGGATCGCGCGGTTCGAGCGCGACCTGCCCAGCGAGCGCGTGAAATCATGTCTGGCGGCAGCGCGGGCGAAAACTCGGGCGCCAACCGGGATAGCGCCCCAAATCGGACCGGCTCGCCCCAAAGGTGCTCGATGCTGTCGCCGACGGGAGGTGCTACCGCTGGATCGCCCGCGACCTCGGCATCTCCAAGAACACAGTCGTCGCTATCGTCAAACGCCACCGCGAGAATTGCTTAGCGTAGGATTTCGCCCCCTACCGGAGCGGACCCCAGAAGGACAGTGAAGAGCGCCAGCGGTTCACCGCTTGCCACGAGATCGCACACATCGTCTTGGGGCTGCCATCCGACCATTCCTCGATGCCTTGGTGGAGCTATGCCAGGCGCCCGAAGAACGCGGTTCTCTGCGACGTGTTTGCCGCAAAGTTGCTGTTGCCCAAGCAGTTGTTCGAACCCTTGGTTAAGGGACGAGTAGATCGGGTTCACGGCGATCGACTGTACTTCGCGACGGCACTGTGCCGCGGCATCGGGGCATGCACGTGCAGCGCGTCAATGCGGATGGGATTTTCCATGGTGTCGGTGCCTGGTCCGGGCTGGGGTGAACGGTGGTGGAAAGACAGCATGCTGGTGGTGGATTGCGAGGGCATCACCGGCGCGAACCCTTCGCACGTGGTCATGGCGAACCGTCATGCAGGTGCCGGTCCGACGCGGTTCGAGCCCGCCATCGGCAGAACCGCGCCATCGCCCCCGCCCGGGTGTGCTACCTTCCGCGGCGTCATTGATGCGGGTCAGGGGAGCAGCAGCGATGCCATACGGGTATGTCGGCCTCGGCAACATGGGTGGTGCCATCGCCGCCCGGATGCAGGAACGCCACCAGATGGTCGTCTTCGACCTCTCCGGCGAGCGTTGCGCGGCCCTCGCCGCCCGCGGAGCCCGGGTCGCGGGCAGCCTTGCCGAAGTCGCGGCCGAATGCCCCGTGGTGTTCCTGTGCCTTCCGACCTCGGCCGAGACCCGGGCGGTCACGCTCGGTGACGCCGGACTGTGCACCCAAATGAGGCGGAGCGTGATCTGCGACATGACCACCGGCGATCCGGTGGCGACGCGCGAGATCGCCGCCGCGATGCCGGACGGGATCACGCTCATCGACGCGCCGGTCTCCGGCGGGCCGGCTGGCGCCGAACGCGGCACGCTTGCCATGATGGTGGGCGGGCCCGACGAAGCCTTCGATGCGGTGCGCCCGGCCCTGGAAGCGGTCGGACCCAACATCTTCCGGACCGGAGATGTCGGCACCGGGCACGTCATGAAACTCGCGAACAACATGCTGAACGCCGCCAACCGGCTCGCGACCTTCGAGGCTCTGGCCCTCGCCGTGCGCAACGGCATCGATCCCGACCTGTGCGCCGAGATCCTGAACCGCAGCTCCGGCCGCAACTTCGCAACCGACGTCACCCTGCCTCGCTTCGTGCTCAGGAGCGCGGACCCGGTTCAGGGATTCACCCTCGGGCTGATGCACAAGGACATCCGCCAGGCGGCCGAACTGGGCATCGCCTCCGGGGTCACCCTGCCGATGATCAACCTGGCGCGCGAGCTCTACCAGGCGGCGGTGAACGAGCACGGCGGTGACGTCGACGTCAACGAGGTGATCCGGCACTACGAACGCGGCTCGGGTATCAGGCTTGCCGGCAGTGGCAGGAACGAGTGACGAGGAGAAACTGACAATGGCGAACTTCAGCAACTACGGCGATCACGACGCAACCGGTCTCGCTGAACTGGTGCGCAACGGCGAGGTGACGGAGACCGAACTCCTTGATGAAGCGCTGGCGCGGGCCCGGCGACTGCAGCCGGAACTCAACGCCGTGACCGCCGAGATGGAGGACGAGGCACGCCGCGCGATCGCCGACGGGCTTCCCGACGCCGATTTTCGCGGCGTGCCCTTCATGCTGAAGGACCTGCACGTTCTCTACAACGGGTCTCCGACCCACAATGGCTGTCGCTACTACCACGACTACGTCGCCGACCATGACAGCGAGATCGTGGTGCGCTTCAAACGTGCCGGGCTCGTCACCATGGCCAAGAGCAACACGCCCGAGTTCGGCCTGTGCGCCTCGACCGAACCGGTCAGTCACGGTCCGGCTCCCAATCCCTGGGACCTGTCGCGCAGCGGCGGCGGTTCGAGCGGTGGATCCGCGACCGCGGTTGCAGCCGGCATCGTGCCGGTGGCCCACGCCACCGACGGCGGCGGTTCGATCAGGATCCCGGCATCCTGCTGCGGACTGGTCGGGCTCAAAACCACCCGCGGCCGCAACCCGACCGGGCCGGACGCGCTGGAGAGCCTGCACGGGATCGGGCATGTGGTCAGCCGCAGCGTGCGCGACAGCGCCCGGATGCTCGACTGCATCGCCGGGCCGGATTTCGGCGCACCCTTCGGCACACTGCCGGCGCCCTCGTCCTTCGCCGGGCAGGTCTCCACCCCGCCGGGCCGGCTGCGCATCGCGTTCACGACCCGGGTTCCCGAGGGCGTTGCCCTCGATCCGGTCTGCGCCGAAGCGGTCGAACGGGTGGTGGATGTGCTCGGCTCGCTCGGTCACGTGGTCGAGGAGGCCGCACCCGACATCCCGCATGACTTCGTTGCGTCCTTCTGGCGCATGTTCGCGTCCGTCGGCGCCCACGCCAATCTCGCGGCCCGCGTGGCCGCGACAGGCCGGGCGCTGACCGAAGACGATGTCGAGCCGGTCACCTGGGAGGCCTACCAGCGCGGGGCGCGGGTCCCGGCGCCGGAACTGCACACCGGCATCCAGCGTGTGCACCTGATGGCCCGGCAGGTCGCACTCTTCCACCGGGACTGGGACCTGCTGCTGTCGCCGACACTTGCGCAGCGCCCGGTCCCGCTCGGCTATCTCTCGATGAACGTCGTCGACGTCGAAGGCTACTGGGAGAGACTGTTCGGCTTCATCCCCTATACCCCGGTGCAGAACCTGACCGGACAGCCGGCGATCTCGCTGCCGCTGCACTGGAGCGGTGACGGACTGCCGGTCGGCGTGCAGTTCTCGGCCCCCTTTGGTGACGAGGCAACCCTGCTGCGGATCGCGGGCCAGCTCGAGGACGCCATGCCGTGGGCCGACCGCAGGCCCCCGGTCCACGCCGGCTGAATCCGCACGGATCCGGTCCCCGAGCAACACCGGGATCAGGTCCTTGATGATTGGAGGACCAGTGCGACGAGAGCATGCCCTTGCGTGCCGGCCTCTGCTTGAGTGTACTGTCTCCCGGCGGCCGGGCGGTGCGATCTGCCGGCGTGGGCTCGTATGCACATACCCGCCGCCCCCACTGCAGGAGAGGAACCATGGCCGACCGCATCGCTCCGCCGAAGGAGGCGCAGGCACTCTACCGGACGCTCGAGGAACGGATCCTCGACCGTGACCAGGCCGGTGCGAGCGACGTCTGCTACGACATCATCCGCCAGGGGCGACCGCTGACCGAGATGCTCGCCGAGGCGGTTCGCATACATGGGCCGTACACCCACGTGCCGTATCACGAGCGCATCGACGACGGCTACGTGAACTTCGTCAACAACGATCACTGCCTGTTGAGCGCCCGGGTCGCCCTGCGGCTGCCGGAACTGATGCCCGAGGGCGCCCAGGGCCTGCCCTACGCCCAGACCGTCTGGTACATCCCCACCGGGCTCGATATCTGGAACCAGAAGATCCTGAAGGCGCCCGGACACTACGCCCGCGGCTACACCCTGCCGCCCGGACCGCCGCCGGACCCGGTGGTGCACTGGCCCGACCAGGAGCCGGTGCACCTGTCGGGCCCGTTGCGCACCCGGCTCGACCAGTGGCTCACCCACGTGCAGCGCGGCAACGTGCTCGATGCCTACCGTGTGTTCCTGGGATTGATGGATGACCGGGCGCACCGCGAGGACGTCCTGGCCGAACTGGCGTTTGCCGGGCTGATCGACGTGCAGGACCGGGCCTACCAGAACCGGTCCTATACCACCGGTCACAAGGCGTTCCGGGCCCGGGCCACCATCGAGCTGGGCGACGCCATCGGCTGGGACCAGGCACATGACGTGGTCTACGCCGGCGCGCTCGACCTTGCAGTCGGCCCGCGATGGTACTCGACCTACGAGATGGCGTGTAACGCCGTGAAGGCGCACATCGAGGGCGAGACCATTCAGGCGGTCCCCTACGCCGGGGTCAGTGCCCGGGAACACGAGCTGCTCGGCAATTCCGAACCGCTCAACCGCTACCAGTCGGAAGCCCTGATCGAGGTCATCATCCGCGAGCCGGAACCGGCCTTCATCGGCCATCTGGCTGACCTGCTCAAGGCCGGCGCGTCGCCACGATCCATCGTCGACACCCTGCAGCTCGGCGCGGCCCAGGTGATGATCGAGACCCACGTCAACACGAACTTCTCCTTGCCGCAACACTGCTACGAGTACTGCAACACGCTCGGCTGGTTCTTCGACCGCTTCAGGCATCCGCAGCGCATCAAGCTGCTGTTCCTCGCCGCCGCCTACCTGAACCGTGCCGCGTGGCACCAGCGGCTGATCGGCGACCTGGCCACACCCAGGATCAGGGTTCCGGCGGCGGCCGGACAGATGACACCCGACGGCATCCTGCAATCGCTCGAGGCCGCGCTTGTCGCTCCGGACCCGGAAGCGGCGGTGAGCTGGACCCAGGCCTATATCGAGTCCGGTGCCGAGCGGGCCCCGCTGGTTCGCCGTCTCGCCTTTGCCGGCGCACGTGTCGGCAACGATCCCCACAACCAGGAACTCGCCCACTGCACGGTCGAGGACTATGGCAAGAACCGCAGCTGGGACCGGGAACGCCTGCTGCTCGCCTCGGCCCAGCATACGGCTGGCCACCGAAAGTACGGCGACCACCTTGCCTGCTCCAGGCGGTTCGGCGCCGCGTTCGAACATCCGCTTCTGCAGTAGTCCTCGGAAGGATCACCACCATGGGACGTCTCGACGGCAAAGTCGCGCTCATCACCGGTGGTGCCTCCGGGCTCGGCAAGGCAACAGGCGCGCTGATGGCCGCGGAGGGTGCGGTGGTCGTGCTTAGCGACCTGCGGGACGACGTGGGAGAGGACGTCGCGCGCGAGATCGGTGGACGGTGCAGCTACCTCGGGCTCGACACCACGGACGAGTCCCGCTGGGAACAGGTCTGCGAAACCGTTCTCGAGCGACACGGCAGGCTCGACATCCTGCTGAACGGGGCCGGTGTCGGCAGCAGCGGGGTGTCCCTCGCCGACATGGATCTCGCGACCTGGCGAGTGTGTCTCGCAGTCAACCTCGACGGGGTGTTCCTCGGCTGCAAGCACGGCATCCGCGCCATGCGCGCAACCGGAGGGTCGATCATCAACATCTCCTCGATTCTCGGGGTGACCGGCCATACCGGGGCGGCCAACTACTGTGCCTCCAAGGGCGGGGTCAGGCTGCTGACCAAGGCCGCCGCGCTCGATTGCGCCGACCTCTCGCCCCGCATCCGGGTCAATTCGATCCACCCGGGCTTCATCGACACCCCGATGGTGGCGAGCGCCATCCAGCGCCGCGGACCGGAGTTCCGCCACTACATCGAGAGGTCTGTGCCGTTCGGCGAACTCGGCCAGCCGGAGGACATCGCCGAGGGCGTGGTCTACCTCGCAAGCGACGCCGCCCGGTTCGTGACCGGATCGGAACTTGTCATCGACGGCGGGTTCCTCGCCCGCTGATCCCGCAGCTACCGGAGACGCAGCAGCATGCGCACAAAATGGGGCGTGTTCTCACTCAGCCAGTATCCCGACCAGTCGATCAGGGTCGAGGGTCTCGAAGCCGACATGAAGCTCTTCGAGTTCGCCGAAGCACTGGGTTACGACACCGCCTGGGTCGCCGAGCACCTGTTCAGCACCTATGGCATCGTCACCTCGACCCAGGTGCTGGCGGCCGCGGCAGCCCAGCGGCTCAAGCGCATGCGCATAGGGACCGCCGTGGTGGTGATCCCGTTCAACCATCCGCTGCGAACCGCGTCCGACTTCGCGTTGATCGACTGCCTCTCGCGCGGCCGGCTCAACTTCGGGATCGGTCGAGCATACCAGCCCCACGAGTTCACCGGCCTGGGCATCGAGATGTCGGAGAGCCGGGAAATGTTCAACGAGGGGATCGAGCTGATCCTGAAGTCGTGGACCAGCACCACCTTCACCCACTCCGGCAAGTACTGGACCGTGCCGGACGAGATCGAACTCCTGCCCAAGCCGGTTCAGGTCCCGTACCCGCCGGTCTACCAGGCAACGGTCTCGCCGGAGAGCTTCGATCAGGCGGCCCGCAACGGCTGGTCGCTGCAGCTCGCCGCGCCGTTTACCTACCGCACCTACCGCGAGGAATGGATCCCGAAGCTCTCCGACGAGATCAAGCGCTACGAGGATGCACTGGTCGCCAACGGCCATGACCCGTCCGGGCTCGAGCGCATGATATTGCTGCCGTATTTCACCGACAGGAGTTCCGAGCGCGCCCGCGAGACCCTGCAACCGCACGTCGAGTGGTTCTACAACAAGGTCGCAAGCCACCAGCAGCCGGGCAAGGGTGGTCCGGTGTCCGGCTACGAGTTCACCATGATCGAGGGTCGTCGCAGCCGCGAGATGGGCTACCTTGCGTTTGACCGTCTTGCCGAACACAAGGCATGCGTCGTCGGCTCACCGCAGGAGTGCATCGACAGTCTGGGCCACATGAAGGAAGCCTTCGGCATCACCGAATTCGTGATCTGGCCCAACCTCGGCGGCATGTCGCCGACCCGGGCCGAGAACGCGGTCCGGCTGACCTGGGAAGAGATCGTCCCCCACGTCTGAGGATTGCACGGACGCAAGCGTGCTCCCGAACCGTCGCGGGTGCAGTTCACCTACCAGGGCGGGCCGGAGCGAAGGCGCCCTGACCGTCGACCGCCGGGGCGCGTGACCGGTTGCCGGGAGCACCCGGATCTCCCGCGCAGCGGGCACAGGGCCGCCATCCATCGCGCCGGGGTTCACCCGACCTGCTGGCAGGATCCGGCAAGACACCGGGCCGCGTCCGGGACGACCGCAAGAAAATCCCGTTGAATCAGGATAGTAGGGAGCATGGAAGCGACAGGAGTGCCAACCGGGGTACGGCGCTCCCCGAAGAGCCGTACCGGGCCGCGCCGCCTTGACAGCGCCGCCGCATAGCACGCAGTCTCGGGAACCGAACAAGGGGAGGCGTCCGTTCCGATGCTCCGCTGGCCTGGCCGGAACCTAAATGTATAGCTATATCGCGCGCCGGCTGGCATTCGGCGGGATCACGGTGTTCGGCGTGTCGATCATCGTGTTCCTCATCATGCGCATCATGCCGGGCGATCCGCTGACCGCGATCTTCGGTCCCGAGGGCATGACCAAGCTCACCGCGGCGCAGCGCCAGAGCTACATGGATGAGCTCGGGCTTTCCGACCCGCTGATCGTCCAGTACGTCAGCTGGCTCTGGGATATCGCGAAGGGGGAGCTCGGCCGGTCCTTCTTCCGGGCCGAGAGTGTCGGAGAGATGGTGTTGCGCCGCGGCCCATTGACGGCACAGATCGCCATCCTGTCGGTGGTCCTCTCCTGGATTCTCGGGCTTCCGGTGGCGATCGTGAGCGCGCTCAGGCCCAACAGCGTCGCGGACACGACCGCGCGCATCATCTCGATCACCTGCCTTGCCGTACCGGGCTTCTGGCTCGGCATGCTGCTCGTCCTCGGGTTCCTGTTCGGTTTCGGCTACCGCGCACCGCAGACTGCCGGCGGCCTGGGCCTGTTCGAGGACCCCGGAACGGTGCTGCAGATCATCATCGGACCGGCGTTCGTACTTGCTCTGGGCCAGGCCGCCTATATTGCGCGCATGGCCCGCTCCAGCCTGCTGGAGGTGATCCGCGAGGACTACGTACGCACCGCCCGTGCCAAGGGGTTGAACGGGCGCCTTGTGGTCACGCTGCATGCGTTGCCCAACGCGTTGCTCCCGGTCATCACGCTCTCGGGCATCCTGCTCGGTTTCGTGCTGGCCGGCTCCATCCCGGTCGAACGGGCCTTCGGGACGCCGGGCCTTGGCTACGCCATGTTCACCGCGGTCAACGAGCGCGACATCTTCGTCATGCAGAACCTCGTCTTCCTCTATGCTGTGGTGTTCGTGATGCTGAACATCGCCGTCGACATCATCATTGCCTGGATCGACCCGAGGATCAGATACGGATGACCGTGCCGTCCGAAACGCCGATTGCCGACGAGACCGGCCAGGATGCTCAGCCGCGGAGCCGCGTGCTCGGAGGCCTGAAGCACTTTGCGCGGCGCTCGCCACTCTCCGCGTTCTGGGGCTGCATCGCGCTGCTGATCGTGGCCATGGCGGTGGCCGCGCCGGTGATTTCGCCGTATCCGCCGCTCAAGTCGGATTTCCGCAGCATGCAGTTGGCACCCTATGAGAGCCACTGGTTCGGCACGGACCAGATTGGCCGCGACACGCTGAGCCGGGTCATCCACGGCAGCCGGACGTCGCTCATCGTCGCCTTTGCGGCGGTGCTGCTGGGCACCACGCTCGGGTCCCTCTGGGGCCTGGCCTGCGGGTACCTGGGAGGGCGGTTCGACATCGTGAGCCAGCGCATCATCGAGTTCCTTCAGGCCTTCCCCGACCTGATACTCGCAATGGCGATCGCGATGGCTCTCGGCTCCGGCACGGTGACGGTCATCATCGCCATCGCCATCACTCGAATACCCTTCGGCGGACGGGTCATCCGCTCCGTCGTGCTGTCGCTCAAGGAAATGTCCTTCGTGGAAGCGGCGCGCAGCCTGGGCGCCTCCAACATGCGCATCATGCTGTTCCACATCCTGCCGCAATGCGTGGCACCCTATCTGATCCTGGCCACGACCCATCTCGGCGTCGCGATCATCATCGAGGCGTCGCTCGGTTTCCTCGGCGTCGGCATCCCGCCGCCCGCGCCGACCTGGGGCAACATGCTGGCGGACGCGCTCAATGCCGGCATCGTACCGCCCTGGTGGCTGGTGCTGTTCCCCGGCGTGGCGATCACCATCACCGTGCTGGCGTTCAACCTGCTCGGCGACGGAATCCGCGACGTGCTCGATCCGCGCCTGCGCGGCTCGGTCTGACCAGGCTCAGGCAGTAGCAGCCGTCCCAAGGGCCGTCTGCGGCTCCGCACCGGTTCCGTCATGCAGGTGGCAGGCGGCCCAGTGGTCGGGCTGCACCTCGCGCAGCACCGGCACGTCGCTGCGGCAGCGCGCCATCGCATAGGGGCAGCGGGAGTGGAAGTGGCAGCCCGACGGCGGGTTGATCGGGCTGGGAACATCGCCCGTCAGGATGACACGCTTGCGCCCGCGCGCCCGCGCCTTCGGTACCGGCACCGCCGAGAGCAGCGCCTCCGTATAGGGATGCAGCGGCGTGTCGAACAGGCTGGTCTTGTCGGTGGTCTCGACGATCCGGCCGAGATACATCACCGCCACCCGGTGGCTGATGTGCTCGACCACCGCAAGGTCGTGCGCGACGAACAGGTAGGAGAGCTTCAGCTCGTCCTGGAGATCCATCAGCAGGTTGATGATCTGTGCCTGGATCGACACATCGAGCGCGGAAACCGGCTCGTCACCGACGATCAGGTCCGGGTTGAGCGCAAGCGCGCGCGCAATGCCGATCCGCTGGCGCTGGCCGCCGGAGAATTCGTGCGGGTAGGAATCCATGTGCCGGCGGCCGAGGCCGACGCGCTCGAACAGCGCCTCGACCCGCTCCTTGCGCTCCGCGCCTTCCGCCACCCCGTGGATGGTCATTGGTTCGCCGACGATCGAGCGGGCCTCCATGCGTGGATTGAGCGAGGCGTAGGGATCCTGGAAGATCATCTGCATCCGCCGGCGGTAGGGCATCATCCGGACGGCATCGAGGTCCGTGATGTCCTCGTCGTCCAGGCGGATGCGCCCCTCGGTCGGCTCCAGCAGCTTCAGCACGGTGCGCCCGACAGTGGACTTGCCGCAGCCGGACTCGCCGACAAGGCCGAGCGTCTCGCCGTGCCCGATCCGGAAGCTCACCCCGTCCACGGCATAGACATGGCCGCCGACGCGGGAGAAAACTCCCTTGTAGATCGGAAAGTGCTTCTTGAGCCCCTGCACGTCGAGCAGGGGCGCGGCATGTCGGGCGGCGGCGTTCATGCCCTTCCTCCCAGCAGGCGATCGGCGTGCCAGCACGCGATCCAGTGGCCCGGACGGTGGCGTTCGAGCAACGGAAACTCCTGCCGGCATCGCTCGCTCGCATAGCGGCAACGCGGTGCAAAGGTACAGCCCCGCGGCAGGTTGGCGAGCGAGGGCACCATCCCCTCGATCTCGTTCAGGCGCCCCCTGCCGGTTTCGCTGTGGGCTGCCGTCTCGAGGCTCGGAATCGCGCCGAGCAGGCCTTCCGTGTAGGGATGGCCCGGATTGTCGAACAGTTCGTCCACCTCGGCTTCCTCGACCTTGCGGCCGGCATACATGACGACCACACGGTCGGCGTTCTCGGCGACGACGCCCATGTCGTGCGTGATCAGGATGACGGCCTGTCCCTGGGTGCGCTGGGTCTCGCGCATGAGGTCGAGGATCTGCGCCTGGATCGTGACGTCGAGCGCCGTGGTGGGCTCGTCGGCGATGAGCACCTTCGGGTTGCAGGACAGCGCCATGGCGATCATCACCCGCTGACGCATGCCACCGGAAAGCTGGTGCGGATACTCGCGCGCGCGTTGTTCGGGCTCCGGAATGTGGACCTCGCGCAGCATCTCGACGGCGCGGTCCATCGAGTCGCGTTTCGAAAGGCCCTGGTGAAGCGCGATGGCTTCACCGATCTGCCTGCCGACCGTGAACAGCGGGTTCAGCGAGGTCATCGGCTCCTGGAAGATCATCGAGATCTCGTTGCCGCGCACGTCCTCCATCTCGGTTTCGGTCGCGTCGAGCAGATTCCGTCCTTCCAGGCGGATGGCGCCGCCGACGATGCGGCCCGGCGGGTTGGCTACCAGCCGCAGGATGGAGAGTGCCGTCACGCTCTTGCCGCAACCCGATTCCCCGACCACTCCCAGGGTTTCTCCGCGCCGCACGCTGTAGGAGACGCCGTCAACAGCGCGGACGACCCCGTCGTTGGTGAAGAAGTGGGTCTGCAGGTCCTCGACCTCCAGCACGTTGTCCTCCAACACGGCCGGTGCCACTTGTTCGACCGGCTCGGTTACGTCCATACTCGGTTCTCCTTAAGGTGCGACAGGCTCCCGCGACGGCGGCACTGCCAGGTAGCATATCGCATAAGTGGCCGGAGCGGACCTGGATCGAGACAGGGAGGACCACAATAATGTCACGAAACGGTTTCTTTGATCGGCATTGGACACGCCGGCACTTCCTCAAGGGAAGCGCGGCCCTTGCGGCCGCCGGCGCCTACGGCCTGCGTCCGCGCAGGGCCAGCGCCGCGGTCCCGATGGAATTTGACGGCTCGAGTTTCCAGCTGGCAGCGACGGAGCCGAACCCGAAATCAGGCGGCGTGCTGCGCTACGGCATCACCATGCGTCCGCCGCATCTCGATTTCCACCAGTCGGGCACGATCAACAATCTCGGCAGTCAGGCGTGCATGTACGACAACCTGATCCGCCGCGACCCGCGTGACAGCGGCCAGACGATCATTCCCGACCTGGCCCACAGCTGGGAGATTGCCCCTGACGGCAAGACCTACACGTTCTTCCTGCGCAAGGGCGTGCTCTTTTCCGACGGCGCCGAGCTCACCTCCGCGGACGTGAAGGCGACCTTCGACCGCATCACCAAGCCGCCGGAGGGCATCAACATTCCGCGGAGCGCGCTGTTCACCTCGGTCGACGAGGTCACCGCGCCCGACAAGCACACGGTTCAGTTCAAGCTGGCCGTGCCGCGCCCGCCGGCCTTCATCATGGGCGCCATCGCGAGCGGCTGGAACGGCATCGTCCGCGAGAAGACGCTTGTGGACAACAACTACAACCTGCGCAAGACGCTCGATGTTCCCGGCACCGGACCGTTCCGCAGCGTCCGGCGGGTCGAGCAGGAAATCTGGGTGATGCAGAAGAACCCGGACTACTGGATGGAGGGGCTGCCCTATCTTGACGGTATCGAGTTCTACCACGGCCTGCCGTTCTCGCCCGAGCTCGGCTCGGCCTTCCTGGCGGGCCGGACGGACTACGCCCGGCTGATCGACCCGGTCACGCGCAAGGAAGCCGATTCCCGCGACGACATGACGGCGACCGACTACTTCCAGAGCGTCATCCAGGCGGTCTGGCTCAATGCCGACCGCGAGCCGTTCAACGACCCCAGGGTGCGCAGGGCCATGCACCTGGTGTTCGATCGGCCGGTGCTTGTGGACGTCGTCAAGGATGTGGCACCGATGATGGTTGGTGGCTTCATCTATCCGTTCTCGGATGTCGCCACGCCGAAGGAGGAACTCTCGACGCGCCTCGGCTACCAGCCGGACACGATGGCCTCCATCAAGGAAGCCAAGGCGCTTCTGGAAGCCGCCGGGCACGGCGACGGCATCAAGGGGCTCGACTTCGTGGTGCGCGACGTGGCGACCTTCAAGCTCTGGTCGCAGGCAATCCAGGCGATGCTGCAGCAGGCGCTCAACATCGAGTGCGAACTGCGCACCGTCGTGGAGTCGGTCTGGTTCGACGACACCAACAACGGCAAGTTCGACCTGTCGGTCGGCGCCATCGTCTCGACCCTGATCGACCCGTCGGACTACTTCAACACCTGGTACGGCCCGAACGGCCCGCAGAACTACTCGCAGTGGGAGGACCCGCGCTTTACCGAGTTGCTGACGGCCATCGACAACGAGGTCGATCCGGTGAAGCGCCAGGCGGCGATCACCGCCGCCGAAATGGTGATGGAAGAGAACCCGCCGGTGTTGCCGATCTCCTGGGAGAAGATCAACGACGGCTGGTACAACTACGTCAAGGGTCACAACCCCTACAACTATTTCGGCCTCTACGACGTCGGACGGTTCGACACCTTCTGGCTCGACAAGTAGCCGATACCCGCAGTCCGGCGTGACCATGCCGGAACACTTCGAGCCCGCGCCTTCCCGGCGCGGGCTTCTCTTTTGGAGATAAGGCCGGTCCGGAACCGCCGCATCCCGTGATCGTCCCCGGGCTCTCTCGGAACCCGCACGGGGATGCGGTCACGGTCACGGAGCATCGGGGAGCACGGTGGCGCCGCCCCGGGCCCGGGGCGGGACGTGCCGCGGCGCACGGTGGCGGCGGTGGGACAGCGGGCCGTCAGTCCCGGTGCGGATCCTCGACCCGCGGCCAGTAGGGCTCGTCGAACCGACCGTACGGGATGGCCGCGAAGTCGGGCGGGATGGCGCCCGGCGCCGCCACGTAGAGCACCTTCGAGGCGACCGGTGCGAAGCCCGCGTAGAAGTGCTGGGTCGACTTGACGATGATGCCCCTGTAGTCGGCGATGCGGATGCCGAGCGCCGTCATGCCGTCGGGGTGAAAGACCTGGGTGCGGGTCGAGGTCAGGATCAGGTCGATCCCGGACTCCGCCGCCAGCCAGATCGCGGTTCCCATGCCCATGCTGGCATCGCCGAAGGTCTGCCGCGCGCCGTGCAGGATGCGTTTCACGGTCACGGTGAGATCGACCGGATCGCCGGAGTCCGGCCCGCACTTGCCTCCGATGCGCACCGCGAGTGTCGCCCCCTCGCCTGCCTCCTCGCAGAAGCGCACCGCAACCGGGTCCCAGTAGTAGCCCGACAGCACGCCGCTGGTGCCGCGTTCGAGCATGCGCGTAAGGATGAAGGTCGAGTCCGACGGCGCCCCGCCGCCGGCGTTGTCGGCCACGTCTGCCGCGACCACGGGTCCGGGGCCGGCCTCGATCAGGTCGAGCGCCTCGTCGATGCCAAACGTCTCCTGCAGCGTCTCGTGGCGGAGTTCCCAGATCCTCCTGCCGAAGCCGCGTGCCGTCTCGGACGCGTGCTCCGCGTCCCCGTCGGCCACGACCAGCACCTTGGCCGAGGTCCGCGGAACATCCTGCCACGGAAAACCGTGCGCGAACGAGACCGACAGGATCCCGTCACCACCTTCGGCCGCCTTCATGTCGGCGACCACCGAGCGCATGGGCTCGACCGGCGTGCGCCACATGTTGATCATCCGGCAGTCGTGCAGCGCCATGACCGGGCGTACCTGCTTCTGGTGGGCAGCCAGGCAGATCCGGAACAGTTCGCCGGCACGCTCGCCCACGTCGACATGCGGGTATTCCTTGAACAGCACGAGCGCGTCCGCGTTCTCCACCATCTCCGGCGTGATCGAGCAGTGCAGGTCGAGTTCGCCGCCGATCACGATATCGGGACCGACGATTTCCCGCACCCGGGCCAGCAGGTCGCCCTCGCAGTCGTCGTAACCTTCGGCCGTCATCGCACCGTGCATCGACAGCAGCACGATGTCGACCGGCAGCGCGGCGCGCAGGTCGGCGAGAATCTCGTCGCGGAACCCCTCGTAGACGGTCCGCACCGTCAGGCCGGCCGGCTGGGCGAAGGCGGCCAGGCTCTCGACGACCTGGCCCTGCTGCTCCTCGGTTGCCCGGCGCCAGACGTGCAGCGGCAGGCTGAAGGTGGTGGCGGGACGGCTGGTCGCGTCGCCCCTGTACACCATGGTGTCCTCGAAGGTCTGCATGCCTGTCGGCAAGGAGGAGAACGTGTTGGTCTCGGTTCCGAGACAGGCAATGAAGACCTTCATCCCGCACTCCTGTTCACTGTCCAAGGCATTTCCCTGCCGAAGGGCACGGGCCTATACTCAACGACCGTGCGGCATGCTGGACCTGTCAGCCAAGACGGCGCCGGTACAACGCGATCAGCCGCTCCCAGTGCCGTTCGGCAGCCGGCTTGTCGCAGCACCACCGTTCGGGAAACGCGAACCCGTGATGAACCCCCGGATGGATCTCGATTTCCCCCGGATTCCCCGACAGATCGAACAGGGCCTGGAGTTCGGCCACCATGTCGAGCGGTGCGAGGTCGTCATGCTCCGCGCAGGAGATGTAGAGTTCACCGCGCGCCGCCCCCAGGGTGAGGTGGGGGCTTTCCTCGGCAGCGCTCACCAGCCAGGTGCCGTAGAAGGACGCGGCGGCCCCGATCCGGTCCGGATAGCGTGCTGCGGCTGCAAGCGCGTAGGGCCCGCTCATGCAGTAGCCGTGCACCCCGGCGGGACCCGGCGCGGCCTCGCCCGAGCGTTCGGCGAACGCCAGCATGGCGCCCACATCCGCCATCACCGGCGGAATGGTCATCTTCGTGCGCACCGCGCGCATGCGCGCGTGCTCGGCACTGCCGTGCTCGAGCACGTCGTGCCCGTAGGTGGTATCCCGCCCGGCACGATAGTAGAGGTTCGGCAGCATGACGAAGTAGCCGATGGTCGCAAGCCTGCGCGCCATGTCGCGCAGTTCCTCGCGGATGCCCGGCGCGTCCATCAGGAACAGGACCAGCGGGCGCGGTCCGCCACGTTCCGGTCTGCACAGGAAGGTCTCCATCTGCCCGTCCGTGGTCCCGATATCGACGACATCTTCCTTCACGGCCTCTCTCCCTGTCCCGCAGCCGCGGCCCGGTCATGACCGGGGACGGCCATCAGCCGGTCAGCGCGGTCCAGCGTTACGTCGTGCTGGCCACACTCACCTTCGTCACCATGCTCTACACGATGACGGTGATGATCGCCAACGTGGCGCTGCCGAAGATGCAGGGCACTTTCGCCGCCACGGTCGACCAGATCGCGCTCGTGGTCACCTTCAACATCGTCGCGACCGCGGTGGTAACCCCGGCCTCGGGCTGGCTTGCCTCTACCTTCAGCCGCCGCTCGCTGATGCTGACCTGCGCCCTCGGTTTCACGGTGGCATCGGCCGGCTGCGGCATGGCGCAGAACCTCGAGCAGCTGATCGTCTGTCGCATCTTCCAGGGCGGGTTCGGGGCGCCGCTGGTTCCGATCTGCATGGCCGCCATTCTCGACATCTTCCCGCAGGAGGAACACGGCACCGCCACGTCGTTCTTCGGAATGGGCGTGGTGTTCGGCCCGATCATCGGCCCCACCGTCGGCGGCTACCTGTCGGATGCCTACGGCTGGCGGTGGGTGTTCTTCCTGCTCATCCCGTTCGGCCTGCTGGCGAGCGCGCTCATCGTGGCCGTGATCCAGGACCGGCGCCGGGCGACCCGCTTCAGCCTCGACTGGACCGGGTTGGCATCGCTGTCGATCGGCATCGCCGCCCTGCAGCTGATGCTGGACCGCGGGCAGCGGCTCGACTGGTTCGAGTCCACCGAGATCATCATCGAGGCGGTCGTCGCCGTCGGCGCCTTCTACATCTTCTTCGCCCACACGCTGACCACCCGAAACCCGTTCTTCGATCTCGGCATTCTCCGGGACCGCAACTACGCTCTCGGGCTCGCCATTGCCGCACTGTTCGGCGCCATCCTGTGGACCCCGCTCATCCTCTATCCGCCGATGATGCAGAAGCTGCAGAACTACCCCGAGGACATCGTCGGGCTCTACCTCGCGCTGCGCGGTCTCGGAACGCTTGCCGGATCCACCCTGATGGTGTTCATCAACCGCAGGTTCGATCCCCGCCTCCTGCTCGCCGTCGGATTCCTGCTGCAGGGGATCGGCGGCTGGTACATGGGCGCCTTCGACATCAACCTGTCGGCCTTCGAGCTCGCGTGGACCAACCTGCTGGCAGGCTTCGGCGTCGGCTTCGTCTGGGTACCGCTGACGCTGATCACGTTTTCCACGCTCGACAAGTCGCGCCTCAACGAGGGCAGTGCCTTCTTCCACCTGGTCCGCAACATCGGCAGCTCGATCTCGATCTCGATCACCGTTGCCCTGATCGTTCGCTCGACCACGGCCAACTACTCCGACCTGACCCGCTACGTCTCGATCTTCGGCGAGAGCAACACCATCATGGCGCTGAAGGGGATCAGCACGCCCCAGACCGCCGAGGGACTGGCCCGGTTGTCGGGCGAAATCGCCCGCCAGTCCGAGATGATCGGCTACATCAACGCCTTCTATCTCTACGCGTTGACCGCGTTTGCGATCATTCCGCTTATTGCCTTCGTGCGAATGCCGCGCACGGCCACGACCTGAGCGGCGGCAGCGCGGACCGTCACGACCTACGGGCGGCCGTGCCGTTTGCTGACGTCGAGCACGGCACGCGCCGCTGCCCGTGCGGCCCCGCCGGGCACGCCGAGACGCCGGCGCAGCTCGAGCGATACCGTCATCTGCCGGGCCCGCACCGCCTGGTCGCCGAGTGCCGCCAGGACCGCGGGCAGCAACCGGTCGGCCCGGCATTCCCCCTGCAGGAACAGCGGGAACAGCGGCTGTTCCAGTACCCGGTTCGGCAGCACCACCGCCGAGCGGTCAACCAGCATCCAGCCGACCAGCGCCGACATCGGGCTGACCCGGTACGCGACCACGCTCGGCACCCGCGCCAGCGCGAGTTCCAGTGTCACCGTGCCGGAGGCGGCCAGTGCCGCCGTGCTCGCGGCCATGGCATCGAGCCCATGGTCACGGGTAACGGTCACGGGAACCGGCCAGCCGGCGACACCGGCGCGCACCTGTCCGGCAACACTGGTCACCGTCGGGACCACTACGTGCAGTTCCTCGATGTGCTCTGCGAGCCCGGCGACCGTGGCGGCGAACGGAGGCAGCAGCCGGCGGACCTCGCCCGGGCGCGAGCCGGGCAGAACAGCAAGGACAGGTGCCGAGGGCGAGATCGCGTGACGCGCACGGAACCCGGGGCCGTCGCCTTCCGGTTGCTCGGCGGCAGGGTGACCGGTGAAGGTGCAGCCAAGCCCGTGCGGTTCAAAGTAGCCGGGCTCGAACGGGAACAGCACCAGCAGGTGATCCAGCATGCGCGCGATCACCCGCGCTCGGCCGGGCCGCCACGCCCACACCGTCGGCGCCACCATGTGGATGAGCGGCACGCGGGTGCCCTGGCGGCGCAGGCGGCCTGCAACCCTGAGGGTGAATGCCTTGGAATCGATGGTCACCAGAGCGGCGGGCTGGCGCGCCGCGACATCCGCCACCGTCTCGCGCACCCGCCCGAGCAGGCGGGGTACATGCGGCAGCAGCTCGAATACCCCCATCACCGCGAGTTCGGAGATCGGAAACAGGCTGTCCAGCCCCTCGCGCCGCATCTGTTCGCCGCCGATACCGGCAAACCGCACCTCGCCACCGGTCAGCTCGTCGAGGGCGCGCATCAACCCGGCCCCGAGTGCATCACCCGACGCCTCGCCGGCAATCAGGTAGAACAGCGGGGGACCTGTCACCGTACCGGGTCCACCCCGACCAGGAACAGACCGGACGCGGTCGCGGCGGCGATCACTTTCTCACGGTCGAGCAGCACCGTCCCGCCTGCCTCGATGGCAATGCCGCTGAACCCGGCGGCAGCCGCCGCCTCGAGGGTCCGGACACCCACCGTCGGCAGATCGACCCGGCGTTCCTGCCCCGGCTTGCTGGCCTTGACCAGGACCGGTCCACGCCCCGGCCGGCGCAGCGGACCGGCGCGCGCGATCATGGCATCGGTTCCCTCGATCGCCTCGAGCGCCAGCACGATTCCGTGCTGCACCGCCACGCACTGCCCGACATCGCCGGCCCCCATCAGGCGCAACACCTCCAGGCCGCGGCGAATGTCGGCACTGCCCTCCGGGCCCGGTTCCGGTCCGGCCATATGGCCCGACGGGGCAAGGACACCCGTCATCACCTCGTCGAGCCCGATGACCGTGAGCCCGTCGCGCTCGAGTTCCTCGACAATGACCGACAAGAGTCCGTCGTCTCCAAAGGCCCGGCGTCCGGCCCGCAGCAGCATGCCCGATGCCCTCCGGTCCAGCGCCAGCGACGAGAGTGCGGGACGGCGGACCGGGCCGGCCATCACCACCTCCCGGGCTCCGAACCGGTGGATCGCATCGTGCATCGCCTGGATCTGCCCCAGTTTCAGCCAGACGTGCTCATGGTCTGCAACGCCCGCCGGGTCGGTGATGCCGGAAAATGCCACGACCAGGACCTGTCCGCCGCTCGCACGGCGCGCCGCAGCCAGTCTGCCGGGCAGGGTGCCGCCTCCGGCCAGAATGGCAAGCGGCGCCGGACTGCTCACGGCGTCCCGGAGACCGGTGGCTGGCAGACCGGGCGCGAAGGGTCCGAACGCAGGAACGAGAGGATCTCGAGGACCCGCGGATCATCCGGGCTGGTAGCCTCAAGCGCCGCGATACGCTCGCGCAGGGCGCCCGGGCCGCGGAACAGCAGGTCGAAGGCATCTGTCGCCACCTCGATGTCCGCACGTGCGATCCCGCGCCGGCGCATGCCCACCAGGTTCAGTCCTGACAGGGTGCCGCGGTGCCCCTTCACCGAGCCGTAGGGGATCACGTCGCGGTCCACCGCGGTCATGGCGCCCACGATCGCCCGTGTGCCAATGCGCACGAACTGGTGCACGGCGGCAAGCCCGCCGAGGATCGCCTCGTCGCCGATGGTGACATGGCCTGCAAGCGCCGCGTTGTTGGCAAGGACCACCCGGTCGCCGATCTGGCAATCGTGCGCCACATGCACTCCGACCATGAACAACCCGCCGTCGCCGATCCGGGTAACCATGCCACCGCCCTCGGTGCCGGTGTGCATGGTGACATGTTCGCGAATGACGTTGCCGCTGCCGATTTCCAGCTGTGACGGTTCCCCGGCATACTTCAGATCCTGCGGCTCCAGGCCGATGGTGGCGAACGGGTAGACAGTTGTGTCCGGACCGATCACCGTCCGCCCGTCAACCACGACATGGCTCTTGAGCGTGGCCCCGTCGCCAAGGCGGACATTCGGGCCCACCAGGCAATAGGGACCGATGACCACGCCGGAACCGATGGCTGCCGCAGGATCGACAATTGCGGTCGGATGGACCGCGGTCTCACGCACCGACGGTCACTCCCTGTCCACCACCATGGCCAGACAGGTAGCCTCGGCTGCAACCACGTCATCGACCAGCACTTCGCCGGTGAACTTCCAGGCCGAACCACGCCGGCGCAGCAGCCGGCAATTGATCACCATCCGGTCCCCGGGCACCACGGGTTTGCGGAACCGTGCCGACTCCACCGCCATGAAGAACACGAGCTTGCCCTCGGACTCCGATCCCAGCGTGACCATCACCAGGCAGCTGGCTGTCTGCGCCATCGCCTCGATGATCATTACCCCCGGCATGACAGGCAACGTCGGAAAGTGGCCGGCGAAATACGGCTCGTTGATCGTGACGTTCTTGATCCCGACGGCGCTCTCGCCCGGCACCACGTCCATGACCCTGTCGACCATCAGGAAGGGATAGCGGTGCGGGATGAGTTGCTTGATGCGCGTGATGTCGAGAATCGCGGAGTCGTCACCCTCAGCCATTCGACCCGCCTCCCTTGCCTGGTTTGAGAACTTTCGGGCCGCGCCGGGCCAGTTGCCGAAGGATCGCCACCGACCGTCGCCACTCGTCGATCGGAACCGCCGGCGAGCCGCCCACGGCCCCGTCCGGCGGAATGTTCCTGTGCACCCCCGCACGGCCTGCGATCCGCGCTCGATCACCGATATCGATGTGTCCGACGATACCCGTCTGGCCACCGATGACCACATGGTCCCCGAGACGGGTGCTACCGGCGATGCCGACCTGGGCCACGACAATGCAACCGCAGCCAAGCTGCACATTGTGCGCCAGGTGCACCAGGTTGTCGAGCATCGAACCGCGCCCGATCCGGGTATCCGGCCCGGCTCCGCGGTCGATCGTGCAATTGGCTCCGATCTCGACATCGTCCTCGATCATCACCCGTCCGAGGTGCGGCATTCTGACGGTGCCGTCGCCGCCGAGATCGAATCCGAACCCGTGCTGGCCGATCCGCGCACCTGGCAGGATCTCGCACCGCTCTCCGATAACACTGTGCGAGAGCGTGACATTGGCGCCGATCCGGGTCCCACAACCGATCACCACCGCATCATTGATGACGGTGTTGGCACCGATGAGGCAGCCCTCGCCGATCTCGACCCGTTCACCGATCACCGCGCCGGGTTCAACGCGGCTGCCTGCGCCGAGACGGGCCGACGCCGCAACCCTGGCACCGGGGCAGACCCCCGGCTCGAACCCGGGTTCGGGGTGGAAACACCAGCCAAGTCGGGCGAAGTTCCGGCGCGGCGCACCGGTCACCAGCAATGCCATGTGCGCCGGTGCCCGAGGCACCAGGTCCCCGGGAATAAGGCATGCGCCAGCCCCGGACCGGGCCAGCGCGTCAAGATAGCGCCGGTTCTCGAGAAAGCTCACGTCGCTCGGCTTCGCAGCCTCGAGCGGTGCCACGTCGTCCACCTTCACCGTGGGATCCGGGCAGTTGACCAGCTTCGACCCGGTGCGGGCCGCCACCTCGGCCAGGCTGAGCTCACCCGCATGGGGGAAGAAACGGGGATCCGCCATTGTCGGTCCGTCAGTTCTGCGCTGTCTCGAATGACACCTCGACTGCCGGTATCCTCTCGTTCAGCCGTGCGAGCGCAATCTCCGAGATCTCCAGTGTCTTGACCGCGATGACGATCGAGCTGCGAAACAGGACCGCCCCTGCCCCGGTCTGTTCGGCGATTTCAGCGCAGATCCGGTAGAGTTCCTGCTGCACCTGGTTCATCGCGGTATCGTGTGCGGTGCGCAGCTTCTTGGTGGCCGCCGCGGCCTGGCGCTGCGCATGGCTCGCCCTTTCCTTCAGCGCCTTCATGCGTTGCTGGAAGGCCTCCGCGGTGATGAACTGCCGGTCGGTGTTGAGCTTGTTCTCGTCGGCCCTGAGCTGCTGTTCGACCCCTGCGAGCTGGGTACGGAACTCCTTTTGCCGCGCATCGATCGCGGCCCTGATCCCCTTCGCCGCCTCCGACTCCCGAATGACCCAGCCGAAGTCGATCACCGCAATCGGAACCGGCTGCAGCGCACTCGGTGTTGCCGGCGCCGACTTTTCCTGCGCGCGCACTTCACCCGGCAGCAGCAGCGCCACGGCCAGCAACAGGGCCGCGCAGACAGCAGGCAGGCAGCTGCTCCGGTTCCGCCCTACGGCTTCGCGTTGTGCTCCCGCCATGTCAGAACCGCGAACCGAAGCTGAATCGAACCAATTCGGTTTCATCCTGCTCCTCTTTCAGGATTGCCTCCGCAATGTCGACGCGGATCAGGCCAAACGCCGTGCGCCAGGCCAAGCCGAACCCGCCCGACAGCCTGATCGCGGTACTGTCGAACACCTCGTCTCCTTCGGCCTCCACGTGCCACAGGCTCCCGGCATCGGCAAACAGCGCCAGCTTGATGCCGAGGTCGTCGGGCAGTCCGATCGGGAAACTGTATTCCACCGTCCCGGCATAGTAATTGTTGCCGCCAAGGGCATCGCCGGTCAGCGTGTCCCTCGGCCCGAGACCGGATGCCGCGAAGCCGCGAATGACGCTGCCGCCAATGAAGAACCGCTCGGCAATGCTGACATCCTCGCCCAGGCCAAGCACGTGACCGGCCTCGGCGCTCATGCTGAGCACGGTGTCATCGAACACCGGGAAATGGTAGGAGCCGTTGCCGCGAAGCCGCAGTAGCCGGGTATCGCCGCCGAGACCGGCAACGTCGGTGGACATCGACAGCAGGTAGCCTTCGGTCGGGTCGAGCCGGTTGTCGCGCTTGTCGTAGGTGAGTGACTGGCTGACCTGGGAAGTCGTGGTCGTGCCCTCCTGTTCGACAATGAAGCGGGAGGCACTCGTGTCCACGTTGAGCACCTGGGTCCGCCTGTACTGGTAGCGGACCGACTGGCGCAGGTCCCTGCCCAGGGTATAGCCGAACCGCACCCCGCCGCCGGTCTTCTTCTCGTCGAAGGAACTGTCATCCTGCCGGTCCCGGGTCACGCGGAACAGCTCGACGCCGGCGAGCACGTCCCGGTCGAGAAAGTAGGGCTCGACGAAGCCGAGATCGAACTGCTGGGACAGCGCCGAGCCCTGGACGCGCGCCTTCAGAGTCTGGCCCCGGCCAAGCAGGTTGCGCTCGGTGATCCCGACGTCGCCGAGCAGGCCATTCAGCGAGGAATACCCCACTCCGAAGGACAGTTCGCCGGTCGGCCGTTCGTCGATCTTCACCCTGACTTTCATCCGGTCCGGCGCACTGCCCTGCTGGCGTTCGACTTCGACCGAGTTGAAGAAACCGAGGTTGCGGATCCGCCGGTGGGAGTCCCGCAGCCGCGCCGTGTTGAAGGCATCGCCCTCGATCAGCCGCACCTCGCGCCGGATCACCTCGTCAAGCGTGCGCACGTTACCCTCGATCTCGATGCGCTCGACGAAAACCCGCTGCCCCTCGCCGATTTCGAAGATGATGTCGATGCGCCGGTCCTCGCGGTGGCGCTCGGTCCTGGGGCGGATGTCGACAAAGGCATATCCGACCTCACCGGCCGCATCCGCCATCTCTGCCGCAGCCTCGGTGACCGCGTCGGCATCGTACCAGTCGTCGGTTTCAAAGGAGACCAGGGGGCGGAGCATCTCCTCGGTGACCTGCTTGAGCGCGATGTCGAACCCGATCGCGCCCACACGGTAGCGCCGACCCTCGTCGACCGTGAAGGTGATCACGAAATCCGTGCGATCCGTGGTGAGCTCGGCGACCGCCGAAACCACCTTGAAGTCGGCGTAACCCTCCTCGAGGTAGAAGCGGCGCAGCAGCTCCCGGTCAACACCGAGCCGGTCGGGATCATAGGTATCGTTGCTGGTCAGCAACCGCCAGAACGCGTACTCGCGGGTCTGGATCACGTCGCGCAGGTCGGAGTCCGAGAAACTGCGGTTACCGATGAAGGTGATGCTGCGCACCCGGCTCAACGGTCCCTCGCTGATCTCGAAGACCAGGTCGACCCGGTTCTGCTCGAGCACGATCACCTTGGGCTCAACCCGGGCGGCAAACCGCCCGCTCAGGCGATAGACATCGAGTAGCCGCTGCACGTCCCGCTGAACCTTGGTCCGGGTGAACACCCGCCTGGGGCGCAGCTGGACCTCGGCCTCGAGAACTTCATCCTTGATCCGGTCATTGCCCTCGAAGGCGATCCGGTTGATGACCGGATTCTCCTTGACCTCGACCACCAGCGTCGTTCCGTCACGACGCACCACCACGTCGGCAAACAGTCCGGTCGCGAACAGGGCCTTCAGGGAGTCGTCGAGCAGGTCGGGGTCGAACGGATCGCCGGGCTCGATCTCGAGGTAGGACAGGACCGTTTGCGGGTCCACCCGCTGGGTGCCGTTGATCACGATGTCGTCGACGGTATCGGCAACGGCCACGGGAGCCGCAAGAAGAACCCCGGCCACCAGGGCCGCGCACAGCCACCCGCACCGTTTTGGTTCCGCTCTGAATACTTTCAGCATTGCCTTGTGAGCCTCTGTCCTGTCCGTTTTTCAACTGAACAACGAGTGGAAGAAATCGACAACCCGCAGCTGAACTATATCGTTCCATGTCACAAATACCATGAGACCGATCACTGTAGTCAAACCGGCGATCGACGCGTACTCCCGAACGCGCACTCCAAGCGGGCGTCCACGCACTGCCTCGGCCAGGTAGAACACAAGATGTCCACCGTCGAGGACCGGGATCGGGAACAGGTTGATCAATCCGAGGTTGATCGACAGCAGGGCGGTAAACCACAACGCCGTTGACAGTCCGGCTTCCGCGGCCGATCCGGAGATCTGTGCGATCCTGAGCGGACCGCCGAGTTCCTCGGCACTCCTGCTGCCGGTGATGATCTCGCGGACCGCCGCCAGGGTCTGGACGGTGAGCGACCAGGTCTCCGTCGTCGCGATCCACACCGCCGAGAGCGGGTTCGAACGCCGGTACTCCACCGTTCCGCCGCGCACGCCGAGCTGACCGCGGCTGACTGTGACCCCGGCACTGTCGGTACTCTCGACCCGGCGCGGTGTGACGGTGAGCGTGACCCGTTCACCGTCGCGCAACACGACCAGGACAAGCGGCCGGCCGGCACTCGCCGAGACCACCTGCTGCAGGTCCCCGAACTGTCCGATCGGTGTTCCGTCGGCCTCGATCACCCGGTCACCGGACACCAGCCCGCCCGCCTCGGCCGCACTCCCGGAAATCACCTCCGAGACGGTTGGCGCGAGCTGTCGCTGTCCCACACTCGCGTGCAGGACCGCGAGCACCAGGATCGCGAACAGGAAGTTGGCAGCCGGCCCCGCCGCAACGATGGCGGTGCGCGCACCGAGCGACTTGTGGTGGAACGAGACTTGCCGCTCCTCCTCGCTCATCTCCGCCAGCCCCTCGCCGGCCGAACTGGACGGATCGCTGTCGCCGAACATCCTGACGTAGCCGCCAAGCGGGATCGCAGAGAACTTCCAGCGGGTACCCGAACGGGCCGTCCAGCCGAACAACTCCGGTCCGAAACCGATGGAGAACACCTCGACCCGCACACCCGCACGCCGCGCAACGGCGTAGTGACCATACTCGTGCACGAACACCAGTACCGTCAAAATAATCAGGAATGGCACCAGGTTATCGGTCACGATTGCCAGAAGATCGGTCACGCTCAGGCCTCTCCGTGCAGGGTGCAGGCTGATTGGACAGCGGGGAATGTCGACTGTTTAGACAGCTGCGGAAGGCATGGCAACGGTGCCGGCCGCCCGACCCGGTTCGCCGAGCAGCTCCCGGGCCACGGCGCGTATCGCGGCATCCAGCTCCTGGATCTCTTCGAGCGATGCCGGCGTCGCCGGTTGCTCGCGCGCAAGCACTGTCTCGATCAGGCGGACGATGTCGCAGAATCCGATGGCACCATCGAGGAAGGCCTGCACCGCCACCTCGTTGACGGTATTGAGCACCAGCGGAAGTGCGCCGCCGGCACGCAGTGCCGAGCGCGCGAGCCCGAGTGCCGGAAACCGCGCGTCGTCCGGAGGTTCGAAGGTGAGCGGTCCCGCCGTCACGAGGTCAAGCCGGCACCGCGGAACCGCAATGCGTTCAGGCCAGGCGAGCGCGTGCGCGATCGGGCACGACATGTCCGTCGGCGCCATGTGCGCGAGCACCGAACCGTCGCAGTAGGACACAAGTCCGTGGACCACCGATTGCGGGTGCACCAGCACCTCGATCTTCTGTTCGGAGAACCCGAACAGGTGATGCGCCTCGATGACCTCGAGGCCCTTGTTCATCATGGTTGCCGAGTCGATGGAGATCTTTGCGCCCATGCTCCAGTTGGGATGGGCCAGGGCCTGCTCGGGCGTGCATGCGGCCATCTCTTCGACGGAGTGCCTCAGGAACGGCCCCCCGGACGCGGTGAGCACGATGCTCCGGATCCGGTCGCGGTTCTCGTCCTCGAACACCTGGAAGATGGCATTGTGTTCGGAGTCGACCGGCAGCAGCGTCGCTCCGCACCGGGCGGCCTCCTCGATGATCAGCCTCCCGGCGGAGACCAGCGGCTCCTTGTTGGCGATCGCAACCGTCGCACCACGCTGCACCGCCGCCATGGTCGGCCCGAGCCCGGCAATCCCGACAATGGCCGAGACCACCCGGTCCGCCGGACGGCGTGCAGCCTCGTCGATGCCGGAGCGACCGGCCGCCACCTCGATCGGCAGGTCGGACAATGCGTCCCTGAGCTCCGGCAGGGTACTCTCGTCCCGTATCGCCACGAACCGCGGGCGCATCTCGCGGGCCGCGGCGGCCAGCTCTCGCCAGTTGCTCCCCGCGGTCAGGGCCTTGATCGAGAACCGTCCGGGGTGCTGGCGGGCCAGCGCGAGTGTGGTCTTTCCGACCGACCCCGTTGCCCCGAGAACGGTCAGGCCCGTGATCCCGTCGTCCCTCCCGGTTGCCGGCATGCCTCCACCCATTCCCCGTCCGGGTCATGTTCGCCCGCGAGTCACCCTACCACAGAACCGGGGGCTTGCCGCCAAGCCACACCAGCGCGGCCGCGATGCTGATCGCCGCCATGTGCCCGTCACACCGGTCGAGAACACCGCCATGGCCCGGGATCATGCGCCCGGAGTCCTTGACGCCGAACCGCCGCTTCATCGCCGATTCACCGAGGTCGCCGGCCTGGGAAACCACCGCGACACCGGCGCCGGCGAGGCACAGCAGGGCGACATTCGCGTGGCCGGGAAGCCACGCGGCCATGAGGCCTCCGCCCGCGGCACCCGCCAGGACACCTCCGGCGAACCCGGCCCAGGTCTTGTTCGGACTGATCATCGGCGCAAGCCTGGGACCGCCGAAGAGCCGCCCGGCCGCATAGGCACCGGTATCGGTCGCGACCACGCAGCCGAGCAGACCGGCCACCAGGACCGCACCGCCGGGCTCGAACCCGCGAAGCCACAGCAATGCGACCCCCGGAACCACGGCGACCACGGGACCTGCGAGAACAACCAGGCCGTGGCGGTGCCGGACCGCGAGGGCGCCGGTCGCAAGACCGGCCGCAGCCGCAACCCAGCCCCAGTCGCCGGCAGGCAGCAGCGGCCAGGCGGCAACCGGCAGGCAGCCGGCGCAGGCGCAGGCGGCGGCGAGCCACCTGCCGGCTCCCGCCATCCGGCTCCATTCCCACGCCAGGCAACCGGTCACCGCGGCAACCAGCAACGCCAGCACCAGTCCCCCCTGCCACAATGCCGCGGCAAGCAGCGGCACCATCACGATTGCCGAGACGAGGCGCGCCGTGAAGTCACCGAAACGGGCCGGCACGCTCCGGGCTCACACCGCGGCGCCGTAGCGCCGGTCGCGCCGTCCGAATTCCGCGATCGCCTGCGCCAGCGTGTCCCGCGAGAAGTCGGGCCACAGCACGTCGGTGAACACGAATTCCGAGTAGGCGCATTCCCACAGCATGAAGTTCGAGATCCGCATTTCGCCGGAGGTCCGGATCAGCAGGTCGGGGTCCGGCAGTTCGAGGGTCTCGAGCCGGGAAGCGAACAGGGTCTCGTCAATGCACTCCGGTTCGAGCACCCCCGACCGGACCTCGCACGCAAGCGCACGCGCCGCGGCCGCAATTGCGCGACGACCGCCGTAGCTGAGTGCGAGGGTAAGATCGAGTTCCCGGTTCAGCGCGGTCAGCCGTTCGGCCCTGGCGATCAGCGCTCCGATGTCGACCGGCAGGCGATGGCGCTCGCCGATCACCCGGATGCGAACGCCGCGGGCATGCAGTTCCGCCATTTCCTTCGAAAGGTAGCGCTTGAGCAGTCCCATGAGGTCGGCGATCTCGTCGTCCGGCCGTTTCCAGTTTTCCGACGAGAACCCGAACAGGGTCAGGTGGCGGATGCCGTGTTCCATCACGCATTCCACCGTCTCGCGCACCCGTTCGGCCCCGTACTTGTGGCCGATCGCCCGCGGCAGGCCGCGAGCCCGAGCCCAGCGCCCGTTGCCGTCCATGATGATCGCCACGTGCCTGGGGCCCGCCGGCCGGACCTGAGTATCGTGACCTTCGCTCACTTCGACCCGTCCATCACCTAGACATGCATGATTTCGGTTTCCTTGGTGCTGAGCATCTGGTCGATCTGGCCGATGTGATCGTCGGTCAGGCTCTGGATCTCCTCCTCGTAGAGGTGGCGATCATCCTGGCTCAGCTCACCGTCCTTCTCCAGCCTGCGGACGGACTCGACGCCGTCACGACGCACGTTGCGCACCGCGACCCGCGCGCCCTCGGCGTAGCGTCCTGCAACCTTCGTCAGTTCCCGGCGCCGCTCTTCCGACAGGTCGGGCAGGGGGATGCGCAGCAGCTGGCCGTCGACCTGCGGGTTCAGCCCGAGGTCGGACACCCGGATCGCGCGTTCGACCGCCTTCACGTTGCCGCGGTCCCACACCTGAACCGAGAGCATTCGCGGCTCGGGCACGTTGACGGTTGCAAGCTGGGTGATCGGCATGGTGGCGCCGTAGGCCTCGACCATCATGGGTTCGAGCAGCTGGGCCGAGGCCCGGCCGGTCCGCAAACCGGCGAATTCGCGGCGCAGCGCCGCCAGTGCTCCATCCATCCGGCGTTCTATGTCATCAAGGTCCGGTTCGGCCATCGTCGGTGTCTCCGGTAATGATCGTGTATCGCCCCTCGCCGCGAATGACGTCGGCGAAGGCACCGACATTGTTAATCGAAAACACCAAAATCGGAATTCCGTTCTCGCGGGCCAGAGAAATGGCCGACGCGTCCATCACCTTCAGGTCGCGCGACAGCACCGTCATGTAGCTGAGCCGGTCATAGCGACTGGCACTGTCCGACTGCGCCGGATCGGCGTCGTAGACCCCGTCGACCTTGGTTGCCTTGAGCAGCGCGTCGCACCCCATCTCCGAGGCGCGCAGCGCGGCTGCCGTGTCGGTCGTGAAAAACGGGTTGCCGGTGCCGGCGGCAAAGATCACCACGCGCTGCTTCTGCATGTGGCGCACGGCACGCCGGCGAATGTAGGGCTCGCAGACCGCGGAGATCGGCAGGGCCGACTGTACCCGGGTCTGGATGCCGCTCGACTCAAGCGCGTTCTGCATGGCGAGCGCGTTCATGACCGTCGCCAGCATGCCCATGTAGTCGCCGGTAGCCCGTTCCATGCCGCCGGCTGCCATCGACACCCCGCGCACGATGTTGCCGCCGCCGATCACGACGCAGACCTCGACACCTGCTGCCACCACCGAGGCGATCTCGCCGGCGATCCGGCTTACCGTGTCGGGATCGAGGCCGAAGCCCCGGTCTCCCATCAGCGCCTCACCGGAAATCTTCAGCAGCACCCGTCGGTAGAGTGGACGAGCGGTCGGATGTTCCATGCGCAGGTCTCCGCGCAGTCAGCGGCACGACATGGGGTCACGGCTCATCCGAGCTGTGCCGCGACCTCCGCCGCAAAGTCCTTGTCCTCCCGTTCGATGCCCTCGCCGAGCACGAACCGCCGGAAACCGGCGACTTCGATCGGGGTCCCGGCATCCTTCGAGGCCTGCACCAGCACCTTCCCGACCGGGGTCTCGTTGTCGATGACGAAGGCCTGCTCCAGCAGCACAACCTCCTTGTAGAACTTGCGCAACCGGCCCTCGACCATCTTCTCGACAATCGCCACCGGCCGCCCCGAGGCCTCGGCCTGTTCCATCAGGATCGTGCGCTCGCGTTCGACGAGCATCGGGTCAAGATCGCTGACATCGACACTCCGAGGCCCGGTCGCCGCGACGTGCATCGCGATCTGCTTGCCCAGGGGCTGAAGCACCTGCGGATCGGCAGCGGAACGCAGCGCCACCAGCACACCGATCTTGCCGAGCCCCGGTGCGACCGCGTTGTGCAGGTAGGGGCATATCACCCCCTGGTCAACCCTGAGGCGAACCGCGCGCCTGAGCGACATGTTCTCGCCGATGGTGGCGATGTTGTGGGTAAGCTGCTCGCCCACCGTCCGCTCCTCGCCCGGGTAGCGCCGGCCGACGAGCGCATCGAGATCCTCGCCGGACTCGAGCACCATCGACGCCAGGGTGGTGGCGAAGTCCTGGAACGCCTCGTTGCGCGAGACGAAGTCGGTCTCGGAGTTGACCTCGATCAGTGCTCCGGCGCCATTGCCGGCTGCCATGGCCACCACGCCCTCGGCCGCGACGCGGCCGGCCTTCTTCGCCGCCGCCGAAAGGCCCTTCTTGCGCAGCCAGTCGACGGCCGCCTCGATGTCTCCGCCACTTTCGGTCAGCGCCCGCTTGCAGTCCATCATCCCCGCGCCGGTCTTCCCGCGCAGTTCCTTGACCTGTCCTGCCGTGATCACGCCCATGTCCGTCCTCATCACTCAGAAGCTGCCTGTGTTTCCGGTTCGCCCTCGGCCTCCCCGGCCGCGTCGTCCTCGTCTGCAGCAAGTCCGGCCTCGACCGGACCTTCCTCCGACTCGCCGATATCCCGGCCGGCGGCGATCTGTTCCTCCTGCAATCCATGCAGGATCGCGGTTCCGACCAGGTCGCAGTAGAGCGCGATTGCGCGCATGGCATCGTCGTTGCCGGGAATGGGGAAGGTAATGCCCTCGGGGTCGCTGTTGCTGTCGAGGATCGCGACCACGGGGATCTGCAGCTTGACCGCCTCGCGGATCGCCAGTTGCTCGCGGTTGGTGTCGATGACGAACAGGATGTCCGGAAGCGCGCCCATTTCCTTGATGCCGCCGAGTGCGCGGTCGAGCTTGTCGCGTTCGCGGGTCAGGTTCAGCAGTTCCTTCTTGGTCAGCCCCTGTGTTTCGCTGCCGAGCTGCTCTTCCAGGTCCTTCAGGCGCTTGATCGAGTTGGAAATCGTCTTCCAGTTGGTGAGCATGCCGCCCAGCCAGCGATGGTTGACGAAGTACTGGCCGGTGCGCTGCGCGGTTTCCGAAATGGTGTCGGCCGCCTGGCGCTTGGTGCCGACCAGCAGCACCCGGCCGCCACCGGCAGCCACATCGCGGATCGCCTCGAGCCCTCGGTGCAGCATCGGCACCGACTGGCGCAGGTCCATGATGTGGGTGTTGTTGCGGACCCCGTAGATGTAGGGCTCCATCTTCGGGTTCCAGCGCCGTGTGTGGTGCCCGAAGTGCACGCCGGCCTCGAGCAGCTGGCGCATGGTGAAGGTTGCTGCAACAGACATCGTCTCGCTTCTCCGGTTCAGCCTCCGCGAGCGCGGCTCGGATGAGCCACCGGAGCGCGGATCCGCATGCGTGGACCGGCGCGTGCTCGCGTGCGTGGTAGGGTGAACGGGTGGATAGCGCCCGACGCCCGCAAAAGCAAGCGTCTGGCGGTGGTCAGACGCGAAGCGGCGGCACCACCTCGGTCACGCCGATCATCGAGTCCCGTCCCACCAGGGCCGCGAGCTCGGCCTGCGAAAGGCCGTCGGTGCCGTCAGGTCGCATCGGCAGCACCAGGTAGCGCATGTCGGCAGTGGAATCATGCACCCTGACCTCGCGGTCATCGGCGATCTCGGTACCGAACTCCCGCAGCACCGCGCGCGGCTCGCGGACCACTCGCGAGCGGTAGGCCCGGCTCTTGTACCAGTCCGGGGGCCGGCCGAGCAGCCAGCGCGGGTAGCAGGAACACAGCGTGCAGACCACGACGTTGTGCACCCCGGGCGTGTTCTCGAGCACCACCAGGTGCATCGGGCCGATATCGTGCCCGATCTCGCCGATCGCCTGTTTCGGGTTCGCGACAAGCCGGCTGCGGAAGTCGGAGTCGACCCAGGCTCGGGCGACAACCTGCGCACCGTTGGCGGGAGTGCGCGCGTCCATGTTCTCGACCTCGCGCCGGACCTCGTCGGCGGTGACGATTCCCTTCTCGATCAGCAGCGAGCGAACCGCCTCCTCCATCACCCGGTAGTAGGTCATGGTATCGTCCAGGTCGGGCCGTGGCTGCGCGTGTTCGTGGTCGTGGGTGTGGCTCATCCTGCGCTCTCCGGCTCACTGCCCGCGGGGGACAGCCAGAACTCGTAGATCTCGATCTCGATGTGGTCGGTCCCGGGACCGTCGTAGCCCGGCCACAGGTCGGCCTGGCGGAACCGGACCCGGTAGAGGGTTTCGTACGATGCGCCGCGCCGTCCGAACGCCAGTTCCTCCGGATTGCCGAAAGTCCCGCAGATCCGCTCCACCACCCCGACGTGACCGCGCACGTAGTGCGGGGTCCGCACGTGCGCCGGCGGCGTCGGAGGCCACAGGTCGTGGACCCTGACCCGGTCTCCGACCGCAAACCGGCTCATTCCGCCTCCGGACCGCGCGCCGAGACCCGCGCCATCCTTGCGCCCAGTTCCTCGGTGGTGAGCACGCCGGCATCGAGCAGCGCGTTGGTCAGCGACGCAATCCAGCGCTCGTAGTAGGTCATGCTGTCGTAGGCATCCGGAGGCAGGGCCTCGATGCCCTTGCGAAGCTGGTCGACCGTCATGATGCGCCGCGGGCCGCTCAGCAGCATCATCAGCGCGTCGACCCGACGCTCCCACAGGGCGTAGTCATGCGCCTCCTGGTCGATGGCGCCGGCTTCCAGGCCGCCCATGTCGTGGTGTCCGCGGGCCGTGAAGTTCCTCTGCATCTGGTGAGCATGCCACGGGTCCGGCAGCGCTGTCACGCGGCTGTTCGGGACTTGTGTCGATCGGATGGTGCGCCGGGCAGACTGGTGAAATGTCGCCGGGTGAAGGTCCCGACTGTTTCAGGTCCCCGGGCGCCGCCGGGTCTCGACCAGGATACCGTCCTCGGCAAGGCTGCTGATCTGGTCGTCCGCAAATCCGTGCTCGTGCAGGATCTCGCGTCCGTGCTCTCCGAACCGGGGCGGGGTCCGGCGCACCGATCCCGGGGTGCGCGAGAATTTCAGCGGCAGGCCCCAGTTCACGTACCCGTCGCGTTCGACACGCATGCCGCGGTGCGCCGTGTGCGGGTGCGCCATGACCTCGGCGGTGTCCCGAACCGGCCCGATCGGCAGTCCGGCGGCGAGCAGCCTGGTGCACAGCTCCTCGCCGTCGACCCCGGCCAGCACGCCCTCGAGTTCCCGCTTGAGCGCGTCGCGGTTTGCCTGCCGGTCGGCGTTGGTGGCAAAGCGCGGGTCGCGGCCGAGTTCCTCGCGGCCAAGCTCCGCGCACAGCCGCTGCCAGGCGCGGTCGTTGCCGCCGGCGACGAAGATCTTGCAGGTCGCGGTCTCGAACAGGTCGTAGGGCGCGATGTTGGGATGCGGATTGCCGGTCAGTCGCGGGACCACGCCGCCGGAGACCTGGTAGTTGATCACGTGCGGGTGCATCAGCGCGAGACCGCAGTCATACAGCGTCAGGTCGAGGAACTGGCCGCGCCCCGAGCGTTCGCGTTCCAGCAGCGCCATCAGGATGGCGTTGCCGGCATACAGCCCGGTGCCGATGTCGACCATCGCGAGCCCGATCCTGGTCGGTCCGCTCTCGGGCGCGCCGTTGACCGAGAAATGTCCGACCATTGCCTGGATGATGCCGTCGTAGCCGGGAAACCCGCCGTAGGGGCCGTCGGCGCCAAAGCCCGAGATCCGGCAGTGCACGAGCCGCGGGAACTTCCGGCTCAGCACCTCCCGGTAGCCGAGTCCCCAGCGTTCCATCGAGCCGGTCTTGTAGTTCTCGACCAGCACGTCGGCGCCCTCGAGCAGCCGCAGCAGGACCTCGCGGCCCTGCTCGCGCGCCAGGTCGAGGCCGATCGAACGCTTGTTCCGGTTCACCCCGATGAAATACGCCGCGTCCTCGCCGTCGAACGGCGGCCCCCAGTCCCGGACCTCGTCGCCCTGCGGCGGCTCGATCTTGATGATCTCGGCCCCCTGGTCACCGAGCATCTGGGTGCAGTAGGGCCCGCCAAGGACCCGGGTGCAGTCGATCACCTTCAGCCCGGCGAGCGCGCCGGCCGTCTCCTTGTCCGTCATTGCGGTCTCCGGGTACTAGTGCGTCGGGGTTGCGAACACCCGGGCCGCAAAGTCCGGGTAGATCTCCGCGATCTGTCCTGCGACCCGGGTGCGGATCACCTCCAGGGTGTCATCGTCGGGCACCGGTGTCTCCGGCACCCCGCCAGGCGGGATGTCAAAGTCGAACCCGGTCTGTTCCACGATCTCGTCGAGGGTGTGCCCCGGATGCACGCTTTCGAGCCGGAAGCGGCGCCGGTCCCGGTCGACGTCGAACAGGCAGCGATCGGTGATCAGCTTGTGGGGTCCGCCGGGCCGGTAGACACCGTCCTCGGAAAACCCGGGTGCGCTGATGAAATCCACCCGCTCGACCAGGGTGCGCGGCGTGTGCTCGAGGCGGAACAGGATGACCCTCGGGACCACGAAGTAGAGGTAGCCCGAACCGAAGGAGCCGGGAAACCGCGCCTTCGGCCGATCGGGATCGCCGATGGAGACCAGATTCACGTTGGCGGCGCCGTCGATCTGGGCGCCGGAGAGGAAGAACGCGTCGATCCGGCCCTGCCCGGCGCAGTCAAACAGTTCCTTGCCGCCGTCGGTGAAGAAGTTGTTGCGCTCGCTGCCGAGGATCGACACCCGGGTCGTGCCGGCGCTGCGTTCGCGCGCCAGCAGCGCCGCCGCCCCGGGGATCGGGGACGACGCACCGACCGCGATGTGACCGAGCCCCTCGAGCATGCCGGCGATCGCTGTGATCAGGACCTCTTCGGGCCTCGGCCCCATCGGGTCACTCCGCCGCCGCGGGCCGCGTCATCACCGTGGCCTCGAGCCATGCGGCGAAACCCTCCTCGGTGCGGGCCAGCTCGGCGTAGCGCGCGAGGTGTGCCTGGTCAGGCTCGTAGCCGCCCGGGATCCCCATCGGCCATGCCCCGCGCTCGGCCTCGGCGAGCGCGGTCACGTAGAGGCCCGGGATTGTGCCCGCCTTGGTCCGTTCGTCGTCCATCAGGTTGCCGTCAACGATGCGCTCGACGGTCACGAAGGTGCTGGCGGCCGCATGGGCCATCAGCATCTGCTCGCGGCGCACCCCGACCCAGACATTGCCGAAACGGTCGGCCATGGGCGCGTGGAACAGGGCGACGTCCGGGCACAGGGCCGGAAGCAGCACCACCGGGTCTCCCGGCGCAAACGGGTTGTCGATCACCTTCCAGTCTTCGCGCCGCGCCAGGATGTCGGAGCCGATCAGGCCGCGCAGCGGAATGAACGGGATCGCCTTCTCGGCCGCCTGCAGCGCGGCGTGAATGGCCGGACAGGTCGAGTCGACGACGGTGATGGTCCCGGCCTTGACCGCGGCCGTGAACCGCGGGCACAGGCCGTACTCCGACAAGGTCATCGCCGCGGTTTCGACCGTCTCGACGCAGCCCGCTCCGATCAGCATGTCGCCCTGGAACCCGATGGCCGGGACCCCGAGCAGCCTGAGACGGCGCGCTCCGCGCCTGATCAGGGCATGAACCGCACCGAGCGCGCAGTAGCCGTAGTCCGGCGGAAGCGCCACGGTGGCGCCGTCCGGAATCCGGGCCGCCAGGTCCTCGACCGGCACAACGGTCGCGAGCATCGCATCACCTCCCCGATTGACCGCGGGCACACTAGCGCATCGCCCCCGGTTGCGCCATCTGCGTCCGGTCGGTATTGCGGTCGGGCGTCGGCCACGGGGGAGACCGGATCAATGACCACTGCACCGAGCGGACCGGAACTGCGACTCGGCGGCCACCTGGTGGTGGACGCGCTTGTCGCCCACGGGGTCGACATGGTGTTTGGCGTCCCGGGCGAGAGCTACCTCGCGGTGCTGGACGGGCTGCACGACACCAACAGCGTCCGCACGGTGATGTGCCGGCACGAAGGCGGCGCCGCGATGATGGCGGAGGCCTACGGCAAGCTGACGGGCCGCCCTGGGGTCTGCATGGTGACCCGCGGCCCCGGAGCGACGAACGCCAGTTCCGGCATGCATGTCGGCTTCCAGGATTCGACGCCCATGGTGCTGCTTATCGGGCAGGTCGGTCGCTCCATGGCCGACCGCGAGGCGTTCCAGGAGATCGACTACCGGCTGATGTACGGACCGCTCGCGAAGTGGGTCGCACAGGTCGAGGAAGCGGAGCGCCTGCCCGAGTACATCAGCCGGGCGTTTCACACCGCGACTGCCGGCCGGCCCGGACCGGTGGTGCTCGCGCTGCCCGAGGACATGCTGACCAGCCGGGTGGTCGCGCGGCCGTTCGACGGATACCGGGCAGTGGAACCGCACCCGGGGCCGGACGCCCTGCGGGAACTGCACGCACTGCTGGCCGGCGCCACCGCACCCCTGCTGATGCTCGGCGGCGGCGGCTGGGACCGCGAGGCCTGTACCCGGATACGGGAATTTGCCGAAGCCTCCGACCTGCCGGTCTGCGTGTCGTTCCGCTGCCAGGACTACTTCGACAACCGCCATCCAAACTACGCCGGTCACGTCGGCATCGGCGCTCCGCCCGCGCTGCGCGAACTCGTTGCCTCGGCAGACCCACTGGTCGTGATCGGCGCCGCGCTCGGCGAAATCACCACCGACAGCTACAGCCTGCTCGAGGTGCCGCGTCCGCGCCAGCGGCTCGTCCATGTCCACCCCGGCGCCGAGATGCTCGGGAGGGTTTACCAGGCCGACCTTGCCGTCAACGCCTCACCGCGCGCCCTTGCCGCCGCGCTTGCCGGCATGGGCCCGATTGAGGGCAGCACCTGGGCCGACCGCACGCGTCGGGCCAACCTCGCCTACCGCGACACGCTGGAGCCGAAGCCGGTTCCCGGTCCGGTCCAGATGGGAGAGATCGCCGCCTGGCTGAACGCCCGCCTGCCCGAGAACGCCATCATCTGCAACGGTGCCGGGAACTACGCCACCTGGATGCACCGCTACTACCAGTACCGCGACTACCGGACCCAGCTTGCTCCGACCAGCGGTTCCATGGGCTACGGCATGCCGGCGGCGGTCGCGGCCAAGCTGGTCCACCCCGACCGGGTGGTGGTCAGCATGAACGGCGACGGCTGCTTCATGATGCACGGCCAGGAGCTGGCGACCGCGATGCAGTACGGCGCAAACATCATCGCCATCGTGGTGAACAACGCGATGTTCGGCACCATCCGCATGCACCAGGAACGCGAGTACCCGGGACGGGTCTCGGCCACCGGGCTGGAAAACCCGGACTTCGCCGCGCTCGCACGCGCCTACGGCGCCCATGGCGAGATCGTGTGCGAGACCGGCGAGTTCGCTCCGGCATTCGAGCGCGCGCTCGCGGCCGGCCGGCCGGGCCTGATCGAGATCAGGCTCGACCCGGAGGCCATCACGCCGGCGACATCGCTGTCCGCCATCCGCGAGGCGGCCCGCGCCGCCGGACGATGACTGGCGCGTCCCCGCCGCGCGCGATAGGGTTGCCGCAGCCTGCGAGCAGACAAGGGGGGCATCACCATGTCCGACAAGGTCATTATCACCTGTGCCGTGACCGGCTCGATCCACACGCCGACCATGAGTCCGCACCTGCCGATCACGCCCGACGAGATCGCCGAGGCGTCGATCGGCGCCTGGGAAGCGGGGGCCTCGATCATCCACCTTCACGCCCGCGACCCCAGGGACGGCAGACCGACCCCGGACGCGGACACGTTCATGGCTTTCCTGCCCCGCATCAAGCAGGCGACCGATGCGGTGGTCAACATCACCACCGGCGGCGGCCACGGCATGACCCTGCAGGAACGGCTGGCGGCGCCGTTGCGGGCCAGTCCGGAGATGACCTCCCTCAACATGGGCTCGATGAACTTCGGCCTCTACCCGATCCTCGACCGGATCAGCGAGTTCCAGCACGAATGGGAACGCACCCATCTCGAGAACTCACGCGACTTCATCTTCCGCAACACCTTCAAGGACATCGAGTACATACTCAAGGAACTCGGTGAAGGTCACGGCGTACGCTTCGAGTTCGAGTGCTACGACATCGGCCACCTCTACAACCTGGCGCATTTCCTCGACCGGGGGCTGGTCAAGCCGCCGCTGTTCGTCCAGTCGATCTTCGGGATCCTCGGCGGGGTCGGGGCCGACGAGGAAAACCTGATGCACTCGCGGCGGATCGCCAACAAGCTGTTCGGCTCCGACTACCGCTGGTCGGTTCTGGCCGCCGGACGGCACCAGATGAGTTTCGTGACCATGGCGGCGATGCTTGGCGGCAACGTCAGGGTCGGTATGGAGGACAGCCTCTACATTGCGAAGGGCAAGCTTGCGGAGTCGAACCGCGACCAGGTGGCCAAGATCAGGCGGATCGTCGAGGACCTCTCGCTCGAGGTTGCCACCCCGGCCGAGGCCCGGGCCATGCTCGGGCTGAAGGGCGGCGACATGGTGAATTTCTAAGCGCTGCTACTCCGCGGCCAGCGGCGGCGCGACCCCGAGGTCGATGCCGCCGAGCGTCGCAACAAGGCCGCTGATGTCATGGCGCAGCCTGCCGATTGCCGGCAGACGCCACAGCCGCGCCTCATCGAGGTAGAGCGCCCGGCTGATCTCGACCTGGAGCGCGTGAACACCATCGTCGGGCGCGCCGTAGTGCCGGCTGACATGTCCCCCGGCGTAGGGCACGTTCCGGCGGACCGAGTATCCCCGCCGTGCGAGAAACCCTTCGGCACGCGCGACCAGCCGCGGGTCGCAGGAGGTTCCATGGCAATCGCCAAGCACGATGTCGGCCGGCCGGCCCGACCTGCCGTGTCCGCGGGCCGCGCCTGACGGCATGGAGTGGCAGTCAAGCAGGATGCAGAATCCGAACCGCTCCCGGGTCTCGTCGACCAGGCGGCGCAACGCGCGGTGATACGGTGCGTAGCAGGTGCTGATCCTGCGTTCCGCCTCGGCGAGCGGCAGTCTTGTTGCGTAGATCTCCTCGGAGTTGGCGACCACGCGGGCAATGGTGCCGAGACCGGCGACGATGCGCGCGCTGCAGGTGGTCGCGTGGTCCGGCACCGGGTCGCTCCACATCTCCGGGTCGAGTTCCCAGGCCTCGCGGTTGACGTCGATGAACGCGCGCGGGAACAGCGCGTGCAGGAGGATCGCGCCCAGCGCGGGCGCGTCGGAGCATATTTCGTCGACGAAACAGTCCTCGGTCATGCGAAGCCGCTCCAGCGGCAGTTGCGATTGCGCGAGGAACTCCGGCGGGTAGACCCGGCCGCTGTGCGGCGAGGCAACCACCACCGGCAGCACCTGGCGATCTGGTCGCTCCACCGCGATCGGCCTGCTGCGACCGACAACGACGTCCGGTCCGGATGGCGGGTCCTGGCTGGTCCGGGTCATACCCGCTGTCTACCGCAGCCGCGCCGGCCTGTCACCGGGCAGCGTCGGTCTTGCCTTGTGCCGGCGCTTCGGTGTAACCACCCATGCCATGAACGAGGCCGGGCGCGTAGCTCAGCGGGAGAGCACTACGTTGACATCGTAGGGGTCGCTGGTTCAATCCCAGCCGCGCCCACCACCCGGCGACCGGCACCCGCGAACCGGTCACACAGGGCGAACGGCCGGTCTCGCACAGACCCGGAGACTGGCGCTCATGACAAGCTCTGCCGCATCCGAATTCATCCCGACCGCAAGCCACTGGGGCACCTACTTCGCCGAGGTCCGCGACGGTCGCCTGCTTGACCTGCACCCCTGGGAGGAAGACCCGGCACCGGCGGTGATCGGCCCCGGGATGGTCGACGCGGTCGACGACGCCGTGCGCATCCGACGACCGGTGGTCCGCGCGGGCTTCCTGCGCGATGGCCCCGCGGCCGACCCGGCCGGCAGGGGGGCCGAACCCTTCGTCGAGGTGTCCTGGGACACGGCACTCGATCTCGCGGCCGCCCAGATCGACCGGGTCCGCACGCGGTTCGGCAATGGCTCGATCTTTGCCGGCTCCTACGGCTGGGGGTCGTCCGGACGGTTCCATCACGCCCAGAGTCAGGTGCACCGGTTCATGAATGCCGCCGGCGGCTACGTCGCGCATCGCAACAGCTACAGCCACGCCGCCGCCGAGGTGACGCTCGGGCGCACGGTGGGGGATTTCCGGGGCCAGGTGCTGGACCGGGCCACCCAGTGGCCGGACATCGCCTCGCACTGCGATCTGCTGGTGATGTTCGGCGGCATGCCGCTCAAGAACGGCCAGGTCACGTCGGGCGGTGTCGGACGCCACACCCTGCACGAGTGGCTGTGCGCATGCCGGGACGCGGGCACCGAATTCGTCAACATCAGTCCGCTGCGGACCGATGTCGCGGCCCTGTACGACCCCGAGTGGGTCCCGGTGCGCCCGAACACCGACGCAGCCCTGATGCTGGCCCTCGCCCACGTGCTCGCCAGCGAGGGACTGCACGACCGCAGCTTCCTCGATCGCTACACGGTCGGGTTCGACCGGTTCAGCGCCTACCTGTTCGGCGAGACCGACGGCACGGTGAAGGATGCCGACTGGGCAGCCCCGATCACCGGTGTTCCGGCCGAGGCGATCCGCGAGCTTGCCCGGCGCATGGCCGCGGGCCGGACCATGATCTCCACGGCCTGGGGTCTGCAGCGCGGCGAATACGGCGAACAGCCGATCTGGCTCACCGTGGTCCTTGGCGCCATGCTGGGGCAGATCGGGCTTTCGGGCGGCGGGTTCGGGATCGGCTACGGCAGCGAAAACGGCATCGGCAACCCGGTCCGGCCCTTCGCATGGCCGGCGTTGCCCCAGGGCCGTAACCCGGTGGACGACTACATCCCGGTTGCGCGCATCTCCGACATGCTGCTCGACCCGGGTGGCAGTTACCACTACGACGGGGAACAGCGGCGCTATCCCGACATCCGGCTGGTCTACTGGGCCGGCGGCAACCCGTTCCATCACCACCAGGACCTGAACCGGCTGGTCGCCGCCTTCCGGCGGCCGGAGTGCATCATCGTCAACGAGATCTGGTGGACAGCCACGGCGCGCCACGCCGACATCGTGTTCCCGGCAACCTCGCCCCTGGAACGCGATGACCTGATGATGGCGCACTGGGAACCGGCCGTCGCCCCGATGGTGAAGGCGATCGAGCCGGTGGGAAAGAGCCGGCACGACTACGACATCTTCTCCGCCCTGGCCGCAAGGCTTGGCTGTCTCGAGACCTTCACCGAGGACCGGGATGCCGAGGAGTGGCTGCACCACCTGTGGAACCAGGCGCGCCAACGCGCCGGCGGCGCCGGCATCGAGCTTCCCGACCTTGAGACCCTGCGCCGGGAAGGTCCGCGCCAGGTGCTGGAGCGCGACGGTCCGGTTGTCCTGTTCGACGCGTTCCGCCGCGACCCCGACGCCGCGCCGCTGGCAACCCCGTCGGGACGCATCGAGATCCATTCGGAAACCGTCGAGAGTTTCGGCTACGACGACTGCCCGGGCCACCCGGTGTGGCGCGAGCCGGAAGAATGGCTTGGTGCACAGGGACGCTGGCCGCTGCACATGATCTCGAACCAGCCCCGCACCCGGCTGCACGGCCAGCTCGACAATGGTGCGGTGAGCCGGGGATCGAAGGTGGCAGGGCGTGAACCGGTAACCATGCATCCTGACGACGCCGCTGCCCGCGGTATCCGCGACGGCGACGTGGTGCACATCTTCAATGACCGCGGTGCCTGTCTCGCCGGCGCCATCGTGTCCGACAGCGTGATGGCCGGCGTGATCCAGCTCTCCACCGGGGCCTGGTACGACCCGGAGGTGCCGGGCCAGATCGGATCGCTGTGCAAGCACGGCAATCCCAACGTGCTGACCCGCGACGCCGGCACGTCGCGGCTGGCCCAGGGGCCGGTGGCGCACTCGGCCCTGGTCGAGGTCGAGCGCCTCGAGGGCCCGGCGCCGCCGGTGACCGCCCATGAACCACCCGTCATCGTGGCGCGCGGGACCCGATCCCGAAACGTGGAGGCGTGACATGGCAGACGGTCTGGACTTCTCGGGCACGGGCGTGCTGGTAACCGGCGGCGCGAGCGGCATCGGACGCACCACGGTCGACGCCTTCGCGGCGCGAGGTGCGGCGGTTGCGGTCTGCGACCTCGACCCGGAGCGAACCGGCGAGGTTGTTCGCGAGCTGGGTAACCGTCACGTCGCGGCGCCCGGCGACGTCTCGCAGCCCGACGAGGTCGCCGCGCTGGTCGAAACCGCCCGTACCGGGCTCGGACGGATCGACGTGCTGGTCAACTGCGCCGGGGTATCCGACAGTTTCTCGCCGACAGCCGAGCAGACGATCGAGCATTGGCAGCGCATCATCGACATCAACCTGACCGGGACCTATCTCACCTGCCGGGCCGTCGCTCCGGACATGATGGCCGCGGGCGGAGGGGCGATCGTGAACATCAGCTCGATTGCCGGGCTTGCGGGACTACCGCGTCGAAACGCCTATACCGCGTCCAAGCACGGGGTCGCCGGGTTGACCCGGGCGCTTGCGGGCGAGTGGGCCCAGCAGGGTGTCAGGGTCAACGCCGTGGCGCCCGGCTACATCCGTACCCCCATGACCCAGACCCTGATCGAGGCCGGGAAGGTCGACGAGATGCGGATCCGGCGGCGTACCCCGATGGGGCGGATGGGCGAACCCGGCGAGGTTGCCGATCTCATGCTCTACCTCGCCTCACCGCTCGCAAGCTACGTGACCGGCGCGGTGATCCCCGTCGACGGAGGCTACCTCGCCTATGCCGCCGCAACAGACGCGGCCGACATCGAGGAGCCGCGGACAGGTTGAACTCGACGGGGATCCAGGTAGGCTTGTCGCGTGCCGGCGCGGTGCCGGACATCACCAGAGGCGGAGACCGGAAGTCATGGCATTCTACGAACTGCGACAGTACACCGTCCGGCCGGGCAAAATGGAGCAGTGGCTCGAACTGATGGAAGGCAGCATCATCCCGTTCCAGGTCGCCCAGGGCATGGTGATCTGCGGCAGTTTCCGCGGAGAGACCGACGACAGTGTCTACGTCTGGTTGCGCCGGTTCGAGAGCGAGGCGCAGCGCGAGGCGCTGTATGCCGCCGTCTACGAGAGCGATACCTGGAAGAACGAGATCGCGCCGCAGGTCGGCGATGTCATCGATCGCGAGGAGATCAAGGTACAGCGGATCGTTCCGACTTCCCGCTCGACCGTGCAGTAGGCGCGTCAGTCAGTACAGGGTCTGCGCCAGCCGGGCCGGATAGGCCCGGTCGTAGGCCTCGCCATCGAAGTCCCCGCCCACCAGCGCCCTCTGGATCTGTCCGGACGTCGGCAGGCGGTCGCGCGGGATCCGGGCGTCGTCCGACCACAGCCGCGAGCGGACCAGCGCCTTGGGACACTGGTAGTAGATGCGTTCGACCGTGGTCACGATCACGGTGGCGGGCACGGCGTCACGGTGCGCGAAGCTCTCGCGTAGCGCCCGGTCGGTCGCCAGCACCGCCGTACCGTTGATCCGCAGGGTTTCGCCGACCCCGGGGATCAGGAACAGCAGCGAGATCCTCGGATCACGGACCAGGTTGCGCAGGCTGTCGAGCCGGTTGTTGCCGCGCCGGTCCGGCATCATGACCGTCCTGCGGTCGTGCACCCGCACGAAACCCGGCGGATCACCGCGCGGCGAACAGTCCAGTCCCTCCAGGCCCGAGGTGGCCATGACCACGAACGGAGCCGCCTCGATGAACTGGCGGTAGTGATCGGAAACGTAGTCGATCTCCTTGACCAGGGCTCCCTGCGACGGCGTGCCGTAGAGCGACTCGAGTTCCTCGATGCTTGCCACGTGTTCGAATGAGGCGGCAGCGGACATCCGCGCACTCCTTCGCGTTCCGGGTTATGACCACGACATCGGTAGCGAAACCCGCCCGCAAAGTACAGTCCGGTCCTTCCTGCTACCCGTCCGCCGCAGACCGGACGCTCGCACCCACGCGAACGATGGCGTCGAACTTCTCCCCTGCCTCAGGGTCGACCGGTTACCGACATGCCGCACGATCGGTCGATCGAGCACCCCGGGGAGCGGGCTTGCTGCCGACGCGAGGCAAGGGGCCGCAGGATCACACGCTCGTTCGGGCCCGCAGGGTACACGGCCGACCCCTCCCGCTCCGCGTGCAGGTGGTGTGCCAGCCCGACCTGCGCCAGCGCTCCGCGCACTCCACGGCAACCTGACCTGTTTTCGGGCGGCGGGCCCGAAATGTCACGCTCCCTGCGGAACATATCCGTTCATCACAGACAGGATGTTGGTTCCCCGTTCAGGCTGCCTGATGGCGCTTGACCGGTCGGTGGCAGGATGTAGCATGCGCCGTGGACTGGCGTGTCGGTCTCACGATCCAGGCGCGCCTGGCGACGAAGTGTGCAGGGAGACTGGATCCGGCATGAATGGGTGCAGGTGCTGTGACTGTCGGCGGTTCGAACGCCGCGATGTCATGATCGGAGGTGCCGCGTTCGCGGCGGCCACGATGACAGGGGTGCTGGCCGACGACGCCGATGCGGCGCAACGACCACCCGAGAGACAGTTTGTTCAGGCGGGAGACCGGTTCCAGGCCGTGACCGGCGCGATCAACAAGCAGCTTGTGCGTCCGGAAATGCTGGAACTCGGCGCCCGTCCGGTCGAGGCATTCCCGCTTGATCCGGCGAGCGGCGTCCTGCGCCGGCGCAACCGTCTGAACCGGTTGCTGCTGCTCAGGCTCGACACCGCGGCGATGAGCAAGAAGACCCGCGAGCGAAGTGTCGAGGGGGTACTGGCCTACTCGGCCCTGTGCACCCACCGCGCCTGCACGATCAAGTCGTGGATTCCGGACAAGCAATTCCTGCGCTGTCACTGCCACCTTTCGCAGTTCGCAGCGCTCGAGACGGGCCGCATCAAGCGGGGACCGGCGCGCAGGGGCCTGCCCATGGTGCCGCTGAACCTCGATGCGGACGGGTTCGTTGTCGCAACCGACGGGTTTACCGGCCGACCCGGCCCGGCCAAGAAGTAGAAGCTCTTTAGGATTTTAGGGGAGGAAGGGTACTGATGCGCACACTACTTGCAGGGGCCGCGTTCGCCGCGGGCCTCGGGCTTGCGGCGAGTGCCATGGCCCAGCAGTACAACGTCGTCACCGACGCGAGACTGCAGAACCCGGAACCACACAACTGGTTGATGTGGCGCGGCAACTACGAGGGTTGGGGCCACTCGACACTTGACCAGATCAACGTCGACAACGTCGGGGACCTGGTGCCGGTGTGGGCGTACTCCACCGGAGTGACCGAGGGCCACCAGTCACCGCCGATGGTCAATGACGGCGTGATGTATGTCTCCACGCCACAGAACCAGGTGATCGCACTCGAGGCCAGCACCGGCACCGAGATCTGGCGCTACGTCCGCCAGCTGCCGGAAGACCTGTTCCAGCTTCATCCGACCAACCGCGGTGTCGCGCTGTACGGCGACAAGGTCTACATGGCGACGGTCGACGCTGGCGTGGTGGCGCTCGACGCCAAGACCGGCGAGGTGGTGTGGGACGTGCTCGTCGGCGACTACACCGACGGCTACTACTCCACACTGTCGCTGCTGGCGGCGGAAGGCCGGATCATCACCGGCGTGTCCGGCGGCGAGTACGGCATCCGGGGCTACACCATGGCGCTCGATGCGGAGACCGGGGCCGAGGTCTGGAAGACCTACACCATCCCGGCACCGGGCGAATTCGGCAGTGACACATGGAAGGGCGACAGCTGGAAGACCGGCGGCGGATCGGTGTGGATGCAGCCCAACTACGACGCGGAATCCGGCATTCTCTATGTGGGCACCGGCAACGGCGGCCCGTGGATGCCCGATACCCGCCCGGGTGACAACCTCTACACCACCTCCCTGATGGCTCTCGACATCCAGACCGGCTCCATTGAGGGATACTTCCAGTATCACTGGAACGATGCCTGGGACTGGGACGAGGTGTCTGCCCCGATCCTGATGCCGATCGAACGAGACGGGCGGAAGTTCAAGGGCCTGGTGCATGCCGGGCGCAACGGCTTCCTGTGGACGCTCGAACGCACCGATGGCCCGGTCAAGTTCGTGGCCGCCGACAAATACGTGAAGCAGAACGTCTTCGAGTCGATCGATCCCGAGACCGGCCGGCCGAGTTACCACGAGGCGGGGACACCGGGCACCAACAAGACGGTGACCTTCTGCCCGAGCCTGTGGGGCGGCAAGGACTGGGTGCCGGAGGCCTACAGTCCTGACACCGGACTGCTGTACGTCCCGGCACACGAGAACCTGTGCTCCGAACTCGGCGGCGTGCCGATCGGCGAACGGGTTTCGGGAGAGCTCTACATCGGCATTCCGATCGACGTGATCCTGTCGTCGCTGCGCTTCCACGAGAGCGTCGATCCGTCCAAGCCGGTCCCGATCGGCCAGCTGCAGGCCTGGGACATGAACGCCGGCGAGATGGTCTGGAGCCACGACTTCAACGACACGCCCTACTGGGGGCCGATCCTGTCCACGGGCGGCAACCTGCTGTTCACCGGGGGTACGAACGACCGCATGTTCCGCGCGTTCAACGCCACAACCGGTGACATGCTGTGGGAGTACCCGACCAACTCGGGTGTGACCGCGGCACCCGCGTCCTACGAGGTTGATGGCACCCAGTACATCGCGGTCCAGTCGGGCTGGGGTGTCGATGCCGAGCGCATGCAGGGCCTGCTCAAGGACATGCTCCCGGCAGGCCGGGTCCCGGATGTGCCGCAGGGCGGCGTGATCTGGGTGTTTGCGCTTAAGAAGTGAACATGCCGGTGCACGCGCATAGTGCGGTGCCTGGCGCGGGACCGCGTCCCGGAGTACGCCGGGGGCTGATTGCCCTCGGCGCGCTCTGTTTCATGTGGTCGGCGTCCGCGGCGGCCGAGCTGCCGCGGACCAGCGGCGAACTCATGGGCCAGATCCGTCTGGCCATCGAGACGCGCGACTACGACATCCTGAAGCGCATCGTCCTGTGGAAGGACGCGGGCAAGATCAAGAAAAGGGTGGTCCGGTTTCACCTGAACCGAAACCTCGGTCGGAAGATCAAGAGCGTGTCCTGGGAGACTTTTCCCGAAGACGGGATGGATGCGCTGATCGCAACCGGAAAGCTGGTTCCGAACATGGAGATGACCCACGCGGTACGGGTGATCTTCGACGAGGAACCGATCAATGCAAGCGGCCAACTGCCGACATCAGTGTTTCTCGTCGGCAAGCGCAAGGGCGTCTATCGCATCGGACTGGTGGTTCGAACCGGCTTCGATGACGACGACGACTGACGCGAACGGAGCCGCGACACCTGCGCGGGAGATCAGGGAGAGATCGATGGCGAATGTACGTATCAACGGTGAAGACCGGGCCCTGGACGGCCCGGATGACACCAGTCTGCTGTGGGGCATCCGCGATCTCGCGGGCCTGACAGGAACCAAGTACGGCTGCGGAACCGGGCTGTGCGGCGCCTGCACGGTGCTGGTCGACGGCGTTTCGGTCCGCGCGTGCCAGGCCACGCTCGAGGAGGTCGCGGGCAAGGAGGTGACCACCATCGAAGGCCTTGACGCGGACGGGAACCACCCGGTGCAGGTCGCCTGGCGGCAAGCCAACGTGCCGCAGTGCGGATTCTGCCAGGCCGGGCAGATCATGCAGGCCGCGAGCCTGCTGAACGAGACACCGAACCCGACCGACGAGCAGATCCTCGAAAGCATGGCGGGCAACATATGCCGATGCGGCTGCTACGAGCGGATCGTGGCGGCGGTGCGGCTCGCGGCGACGGGAGCATGAACCATGTTGCACACGATTGAACAGGCCGTTCTGCGTGGACCGGTCGGCAAGACCGCCGGCCTCGCAATATCCAAGGTTTCGCGTCGCAGTTTCCTGCAGGGTTCCGCTGCCGTGTTCACGATCGCGGCGGTTGCGTCCGAGGCCCGTGCGTTCGAGCGCTACGAGACAGGCGGCAACAGCATGCCGCACGGTCTGCGCTATGACCCGCACATTTTCGTCTCCATCGATGCCGACGGTACGGTGACCCTGGTGGCACACCGCTCTGAAATGGGCCAGGGCTCGCGCACCTCGGTGCCGATGGTCCTTGCCGACGAGATGGGTGCCGACTGGAACCGCGTGACACTGGTCCAGGCGGAAGGCGACGAGCCGAAGTACGGCAACCAGGACACAGACGGCTCACGCTCGTTGCGCCACCACGTGCAGTCCATGCGCCAGATGGGCGCGTCGGTCCGGCACATGCTGGCCAGTGCCGCCGCCAAGAAGTGGGGCGTCGACCCGTCGACGGTCCAGGTCGGGGTGCACGAGGTCACGAGCGGCACCTTCCGGGCCGGCTTCGGTGAACTCGCGGCCGCGGCGATGAAGGAACCGGTTCCGGCATTCGAGGACCTGACCTTCAAGAGCGAGGACGAGTTCCGCTACATCGGCAAGGGCAACATCCAGATCTACGACCTGCACGACATCACCACCGGCAAGGCGGTTTACGGTGCGGACGTGATGCTGCCGGGGATGAAGGTCGCGGCGATCGCCCGACCGCCGGTGCTCGGTGCGCCGCCGGTGCGTTACGACGCCTCCGCGACCTGGGAGGTCGCCGGTGTCGAGCATGTGCTCGGGCTCGAGGTCTCGATTCCGCCGGCGAAGTTCGCACCCCTGGGCGGGATCGCGGTCATTGCCGGCAATACCGATGCGGCAATCAGAGGCCGTGACGCGCTCGAGATCGAGTGGGGGTCGAGTCCGCACGAGGAATTCGACTCCGCCGCGCACATGGCCGAGATGCGGGCGACAGCCGCCGAGCCGGGCAATGTCCTGCGCACGGTCGGCGATCCTGACGGCGCCTTCGCCGGTGCGGCGAAGACCGTCGAGCGGGAGTACAGCCAGGCCTTCATGGTGCATGCCACCATGGAACCGCCCGCGGCGGTGGCGAATGTCGCGAACGGCAAGGCGGAGATCTGGGCCCCGGTCCAGTCCCCGTACGGCACCCGGGTCGACGTCGCCAACGCGCTGCACATGGATCCCGCGGACGTGACCGTCAATGTCACCCTGCTCGGCGGCGGTTTCGGCCGCAAGTCCAAGTGCGACTTCGCGATCGAGGCGGCCCTGCTCAGCCAGAAGATCGGTGCGCCGGTCAAGGTGCAGTGGACACGCGAGGACGATATCCGCAACGGGTTCAACCACACCACCTCGGTGGAACGGATTGCGGTCGCGCTCGATGCCGGCAACAAGGTGACGGGATGGCGGCACAATTCGGTCGCGCCCTCGATCCTGTCGACCTTCGCTCCCGACAGCGGCTACCAGTTCTTCATCGAGAGCGGCATGGGCCACGTCGACATGCCGTTCGAGATCCCCAACATCTCGGTCGAGAACGGCAAGGCGTTGGCGCATGCCCGCGTCGGCTGGTTCCGGTCGGTGTCGAACATTCCCCGTGCCTGGGCGGTCCAGAGCTTCGCATCCGAACTCGCCCATGAGCTCGGCCGCGACGAACTGGAGGTGATGCTCGAGCTCATCGGCTCGGACCGGAAGATCGACATCAAGGCCCAGAACTTCCCCGGCGACTACTGGAACTACGGGGAGAAGGACGAGGTCTACCCGATCGACACCGGCAGGCTGAAGAACGTCTTGCGCCTTGCCGCCGAGAAGGGTGGCTGGGGCAAGTCCATGCCCGAGGGCGAAGGCCTTGGCCTGGCGGTCCACCGGTCGTTCGTCACCTACGTGGCGGCCTGCGTGCATGTGAAGGTGGTCGACGGGCTGATCACCGTGCCGGAGGTCAACATGGCCGTCGACTGTGGTTTCGTCGCCAACCCGGAACGGGTCCGCAGCCAGATGGAGGGTGCGGCCGTCCAGGGCATGACCATCGCCCTGCACAGCGGACTGACCTACGAGAACGGTGCCGTGCTCGAATCCAACTATCACGACTACAGGATGGTTCGAGCCGACAACTTCCCGCGGGTCGTCAAGACCCACATGGTCGACCATCCGTTCTCGGTGCATGCGTCGGGCGCAGGCGAGCCCGGTGTACCGCCGATCGCTCCGGCGCTCGGCAATGCGCTGTTCCATGCCACCGGCAAGCGGATGCGGGACCTTCCGTTCGGCGACATGGTCTGATTTCGCCGTCGCATACTACGTCAGGGGCCGGCGTCACGCCGGCCCCTCAGTTTTGTGCCGCAAGATGGTCGCGGATTTTCCCGAACACCTCCTCGAACATCTGCGTGGTCAGTCTCCCGGTGTTGGTGTTGTAGCGGGAGCAATGGTAGGAGGCCGCAAGCACGCGGCCGTCGGGCAGGGTATGGAACACCCCGTGTCCGAAGCCGAATGCGGCGCGGCGCAGTCCGAGCGCCGCCAGTACCGCCCCGTGGGCGACCGTGCCCAGTGCCAGGATGACGGAGAGCTCCGGCATGCCGGCCATCTCGCGCTTCAGGTACTCCAGGCAGTTGCGCACCTCGCCCGCATTCGGACGGTTCTGCGGTGGCACGCACCTGACCGCGTTGGTGATCCGGCAGTCCTCGAGCACCAGGCCATCATCCGGCCGCGACCGGTAACGACCGCGGCTGAATTCGAATTTTGCGACAGTCGCGTAGAGCAGGTCTCCGGCCCAGTCACCGGTAAACGGCCGGCCGGTCCGGTTGGCGCCGCGCAGCCCCGGCGCGAGCCCGACGATCAGCAGGCGACCGGAACGGTCGCCGAAGGAGGGAACCGGCGCATTGAACCACTCCGGCTCAGCCTCGCGATACTCGCTGCGGAACGCGCACAGCCGGGGACAGTTCGGGCAGTCGGCCGGCGGGTCGGCGGAACCGTGCCCATGTCCAGGCGTCGTCGTCACTGCGGGTCACGGTCCTCGGCGACGTCACCCCTGTCGTCGTCACGCCCGACGCCGCGGTGGACCCGGTCCGACAACTCCCGCTTGATCTCGCTCTCAAGCGTTTGCAGTTCCACGAACACGTCGGCCTGTCGACGCAGGTCATCCGAAACCAGCGGTGGCTGGGTCTTGAACGACGAGACAACGGTCACGCGCACACCCTTGCGCTGAACGGCTTCGACCAGGCGCTTGAAGTCCCCGTCGCCCGAGAACAGCACCGCGTGATCGATGTGCGGCGCCATGTCCAGCATGTCGACCGCAAGCTCGACATCCATGTTGTTCCTGATCTTGCGCCGCCCCTGATGGTCCTTGTACTCGCGTGTCAACTTGGTGACCATCGTGTACCCGTTGTAGTCCAGCCAGTCGATCAGGGGCCGGATCGGCGAATACTCCTGGTCATCGATCAGCGCGGTGTAATAGTAGATCCTGATCAGGCGACCCTGATCCGCAAACAGCTCGCGAAGCCTGCGGTAGTCGATGTCGAAGCCCAACGCCCGCGCCGCACCGTAGAGATTGGCACCGTCAATGAATAGCGCGATCCGTTCCTCGCTGTAAAATTGCATCCGGAGTTCCCTTCTTTACAAACATGAACGGTCCTGCAGCGAAACGCGGGATGAACAGCCTCCCCGCCCCGGCATCCGTCCAGACCTATTCTCCCCGCGTCACGACCGCGGGTGCACCTTCCGGTCCCGTGCACACCTTCAGGGTGGTACTACCGGCATGGCATGGGTAATTGCCCATGCGGTGATGGTATCAAATCGAAAGGCCGTGTGATTAACATCTTCCTCGGCCTGAAGACCGGAGATTTCCGGCAGAGCTTGTCGCTCCACCGATAGTTCTCGCTTCACCGGAGGGCCAATGCCTTTCCTCCACGAGCATGAACGCCGTGTTCCGACGCAGGATGACCTTTGCCGCATTGATGTCCGCGTGGTCTCGATGTCCGCAGGTGGTGCAGACGAAGCTCGCTTGGTTCTTGCGACTCCGGCTGTCCACCGCGCCGCACGCGAA
>Ga0209543_1000431_pt1 | contig 54690 bp, 32 predicted proteins | sample MesohylFT_FD_187296 | JGI IMG/M metagenome (GOLD analysis project Ga0209543, IMG submission 187296) | Host-associated microbial community of the marine sponge Aplysina aerophoba from Gulf of Piran - sponge mesohyl, lysed by freeze-thaw... | ecosystem: Host-associated > Porifera > Sponge >...
GGAGCCGGGAGCCGGGAGCCGGGAGCCGGGAGCCGGGAGCCGGGAGCCGGGAGCCGGGAGCCGGGAGCCGGGAGCCGGGAGCCGGGCTGCGTCCGCTATGCGGGCTGCGCTCTCCGGCATCCACCGCATCCCTGCCGCGCGGCTGACGCCATGAGCGGCGTCCTTCGCACGCTGCGGGAGCGCGCGTCCCGCCAGCCGGCTTGCCGCCTCCGCCGCGCGGCGGCGCGGGTTGCTTCATCCGTTCCGGGTTTCCTGCGGCTGTTGCCTGCGCGCGCGGCACCCCTGGTGCTGCTGCTGGCGGCGCTCGCCGTCGCCCAGCCCGCAACCGCGCAGACGGTCGTCGATCTGATCGCCAACGACGGACAGACGTCCGCGGATGCCGATGCCGCTGCCTACGGAACGAACTACGCGACGTCGTTCACCACCGGCAGCCACAGCACCGGCTACGAGCTGACGCGCGTGACCATGTGGTTGAAGAAGGACGGGATGGAGTCACGTCCCGGTAACTCCGTCAATGTGTACATCTACACCGACGCTGCCGGGACCCCTGGGGTGTTGCTCGGGTCCGGACAAATCACGGATGAACCAACCACATCCTGGGCAGGGTATGGGGTCGGCATACGCATCAATCCTATTGTTACGACCCCGGTCGGCATCGATCTGGCCGCCAACACCAAGTATTGGGTCGTGGCCGCCCCCACATCGAATCAGGGTGCGGATGACGACCACTATTTCCTTGGCGGAACGTCCTCGGACAACGAGAATTCGGGCGGGTTGTCGGGGTGGAGCCTCGGGAACGACCGCCTGCTGAGGGCGTCGGGCGGCTCATGGGACGCCAGCAACACCAACGCGAACGCCCTCCGGCTGGAGCTGCGCGGCAGCACGCGCGCGGCCGCCAACCTGCCGTCCGCGCCCACCGGGTTGACGGTGAGCGAAGGGACCGTTTCGGGCAGTCTGGACGTGAGGTGGACGAAGCCCTCCGGGACGATAGTGGACTACGACCTGCGCTACTACGAGGGGAGCACGGACCCGACGGATGCGGCGGACTGGATCGAGGAAGGCGAGGCCGGCGGACCGCCGGACCCGAGCGCGGCGAGCGCGGCGACGATCACGGGGCTGAAGGCGGGCACCGCCTACCAGGTGCAGGTGCGCGCGGCGAGCGTCGACGGCGAGGGCGCGTGGTCGGCCTCGGTCGCCGCCACGACGGGGGCGCCGGCGTCGGCGCCCACCGGGTTGTCGGTGAGCGCGGGGACCAATTCGGGAGAGCTGGACGCGAGCTGGACGGCGCCCTCCGGGACGGTCACGGACTACGACCTGCGCTACTATGAGGGGTCTGCGGACCCGACGGACGCGGCGGAATGGGTCGAGGAGCACGAGACGGACGGCCTGGGGACGGGGGACAGCACGGCGGTCTCGGCGACGATCAAGGGGCTGAAGGCGAGCACCGCCTACCGGGTGCAGGTGCGCGCGGGGAACGCCGTCGGCGAGGGCCCGTGGTCGGCCTCGGTCGCCGGCACGACGGGCTCGCCGCCGGGGACAAACCGCGCGCCGAAGGTGATGGTGGCAAGCGGACAATCGGCGAACGTCTGCAAGCTGTGGACCGACACGAGCCAGCCGGCTGTCACGAACATCGCCGTTGCGGGGATCCTCACCACGATGATTCTAACGACCCGCGGCACCGAAACGACGGAATGGCCGACCTCCTGCACTCAGCCAGGCAACGCGCATTGGCCGGTTTTCGACGACCGGGACGCCGAGGACCTGTACTACACGTTGTCGTACACGACGAACAACGTTCGTGGGTTTGGAGGTAGGGCACCCTTCTCTGTGGGGACGGCGGACGGGGCCGGCAAACTAACCGCTTCAGCTGTCGCCATCGGATCGGATACGAACGTCCGGATAGACCTGACGGCAAGGGACAAACACGGGGCCTCGGCCAGTACGTGGGTCAGATTTACAGTGAAGGCGATGGCGAACGCCGCGGGCGCGCCGGCGTTCAGCGCCCAGGTGGCCGACCAGACGGCTGACACGGGCACGGCGTTCTCCCTGGCGCTTCCCGCGGCGACGGGCGGCGACGTGAGCATTTCCGGCAGGGCGATCAACTCCCCCTACACGTACGCCGTGAGCGGGCTGCCGGCGGGGCTGTCCTTCGACGCGGCGACGCGCGCGGTCTCGGGAACGCCGACCGCGAACGGGACCTACACGGTGACCTACACCGCCGACGACGCCGACGCGGACTACTCCCGGAAGGGCTCTCCGGGCCCGGCCGACACTGCGGACGCGGCGAGCCAGACCTTCACGATCCAGGTCGGGGAGCCGCCGCCGGCGGCGCCCACCGGGCTGACGGTAAGCGCGGGGACCGCGTCGGGCAGCCTGGACGTGAACTGGACGGCGCCCTCCGGGACGGTCACGGACTACGACCTGCGCTACTACGCGGGGACTGCGGACCCGACGGACGATGCGGACTGGGTCGAGGAAGGGGAGGCCGGCAGCCCGCCGGATCCGGGCACCTCGACCTCGGCGACGATCGCCGGGCTGAAGGCGAACACCGCCTACCGGGTGCAGGTGCGTGCCGGGAACGCCGACGCCGAGGGCGCGTGGTCGGCCTCGGCCAGCGCCACCACGGCCGCGGACTCCACGGCGCCGGTCCTCCGCAGCGCCAGGCTCAACAGCGCCGGGACGCATCTGATTCTCACCTACGACGAGGCGCTGGACACCACTTCCGCCCCGTATCACAGGACGTTCGCGCTCTTCCTGGCGGGCACGCGCAGAAATATCCCGAATAATGACCTCACCGGCGGGGATCTCCCCGTCACCGTGGACGGCTCCACGGTGACGTTGGAACTGGGCTCGCCGGCGCTGACTGCCGGCCAGGCGGTGGCGGTGACCTACGACGCGGCCGGCGCCGCGAACGACAATAAGACCATCCGCGACCTGGCGGGGAACAACGCGGCCGGCTTGAGCAAGCAGCCGGTGACCAACATCCTGGGCGACTCGACCGCACCCGCGCTTTCGCTCGCGGAGGTGAACGGGTCGACGCTGACACTCTACTACAACGAGAACCTGGACCTGGCCTCCATACCGGCCACGACCGACTTCTCGGTCTCGGTGGCAGGCGCCGCCCGGACACCCACGCACGTCGCCGTGTCGGACGGCTTAGTGACGTTGACCCTGGCCCCGAGAGTGCGGCTCCGCGAGGACGCGGTGACGGTGACCTACACGGTGCCCGGCACAAACCCCATCGCGGACCTGGCGGGGAACAAGGCGCCCGCCCTCACCGGCCATGCGGTGACCAACAACACGCACGAGCTCGGGCTGAGGGTGAGGACGGGGAACGGTTCGGGCAGCCTGTCGGCGAGCTGGACGGCGCCCTCCGGGGTGACGATCACGGACTACGACCTGCGCTACTACGCGGGGTCTGCGGATCCGACGGACGCGGCGGACTGGGTCGAGGAGCACGAGACGACCGGCCTGAAGGCGGCAGACAGCACGGCGACCTCGGCGACGATCACGGGGCTGAAGGCGGGCACCGCCTACCGGGTGCAGGTGCGCGCGGCGACCGCCGACGGCGAGGGCGCGTGGACGGCCTCGGTCAGTGGCACGACGGGCACGGCGTCGGGGACGAATCACGCGCCGAAGGCGATGACGGCAAGCGGACAATCGGCGAACGCCTGCAAGTTGTGGACCGACACCAGCCAACCGGCTGACACGTTGGGAAACATCGTCGCCGGGTCCCGGGCTCCGCTTGTTCTAACGACCCGCGGCGCCGAAACGACGGACTGGCCGACCAGCTGCACATCAGGCGGCCGCAGTGCGCCGGTAACTCTGGCAGGGCCGCAGCCGCAGTCGGCGAGCGTGGCGGGGACGAAGCTGAAGATCGTCTTCGACGAGGCCCTCGACGACACCTCCACGGAGTCCGGGCAGCATTTCACGGTCGTGATGTCGGACCGGGACGGCGACCAGCGCACCATCGCGGGCACGGAGGCGAACGTGGCCATCTCGGGCTCGACGGTCACGGTCACGCTGGCCGAGGCGGTGCCGCCGAACGCGACGGCGCAGGTCACCTACGAGCCGCCGACGCTCTCCCTCAAGGCCGCCGACGACAACACCCGCGTGGCGTCGTTCCTGGGGTTCAAGATCGAGACGGTGTACGACACCGCCGTCCCGGAGCTGAAGCAGGCCGCGGTCGTGCAGACGAGCAAGAACCCGGACGGGTTGCTCGCCGTCATCGCCTTCGTCGGCCGGCTCGCTCCCGTCGGACATCGGAGCGCCGGCCGCATCCGCGCCGGAACCTCCCCCGCCGTCCGGCGGATTGCCGTCGCCGGATTCATCTTCGTCCGGCTCCGGCAGCCGGTCGTAGGCTTCCTCGACGCTGATGCCGTCCCAGGCCTCGGCGTCGGGCGGCAGGGTGAAGCCCGCGTCCCGCAGCAGGCCGTGGGTGACCAGCTGCGAGGCGCGCTGCCAGCGTTCCGGGTCTCGTTCGCCCCGCCGCGTGTGGTGCTTGAGCGCGCAGGCCAGCACCACGCGCGCGATCGCGGTCTCGATGACATGGGCGTCGGTCTCCGCGATCCATTGCGGCGAATAGCGGATCTCCCGCCCGTCGCTTGCCAGCGTCTCCCGGCCGGCGTCGGCGCGGACCGGCAGGCGGAGCGCCAGGCTGCCGAAGAAGGGCTGCTCTCTCAGCAGCGCGGTCACGCAGCCGCTGACCCGCTGCGCCGATTCCGAGCGCACGCGGACTGCCATCACGCGGCCTCCCGTGCGGGCTCTGCGGAGACCTCCGCCGCCGGCGCGAAATACCCCGCGAATCGTTCCGCCAGCGCATCGGCGTCGCGCTTGACCCGGGCCCGGGCGACCGGATCGAAACTCTTCGACGGCCTGAGCGCGTCCGGCTCGACGCCGGCGATCTTCTCCTTCACCTGTTCGCAGAGCTGGGCGAGCTCGCCGTCGCCGAAGATGTTGAGCCGCGGCACGACGTCGACCAGATCGCGGATGTTGCCGATCATCGAGTCCCGGAACACCAGCGGCTTGCCCTCGTCGTCCTCCTGCAACCGTTCCGAGACCCGTTCCACCGCTTCGCCCAGGCGCCGGTAGAGGTCGCCCACCGCGTCGCGCAGGCGCTCCTCGATCTGGCTCTCGATGTCGCGCTTGACGCGATCGGTGTCGTCGGAGGCGAGCTTCGCCATGAAATGGTCGGCGTCCGGCACCGGGATAATCCGGTAGCGCAGGCCGAACTTGCCCTGGAGAGCCTCCTTCGAGGGATAGTCCTCGATGCGGAAGAGCTTGCCGAGGTCGAGCCGGGCCTTGTCGATATTGTCGTCGTAGTCCTCGATGAAGCGGGCGCGCTCGCGCACCATGCGTTCGCGCAGCCCGTCCATCAGCTTCGTGTAGCCCTCGTAGTTGGCGACGGTGAGCAGGCGCGAGCCCTGGTCGTCCCAGGGCAGGGTCTGGGCGTAGTGGGTGCTGCGGGCTGCGCTCATGGTGGCGGTGAGCGCGGCGAAGGCGGCCTTGGGCAGCAGGCACTTGTTGTAGCGCCCGGCGCTGACGCTCGCCTCGTGGTGGACGGCGACGTGGGTGCTTGCCTTGCGGTCGTACTGGCGGCCCGACCAGGCGGCGATGCGCAGGCTGACCAGCATGGCGTCGTGGGTGAGGTTCATGGGGCAATTCTCCCGACAGGGTTGCTACTGCGTGCGGGCGGCGGCCCAGCGGATGAAGGCGGGCGAGCGCTGAAGGTCGGGATCGCGCCGGATGCAGGACCCGACCAGGAACTCGCCGACCTCGCGGCGCAGGCGCTGGGCGTAGGTGACGATCGAGGCCAGCGTGATGTCGTCGGCCATGCGGTAGAGCGAGCCGCAGAGCGCGATCAGCGCGCTCGCATTGTCCGGCACGACCGCGTTCTCGGGATCGTCGAGCACGGCCCAGGGATGGGGTAGCTCGCGCCACACCTTGAGGAAGGCCGAGAATTCCACCGCCGCGGCCTCGCCCACGGTGCCCCGGAACAGCGCGCGCTCCACCGTCGAATCGAGATTGCCGCGCTGGTTGACGACGTTGGAGACTATTTCCCAGGTCCTGGGACAGCAGAACGCCTTCTCCTTCGCCTGCGGATCGAAGGCGTGCAGCAGGTCCGGGCGCATCTGGATGTAGAACAGCACCTCCGGAGCGATGCCGTTTGCCGCCCCCCAGGCCAGCCAGTCCTCCGCGTCCACCCGGATCTCAAGGTGGACGAAGCGGGAGGCGAGCGGAGTTGGCATCCGGTGGACCACGCCCCGGTCGCTCTCCCGGTTGCCGCAGGCGATCAGCGAGGCGCCTTCCGGCAGCTCGTATTCGCCTACCTTGCGGTCGAGCACCAGCTGGTAGAGCGCGGCCTGTACCATCGGCACGGCCGAGGGCAGCTCCTCCAGGTTGATGAGCCAGCGGCCGGGATCGCCGGCGGGCGGCAGGAAGGCAGGCGGCGCCCAGCGTGTGCGGCCGTCCGCGTCGCGCCAGGGGATGCCGCGCAGGTCGACGGGGTCGAGCAGCAGCGCGCGCACGTCGACGTAGCGGCGTGCGGCCTCGGCGGCGGTCTGTTGGGCGAGCGCGCTCTTGGCACAGCCTGGAGCTCCCCAAAGGATAGTCGGCTGGCGGGCTTCGACCAGCAGCGCCAGGGTCGCGGCGAGCTCGCTCGGGCGTAGCGTGTAGTCGGCGGAAACGGTGTCGGGATCGGTCATCGGCGGCCTCCGGATCGGCGTGACGGGGGCGCGGCCACCCCCTCCGGGAGCTCCGTGCCTTCGCCCGGCCGCCTGCGCCGCTTTCCTCCTCGGACACGGAGGCTTGAAACTGCTGCGCCGTGCGAGGGGCCGCCGCGTCGGCATTTGCCGGGTTCGGGTGCGGCGTGGACCCATCGCGTCAGCAAGAGGGTCGAACATGGATCGGTCTCCGCGGCGGTGGCACGAGGGGCCGCTCCGCAGCTCCCCGCGTATTGCCCGGAGGCCGCCGGCCTCGAACGCCTGGAGCTGCGTGGCGAGACCTGGCAGTGCGAAACGCCGCAGAGGGAGCCAAGGCAGGAAGGGGACGGAACGGCGCTTCCGGGATCGAAGAGGCGGGGGTTTCGTGTTAACCGTGGGCGCCGGCCTCGGCTTCCGCCGATCGGGCGGGCCGGGCGTCCGGAGAACGCGACAGCGCAGGGAGAGAACGGGTGAACAAATCGGATATCGCCGGTCGCGTGGCCGGCCGGGCCGGAGTAGGCAAGTCGGCGGCCGGCGACGCCGTGGATGCCGTATTCGAGGCGATCGCGGAGGCCCTGGCCAGCGGCGAGGATGTGCGGATCGGCGGCTTCGGCACCTTCGGCACCAGGAGCCGCCCCGCCCGCACGGGGCGCAATCCGAGGACCGGCGAGAGACTGAACATCGCCGCCTCGACCGCACCGACGTTCAAGGCCGGTAAGCCGTTTAGGGATGCCGTGAACGCGGGAAGCGCATCGTAGATCCGGCACACCCGGCGTTCGACCGCCGTTCCCGATCCACGTCGTGTGTCGCGAGACGAGAGAGATCCGACCGATGCCGAAGGAAGCGCCCGAATGGCAGGCCCATCTCGCAAGCGGCTACGACGATGCGATGACCGCGCGGTGCGGCCGGCTTCTGGCCGAGATTGTCGCGGATTCCGACCGCCGCCAGGCCATTCTGGCCGATCCGCGGGATCTGCACCGCGAACTGTTCGCCGGCTTCACGCCAGCCGGTTATCCCGAATGTGCCGGCACGTACCGGGGCACGCCGGACACGGGGCTCGCCGACATACGGATGTCCGCGCCGAGCCAGATCGATCCCGATGTCGTGTACGAATTCTGCCCGCCCCGCGAAGTGCCCTGGCTCATGACGGAACTGCGGCTGAACACCCGTTCATTGCTCTATGAGCCCGATCAGGAGGACTACGACAAGCTGATCGCTCTCGCCTACACCTTCTGCCGGTTCGGGAAGATTCATCCCTTCCTCGACGGCAACGGCCATGTTCAACGCGCGGTTTTCGCGGTCATGGCGACGGAATTCGACTTTCCCCTGTCGCCCCGCTTCGTGATTCATCCGCGGCCCTTCGACCGCCTGCTTGCGGCCGCCCTGGAAATGTTCGGTCGGGCGTCGGCAGACGAGGAACAGGAAGAGCTCGGCCTTGTCGCCGAATATCTCGCCTTCTTCCTCGACGGGCCGTTCAATGCCCCGCGCAAGCATGTCGGGATGGGGTCGCTGTACTGATCGAGAAGGCGCTCTCGCGGACTCGTCAAGACCCCGGGGGGACCAAGAGGAAGAATCCCGGCCACGCACGCCGTCATCGCCTGCTGGACGGACGGACGCTGGAGACGATCCCCATCATGGAGTATGTCTGGAAGAGGACGAACAGGGTTCAGGTAAACGAGGAACCGCTGAGAGGGCATGAGTGAGCGAACGGACGGCACATCGGGAAAGAGAGAAACGGGGCGTGCGGCGTTCTCGGGATATCGTGCCATGGAGGCCGGACGGCCAAGAATATCGTCCGAGGACGCCGTGTGCCGCCTGAATATAGAAATCGACCGGTTGCTCTGCGATGACGGCCTTATGCTGCCGTGGTGGCCAACCGCCAGGAAAGCCCAGCGCGACCGCCGGGTCCAGGACTGGGCCGGCAACGGTCAGCATGCCGGGTCGCGTATGAGGCAAGAAGGTCGTGGAGGCGCGTACAATTGCTCTTGGCCCCAGGCAGGTCGCCTAGAGGGTCAAGACTTTGATTTCATTCGGTAGCGATGCAATTGCTCATCTCACTGACTCTTGGAGGATTTGAAGGTGATATGGACACCGGTGCCGTTCGGCGAGTATAAGGGGAAAACTCTACCGCAGATCGTACTCACGGATCCGGATTGGTTCTTTTGGGCTGTCGAGAAAAATGTCTTCAAAAGCGGACCACTACAAACTGAGGCCACCGAAATCGCCCGCAAGGCGAAGTCAATCTTAATTCCTGATCAGACGCCAGAGAAAAAAGAAGTAGAGTATTTCATCCAACCTGATGTAGGAAAACTTGCCATTGTGCAAGTCGTTTTGGCAACCAAGCCCCAGCATATAGGGTCTAGTAGGGCACATCGGTCAAGTAACTTCGATTTGTCGATATCGAGACAAATTGCCAAATACGACAAGTGGGGCGGAAAGACGGTCGTTAAGGCAATCAAGAAACATGTATTTAAGAATGAGAGTATTCGTCTAAGCAGGGCACGTTGTGAGTCGTTTTTCGAAGATAACTCAAACTTTAAGTGAGCTCTCTATTGCCTTTGGCAGTGCAAGGTTGGGAGGAGTAATTGGTGGATTGGGAAACCTTACTCGGGAAAGAGCGTCTACACCGTCCTAATGCCGGTTCACAGCCGGGTCGCACACCATTCCAACAGGATCTCGACCGCATAGTGTTTTCCGCAGCCTTTAGACGGCTTGCACACAAGACACAAGTGCACCCTCTGTCCGACAACGATCACGTTCATACGAGACTGACCCACAGTATCGAGGTTGCATCGGTTGGAAGATCTTTGGGTACGATTGTCGGATCAACGATCGCGGATCGGTTGTGCAATCCCCACATTACTGGTGACACGTTCGGGGACATCGTGCAAGCCGCTTGTCTTGCCCACGATATCGGCAACCCTCCATTTGGTCATAGTGGGGAGGATAGTATAGGTAGCTGGTTTCATTCTGAGGAAAATGGCTCAGCAATCTTTGGTTCTGGTATGAAAGAAGTGGAAAAGAATGATCTAAAGTACTTTGAAGGCAATGCTCAAGGATTTCGAATTCTAACCCAACTCGAAAATAACCCTTGGTCCGGCGGACTACAGTTGACTCACGCAGTACTCGGAACATTTACAAAGTATCCTCGCTCGTCTGCCGTTCAACCGATCCCAAATAACTCCTACCTAGGCGGGAAGAAAATCGGATTCTTTGAAGCGGAACGCGACAATTTCGAGATCATAGCCTGGAGTTTGGGTCTCGTTAAACGAAGCGAAGCACCGTATTACTGGTGTCGTCATCCGCTTGCCTTTCTTGTAGAAGCGGCAGATGACATTTGCTATGCGATCATCGATATAGAGGATGGCTTCGCGCTTGGATACCTCACTTTTGAAGAGGCCAGAGATGTATTGGTACCTATGGCAAGGGGAGTAAATCGGCGGCCTAATATGGAGAAACACGAAATTATAGGTAAGCTTCGTGCAGTCGCAATTGGCGAGCTTGTTGATACGGTATCTAAAGCGTTTCTGCAAAATGAAAGAGCACTGTTGGAAGGGTCGTACTCTAAAGAGCTAATTGCAGACACACCATATAGAAAGGACCTTGAAAGGGCGAAAACAGTTGCTAGAGAAAAAATCTTCTGGTCGGAGCGCAAGACGAAAATTGAAATAGCTGGTTCAGAGATTATTTCCGGTTTATTGAATTTGTATCTTCCTGTTGTAGATAGCATTGAGCATCTGGGATGGGATGTGAAAGGACTGTCGGGTCAACCTCAAATGTTGGCTCGCGTTATGTCAAATCGGTTCGGAGGTGTAACAAGTCGGTACGAGGCTTGGTTGCGAGTAACCGACTTCGTCTCGGGAATGACAGACCGATTTGCACTTGATCTATATCGCAAATTGAAGGGAATCGCAATTTGACATAGGTATGCGTGCAGGATGGAGTAGGAAGTGATTCTCGGTGCCATTACTGAGAGTGACAGCAAGCTGTGCAAGGGCTTTGAATCTCTTACTCTGGAATTGAGCGATAATATCCCAACTGCGCAGCCGGCCCGCGCCACCGCAGTGAGCCTCGTCGTCCTAGCCGACACCACATCCCCTATACCGGTGGGTTGGGCGCGATCACATAGATTGCAATGGCAATCGGCCCGAGCAGGGCGCCAGCACCGATGCGGCGACGGTGGTGGCGTCAAGTCCGATCCTGGATGCTCGGGCCGCGCGCCGGTAGGGCAAGGACCGGATCATGTTCGCGGTCGATTATCCCATGGCGAGCGCGAGGACGGGGGCCGACTGGTTCCGGGCGGTCGGTCTGCACCGGGCCACGAACGAGAAGATCGCGCACGTTCACGCAGAGAACTACTCGAAACCGGGCAGTTCCGGAGGCCATGTCTACCTTCCTGTCTGCAGTCGTCGTATTCAATTTGCGAAGCGCGCCCCTCCTTACCATCGCGGTTTCATTCGAATCTACATGAAGTTGCGAAAGTCGTAGATCGTATCAACGATGTTCGGATTTTGCTGCACGATGTCTGCAAAGTATTTCGAGTATACTAGTGTAGCGGGTAGCTTCTTATAGAGCGTATTGTTGTTCCAATCCATTTTCGTAAGCCCTATGATCGCGGCGCAGGTTTCATGCCAGCCGCCAGCGCCCGTGAACCTTCGCAGCAATATCGGAGATGGAGTCGGCTTGAGCGGACCCTCCTTGTATACATTGTTGCTCGGGTTGCCTACGTGGACCCCCCTGACACTTCCCTGCGTCCAAAGCAGCACTTCATCGCATTCGATTGGAATGTACGTCCCCCGTTCGACGGGGTAATTGTGCGGCTTCGGCGTCTTCTGTTCGTCGAAACGTATCCCCTTCCACGGCACAGTCTTCACGATCTGAACCAATTCTACCTCAGTGCCATCCCTGAAGCTGTCGAGTGCACCCAGAATTTCCTCTTCTTTGAAGGCCGTGTTCTTGTGAACCGTTATCTTCCTAGGCGTCCGTCCGAAATGCCTGCTCTGATAGATCTGAAGGCTCCGCGAGAGCACCGACTGCATCTCGTAGTATGAAAGATACGGGTTTCGCCTGCCGTCCTGGGTGAACTCGCGCGCGTCATAAGCAACGAAACGGAATCCAGTCCCGTCCGGATCGAAAATCTGGCTGCAGCAGGTGCTGTAAAGGTTGCCTCCTGCGAGCGGCTTCATCGCATAGCTGATACCGATGAACGCCTCATCCTGGCTCAGTCCCGTCAGCTTCCACGGTACACCGCCCGCCTTGGCGTAGGCCGCAACGCTCAACCCCCACATCACGTTTGCACGACAGTTTCGTTCAAAGCTGTTTTCCCTGAGGATCTGCACCGGAATGTCCGACGGTGCACAATAGGCCTTCAGGAAGTCGTGGAAATTGAAGTTCTCCCCCTCGAAACACGAGGCCCAGTCCGGCGGCAGGTAAACCAGAGCGACATCGAAACTGCCCCGCACCCCTCTCAGCTTCGAAATGCACTGGAACAGATCGCCTGCTAGCTCCGCTTTCGCACCCGCCTGCGCATGGGCGTCCAAGCTGTCCGGCACGACGATCCGCACGCGCTCGTCCAACGGCGCGACGGGGACGCGGAATACGTCCGTAAAGCCCGGATAGTCCGGATAGTAGTTCTTCGCCTCCCTGGGCGACGCCGGCTTTTCCAGCTCCTTGACCAAGCCCTCAAGCTTTCCCAGATCGCGCTCCAGCGCCACCAAGGCAAACCGCAGCCTGCTTGGCGCCCCCAACTGCCGCCCGTAGGGACCGTGCCGGAGCAGACCCAGCAACGGGTGCTTGTGTCTGCCTCCCTCTGCAAACAGCAGCGTCGGCTCTTCCATCCTGGTATAGCCGGAGAGTTCTTCTCCGATGCGGCTCATGAAGCGAGCCTCCGCGCAAACGCTGTCCGACTCCCCAGCAGAAACACGGGGTTGCCAGTGTCCTCAGAGCCATCCGATACGGTCAGCGCAACTTCAATCCCTGTCTCGTCGGTATCCAGGATCAGCCGCACCCACGCACTCAAGAGCTCGTTGTACTTGCCGTTGAACCGATCTCGGCGACGCTGGTCCAAGAACTCCGTCGCGTCGTGCCGGCATCTGGCAGGCCAGATCCACAAGTCCGGATCGGTCACGAGCCATACCGCACCATTTCTCATGTCGATCGAAATGCGCGCCGCCTCGGCCCAGCGAACCTGCTCCGCGCGCGGATATTCGTCGGTAACCTCCGAAAACAGTCCCGGAACGATGCCACCGACTTTTCCCACAGCACGATGTAGAGCATCAAGTGGCCCGATATCCTCAGCATGTGGGTCTGCGATGAGAAATGAGGAAGAACGCGTCGTCCGCGACAGTACTGGCCGCGTGTTTGCAATCGCAGTGCAGATCGCCTCCTCCAGGAAACCCTTTACGTGCAAATTCTCAGCCGCCGTGAAATCCGATGGAACCTCCACGTCCCCTATCGACACGAGATTGTTTCCGAAATGCTCCTTGATCGTGTTCCTGTCGCCCCAGCACCACACGGCATCCGGCGACTTGGTTAGGATCAGGCGTCCGCGGGATTCGTGGCGCGCTTCACGCAGGTCCGTCCATTCCTGTGGTTTCCTGAATGAAAGGTACAGGCAGCGTCTCGGAAGGTCGCGGATCGGCAGTGCATTGAAGCGCAGCAGCGGCCGGCCTCGGCCACTCGCGGGCAGCGGGATATTCACGGACGCCGCGCCCGTCTTGTGTACCTTCGCATTCAACTCCTCAGGCTTCTCGTCAAGGTTTCGCCAAAGCCGCAGCATCAGCGCGTCAAATGTCTCGATCTCGACGTAACGCGCATTGACGCCTGTGTGTTCCGCTTCCTGCAGAAGCCACTCGACGCCGGGCGCTATTGCGCTCCCTTTCAGCCCGGTCCAGAATAAGCCGTGCGGGAAGGCATTGCCACCGTCCAGCACATTGTGCAGAACCTTCATGATGCTGGCGTCCCGGCCACTGTAGCCTGCGACGACAAGCCCGAACCGCCTTCCGGCGTTCACGAGGCACGCCGCAAGCTCGTCGTTTTGTTGCACGAGATCATCCGGCAGATTCTTTATGCTCTCGTAGCGGAAATCACCGTGCATCTTGCAGTAAATCGGGAATTCTTCGTTGTTCAATGCTGTATTGGCGGCGTGGGAGCCTTCCAGGTGAAAAGCCGCGATCGACTTCTCCCCCACTTCCGCAACGGACCTTTCGACCACGCTGTCAAAATTCGTTGTAAATACGGCCCTCGACAGACCGGACGCAATCAGCGCCCCCAAAACTCGGCTGCCAACTGATAGGGAGACCCGCTCTTCCGAGAGAATGGCTCTCAGGTAACGTCGTTGTCGTTCCCGGTCCGTGCCAAAAATTTTTTCGAAATAGATCCCATACTCGTCGTCCGCCCACTGCTCCGGAAATCCTCTTGCGTCCATGAAGCTCTGAATGCGCGCCTGAACGGCTTCGTTCTGCATATCTTGCCGCTCTATTTCCTGATTTTCCTCGCGGCAATAATGCCGACGTTTCAAATCCCATATAATGTCCGTGGCCGTCGGCAGCCCTGCTGATCGAGACGCACCTGCGCCAAGAAACCAAGCAAAGTTCTGCGGCCGTGCACAAAAGTGGCTCGTGAGTTCCGCCTGATCGATCTGTTTTGCCATTCGCTCACCGACCCCAAAGAAAGTGGCTTTGCCTTCATGGTGACGGGCGAGTCCTTCCGATTCCCGAACGATTGTCAACTAAGCGGATTGGGTGCTCGCACTTTGTTCGGTGAAACCTGAGGCCCCAGCGTCTTAGCCCGTCTGCCGATGCACCCGTTCGGATGGATCAGCCAAGAGACACCCGCCGATGCTCCCGGTGATCGCCGAGTGCATCTCGGGTTCGACCTCGCGGAGAACCTCGCCCAAGCGCTCCGTCTCGTCGGTTTGGGTATGGCAGGGTGCGACGGGATGGTCCTGCACGCGCGATTCGGGAATCGTGGGGACTTGTACAACCGGGGCGCCATGCGACGTCTGTAATATGATCGAACCGCGTGACCATTCGATTTCGGAATTTGTGTCAAGTAAATAATATGAATGATTACGGTGGGTTAGATGGCTATACTGCACAGGTATGGCGAAGTTCACCCACTGGGATATTCGCCGCATGGGGAACCGCAGCAAACAAGAGAATCCGAAGGTCATCACGCGCCTGCAGTGAAATTCAACCTCAGTAGAGATCCGAGTGCATCGTCCTCGGTGATCCCCGCGTCCCATCCGTAGGCCGCCGCGACTGCGGCATCGAGTGTCGCGTGAGCATCGGCGAGCCATTGCGGTCGGGCATTGTAGAGGTTGGTCAGCGTCCGGGCCTTCAGTTGCTTCACCGCCGCGTCATTGCGAGCGACCGGGCGCTTCGGATATCCGGGGACGGGCTCATCGACCCATTCAACCCATTCCAGCGGGTTGAGCCAGCGGTCGCGAAGTTCGGTGAGCCGCCGCGCGGCTTCGGCGATGGCAACAGCGCGCGGGTCGTCAGCGTAGTCCGCGGCCTTGATGTTTGGCGAGAGGCCCACCGGGAACGGGAAGGTCTGCAAGACTGTCGATGGATTGTAGACTGGATCGTTACCCACGCCGTGCCAGCTGCACAATCTCAACGACCATGCCTCGTGAAACCGGCTGTGTAGGATGCCGAACGTAACATCGTCGTCACGAGCGATGACGATTACCTTGCTATCTGGGACGACGCGTGCGTCCAACCAGACGAACAGCCGATGTTTGGCCACCCGAGCAGTGGCGACACAGCGGCTCAGTCCGTTGAGCGCCCGCCACATGCCCTGTCTCGGTTCAACGTGCCGCCACCAGTTGATGCGATACGCTTCTCGGCGGTTCCGCTGCCGCATCGGCCAGACACGTTCCTTGACGTGGGCGAAGGGCGCTTCAAAGAGCGCGGCATCGGCTTCGGACATGTTCCACCCGAAATCCACAATCCACTTGCCCGCCGGGCGGCGGGTCAGGTCCATGCCGTTGACCCAGGGTTTGAGAACATCGGCGTTGGGCTGCCCGTTCGGATTGGCCGGGAGGCGGAGCCATTCTCGAGCGAGATCACCGGGAACGTCGAACGGTCCACCCTTGGTATCGCCCATGAAGGCAACCCCGGTGTTCGCCGCGATGCGCTTCGCGCCGGTCAGGTCGATTCCGGTTCTGCCGCGCTTGGCCGTAAGGTCGGAATGGATTGCGTCGGCGGGTTGACCGTCGAGACGTATCTTCGGCCTATGTGTGTCGTCGGCGCCGGAGAAGCAGACCAAAGACACGCGCACCGCCGCGCCATCGATCACCCACGGCTCATCGGACCAAGCATCGAAGATCGGGCGTCCGTCGGTCGCGACCTGCAAGGACCTGCGGTTCGCGCCGCCGCGTATGGAATTCGTGGCGACGAGTCCGACGCGCGTCGCCCTGCCCGATGCGATGTGCGCGCCCGCCTTTACGAACCAGTAGCAGACGAGATCGGCTTCCGGCGGCACGCGGCCCTTCCACGCGGCGAACATGCGGGCGACGTAACCCTCCCCCAGCCCGCCGATCAGCAGCTTGCCGCCGAGGAACGGCGGATTGCCGATCACTGCGTCGACTTCCGGCCAGTCAGGTTCTCCGCCCCCCGGCACAAGGATCGCGTCCCGGCATTCGATGGTGTCGAGCGGATCGAGGATCGGATCGGTCGAATTGCTGAACCCGTTGCGCCGCATCCACTGGATTTCGCCGATCCACACCGACACGCGGGCAAGTTCCGCCGCATAGGCGTTGATCTCGATGCCCTTCACGTTCGCCGGGCCGACCGCCGGGAATTCGCGCGCAAGGCCGAGTGCCTCCGCTTCAAGCTGTACCCGGTGCTCGATGTCCTTGAGCGCGTGCAGCGCGAGATAGAGAAAGTTCCCCGACCCGCAGGCCGGATCGAGGACAGTAAATTTTCGCAGTCGTTCGAGGAAGGCGCGGAGCGCCTGGTCCGCCTGCCGTCGCAGCCGCGTTTGCGCTGCGGACGAGCCCGCTGCGTCCGCGCGCTCGATCGTGTCCATAATCCTGGCCTTTGTCGTCTCCCATTCGGCGAGCAGCGGACGGACGATCACCGGATCGACGATCCGCATGATCTTGTCCCGGTCAGTGTAGTGCGCTCCGAGCTGCGAGCGCTTGTCCGGGTCGAGACCGCGCTCGAACAGTGTCCCCAGGATCGACGGGTCGATCTCCGACCAGTCGAGCGCCGCTGCCTTGAGCGACGTCTCGATCCCCTGTCGGTCGAGCGGCAACGCTGTGTCGCTGTCGAACAGGCCGCCGTTGAACCATGCCACCGGCTCGAACCCGACATCGCCGCCCGTGGCCATCGCGCCGAATAGTCGCGAGGCGTAGTCCGCGAATTTCTCAGGATCGCCCCGTGTGCGTTCGAGCATCCGGGTGAACATGTCGTCGGGCAGCAGGCCCACGTCCTCCGCAAACATGCAAAACACTAGCCGGTTCACGAAATGCGCCACCGTCTGCGGATCATGGCCGCGATCTCGCAAGCCTTGGGCAAGCTCCGCGAAGGTCGCCGCCGCCCGCTCGGTCACGGTCTGCCGCGTCTCGCCGGGACGCAGTCGCTCCGGGTCCGACATCGCCCACTTGAGCTTGTCGCGGATCGCGCCGTCGGCGAGATCGTCGAGCGTGAACTCGTGGGTCACACTCACGCTGTTCGTCCAGTTCGTGCGGATGCGGAACCGCACCATGTCCGAGACGATCAGCAGTGGCGGGTTCTCCAACGCGAGCGCGTACTGCCTCAGCTGGTTGAACGCCGCGTCGAGATCGGCGCGGCGGCCTTTGTACTCCCACGCGAAGCAGCCGCGTTTCCACACGTCGGCCCAGCCGTCGCCGCCGGTGTCCTTTCGCGCGCCGCGCTCGAAGCAATACCACTCGCCCGCGGGGTCGGCTTCCGCCGGTGTCGGTTCGGTGAGCAGACGGCACAGGTCGATGAAGTGCTCCTGTGAGGCCGAGCTCTCCTTCAACTCCGAGGCTCGCCACTTGGCGATGAACGCGCCCGGCGTCATGCTGTCCGAGGGAGCCGCGCGCCGTATGCGCGGTGCAGCTCGTATTGTTCAACTGAACGGCGCACGCTCGCCTGCTCCGATTCGGTGTCGCTCCATTGTGTCCAGCAAGATGCAGTCCCGCTTCGCTGGCCGCAAGACGCGCAGCGTGACAGTCGATCGTCGGCGATGTCGCTCCGTGCCGCCAGTGGTCCCGAGTCGCGAAGCGCCTCTCGTCCGCAATGTTCGACGAACACGCCGCCTCGATTGCCGTCGTCGGGTTTCGCCCCGGACGTGGGCGATGCTGGCGTTGGAATAGTGGAGGTTGTGTGTGCTCTGTCGCAGCGGGAGCAGGACAGCCAATAGCGATCAAGGGCCGCATCACTTCGTTCCCGGGAATGTTGCCGTCATGTAGCTTTCAAAACGACCGCGGCGATTTGGGGCGGCGGTCGGAAGCGGGGCGAGAGAAGGAACGAGGCAAGCGTTGAGCGGATCGCGCGACAGAGAGGTAGAAAGGTACTGGGCCGGACTCTCCGTGCTCGACCGGCTGACGGAACCCGGAATGGAGCTTTCGAGCGGTGAAGTCAGCGCGCTCCTCGGGACGAAGAGCGTGAAGGGAATCGGTGCGGCGCTGTCCGGATCGAGGAACACGCTGTTCGGTGCCGGAATCCGGATGGAGGAGGCGGCAATCCGGCGGACGGTGGGCGGCCGGAGTGTCTGGACTGCCGGACCGCGGATCCGACAGGCGATCCATGTCCTCGAACAGGAACGCTACTGGTGGAAAAGCGGCGGCGAGCGGAACGATGTACCGCTCGATGAGGCGCGACCGGGAGAACCGGCGCTGGTCCTTCGGGCGTTGAAGTCGCGGGGCAACGTCTATCGGATCGACGGCGGGATGGCAGAGCTGGACGAGATCCTGGACGACGATGGATACGTGATCGGAGACGGCCGGCGCGAAGCGATCGGGGAAGTCTTCGTCGCCCGGATCGAGCCGGGAGCGGACGGTCGGGAGCATCCGGTGCCCGATGGCTACGGAGAGAATGGGATCTGGGTGCGCGGCGAATACGATTACGCCGAGCCGCGGGTACCGGGCGCTATCGGGACGGGACTGTGGTCGACCATGATCGCCTGGGTCGGCGAGGCGAACTGGGTCGAGCGCCGGATCGCGTTGGTGGATGTACAACGCCAGGTGGCGAAGGTCCGTGCGGAAAGCAGGCACGCGTTCTCCGGGGACGCAATGGAATGCTGGCGGAACGCCGAGATGGGGATCCGATTCCGATATGTGAGTTGGATTGGTGCGCGCGGGCTGGACGGTCCGCGCCACGCACCCCCGCTGCGGATGCGACTGCGATGCTGGTACGACGTGGTGATCGGGACGGCGAGCGGCAAACGCATCGTGTTGCGCGAACAGGGGCTGCGCGGCGACGAGGCGCGTACGACGAGCCGGGCGATCGAGCGGTGCCGCGATTCACAGGACATGGGGTCGGGAGAACCGGTCGAGGTCCAAGAGTTCCGGGTATCGAAGAAACAGCCCCGGCCCATGCCGGAGGATCGATAGGCGAAATTTGCGAGGACGAGCACGGTCGCCGGCACGAAAAGCCTTCGTGGGAAAGGGATGCAGTGAGCAGTTCGATTCGCTCGACTTCGGGAGGGAGAGGGTCGGTTTGGGCATGGGGAACAAGGCGCGGCTGCGTCGCGGCCCGTCGACCATCCGCATTCGCCTTGATGACTGATTGTGGAGGCAAGATCAGAGATCAATAGTTTTTTCTTTAATCACAATCGGTTAGTAGATTTTCCCGCATTTTTTTCTGTTAACGGCGGCGGGATTATGCGCCAGAGCGGCGGAGCAAGAATGTACCACGAGGTTCGGCGGGGGCCGGAACGATGTCGCCGTCCGCGCGGGCCCGGAACCGCTCGACCACATAGCGGTCGTCGGCCAGGCCGGTGCCGAAGAAATGAACCAGGAACGTCTCCGCCGTGTTGCCGGGCATCACCATGGCTGCCGTCATGGTGCCGTCTCCTTCGTGCCAATGAGGGAAAACGGCGGACGGACGCCCTCCCCCGGACACCCGACCGCCGCGCCGCTCACGGCCGGACCTCCCCTCTCGGCGGTGCAGTGCGGGCAGATGGAGACCGAGACGGGAGGCGGGTGAAGAAGGAGACCCCGCCGCCGCCGGCCCGGTCAGGTCCCACTCGTGAGAGAACTCATGAGCGCTGTGTTGCAGTGAGGGGCGTGAGGGTGCGGTTGTCGCGAAGGTGTCGTGGGACCGCGGAACCAAGAAGACAGAGCGCAGATCGCGCTATAGTGACCCTCGTGTCAGAAGACATGACGGCAATGAGAATGTCGGTTACTTTCGCCGGGTGTCTGCACCGGTGCGGTTGCGAATAACAATGGCAAAGAACTGCAATGTAAGAGAATCGAGGTATTCGCGAGAGACCATCACGCTCGCGCCGCCGCGCTCCGCCGACCCTTGGGCATGGCTGGAGGTCGTGGACGAGGCGGCGAATCGAGTTGCCTGCGCCGGGGGCCGTGCGAATACACTCCTGACCGCATTGCGCTGAATCACCACGGAACCGAATGCTCGAACGCCTTGAGTTGGAAAATGTCGGTCCGGCGCCGGGGATGGTGCTGGATCTGCAACCTCGGTTGAATCTCATCACCGGCGACAACGGGCTCGGCAAGAGCTTTCTTCTCGATGTCGCATGGTGGGCGCTGACGCGGAGATGGCCCCGGGACTTGAATCCTCGCCTGACCTCCGGCTATGCGGCGCGCCCGACGAGTATCAAGAGACCGGCGAAGTTGCGTTTCGATCTGACGACTGATGCCGGAAGAAGCAAGAGCTTCGAGAGCACATACTCTGCCCGGGACGAGAGCTGGACCGGACAACCCGGAAGGCCGTGGAGCCCCGGACTGGTCATCCACGCACACGCAGACGGCGGATTCTCGGTCTGGGACCCGGCCCGGAACTATTGGCGGAGAAGGGGGAATATCGACGTCCAGGATCGGCTTCCGGGTTACGTGTTCTCTCCAGGGGAAGTTTGGACCGGGCTGGTCGTCGCGATCGAGGGTAAGGAGACAAGAGTTTGCAAGGGTGTACTGGATGATTGGTCGAGCTGGATTCGGGAGAAGGGAGAGAGCGAACGCCGCATGGCGGAGGTCGTCGGCACGCTAACGGTGCAGGGAGAGTCCCTGGAAGTGGGTCCGCTCCTTCGGCTTTCAGTCGATGACGCGCAGGACATTCCCTCAATCAGGACCGAGTATTCCGACGCGGTTCCCATCGTCCACGCGTCATCTGCGGTCCGCAGGATTATCGGCCTGGCCTACATGTTGGTCTGGTCCTGGAGCGAACATGTCCGCGCCGCGGAACAGATCGGCGTCAAGGTCGCCGGGCAGGTTATTCTGCTGTTCGACGAAATCGACGCGCACCTTCACCCGCGATGGCAGCGCGCCATCGTGCCAGCCATTCTAAGGGTGATGGACGGCCTTACTAACGGTAAGGCGGGTATACAGCTCATCGCGGCCACCCATTCTCCGCTCGTTCTCGCCTCGGTGGAGCCCCACTTCGAGGAAGACCGCGACCGGCTGTTTCACCTGGATATCCGCGATGGCCGGGTGCAGCTCGACGTCGTGCCCTGGGCGGCACAGGGAGACGCGCTCAACTGGTTGGTGTCGGACGTCTTCGGACTGCGGCAAGCACGGTCGGTCGAGGCGGAATGCGCCATCGAGGCGGCGCAGGCATTCATGCGCGGCGATGCGCAGCAGAATCCAGAGAATCTGAGAGAAGCCCAGGCGATCCACGAGGAACTTCAGCGCGTGCTGGCCGGGCACGATCCGTTCTGGCCGCGTTGGGTGATGTCCATGGAGCGCCAGGGCGGCGGGGAATGATCCGTTTCGAACGCGTTGCCGAGCCGGCCGACTTCGACCGGCGGGCCAAGACGCCGGGCAACGCATGGCTTGCAGCCAATCCCGGCGGCGGGCGTCCGAGGGACTACTGGACTCCGTTCAAGGCGGAGCTCGCAGAGGGCTTCCGGAACCTTTGCGCCTACTCGGCGATGTACGAGCCGGTCGGGACCGTGGACCACTTTGTAAGCTGCGACGAAGACCGGTCGAGGGCCTATGAGTGGGAGAACTACCGGTACTGCGCGGCGTGGATCAATTCGAGCAAGAACAATGTCCTGGCGGGCGACATGCTGGACCCGTTCGAGATCGAGGACGGATGGTTCGAACTCCATCTCCCGTCCTTGCATTTGCGGGTGTCGGACGCGGTTCCGGAAGAGTTTCGCGAGCGTGCCGAGTATGTACTGGTCAGGCTGCATCTGCGCGACGACGAGCGGGTCATGCGTCAACGCAGAGAGTGGTACCGCATGTATCAATGCGGCGAAATTTCCCAAAATGGTCTGGAAGGGAAAGCGCCGCTGATCGCGGCGGCCATCGAGAACGCCGGCATGATTTAGCCAACGGCTGCTGGTAGGCTTGACGAAATCATGAGTGATAGATGCGCCTCTTCGTCGGAGAGAAGCTGGAAGGCCGCGCTATCTCAATGTGCAGAGCCACGAAAGGCAGTGATACTTCCTAATCAAACAGAGAGATTGAATAGCATGGATACATGATCATTCTCGGGTGACCGAACTTCAAGCGGTGTGGAGAGCTGAGTTGACAACCCTACGCTTTATTTCGAAGAAGTCTTCCCGGATAGAGGACCAAGTCATATTTGTTCACGGTCTCTCTGGGCATATCGATAAGACTTGGACAACTACGGCGAGCGGTTCCGCGGAGGTTTGGCCGCTTTGGTTAGAGGACCACGTACCTGGTGTCGGTCTTTGGCTCGTAGGATACCCTGCAGCAATGACGGCTTGGGGCGGATATGCGATTTCCATCCCAGACCGCGCCACCAGTATTATGGCCCGCCTCTTGACAGAATCAGCCCTAACAGAAGGAAACATTAACTTCGTTGCCCACAGTCTCGGGGGTCTCGTTGTTAAGCAAGTTCTTCGCAATGCTGAGGGACAGGCAAGCAACGATCAAAGAGCAAGAGACTTTCTTGCCCGCGTTAGCCGAGTCGCATTTCTCGGAACACCTCATCGCGGTACAATGCTAGCAAACTTATCTAAGATGCTATCGCCGTTTCTTAGGCCCACTGAAACAACCGGCGAACTGACTTCGGGCAGTGCCCAACTTCGAAACTTGAACCACTGGTACAGACATTATAGTTCGGCGAATGGCATCAGGACCCTAAGTCTCGCCGAGACACGCCCCGTGAGAATACTTGGGTTCGCCGTGGGCAAGCCTGTGTCCCTGGATAGTACGGATGTTGGGCTACTTGATACGCCCATCGGTGTTGACGAAGACCACAAGAGCATATCTAAACCGACCGATAGAGAAGCTGAGGTTTATGTCCATATTCGAGATTTTCTACGTGCTCCCCGTGCAACTCCACTGCGGGTAACGCGAATTGATGAAGCGCTCGAGAGGAACGCCAAGGAACTTCAGAGACTCGCATCCCACTCGGAAGAACAGAATTTGGCGATTGCTGAATTGGGACGGAGGATTGCTCAAGGCACAGCGACGCAAGAGTCACAAGCTACCATCATTGACGCCGAAGTTAAACAAAGGTTAGAGCGAATACGCAAGTGTCGCTTCTTTGCTGAATTTCCAGCGTTGCAGGAAACGCGAAGCCTTGTGAAAAATCTGATGGAGGGAGACCTCACGCAGGCGAGTGAGGAACAGAAGGGTACAGCTCTCGCTTGGTGTGCCCGGTTCCTCTCCGGGGAAGATCACGCTGAGGCAGCATCACTTTTAGACCACATTGCCGCCGGCCATGCCGAGGTGAGTGGGATCGCACGGGGCGCCGTGGCAGCGGCAGCCGGTGATCTGGATAGTGCCATTGCGGAACTCTGCGCAATCGGTACACCAATATCACATGGTGCAGCCTACATTCAAGTGCTTCGAGCGAAGGGCTTCAAGCAGGCAGACGGTTGGTTACAGAAATCTAGTCTAAGAATTAAGGATCTCGATGGCGATAGCCAGTTCCAATACATTAGAAGGGCTTTAGAAGACGGTTGTTGGGATGCTGCACTCGCAGTCGCAAGTGTACTGACCGATGAGGATTGGGAGCGATCTCCTGGGTTAATGCGTGTGAGCGCTGACGCCCTCCTTATGCAAGCTGTTCCTAGTGAATTGAGAGAAGAGCTTCTAGCTCAGGAGATGCCATTCGATGCCGTAAAATTTCCTCTGCGTGGCGAAGCAATTGCTCTAGAGCGTCGAAGAAGAGCTCTGGTGTTGTATGAGCGATTTGGTGCGATCGCATCTTCCCTAGGTCTTCCCCAAACTTCCGGACTCATGAACGACAAAGCTCTTTGGTTACGCCTTGTCGACCCCGAGTATGCAGAAGAAGCTCGTTCCGAGTTGTTGGAAAGCATAGCTGAGCCGTCAATGTTTTTGCGGCGCCTAGGATTGGGATTGCAGTTTGGTGTTGATATTGACCTCGAATGGGCAGAGCGCGAGGTTGATCGGCAAACTGCATTAAGCGGAGGCGCGTCGCCCGATGCTGCGTACGCACGACTTGCTTTGGCGCTCAGCAAGACTAGCCATGAGGCAGTAGTGGCTTACATCGATGAACACAGGGAACAGTTGGCTAGGCATCTTGAGCGGAGGGGGCTCCACTTCATTGAGATTGAAATGCTTGCGAATGCCGGACAAGTTGCAAAGGCTGAAAAGCGCTTGCAGGAAGCCGCTAGTAGGGGGCTATCAGAGAGAGACGTAGCACGGCTACGGCGTGAGCTGGCCGAAGCGTCCGGCGGAGACCCGATTGTGCAGAGATTGGCAGCGTACGAAGAGAACGGCTCGATTGTCGAGCTACGATTGTTGATCAATGCCTATGGGGACGCAGAGGAATGGCAGAGCGCTTGCGAGTATGGCGAGAAGCTTCTGAAAGAAAGTGGTGATCTTTCAGACGCTCGTCGCTATTTGATCTCTTTGTACAACTGCGAAAGACATGACGAGGCATTCGGAGTACTGGAGAGATACCCTGCTGTTTGGGCTCAGGACAGCGCCATGAAGCTGTTGCGGGCCCATCTTCTTTTCAAATGTGGGAGGCTCTCTGAAGCCTTGGACGGTGTTAATGAATTACGACAATACCAGGACTTGCCTGAAGCTCGCCAGCTACAAGTGGATCTGGCGGTGGTCTCGGGAGATTGGGAGTCGCTGCAAGCGTTTGTCGAAAGTGAATGGAATGCAAGGTCGAACCGCATGCCAGTAGACCTTTTGCGAGCTGGCCAAATTGCACAACACATCGGTGCTGCGCGGGCCGTAGAACTTGTACACGAGGCAGCGGAGCGCGCGCCCGCGGATCCAAACATACTTGTGGGATGTTATCAACTAGCAACAGCGGCAGGATGGGAGGGTAGTGCTAAGGTACACTCTTGGATAGAACGAGCCGTGGAACTCTCTGGCGGAGACGGCCCTGTTCAAGCCATGAGTATTGACGAACTGTTTAGGAGAAAACCGGATTGGGAGAAACGAGAGTCAAATGTATGGGAATTACTTGAGAAAGGGGATGCGCCAGTCTTCGCTGCCGGTCAGGCATTGAACCGTTCCTTGCTCAGCCTTTATCTGATGCCTGCTTTGACAAATATGGCGGAACGCGATGTTCGCCGTAGATCTATGGTGTATGCCTTTAGCGGCGCAAGAGAGAAGCTGAATGTACAGCCCAAGGTTGTCGCGATGGAGGCCACTGCCCTTATCACGACCGAGTTCCTAGATATACTTGGTCATTGTATCGACGTATTCGACAACATCGTCATTCCTCATGGCACTCTGGCTTGGCTCTTGAGTGAAAGAGCTAGAATATTGTTTCATCAACCTAGCCGGGTTGATGCTGCAAGAGAACTTCGCAAGATGCTCGCGGATGGGCATTTGAATGCCTTTGATGGTAATAATTCTGCGCCAGAGAAGCTGACCAGCGAGGTAGGCCCATCACTGGCGGCACTAATCTCCGACGCTGCGTCGGAGGAACGGCCCGATACGCGGCAAAGGTTTGTAGTTCGCGGCGGTCCCGTGCACAAAGCGAATACCTTGATGAAGGAGGAAGCTGACTTAAGTGAGTATCAAGCGTACCTTTGCAGCTCCAGCGGTGTCGTTAAAAAGCTCCTGAAAAAGGGCGTCTTGACGCGACGGGAAGCAAAGGACGCGTGCGCCGCGCTGAGTGTTCGGGAAGTGCCGTGGCCGTCGGAGCCGGAGTTAGAGGACGGCGCTATACTTTATTTGGATGACCTAACTACATCACATCTTCAGTTTCTGGGACTACTATCGAAACTTCATCACGCTGATATCACGGCGTTTGTTTCGCACAGCGAAATCGAGGAGGCCGACGCACTGATTGGCTATGCTGTAACGGCGAACGAGGTTGTAGCAATTGTGGATAGGCTTAGACTCCGGTTACGGGAGGGTATCGAAAGCGGAAAGGTTCGACTTGGAACGGCCACGCGTAGAGACGATGAGGCTGATGGCGGCTATGTTTCTTCGCATCCTACCATGGATATGCTGCGACTGGTTGGTGATGCGGATGTCGGAGTGGTGGACGACAGGGCTATCAATCAACATGCGTCGATTTCGCTGGGAACTACGGCACGACCGCTGCTAACTACAGTAGATTTGCTGGATGTTCTATTAGCAAACGGCGCGATAGACGATGATCGAAAGCACGATGCGCTGACAAAGTTGAGGCGTGCTAACTTCGCGTTGACTCCGATAACGGCAGGGGAGGTGAACTCATTTGTCGCTAATTGCAAAGTGAGAAACGGTGTTCTGGAGGAGACTGGAGAACTCAAGACCATCCGAGAGTCTGTGCAGCGCATACGTATGTGTAATGTTCTTCAGTCGCCCAAAGAGCTGATTTGGTTGAACGGGATGATAGAGGCCTGCCTGTACTGCTTGAAGGAACAGTGGAAGGATGGCTTGGATGAGGCTTCTGCCCGGGCCATATCGGATTGGCTACTTACAATTGGTGATCCGAGGGGATGGACACACCGCCTGGATCAGAACGTGGAAGAGTTGACGGAGCGTTATCGGAACTGGCTCTTGATGCTAATGCTGGTACCTACTACGCAGCCGAAGGCCGTTAAGGAAGCCTATTGGAGGTGGTTCGAGGAGAAATTCCTTCTGGTACTGCAAGAGGAGGAACCGGATACGTATCGCTTTCTTGTAGAATGGGCCGAGGAACATGTTGCGGAAAGCGTATTGGCTTATCAGCAAGGGTCGGACCAAAGCGATGGCTAGGATTGCGACAATTCCTATGTTGGTGGCTGCTGCATTTGAGTTCTTGCCGCCTCGACTGAGAAATTCATTATTGGAGGAGAAGCAATTTGTGGAACGCTGGGACCTTCCCGGCATAGCCGGTGTAACACTGGGTAGGGATGGTCCTTCCTTTCATCGAGATCACTTTTACGCTGGCATTCGTGAAGCGATGCGCCGGCAAGGAAATGAAATTTCAATTAGCGATGACAAATCGACTGTCTGGCGGGTCAGTGCTCAGACAGTGGCGGAAGGTCTTGCAATTGTCGTTAGGAATGACGACAGCCATTTGCCAATTGGTGATCATTCAGGTTTATCGGAGGACCAGTCAGTCCGCAGAGCATGGTTGGACAGGGTGGGTCGTGAAGTGAATCTTGACACTGACGTAATTGAAACGTGGAAAGATAGGATGGTCAGCGGACCATTGGACGATCGGGAGTTTGCGGAACTGAGCGATGAGCTAGAGTTAACGCCGGTTCGCAGTTTCCGTAACTTGCGGGCAGGCATTTCCCGTGGAAGCATCGACTTGGCAACTCTGGTTCAGGGTACACGGCGCTACTATGACCTTCTCGTGGGATCTCTTGGTTCATCAACTGAAGTGCCGAGCTATGTCAGGGATGGTGCGGCGCCGGCAATCAAGAGGCTTCAAGAATGGGATGCTACGTTGGGGTTTCTGCATTCTTTGTTAATGTGTTCAAAAGGCGATATATCGAAAGAGATTCGGATTAACAAGCTGAATTCAAAAGAATTGGTGCGAATTTACGAATGGCTGACCAACCAGGGCGATCCGATATCGCAGCTTGGAGCAATAGAGGTGGCGCTCCGGAAGATTGAGGAACATCGAGAACTTGAACCTTATATAGAGCAGATGGTAGAGCGTTTCATTGATGATGACCCAGAGCACAGCGGCGGTCGTTTTTCGTTACTTTCGGCAATGATTGTGTTGGTGGGTTCGGAACTTAGTAGGAGACGCATTTTAGAGGGGGTTCCTCCCTTCTATCGCAAGCAAGCAGCGATCGCGCAGGCGTCGTTAATCATTCGGGCCATTTACGGATCGGGGGTAGATTCAGCCAGTGTTGTTGAGTGGTCGAGTACGTCTGGTTTCGGACATACATTCTTTTTGCAAGGTTTGGTCGACCTTCGCAGGGAACCGCGTTGGTTGCCCGATTTTGTGGATCCCTTTCAGATGCGGGCGGAGTTCATCGGGCGAGTGACAAACGCTGTGGAGCTATGCGAAGGGAGAATCAAGTCGGGCTCACTGCGTAGTCTCGTGATTGGAGAAGAGTCAAAACTTGCATTGGCGGTGGCTTGGCCATTTCGGAGTTTGCCGGGTCCGTTGGAGGGGCACATTGGGACTGCACTTCCTGAGATTCCAGAAGGGCTGTTGAAGGGGGTGGCGTCTGATCTTGAAGCCGAACAATTGGAACCCAATTCTTTTGCTGGCCTCGTAAACATGGCGTTCCTATTCAAGATGCCTATTAGCCACGCGGACTTAGCCGCGAGAGCCCTACGTAGGGTCAGGTACTCGATCCAGAATGCGGAAGACGATCACAGTGTGTTCGGGTTGATAGGAGGCCTGGCGACCGTGGCCGCGGTCACCCGCGCCGCCGATCTTGCTGGAGAGCTCCGCGTATTGGTGCGAGTTATGCGGCGGAAAAAACTACTGAACGCCGAGCCTGAAGATGAAATGCGGGTTGGAATGGTAGCTGCCGCATCGCACGAGTGTGTAGATGACTGGGCGCGCTTTGCGGGCGAATGGTTGACCGAAATCGCATTCGAGGTCGTGGAGGAGGAAGCCGCACAGCGGTTCTTGCCGAAACTCGCTCGTCTGGTTCGGGCGGAGCCAGCGTTGGCTCGTCATTGCGCAGCGGCTGAGGCTGCGCTCGCGAGTGTTGCTAGGTGGTGAGACTGTCGATGGTCGTGGTCATTGCTCAGGGACAGGAAAGGTCCGGTGTAACGGCTCTTGGGACAACAATCTATGCCGGCTCCGACGGAGCGATGTGCGCCCCGATACTGTCCCCGACGCGCGAACCTGAGGCCTTCACGGATTCATTGGCGAGGTGCGCATAGCGCGCGGTGGTCTGGACCTGCGTGTGACCGAGAAGTTTTCCGATCATCGAGAGGCTCTCACCGAGGGCCAGGGCGCGGGACGCAAAGGAATGGCTTAGATCGTTCGGCGTTAGGAAGACGGTCGAGTGCGGTGTGCTATGCGGTATCCAGATCCCGTTCAATGCTATCGCCGATGCGGGCAGCCGAAGCCTTCACCGTGTCCCGGGCAAGGTGGGCATACCGGGCGGTCGTCTGCACCTGCGTGTGACCCAGCAGTTTCCCGATCATCGGCAGGCCCTCGCCCAGCGCCAAGGCCCTGCTGGCAAAGGAATGTCTGAGGTCATGAATGCGGACATCGGGCAGTTCGGCCCGCTCCCGGATACGGCGCCAAGGGTGCTGGAGATCGGTGAGATGCGATCCGGCTTTCTTGCCCGCGATCACCCAGGGATTGTCGTCGTCGCGGGATAGACCGGCGAGAAGCCGCACGGCCGAAGGTGCCAGCGGCACCGCCCGGCCTCCGGTCTTGGAATCGGGTAACCGCAACTCGCCGGCGTCCAGATCGACATGGTCCCACTGAAGCTTCTGGATCTCCGAGAGCCGGCAGCCGGTCAGCATCAGCAGCCGGACCGCCACGACCGCGGAGCGCGTTTCCGAGCCGTCCTCCAGGATTTCGTCGAGGACCCTGCCCAGGCGCCTGAACTCCTCGGCGCTGAGGAACCGTTCACGCTTCTCTTCCTTGAACCGCTTGACGTGCAGGCAGGGGTTCGAGCCGTCGGGACGCAGGCCCCACACTTCCGCCATGTTGAACATCTTGGACAGCACGCCAAGGGTGCGGTTGGCCTGGTAGGGCGTCTTGCGCATCCCATGGTGCAGCTCGGCGATGTCGCTCCGCCGGACCTCGGTCACCCTGCGGTTGCCGATCTTGGGGTCGACGAAGAGCTCCACCGAACGCCTGTACTCGTAGGCCGTGCTCGGCTTGCAGTGGTCGGGGACATACTCGTCGAGGAAGCGTTTCCCCAGGGCCTTGACGGTCGCCGCCTTGCGACCGGCGTCCCTTTGCGCGGCGGGGTCGCCGCCGGCCTTGGCCTCGGCGAGCAGGACCATCGCGCGCTTGCGCGCCTCTTCCGGGGTCATGGCCGTGACGGGACCGAGGGTGATGCGGCGGAGCTTTCCGCTGGCACGGAACTGGGCGACGAAATACTTGCGGCCGGAAGCCCGGACCCGCAGCCCGAAACCGGGCAGTTCGCGGTCCCAGTAGAAGCGGTCCGATCCGTCGCTCCCGATCCCGTCGACGGCTCGTTTCGTGATCTTGATCTGTGCCGGCATGGGGTCCCCGAAACTGTCTGGTCCGGGAATCAGTCTATCACGCTGGGAATCACATGGGAATCACCGGAACGGGTATTCAGGTCGCCGCCGGTCGGCAGCAGGTGGGGAAGGGGGCGCTCCAGTATCCTCATAACCCATTGTAATATAAGGTAATAGTCGGCGATGGTTGATAGCAGGAGACAATAGGCGGCTGTGGCGGAATCATCCTTAGGCAAACTCATAACCTGAAGGTCGTAGGTTCAATACTTGGCCATGTCACGCGTCCCCCTCTTTCAGGATCAGGGCACTTCGACCGTCCGGCGGGGCTTCAGTCCAGGTCGCGTCGTCACGGACCTTTCCCGTTCTTGATCTTCAGGCGCCCGTCGATTCACTGCCAAGATTCTCATTCTTTCAGTAAGTCTCTTGTGTACTCATCATCTTTACGGTGCCGGTCCGCCCACTCCGCCCTGAGGGACTCCATGACAGATTCCAATTTGTCACGGTTTGATGCATTGATTTCGTGCCCCCGGCCAGAAGTCGGGTTACGCGGGTTGTACAGCGTTACTGAAATCCTCGGTCCGTCGCTGACCCGCCACTTTTCCCCGAGCTTTGCCAAGATCTCGACTTCCTTCCGGATTTGGGAAGCAAGCTCAGCTAGGTCTTCGGAGGGGCCGCCGGCGTCAACGTCAGGTTGTCGAGAAACTTCGAGCGGCGCGTCGACCGGAGCAGCTGACCTAGATTCAGTGGAGGCCGGAGGTCCCGTTTGGAGATCGAGCTTCTCCGTGCCCAGGGCCTTCGTTTGGGAACCGGTTTGCAGGCGCTCAGGGGCCGCATTCTCATCCGGCTCCAAATTGGGGGCTGGGGCAACCTGAACTGGACCCGTTCTGTCGCTGCCGGTGGCGTCCACCGGGCGAGAATCGTCGGTGAACCAACCTTTTATGACTTGAAGATTCACTAATGCGGTCGTCAAAGCCGCGATCAATCCGATCCCAAGGACGCCCTTCTTCCACCACGCTTGGATAACCACATCAGGACCTGAAACGGTCCACTGTTTCCTTGGTCCACCAACCGGAGCAGCTGACCCAGATTCGGTGGCGGGCGCGCCGATCACCTGCATGAGATCCTCAATGACACGGTTCAGATTCTCGCTCGAGGAAATAGCAACACGGTCTGCCAGCATCGGCGAGGCCTCCCGTACCACCTCGGCGTCGATGTTGTGCCAGATGGGCAAGATGACCTTGACGGCGTCGTGCTCTCGGGAGGCTAGGCCGTCCAATTCCCTCTGTGGCCATTCCTTGTTCAGGAAGTGTTTGCTGATGACAACGATGCCAAATTTCGAATGCGTCAAGCCTCGATCGATGGATCTGCGTAGGCTGTCGCCGACCTTCAGCGTGGACTCGTCGAACCACACTCGCAGGCCGCGCTGTTCAAGGCCCTCGGCCAGTGGCCTTACGAAGTCGTCCTTGTCTTCGCTGGCGTGGCTGATAAAGACATCCCACTCGCCATCCGACGGGAAAGGACGGGTGGCTTGTCCATATGGGTCACCCGCCGCTCTTGGTCTTGCGTCGCCATCGGCCGTCAAGATGCACCCTCCACTCCAATCATCCGAGCTGACCTGACCCCCTTAGCTCCCTCATTCATAAGGAGAGTCCTGATTCTGCATAGCGCATTGTCGATGGGTTGGCACGCGCCCGGACGGAGGCTTGAGGCGGAGCTCGGCTACGGGCTGGGCGTTGCGCCGGCGCCGGGCGTGGCGACCCCCTAGGCGGGTCTCTCGCCCGGGGCTGCGGCTGGCCGACGGCAGTGCGGTGCTCAAGCTGAAGACGCCCGGCGCGGTGGAGCAGTTCATCCTCACGCCCGGCAGGGGTTCGACACCGGGGACGGGGTGCTGGCGCAGTACCACCTGCTGCTGAATCCCGGCCCCTTTCTCGCCCGTCTGCGGGAGGCCCATGCGGCGGTCGTCGGGACGACGTCTCGGCGGGGCGGGGGTCGGGGGGGCGGAGAATTGCTGAAGGCGATGGAGGGGCTGGCGACGAAGAAGAAAATGCCGCAGATCGCGCTCGAGGTGTACGGCGCCGATATGGTGGTGGAGAAGTGTCTGGAGTCCGACGGCGACCTGCGCGCCCGGGCGCACGGACTGGTGAAGTAGGCGCGGCACCTGATGAATGACGGCTATCTCGACCTCGCGGCGGGCCGCCGCCACCGCCACTGAGCGCGGCCCCCCCGGACCTAGTATCCCGATCGCCGTTGCCCGCATTTCTTGCTGTGCGATCCCATGGAAAACGGCCTCGTCGCCCGCATGCGTAGGGCCGCCCGTGGTCAACTGCCAGCGGAAGTGAGTGCTGGCAAGATGTGCCGAGACTTGGGACGATTCGGGAATAGCGGGAGGTGGCGGCGCGTGACGCGACATTTCACGTCACATTATAGATTGAATCCGGTGACTAAGTGATTACGGGTTTCTACTGCGGGAACAGAAATACAAGAAAAGCAGGCATTTAGTCCGTTAAGTTGCATAAGAGTGGCGAAGATCATGGGGCCGGAGACTTGTCGGCGCAGGACGCCAGGCAGCATTGCTACAGAATCTCGGCCGCGATGCTGTCGGCAACTCGCTCCGCCGCCTCATGGATCGAATCGCGCGCCAGGTGGGCGTAGCGGGCCGTCGTCTCGATATCGCTGTGCCCGAGCAGCTTGCCGATCACCGGCAGCGTCTCGCCGAGTGCCAGCGCGCGGGACGCAAAACTGTGACGGAGGTCGTGCAGCCGGACGTCATCGAGGCCGGCCCTGGACCGAACGGTCTGCCAGACATAGTGGAGCCCGTCGGCGCTGTAGCGTCCGTCCTTGTCCTTGCCCGGAAACACCCAGGGGCTGTCCGTCCGTCGGGGCAGGGTTTTGAGAAGCCGGACAGCCGTCGGGGAGAGCTGTACAGCGCGGGGTCCGGTCTTGGCGTCGGCGAGGCGAAGCTCGCCGGCTTCGAGGTCGACGTCCGTCCAGCGCAGCGCAAGAACTTCGCTCCTGCGGCAGCCGGTCAGCATCAGCAGGCGGATGGCGGCCACGGCGGCCGGCGAACCGCGACCGCCGGCGACAGCCTCGTCCAGCACCTGCCCCAGCCGGGCGAACTCGGCATCCGTCAGGAAGCGCTCGCGGGACCGCTCGGGGAATTTCTCGATCGACCGGCAGGGATTGCAGCCCTCCGGCGCCAGGCCCCAACCCTCGCCCAGCCGGTACATGTGCGACAGGATCTTGAGCGCCCTGTTCGCCGCGACGGGATACGCGATCATCGACTGCTGGAGGTCGATGACATGGCGACGCTCGACCGCCGCCATCGGGATCCTGCCGAGCGCCGGCAGGATGTGGTTGCGAAGCGCGCCGCGGATGCTCTGCCGGGTCCTCGGCTTCAGCCGGACCTCCACATGCTCCTCCAGGTAGCGCTCTGCCAGGTCGGTCACCGTGGGTCCGCCGTTCGCCCTGGCGGCGAGCGGCAAAGGCAATGGCTCCTCGCCAGCCCTGATGCGGGCGAGGATGAGCGCCGCGCGCTGGCGGGCCTCGTCGGCATTCAGCACGTCGTGCCGGCCGACCGTCACGCGCTTCGGCAGCTTCTTTCCCGTCCGTTCCCTTGCCTGGGCGATGTAAACCTTGCCGCCGGAGGGATAGACCCGGACCCCGAAGCCGGGAAGAACCCGGTCCCAGAACACCGTGTCGCGCTCGACACTGAGCGCCGCCACGGTACGGTTGGAGAGGGTCTCGTGCCGATCTGCCATCGCCTGTCTCCTCACGCCGCCTCGGCGCGCCCGGGCATGATGTGGGCGCCGATGCTGTCGCCGGTGCGGGCGGCGGCGGCCTTTTCGGCGTCGCGCACCAGGTGGGCGTATTTCGCGGTGGTGCCGACCCGGGCATGGCCGAGCAGCCGGCCGATCGTCGGCAGGCTCTCGCCGAGCGCCAGCGCCCGCGAGGCGTAGGAGTGTCTCAGGTCATGCACCCGCACGTCGTGGAGCCCGGTTTCCCGCTTGATCCGCCGCCAGTGCCAGGAGAGACAGGCGAGCCGCGACTTCGGCTTGGCCCCGAGGAAGACCCAGGGAACGCCCTCGGCCCGCTCGATGCCGTCAAGCACCTTCAGGGCCGCCCGGGTCAGCGGCACCATGCGCGGGCCCGTCTTCGCGTCGCGCAGGCGCAACACCCGCGCCGTGCGGTCGACGTCGTCCCATTTCAGGGAAAGGACCTCGTCCGACCGGCAGCCGGTCAGCATCAGGAGGCGCAGCGCCGCAAGCGCCGAGGGCATCATCGAGCCCTCGGCCTCAAGCCGCTTCAGCGTTGCCCCGAGAAGCCGGAACTCTTCCGGCGTCAGAAAGCGCTCGCGGGCCGTCTCGCGGTAGTAGCGGACATGCCGGCACGGGTTGCGGCCAGGCGGCGCCATCTCCCAGGCCTCGGCGAGGACGAACATCCGGGAGAGGACCCAGACCGCCAGGTTGGCCGCGGAGGGCGTACCACGCAGCGCATGCTGCAGCGTCGCGACATCTTCCGGCCCGACATCCCCGAGCGCCTTCTTCCCCAGAGCCGGCAGGATGTGGTTCTGCAGCGCCAGCCGGTAGTTCTTCACGGTGCCTGGCTTGCAGCGGACCTCGACATGGTTCTTGAGGCAGCGCTCCGCGAGATCGGCGACGGTGGGCTCCGGCGCCGCTCTCGGATCCTGGCCCCGCTTGATGCGGTCGATGACGATGGCGGCCTCGCGCCGGCGCGCATCCACCGTCTCGGTGCCGACCCGTCCCAGGGTCACCCGCTTCAGGCCGGCCGGCCCCCGGGACTGGACGATGTAGAGCTTGCGCCCGGTGGTGTGGACCCGCACGCCGAAACCGGCGAGGTCGGCGTCCCAGAAGATCGCGTCCTTGCCGTCGGCCGTGAGCCGTTCCACAATTCGCTTGGTCAGTCTGAGCGCACTGCGCTTCGGCATCGCCCCTCCTTCGGCCGGCTCGAATGTCAGTCATCAAACCGCATACGAGCGACATCAAGTTCCGGGGTCAATGTGGACGATGCGTGGCGTCGATGCAAGGGGCAGGAAGCCGGTGGAGGGACAATTATCGCCGATTTATCAGCAGCTTACCACGAATCCGTCGCCGAACGTCGAGGCGAGACATTGTGTGTCTTTGATACCCCTTCTGTCCGGACTAGTTCCGGGCATCCATCTTTTTCGGCGGGTCCATCGGAGCGGTGTGCGAACACGTGGATGGCCGGGACAAGCCCGGCCATGACGTGATGGGGGCACCGCGCACCTGGATACCAACTTTTCGATCAGGCCACTACAACGGCCCGTCGCCGCCCGGGTAGCAGAACGAGACGCGCGGCCCGTAGAAGCCGAAGGTGACCTCCAGCGGCGACGCCGGGCGCAGTGCGTTGCACGAGTGGTCCGGCGCCGGGAATTCCAGCGAGAGCAGCTCGAAGTCGTCCGAAATCTCGCCCACGTAGGCGTAGTTGCCGCTCATCAGGCGGCCGTCGACGGCGGTGATGTAGCGCAGATGGCCGCGCGCCGTCTCCGCGAGCCCCGAGCCGACGCGCGCAACGCTGCGGATGATCGCCCGATCCCCTGCATCGTAAGTGGTCGCCGTCACCCGGTCGCCGTCGAGATCGAGCGTCGTGCGGCCCGGCACCGCCGGCACGCCCCGCTTCGCCGCGTAGTCGCACATCACCGGGTTCGAGTTCAGGTAATGGGACCACCAGCGGCCGGGCGTGCCGTCCTCCAGGTCGAGGCCGGCGAGATCGAGCCCGGCGTAGGTGAGCGAATAGGCGCCGAAGTGCGAGGTCTGATCGTCGCGATCCACGACGTACTGGTTGATGAAGATCGCCTGGTTCTCGGCCGGCTCCAGGCCCTCCGGCAGCAGGGCCGCCGCCGCCGCCGGGTCTTCGGGCACCCAACAGAAATAGAGCATGCGGCTGTTGACGATCAGCTGCGGTGCGAGCGGTAGTGCCACGTCCCGGTCCTCCCAATCTTCAGGCCGCCGCCGCGGCCATCTTCTCCCTGCCGCGCGTCGGCTCCCGGCTCAGCCCCTCCACAGGTTCTCGCGGATCAGGTCGTTCTGGGTCGCGATGATGCTCTCCCGCAGGGTGTCGACGAGCGTGTCGATCTGCTCGCGGGTCAGCGTGAGCGGCGGCGAGAGCACGTTCATGTGGCCGAGCGGGCGCACCAGCAGGCCGCGGGTCTGGCAGTGGCGCGTGATCCGCGCGCCGATCTTGGCGTCCGCCTCGAAGACCTCCTTGGTCTCCTTGTTCTTCACCGCCTCCACGCACATCATGAACTTCTTGCCCCGCACGTCGCCGATGAGCGGCAGCGTCAGCAGCTCGTTCAGCCGCTCCTCGAAGTAGGGGCCGACCTCGCGCACGTGCCCGCACAGGTCCTCGCGCTCCATGATCTCGATGTTCTTGACGCCGGCGGCGCAGGAGACCGGGTGCCCGGCGTAGGTGAAGCCGTGGGTGAAGAGCGCGCCGTCGGACTGAGGCACGCTGATCACCTCGTAGATCGCGTCCGAGAAGAGCGTCGCCGAATGCGGGATGTAGCCCGAGGTGAGCCCCTTGGCCGAGGTGATCACGTCCGGCGTGAAGCCGAACACCGGCTCGGAGGCGAAGAAGTGCCCGAGGCGCCCGAATCCGGTCACCACCTCGTCCGAGATGTAGAGCACCTCGTACTTCTCGCACACGGCCTTGGTGCGGGCGTGGTAGCCGGGCGGGGGCACGATCACCCCGCCGCCGCCCATGATCGGCTCGGCGATGAAGCAGGCGACGTTCTCGGGTCCGAGCTCCAGGATCTTGTTTTCCAGGTCGGCCACCTTCTCGTCGCAGAACTCCTCGACGCTCATACCGTCGGGGCGGCGATAGGTGTGCGGCGCCGGAATGTGGTGCACGAGGTCGGGGGCGAGGTCGAAGCCGTCATGGTCGAACTTCACCCCGGTCATGGTCATCGCGAGGTAGGTCGAGCCGTGATAGGCGTCGACGCGCGAGATGATCTTTTTCTTGTTCGGCTTGCCCAGGCGGTTGAAATAGAAGTGAATCACCCGGATGGCGGTGTCGTTCGCCATCGACCCGCCGGTGCCGTAGAACACGTGGTTGATGGAGGCCGGCGTGATCTCGGCGAGCTTCGCCGCCAGCTCCGCCGCCGGCGGCGTGCTCAGGTGCGTGAAGGTCGAGTAATAGGGGATGCGGCGCACCTGATCGGCAATGGCCTGGGCCATCTCTTCGCGGCCGTAGCCGATATTGACGCACCAGAGCCCGCCGATGCCGTCCATGTAGCGGTCGCCCTTGGCGTTATAGACGTAGACCCCCTCGGCCTCCGCCATGATCTCGGAGCCTTCCTCCTTGAAGGTCGCGAAATCGGTCCAGGGATGGATGTTGTGGTCCTTGTCCTTTTGCCAAAGGTCGTCGTTGTCGTACTGCTGAAAGTTCCCCTTCATCGCACTCTCCTCTCGCGCCGCGCGGCTTCCGGCATCCGTGGGCCAGAGCCTATCGCGGCGCGGGCGTGACCGCCAGCGGAAGCACGACGGATTTCGCTGCCCTCCGTGGCCCCTGCCGGGGCCATCCGGCATACTGCCGCCCTCGCAGGGCAAGGGGGCCGGGGAGGCCGCAAGAGATGCTGGTGGTGTGGGGCCGCAAGAACTCGATCAACGTGCAGAAGGTGATGTGGACCGTGGCCGAGCTTGGCCTGTCCCACGAGCGGAAGGATGTGGGCGGCCCCTTCGGCGGGCTCGACACCGACGACTACGGCGCGCTCAACCCCAACCGGCGCATCCCGACCATCGTGGACGAGGACGGCACCACCGTCTGGGAATCGCATAGCTGCGTGCGCTACCTCGCCGCGCGCTACGGCGCAGGCCAGCTTTGGCCCGAGGACCCGTCGGCCCGCGCGCTCGCCGATCTCTGGCTCGACTGGATGCAGACCACGCTCCTGCCCGACCTCGCGCCGGTCTTCCTCGGCCTCATCCGCACGCCGGCGGAAGAGCGCAACACGGCGCGGATCGAGCACTGCATCCGCGCCATGGGCGAGACCTGGCGCATTCTCGATGCCCACATGGAGGGGCGCAGCTTCGTCGCGGCAGACACGCTCACCATGGGCGATATCGCGGCCGGCGCCGCCTGCTACCGCTACCACGCGCTGGATATCGAGCGCCCCGCGCTGCCCAACATCGCGCTCTGGTACGAGCGGCTGCAGGAGCGCGCACACTTCCGCACCCACGTCATGATCCCGCTGAGTTAGGCCCGCCTCCCCCCCCACGCGTCATGGCCGGACTTGTTCCGGCCATCCACGGGTTTTTGCGGCAGAGGCAAAGAACGTGGATGCCCGGACCAAAGCCGGAGCATTTTGTCCCTAGAGTCCATAACTGACTATCATCATTGATTATTTTTGTCGTTCTTTGATCGCCTGTGAGAGGATTTCCCGGATCAGTCATCAAACCGAATGCAGAATTTTTCAAATGTGGGGCATGCGGTGGTTGCGTTTGGCAGCTGATGGCCATTTTGGAACTGGAGTCGTTATACCGTTCGGTGTTGCAGGCCGAAAGCGATTTTCGGCGGAATCACACCGAAAGCCAAGAAATCACGAGCGGAACAATCAGGCTGTACCATCCGGTCCACGCACCGGGGGGACAGCCATTCGACGCAGACATCGTCCACTAACGTCATACGCCAATAAGGGCTGGGTCGACGACGCTGCAAAGATCGGCGTCAATCCCTGGGGCGACGATCACAAACGGGACGTTGCCATGCGCCATCCGGAATACCTGAGCGGCGAAATACCCGCCATCTCTCCAGGGATTGGCAAGGACGAATGTTCCCGATGTACGGTTTGGAATACAGTGGCGTCGGACCAGTCCGGACGTGGCCGTGACGAATTCTTGCTGGATTCGCCACGGGCGGGCGGCAGTTATTTCATCTCCCGGACGGCTGCGGCGATGTTGGGAAGCCGAGACGAAAGGGTGAAGGCGAGCCTGACTGCATGGCCGGTCGATCGGAGCAGAATGGGCATGCGGTGTCGGGAAGTCATGTCGAGTTCGATCGAGGCCGAGGCCCATTACAGGGATCTGATCGTCCACCACAGGGTTGACCGGCTCCTCGGATTTATCACGGAACAGACGCCGCGAATCGGGGCGGTGTTCTCGCTTACCAGCCAGAGGATCACCTGCGCTGCAATGGCGTGGTCGGAATCCACCGACATGGAGGAGGTGCGGTCCCTGCCAAACCGCATTGTGAAGCATGGCTGGCTCTAAGCGGTCGGCTCTACGCAGGACCGGTATATCCTGACGATCCACGGACATGCTAGGCTTGCTGAGCTGAAAGACATGGATACCGGCTCATCGCGCGCCGTCGTCGCGATGTGGTCCGACCCCACCATGGCTGATGCTTGGGAAAGAGGGATCGAGCCGGGCATCGACGATGCAGGATATCGACCGATCCGCATCGACAAAGCCGAGTTCAACGACAGGATCGATTACGAGATCATCGCTGAGACCAGGCGGTCGCGTTTCCTTGTGGCGGACTCTACGCAGGATGGGGATCGCGCACGCGGTGGAGACTATTACGGACCCGGATTCGCGCACGGACTCAGCCTGCCGGTCATCTTCACATGCCGCAAGGCCGTGATAGACAATGGGCTGATCCACTTCGACACACGGCAGTACAATCACATCATATGGGAAACGCTGGTGGAGTTGCGGTAGCGCCTCGCCGAGCGGGTCGGCGGCACCATCGGCGACGGACCGAATACGGAAGGGTGACGCTCCGGCGTTCAGTTCGACAACTATCGGGTGGCACCCGGTCTGGATGATGATCCGGGATGCCGACTTATCAATTTCTGTTAGGACTGAGCGAATGCGCACGAGGTAGAAAGTACTGAGACGATAATCGGTCAGTCATTGGCTCTTTCTTCAATGGCTCTCAGAAAGTCTTGTAGTAGATGCCTGTGGGAAGTTCGCTCAATGTTACCTGGGCCAAGCACAATGCAGTGTCCTAAATCGTGCTCTCCATCTATAGGTAGTCGGTCGGTCTTCGCAGGGACAATCATTGATCCGATATAGGCACCCACTACTCCAACATGGAAAGAAATGGACGAATGATGAGGAATTGCAATGAACAGAGAGCGGTGGATGTATTCGCATAACGTGCGATAGATTCCGGCTGCTGAAGCGTCTCTCGAGTCTGGGTGAAATCGATCACAGAACTTGATCTCACAATTTGCGAAAGTGTTGTCAGTTTTCAACTGTTCAATGTCCAAGAAGACAAGTGATCGCAAATGATCACAGTTAACCGCGGACCTGAACTCGTCAGAGTAGAGGAAGTAGCCCCCGGCGAGAACAACTTTTGCGACAAAACGAAGACAGGTATGCTGTCCAATCCTGAGTATAGAAGTAATCTCCTGTCCAGATATTTCTTCCTTCGATAATTCACGATTTTGTTTGGCATCCCATACTAGTATTTCTTCTTTCTGTAAGGTCACTTGAATTGGTTCACCATTTAATGTTGATCTTTTCCAGCGTGGCGTACGCGGTCTCTTGTTATGCCCTTTTACACCGCTATTTTGTAATGCAAGTTCAATGAGAGGATCGGAAACCAGTGCGCCATCTACTTCGGTTCCAATGCGAGAGTTCAATTGTTCATCTGACCAGACTTGAAACTGATTCGTTCCCCCAAGTGCTAGTGGGAAGATATGATCGTAGTTTCCATTTTCTTCAGCAACATCGCGATCTGCGTAAATGCAGTACATGCAGAGATCCTTTCCTTGTCGGAGTGCCCGCTCGCGGGCGGGTTGCTGGATGTTTCTCTCTCAGCAGGTATAACCAAAGTCGCGCGTTAGGTCGATGGATGGTGGTGCATCATTTTGAGTGGTGGCACATTGGCTGGTCGGAAATGCGAGATCATGTGTGTTTAAGACTGTTCGGACTCTGTTGCCACCAGCAGCCAACGTTCGCTGAACGGCGACACCCCGCCTGCTTGACAGTATCTCTCCGGCGCTCACGGGGTGACCGGACGCGTCGCCGTCAACGTCTCGGAAGTGCCTGATTCCGTGTTTGGCGACGCCCTGCCGAACCACCGGAATTGCACCTAGCTTGTCTTCTGGCCCTGTTGCCTTGTCCAATTCACGCCTTGATCCGTCTGTCACCGGAAGGGCTATTTCCTTTCGGTGAGCGCTGGCACGCGGACTGTGCAGGTGCGAGGCCGTACAGGCCCGTCTGGAGGACGCTGGGCATGGGGCAGCCAGCCAGGCCATCATGGCGACCGAAAACCTGCCCCTCGTCGGCAAGCGCAAGCGGGGCCGGTTCTTGATGGATAGGACACGGAGGCTTTCGTGGCGCACGTCATCGCTGCGTTGAACGACCGTGGCCGGCCTGTCGGTCGGCAAGTCCAGTTTTCTGATCAGTTTCGCCACGGCGGACACTTCGCGTATCCGGAATGCGGACCTCGGTCAGTTCGCGCTGGACCGGCCGATGAAGATGCTCGCTGCCCTTGACGGCGATCCCTGGGTGACGCTCCATGTAGATGCGACACACGGGCGGGAGGCGGCAATTGCAAAATGAGGACGGTAGTGAACGTCGCCGCCGCTGTGCATCCACGGACTTCGGGCTCGCCGAAGCCCATGGATGACCGGAATTCCGCTCGGTCCCCCCCTATGGGGAGATCATCGCACGACATGGATACCTTGCGCGGGCCACGGTGCGGGCCTCTCCTGAACCGGTCGCGGACAGAGACGGCCGCAACTCACCAGTGTCCGATCACGGCGATCAAAAGCGTAACCTCGAGGATACCTGCATCTGATGACAAGACAAGAATTCATCCGCGCGGCAAGGAACGCTTTTCCGTCGGGATACACGTTCGACAATCCCGGAGGAGGAACGTCGGAAATAGTAAGCGTCAATGGAACAGCCATTACCTATCGCAGGCGCAATTCGAGAATTCACGTACAGTTTCTCGACCTCTATCGAGCCTACGACAGATTCAAAGGCCGGAAGGCTTCTTCCACCGATCTTCGGGTGTTCGCTCCAGCTGTTTTCGATTCCAAGGCTAGGCCGTCGGGTCACTCATGCAATTGTACGTTTCTGTTTCAACTCCTTCTAAGACTGGGCTTGACGGAGGGGACCTTGGAGGGACGAGGCGTTCGCGGAGACCCCTTTTCCATTTCGATACGGAATACATGATGATCGAGAGCAGCCTCCATTTCACCGTGACGAGACGGTCCTCGTTAGTCTAATGGGTGACATCTGGATTGCGCGAAGCATGTCCCCTTCATCGCGAACCCCGTGCTCTTCTTTCTTGGAAAAAGCCGTTTGACAGTGGAGTTCTCCTTGAACACAATAAATGGTTGGAGAAATGAGGGAAGTGAGCGAAACAGATCTCAGCCGTATGCGAGAGATATGGGAGGAGTTCGGTGCTCACTATGACCGGCTTCATGCCTTTTATCACGATGCTGTTGCGGGTTTTGTCTGGTTTAGAGAGAAAGTAACGTCAGACCAAGAGCTTGAGCGCGCTCGCTACGGAGGCGCTGAATTCGATACGGACGAATTCTGGAATGGCAAACGCCTAGCATATGACAGAATTTTTGGACAGGATTTCATCGCCTCGGGATTGCACGTTGGTACTGTAGGAGAGGCACGAGTCAGGAACGAGCCGGATGGGCACAATTTCGTGACCCTTGCCAACCTATGCATTATTGCCTTCTATGACTTTTGGAACGACTATCTTCGACGCGAATACTGTAAGGCCAAGGGATATCACGATGCAACTGATGAAGAGATGCGGGCGCATGCAAGCTTCGACCTGTGGGGCGACATTCGGCATTTGAGGCACTCCATAGTTCATAACCAAGGAATCGCAATTCAAGAGGTTAGCGGCTGCAAGCTGATCAAATGGTTTCAACCGGGCGATTCGATTTTACTTTCTCCTGAACGAATGCGAACTCTCTTCCATGCATTGTACTTGTTCAGAAACAATTTGCACGCGGAAAGCTTGCAGAAAACTGTCATCAAGGCGCTTGGGCGGCCCGTGCGCGTTTTGTGACCGGAAACTTGATCAGGTGTAGCGAATCACGTCATGCGCAAACGCGCCAAGAGAATTTCAGCAGCCGGCTAGCGTAGCGCCCGACACCGTACCCATCTTGTGTTCCGGCCCCAAAATCGCGGCGATTGTCGTTGGCGCCTCAAGATGGATCACAATAGCCGACAGATAGACCAATTCGTTGGGTCTCTCAATGGATCGCGGGTGGCTTCGAATCCCCGAGAGATCGAGCGGTGAATGCGATCCGGGTCATCAAACTGAATGCAGAATTGTTTCAATCTTTGGACGATGGTTGGCGGCATATGTAGACGAAGTACAAGTTTGGAGAGTGGACACGCGTTCGTTCGGGTGGTGGGTGGGAAGCAAAGCCGATTTAGTTTGTCCCCACAAGTAGGGGTGCAGGGCAATCGGGTTAGGTCGGTTCACAGCTCTGCGATCTGGACTGCGTTTTCGATTACGCAATTGCATCGATTACTTCCTCTAGCAGGTAGAAAGCAGCTTGAAAGTACGCGAAATCCTCGGGTGTACGGTTCTCGCAGAGCCAGTAGCAGAGGTTGGTCTTCTCGTCGCTGTTGACAGTCCATTTTTCGGGGATGACGGCTTGGACGCCACGGAGTGTCCGCTGGTGTTCATGCTCGATGTCGATGAAAGCAGTACTGTGCAGGCGCGCCTTCTTCAGCGTCTGCCTTGAGAATAGGTTCTCTATGCCGGTGGGGATCGGGTTTTCGGGGTGGAAGGGCAGGCTTCGTTGGAGGATCTGACCGCGATCCCGACTCGGCCTGTTCTCATCGCAGTCGAATAGGAGTAGTACCTTTTGGGCGAAGAGATCTGGGATGGGATGGCGCCAGACCTTGGCCAAGTTGGCGGAGCCATCCGCGGCCTTGACGACGAAACGGTCGAGGACAGGTTTCTTTCCGAGCAACTCGGCGGCACGGCTCAAGTATTGACGGTCGGTGTCCCCTTCGGTCAGCAATACGGGAGTCGACGCAGTCCTGACAGCTTCCTCCAAGTCGTTGACGAATCGACGGGTCGAACTGAAAGCGCTGTATGCGTCACCGAACTCGCTGAATTCCTCAGGGCTAACGCGGAGGCCGTCAGGAAGACGATGGAGAGCGAAGCCAGCCTCTCCGAACACCCGGTTCATACCTAGAACAAAGAGCGGCGAGTGAGTTGTGAGAATGAACTGGACGCGGGGAAACATCCGGATGAGAAGGGGAAGCACCTCGAACTGGTGGAGTGCGTGCAGGTGCAGGTCGATCTCGTCGACAACGACGGTACCCTGCACGTCGGTCGCGTCGGAGAAACGAGAGCCGCCCCACTCGAAGTCGCGCAGGATTGACAAGAAGATGTTCAGCAAAGAGGTCTCGCCGCTGGACAACTGGAAGATGTTGGGAACGATCAGTCCATCGTCTCCGTGAAGTGCGACGAACCGGTTGCGGCGTCGTCCCAAACGAAAGCTCGCGTTGGTCTCGTCCAAGAGAATGGTGCGCACGATTTGCAGGGCGGTTCTCAGAACGCTTTCGTCATGATCGCGTGTTTCCGCCCGTTCGGCCTCTAGATACCAGGGCTTGTCCTCCCCCGGCGAGGGCAACGGAACGCGAACGCTCCTCGTCTCCGAGACGCGTCTGTCGTAGATCACATCGACTAACCAATTCCGGTTCTGCTCAAGGGGCGACGTCGCGATCGCCCGTCGTTCGGTGTGTGCGAGCATTGGCTTGCGGTCGACGAACTCGGCCTGCGCAGTCAGGTTCCCTCGGTTAAGCCAAGCGGGATCCTCGAATCGGTTGAACGGGAAGTAGAGGATGCAGTTGCCGGCCACTACGGACCTGAGCCTCATGTAGTCGTCGTAGTCGGCCCCGAGGTTCGACTGCGCGGTATCATTGGAGACCGAATCCATTTGCCCCCACAGGGGCTCCACGTCGGTACCGGCTATTCCTGGCGGGACTTCGGGGTATTCCCGCTTGTTGCGCATCGAAGTTAGTTCGCTGACGTACCAGCCGTTCTCAAAGTCCACGCGCGAAAAGGAGAACTGTTCTCCGCTCTTGATGTAGAAGTTGGTCTTCAGCCTATAAACCCTTCCGGGCTCCACTTCAGGCGTTTGGTCATAGACCTTGTCCTTCGCTTGGAGCAATCCGCTGACAACGTGTGACAGGACGATGCTCTTCCCAGAGCCATTTTGACCAACGAGCACGACGGGTCTTGGGGCATCCCCCTCGAAGGGGAGCTTGATGTCGAGATTGAAAATAGGGCCGAAGTTTCTCAGTTGGATGCGCTTTGTGTACATGGAGCCACTTCTACATGGTGTCCGGTTCTAGCCCGCCCTTCGGCGCGCGCCTGACGTCATGTCTCGGACCGACCGAAACGGATGATGCGCCAATGCGTGGGTATATCCGACCGGAGCAGGTGCCGCACGTTACTTTGATACCGATAAGATGTCGTGGGTAGCCGAGGGTGGATGGGTTTTGCGGATGAGCAGCGCAGGTGACCTTCCCGCGGTCTTCAGGGCTAGGCCGGGATGCGGGACGGCATCCACCCCGTGTCCCGGCCGCGAAGCCGGGGTGGTTGTCGTTTTCGGTTTCATTCCGGACCGCAACAACGCGGTAGATTTCCTGATCCATCAGGCGTCTCGATGGATCGCGGACTGCTCCGGTCCGCAGGCTCCTGAACGATGAACGCGGACCGGGTCATCAAATCGGGCGTGGAATATTTCAATGCCGGGACTTGGGCAGGCGGCACTCGGCGGCAAAGGACCATTTTGAAGCGCGGAGACAGTGTCGAGGCCGCGCGGGTAGCAGTTCAGTGCAGCGGTATCCCGCGGAAAGCGGACTGCTCAAACCCACTGACCCACAATTCGTGCGCGGCGGCATGCCCTGTCGTTGAATGACGGCGAGGGGATGCCCTGCCCGGCGACTTGCGCCTACGCTTCGTCCGCACCTCCCCGTCCTAGGACGGCCTCCCGGACCCCCACGGTTGCGGCGCGACGGAAACGCTGCACCTCCAGGAGCTAGAATTCGAACCGGAGCGCCGCGAGCAATGAGTGGGTCCGGTGGTCGGCGGTGGTCTCGTTGATCCGGGCCGGGATTTCTCTGCGGGCGCCGTCCTCGCGGTAGCGCACGATGGCGATGTCGCCGACATCGGTCCGGATTTCTCCCGCATCGGTATACCGGTAGCTCAGCTCGAGGTGGATATTGCCGCTGACCGTGATCGCGATCCCGGTCGTCAGCATCCAGGTGAAGTTCCGCCCGCTTCCCCCGGGGACGGCGGTGAAGGGGATCTCGCCGCCCGGGCCCCGGCGCAGGGAGCCCTGCGGATCGTCCGGTTCGGGGAAGCGCTGGACGTAGCCGCCGAGGCGGTAGCCGGTGATCCCGAGCCCGGCGCCCAGAAAGGGTTGCGCCCGGCGGCCCGGGGCGATGTCCCATCCCGGCAAGTCGTGGAACCCGGCGAGGAGAAGCTGCCAGGTGTCCAGCCTTGCCGCGGAAGGCTGACGCGCGCCCGAGGCCCGGTAGTTCGTGTTGCCCCGCCAGCCGAGGCCACGGGCCATGCCGAATTCCAGCTGCGCGCGCAGCCGGTATGGCAGGCGGAGGCCCGCCGCGAGATGAAACCCCAGACCGTCGTCGAGGGCGCCGGCGTCGAAGCGTTGCCGGTTGCCGTAGAGCGCGGCATGGCCGGCGTCGGCGCCATCGACGAACCGGGTGTCCCGCGCGCGGACCAGGGCTACGCCTGCGCTCAGATAGGGGGCGATCGCAGCGGCGTCCGTCCCCACCGCACGGGGATCCTCGGCGGCAGCGGCGGTCCGCTCATGGGCTGCCAGGACCCACGCCACTACGACGAGAGGCAGGAACGCCGTCCATAATCGCGCGCTACCGATCCGAAGCATGGCTGCCTCGCTCCGTGTCCGTTGTCGGGCGTGCAATGCAGACCGGGCAACATGAGAGATCGACAACCTATCGTGCGGCCCGGCGCGGGATCAACGAACCAGGCGGGCCGGACATCGTCGAACGGGAAGCCGCTCGGCGGTGCCTTCCGCTGCAGGCATAGGCCGCAGGGCGGTGCTGAAGGCATCCGCTTCGCGCAATTCGCCGAACGCAGCACGAATTCTTTCCGGCTCTCCCCCAGCTTGGGGACGCGCAATCCTCGGCAGCGCCATACAGTCCGGCCTCGCGTCGGCAGCACGGGGACGGATCCGGGGATGCATCGTGCGGGATTTCGGGACGTTGCATGCGTAATGCGGACCCAGCGCGGGAAAGTCGGGGCGGACCGGGCCGCAGGGTCTCGCATCGCGGTCGGCGAATGATATTCGACATGCCGACGCCATCGTCCCCGGGTCGGTTTCACGGCATGTCGCCCGTGCATGGATGTTCTGGCGTTCGGCATTATCCATGCGGGGCCCGGCTCGCTATCAAGGAGAAGTGGAGAAGGGAGAACGCCGGTGCCGGGCCCCTTCGCGGCGGCGAAAGCCGATAAATGTTGCCAATAGGCGCCATTGAAAAATCCAACTGGATGCAGCGGGCCGCGTTCTTACCTGATTCCGTAGCGCATCCTTCGAGGATGCACCCCTTGTCGAGACGCGGGGAACCGGGCGATGAGCGTCGCAGATGCAGACAATCGGGCAGCGGAACGGGTCCGCGGCGTCGGGAAGGGCAGTAAGGCGTCCAACAGGCGTGGAATATCAATAGCTTGCGTAGCATTCCGGGCGGCACGGCGCCGGTCGCTCCGGTCCCGGATTACGCGCGATAGCTGTCGCTATCGAGCGTAATAATGTCAATTCCTTTTTCCGCCCGGCGGGTCGCCCAACCCGTAGCAGGGCACGGATTCCACCCGCGACTGATCGCAATTCGTTGAATCAAGAAGATTTTCTGGAATCGACCAGTCCCATCCAGACCATGTCGGCGGGACGCCGAACCCGCTGCTCGCCCCGATTATTACGCTCGATAGCATTTTCTGAAATCGCGCCCGTGCGGCGCGCGCGGTCCGGTTCCGACCGCTTGCACGGCATCACGACCGCCGCCGCATCATAGCCCGACGGCCGCATCCGTACACCCCCCGGCGCCGGTCAGGCCCGCTTTTGCATCCGGGCCAGTTGCGCCGCCCCGCTGCGCCGCGCCAGCAGCCGTTCGCCGTAGCGGTTCACCATCGCGGTGGATTTCCACCGCCCGGCGTGGAGTATCGCCGGTAGCTCGATGCCCGCGGCCACCATGTCCTGGGCCGCGCCGACCCGGGCGCTGTGCCCCGAGAGGCCCGCGACCACTGCCTCCGGCAGGCCGGCCTCGCGTGCCATCGCCTTGAAGATGCGCGGCACCTGGCAGGGATGGAGCATCTCGCCGATCCGCCCGCCCTTGCCGACCGAGCAGAACAGCCGCCCGTCCACGATCCCGGCCCGGTCGAGCCACGCGTATACCAGCCGCACAGTGTCCCGCCCGACCCAGACGATCTCGCCTCGGCCCTCGCCGTCCGTCTTGGAGCGGCGGACCAGCAGGCTGCCGTCGCCTTGCAATTCCTCAAGCAGATCGGGGACTTGCAGGGACACCAGTTCCGTCCTGCGGAGCATTCCGTCGTAGGCGACGGCGAGCAGCGCGCGGTTTCGGTCGTCGATCAGCCGATCTCCCGCGGCCTCCAGCAGGCGCTGGCGCAGCGGCCATGTCAGCCCCGTCGCCTGATCCTGGCGGCGCCCCTTCTTCCGGTGCATGCGCTTCAGCGCGAGCTGCACAGCCGGGCTCCTGAGCGTCTTCTCCATTCCCAGGGCCCGGTGGGCGATGGCGATGCTGGTGAGGTAACGGCGCACCGTGGCGGGCGCCCGCAGTTCCGCCTTGGCGTCGACGAAGGCGGCGACGGTCTCGGGAGTAGCCGGCAGCGCCCTTTCCCCGTGTTCGGCGCACCACTCGGCGTAGATCGCGAGATCGGATTTGAGTGCCCGCTCGGTGTTGCTGCTGAACGCGCCCTGGGCCGCCCGGACGAACTGTCCGAGCTGCTCGGCGATCACGTGTTCCCGGTCTCCTTCCGGCGTCTCCGAAGCCTTGAACGGGGGTTCGAGAAACATCCACGGGCCTCCGCACCATCCGAACACGAAACCCCCGGATTACGCGCGATAGCGACAGTTATCGCGCGTAATCCCGCATCCCCGAACAGGACGATTGCAAATGCCTGTAGGAACCTCAGGAAACGGCGTGCTTCGTGGAACACCCAGCGACGGCTGGCTTTACGGCGGCGAAGGCAATGACGTGCTCATAGGTGACGACCTGCCGAGAAGTGAGACCGGCGCGGGCGATGACCTCACTTCAGGGAGATGCCGGCAACGACATGATCTTCAGCGGTCTGTCGCGGGCAGCGTTCCGGTTAAGGCGGAACGGTTCTCCGTCCGATCATGCCGCTCGCAGCGGTGTGGCGATGGCGATGGCTGCCGTGCCGGTCTGCCCGGCGATACGATTGACACCAGAGCGCACGGGTGCTCCGTCGTGACGTCCTCGTCGTCGTCACCATGGGCCGCCAACCGCGACCGATCAGAGCGCCTTCCGGCAGGGGACGGGCGCCGTCCTCGCCCGCCTCTTGCTCGCATTCGATCCCGGCTTCTGCCCGCCTTCGGCGCGTGGGCAGCATCGCTGGTGGCCGTTGTGGCGGTGATCGCCTTCTCCGCACCGGCGTCTGCCGACCCGCCGACGGTCTCTGGAATGGCGGTGGACGAGGCGACGGGGACGGCGGTGACGCTGACTTTCGACAAGAACCTCAAGGCGATGACCGGGGCGCAACGGTCGAAGCTGAAGTATGCGATCTTCATCCACGGCGCCTATGCCCAGGGCGTCCGTCTCCCCGGCATTGGACCGGAGCGGGTGCAGATCTCGGGCACGACGGTGACCCTGCACACCGGCAGTTACAGCGAAGCGGAGATCCTCCCCGGGCGGGCGATCACGGTCAGCTACGACGCGGGTGCCGCGGCGGAGGTCGGGGCGCCGCTTGAGGGCACGAACGGCGTTGCGGTCGCGAGCTTCACCACCGCCGAGGTGACGCGCACGGCGGCGGGCGACATTCCCCCGGTGCTGACGGCGGCGAACACGGCGGGGAGGACGCTGACGCTGACTTTCGACCGCGACCTCGACGCCGGCTCGGTCCCGGCGGGGAGCCGGTTCAGCGTGACTGCCGACAATCCGTACGTGAGCCGGCGCCGCATCGCCGGCACTGGCACGCCGACCATCAACGCGAAGACAGTGACGGTGACGCTGGCCTCGCCGGTGGAGCAGAACGAGAAGGCCTGGGTGCGGTACCAGAAGGGCGATGACGCCAACCCGCTGCGGGGGAGCTCCTCGGGGCCGGAGGTGACGGACATCCTAGGGTTCATCTACACCACAGTGGAGGACAAGACCGCGCCGAAGCTGGCGGAGGCCCACGTCGCCGGGACGAAGCTCGCGCTCTATTACGACGAGCCGCTGAAGACCGGCCATACGCCGCCGACGAGCGCCTTCACGGTGACCGCGGGGGGCGCCGCGCAGACGGTAAGCGGAGTCTCGGCGAACGCCAACGCGGTCACGCTGACCCTGGGCGCGTCGGTCGCCGCCAATACCACGGTGACGGTGAGCTACACGGTGCCCACCTCGGGCAACAAGATCGAGGACGCCGCCGGCAACGCGGCGGAGAGACTGACGGCCTGGACGGTGACCACACACTCTGCCTCGGATACGGCCGAGCCGGTGCTCCAGTCGGCGTCGGCGCATCACGGGGTGCTGACGCTGACCTACGACAAGCCGCTCGATCCCGTCCACACCCCCGTGACGACCAAGTTCACGCTGTCGCAGCCGGTCAAGCGGTCCGTGACGAGCGTCGCGGTGCGCGGCACGACGGTGCAGCTGGGTCTGCACGGGTGGGCGCATCCCTGCAGCAAGGCCTTCACGGTGAGCTACACAGCGCCGACGGCGCACGAGAACTTCACGGTGCGCAGCCTCCAGGGTGGCGTGGCGGCCGGGATTTCGGATCAGGCCGTGGCCATCGCGGGAGCGGACCGGTGCACGAACCCGTCGATCCAGGTATCGACCGGGCAGTCGGGTCCGTCCGGCACCTCGACCCGGTCGACCCTGACCCTGAAGTTCGACCGGGCGCTCCTGCGCTCCGCCCCGCCGGGCGCGGACACGTTCACGGTGCGCTCGGCCGGCGCCGGTCCCGTCGCGGTCGAGGAGGTCGGGTTCCCGGCGGACCCGGCCGGGCTGACGCTGACGCTGGGCCGGTCGCTGGTCGAGGGCGAGCGGCTGACGGCGAGCTACCGGCTGCCGCGCGCGGCCACCGGGCTGCGCACCGCGGACGACGACCAGGTGGCGCCGTTCTCCGTGGAGACCGTGGTCGGCGGCGGGGCGCCCGAGATGACCGGGGTCGAGGTGGCCTCGGATCCGGGCACGGACGCCACCTATGCGGCGGGCGACACCGTTCGGGTGGAAATGACCTTCGGCGAGGCGGTGGAGGTGGACACGAGCGGCGGGACGCCGCGGCTGAAGCTCGACCTCGACGCCGACGAGGACTCGGGCGAGCGCTGGGCGGCGTACGAAAGCGGCTCGGGCACGGCCACGCTGACCTTCGCGTGGGCTGCGGCGGCGCCGGACGAGGCGGTTGCGGGCATCGCAGTGCTCGCGGACACGCTGGAGTTGAACGGCGGGACGATCCGCCTGGCGGGGACGCAGACCGACGCGGCGCTCGGCCACGCGGGTCGCGACCACGATCCGGCCCACAAGGTGGACGCCGCGGCGCCCGCGCTGGTACGGGGCGAGGTCGACGGCGGGACGATGACGCTCTGGTTCAGCGAGGCTCTGGACCCGGACTCGACGGGGGGGCAGTTCCTGGTGGACCTGGCCTCGGAAACGCCCACGGTCGGCTTCAATGCCACGGGCCCGGTGTCGATCGACGGCGAAGTGGTGACGGTCGGTCTGGGCGGCGCGGACAATTGGTGGCGGCGAGCGCAGGCGGGCCTGCTGAACGGAAACCGTGTGCTCTACGCCCGGCGCGCCGACGGCGGGGGCGGAGCGCTTCGCGACCTCGCCGGCAACCCGGTGACGGTGCCGCATGTGCTGCCTTACCACCATGACAACGAGTGGAGGAACAGCGAGGAGTGGCGGTACGTGCGCATCGACCTAGACAACGTCACCGGGGCGGTGCCCGCGGTGACGAAGGTAGAGGTGGTCTCGGACGCGGGAAGCGACGCGACCTACGCTCTCGGCGAACGGATCCGCATCCGGGTCAGCTTCAGCGGGGCAGTGACGGTGACGGGCTCGCCGGGGATCGCGATCGACATGGACCCGGCCGAGTGGGGCGAGAAGCGGGCAGTTTACGAGAGCGGCTCCGGCTCGTCGGCGCTGGTGTTCGTCCACGAGGTGGTGGAGCCGAACATCTCGAGGCAGGGCATCGCGGTGCTGGCGGACACGCTGGCGCTCGACGGCGGCGCGGCGATCGTCTCGACGGCGAAGGGCGCGGACGCGCTGCTCGGCCACACGGAGCTCGCGCACGACCCGGCGCACAAGGTGGACTGGCGGCTCGCGCCGCCGGCGGCGAGGGCGCGAGCCGCGGTGACGGGCGCGCGAGCCGCGGTGACCGCCGTGGAGGTGGTCTCGGACCCGGGCACGGACGACACCTACATGCTCGGGGACGTCATCCGCATCCGAGCGACTTTCAGCGAGGCGGTGACGGTGACCGGCGCTCCGGGCCTCTCGATCGACATGGACCCGGCGGCGTGGGGCACGAAGCGGGCGGCCTACGAGAGTGGCGGCGGCACGAACAGCCTCACCTTCACCCACACGGTGGTGGAGCCGAACTGGTCCCCGCAGGGGATCGCGGTGCTCGAGAACTCGCTGGCATTGAGCGGCGGGACGATCCGCTCGGCGGCGACGAATGCGAACGCGGTCCTCGGCCACACCGGTCTCGGCCACGATTCCGGCCACAAGGTGGACTGGCGCCCGGAGGTCTCGGTGGCGGACGCGAAAGCGAACGAGGGCGCGGGCTCGGTCGCGTTCGAGGTGAGCCTGGACCGTGCCTTTACCACCGCGGCGCACCGGGTGACGGTGGACTACGCCACCGCCGACGGCACGGCGAAGGCGGGCGAGGACTACACGGCCACGAGCGGCACGCTGACCTTCGCTGCGGGTGAGAAGACGAAGACGGTGAACGTGCCGATCCTCGACGACGCCGTCGACGAGGGCGAGGAGACGTTCACCTTCAGGCTCTCCAACGCCACGGGCGCGCGCATCGGAGACGGCGAGGCGACGGGGACGATCACGAACGACGATCCGCTCCAGAAGATGTGGCTCTCGCGCTTCGGGCGCACGGTGGCGAGCCATGTGACGGACGCGGTCTCCGACCGGCTTGCGAGTCCGCTCGCGGGCGCGCAGGTGACGGTGGGCGGTCAGAGCGTCGACCTTGCGCAAACGGACGACGGCGCGGCGCTGACGCAGGCGCTGATCGGTCTCGCCCGGGTCCTGGGCGCATCGGAGAGTCCGGCGCCCGGGGACGGCCCCGGATCGGGTCCGGGGCAGGCCTGGGCGGGCGGCTGGCCGGCAACGGGCCTCGGCCGCATACAAACCACCGCCCCCGGCGGCACGCCGGCGCGCGAGGTCACCGGCCGCGAGCTGCTGCTCGGGAGCGCGTTCCACCTTGCCAAAGAGGGCGACGGGACCGGTCCGGGCCTTGCGGCCTGGGGCCGGGTGACGGTGGGCGGCTTCGATGGCGAGGCGCCGGCGGACGACGGCAACCTGCGCATCGACGGCGACGTCACCACCGGCATCCTCGGTGCTGACGCGGAGTGGAACCGGCTGCTGGCCGGCGTCGCCATTTCGGTGAGCGAGGGCGAGGGCAGCTTCGACCAGCCGGGGGTGGACAAGGGCACCATCGAGAGCACGATGACCACGGTGAGCCCCTATGCGCGGTTCATGGTGAACGACCGTATCTCGGTGTGGGGCCTGGCCGGCTGGGGCACGGGCGACATGACCATCGTGCAGGCGGCGAACGATCGGGGCCAGCCCGAGCGGGTGACCCGAACCGACATCGAGATGCGCCTGATCGCCGGTGGCGGCCGGGGCAAGCTGATGGAGGCGGACGAGACCGGCGGCTTCGACCTCGCGCTCAAGGCGGACGCGTTCTATGTCGAGACGGAGGCGCAAGCGGTCTCGAACGAGGGCAGCACGACCGGGGTTGCGAGCCGGGTGCGGCTTGCGCTCGAAGGCAGCCGCGCGTTCGAGATGGGCAATGACGGCACCCTCACGCCCGGCCTTGAGCTCGGGCTGCGCCACGACGGCGGCGACGCCGAGACCGGGACGGGCGTCGAGCTCGGCGGGCGCATCGCGTATGAGG